>JAEEGH010001630.1_pt1 | contig 63629 bp, 51 predicted proteins | sample 9134181 | NCBI WGS metagenome assembly JAEEGH01 (sample SAMN16246544, study PRJNA631951) | gut metagenome | biome: gut microbiome; feature: rumen; material: DP-attached | host: Bos | place: Iran: Karaj | collected 2018-10
GTCAGCCGAGAAGATTGTGAAGGCCGTTAAGGCTACTGGTGCTATCATCAGCGGTCCAATTCCCCTTCCCACCCACAAGCGTATCTACACCGTTAACCGCTCTACCTTCGTTAACAAGAAGGCTCGTGAGCAGTTCCAGCTGTCAGACTACAAGCGTCTCATCGACATCTACAGCTCTACCGCTAAGACTGTTGACGCTCTGATGAAGCTCGAGCTCCCCAGCGGTGTTGAGGTTGAGATCAAGGTGTAGTACCCTGCATTTCGACAATAGAACAAGCAGCGTATCTGGTAACAGGTGCGCTGTTTTTTTGTGTGGTGGTACGAAGAATGACGCTGTCATTTGTCATAATTGTCATGTTTCCCATTTCTTAATATTGTTTAAATTTATTGCACACTTCTTGTCTGTTTGAAAAATAAACACTATATTTGCAATGTGTTGTTTAAATTATAAACATAAATCAGTATGACTACGACAGATGAATTGGATATTATCACCCAAATGCGAGGTGAGGTCATGAGCCGCAGGGAGTTGACGGGTGAAAACCTCTTTCTGGCTTGGGGATATCCCACTGCTATCATTCTTTTTATTGAGTTTCTTGCACTAGAGTTATGGCACGAAGACTGGTGCGTGTGGCTTTGGGTGGGTATCCCCTTGATAGGCGCGCCCCTCATGATATACTTCCTTAATGAGGATTATGAACGCACCCGATGTCGTACACTTGAACAGAATATTATTCTGATGATGTGGATATTCATTGGCTTTGCCTCATGTATAGGTGGTGCAGCCATGGGGTTTGCTGGTATCTTCCCGCTGTGCTATTGTGCCTATCAAAGTCTGCTCGTAGGCATGGGGTGCTTTATGACGGGCATCATCCTGCATTTCCGTCCTAAGACCATCTGTGGCATTATTGCCTCGTTTCTTTCAGTTATTCCTCTCTTCTTGCAGGGCGATTTGTGGCCTTATCAGCTATATGTTGCTTCCATAATCGTCGTTATCGCCCTCATTATTCCAGGACACATGTTTCGTAATTATGTTAAAACCTATGGGTTCATTTAAGTTTCAAGTCATCAATCCTTTGCTCCATAACGAGCTGCGACTGAAAATCATGGTGGCACTCGATAGTCTGGAGAGTGCCAACTTCATGTATCTCTGTGAGATTACAGGAGCAACCCGTGGCAATGTCAGTGTTCAGATTACGACACTGAAAGATGCAGGCTATTTAGAAGTCAGCAAGAGCGGTAACGGACCTGCTTCTCGCTCTGTTTGTCGCATTACCCACAAGGGCCGTGAAGCCCTGCGAGCCTACGAACAAGGTCTTCGTCACCTCTTCAGCGAGCGTGTGCCTGAAGAGCTGGGGGAGGCAGAAAAAAAGAAGTCAGTATAAACCTAATTAATATATTACGCGTATGAAACCTAAACAACTTATTCTTACTGTTCTCCTCGCCTTCATGGCGACGGTTGCATGGGCTGACGATGCGAAAATCATCGTGTGGCTCAACGACGGCAACAAGACGGAGATTCTGTTCAACCAGATGCCCGAATTCCTGTATGCAGACGGAAATGTAAGTGTGCAAAACGGTAGCACGCAGTTATCGTGGCCACTCTCCAATCTGCACAAGTTCACCTTTGAGGATGTTGCTTCTACACCTACAGATATCAAGGACATGAAGACAACGGAGAAGCTCGACATTGCGAAGGGCTGCGCTGTTTACGACCTCAACGGGCGTTTGATTAAGAAGCAGATCCGTTCGCTCTCTGAACTCCCCAAGGGGGTGTATATCATCAAGGATGGAAACGTAACCACTAAAGTAGTACGCAAATGAAGAAACTTATACTCTCCATGTGGCTGCTGATGCTCAGCATGGTGGCTACAGCCCAGACTTTCGTGGTGGTGGATAAGCAAGGCAACAAGACGACTTACGACGTCTCGAAGCTCGATAGTGTGACGTTCCAGCTGAACCCGCCGTCATTCACCGTTTATAAGGAGGCCGATTCGGAACCCTCACAAGGTGGGGAGACTCCTGTCGAGCCTAAACAGGAGACAACTACCTTCAACTTCGACGATGTGCAGAGCTTAGCGGGCGACCCGAAGTTCCTCTTTACCCATCCCGACACCGTATTCGTAGGTGCCGACGGGCAGGACTTCGCTTTCCAGTTGCGCAGCAACGTTGCCTACGACTATACGCCCAGTGCCCAGTGGCTCAGCTTTGTCAGTGCCATTGAGACTACGGACTCGTTGCGCTTCTCTGCGGCAATGAACCCCAACACCCAAAAACGTGATGCCTTCATTGTCTTTGTCAACAAGGATGACAACAAGATGCGCGATACGCTGTTTGTGGTTCAAGCGGGCAAGCGCGACAGCCGCTATATCGACATCAACTGGGAGCGCACCAGCGTGGAGAGCTACAACCGCGAGACGGGACGTGCCGTATTGGTGTTCCAAGACCCCATTCCCGTGATGGGCGACCACGACGTAACCCTGCTGCCCGGCAATCAGACCTACGAGATACGCATCATCGACGACGTGCAGCAGCTCTCTGACACGAAAGTGCAGATTGACACCCGCGAGGGTAAGATGGGTAACCTGTTCAAGGACCAGCAGTTCACGCTGTGCTCCGACCCCAACTACGACCCGTCGAGCGACAGCGGTAGTAGCAGCGGAGGCGGCACCAAGCCTAGCTCTGCTCCTGTTATCTCTGGTCCAATTATCTATCCCGAGACCATCGAACTCTTGCAGAACGGCAAGCCCGTAGCCGAAGTCTACAACCGTGCCATGCGTCGTGACTCGAAACTTGAAAAGGAATTCAACATCTTCGAGTACACCTACGACAACTCAGGTGCCGTCATCTGGGAGAAGGGTGCTCACAGCGTCTCTTGGCAGGAGTGCAAGTTCGACATAGGCTTGAAGGGCATCTTCGCGTTCGACTTCGGCGATGTGGAGTGGGAGAACGTCCGCTTCGGCGACCTGAAGAATTTCAAGGCCTATCTGGATGGCGACTTCAACACCGACCTCATCCTGAAGTACACGCTCACCAAGGGCGTGGAGGCCAGCGCTGAGAAGACGCTCGTGAAGGACATTTTCTCCTACCGTGTCAAGTTCATGGTAGGCACCATTCCCGTATGGATCAACCTCTCCAGCGACCTCATGGCAAGCGTCGAGGCAAAGGCCGAGGCGCAAGTCTCTGTCAGCGGCGGCGTACGTGCCCATGCCAACCTGAAAGGTGGTGTCGAGTGGGATACCAACCGAGGTGTCAACCCCATCAGCAGCTTCGACTACCAGTATGAAGTGGTGAAGCCGGAAGTGGAGGCTGAAGCCCATGCAGAAGCCAAGGCTTACGTATGGCCACAGATCAATATCGGTATCTACGACGTTCTGGCTCCGACCATCAATCCTAAGCCTTACATCCGTGCCTATGCTGATGCCCGCACGGCAGAAGCCAACAAGCCTTTCTTCGGATGGAACGCAGGCGTCAGTGCCGGCATCGACCTCACGCTGGGTCTGAGTCTCCAACTCTGGAAGTGGAAGAAGGAGATTGCCGAGATTGACCCCATCAACCTCGTGGACAAGGATCTCGTGGCCGTACCGACAAAGGTAGAGCTGGAGGGCGACACCCTCACTCGCGTACTCCTTGGTACCACCCGCGACGTGAAGTACACCGTCAAGGGTCACAACAGCATCACTGGTTTTGACTACAACATCCCTGGTGCCCTGCTGAAAGTAGAAAGTCTTGGTGGCGGCAAGATTGACAAGGAGAGCGGCTACTACTACACCGGTCTTGACGGCACAGCTACCGTTCAGTTCGAGCAGAACGACACCATTCCCGGCTACCTCAAGGTCACGCTGATTACCGGCGACGAAGAAAGAGATGCAGAATGCAGGAACTGGAGGAGCGAGGTCGTTGACTTCCGCTTCACTGCAGTAGCAGAAGCTAATTCTATCTCTGCCACCCGCGCGGGCAAGGCCGAAGCCGAATTCCTCTTGGAGGAATGGACTAAGAGCAAGGCCGACGAGAACGGCAGATGGCAGGAAGCCTACGGCTACAAAGTCGGGTTCTCTGCTACTGGCGGAAGACTCGATGCCGACACGCTCATCACCAATGAGATGGGCACGGTCATCGTCAACTTCGACGGCGGCGAGGGCTTTAGCGGAGGTTCGCTGACTGCTGAAGCCATCGTACAGGAGTTCGACACTAAGTACACACAAACGCTCAACATCTATAAGTTCTCGTTCGATGACCCGCACCTTGCCAGGGCCTATAATCTGCCCAACAACACCGTATGGTTTGACGGCGGCACTCTGCCAATTGTCGAGAGAACTATTATTCCTAACTATATCGACAAACCGGCAGATGCAAGAGCGAATGCACCGAAGAGAGCAGCAGGAGCCTTCCCCCATTTCTATATTGACCTGAAAGCAGAGGAGGTGTACAATACTACAGTGGGAAAGTTCTGGATGCATACATCTAAAACCATTCGGACAACCTTCAGTATTGAACCGGAAATCATATTCAACAGAGAGGACCCGTACGACTATGACCATCCATACGATGGAAAAGCGAGCAATTATGATATTCGTCAAGGTGGTGACGGATGGTTCCAGTTCTGGGATGTCAGTCTTGAAGGAACAGAGTATGATACGTATAATGTTATACCTATGCCTTCTAGTTTCAATTCATGGCATAATTATAGTGCAGCTTATGTAGGAGTACCTAATGTTGTGGAATATGAAGGCCATTCTGGAGTTCATTATGGATGGAACTTCTTCTTTGATACTTATCCTGGCAAGCAGTTCATCTTCGAGGAAGGCAACACCTATGTATTCCTATACTATCGCGCAGGTAGTAATGGAGATAGAATCTACATAAAGAGCGTGTGGAAAAAGAGTGAAATCTGGCCATAACCGCCGCCCGTCGACCTGGCTGCAGGGTGGCATTCCCGCTGTGAGGTCAACGCCCAAACTCAAGAATCGCTATCATTCGCTGGTAGCGATTCTTTTGTTTGATGTAACACGAGGCACGCTGTGACCTAAGGAGTGTTAGCATTTATGTAGACTTTAGGTTGTTAGTACGTCAGGTACAGGGTGAAGGTGACATTGATACAGGGGGAAAGTGACTCGCTTACAGGGAGTAAGTGACGTTTGGGCAGGGAGAGAGTCAATCTCTTGCGAGTCAGCAGCGAGCGTGTCTTTTATCAGCAGCGGCCGCTGCTGATGTTGTCGGCGGGCGTGTCTAAAGTCGGCAGCGTTCGCTGCGTACCTGTTTTTATGTGAGAGTTACTTCCAACTCGGTAACACGGGGCTACCCCCGTGAGGTCGATACCCAAACTCAAGAATCGCTATCATTCGCTGGTAGCGATTCTTTTTGCAATACACTATAATTGCAGATGCGGCCCCTCTGCCATATATGTATCAATGAGTTGAAAGGGATAGGATACAGGATGCGACTAAACATGCTCTCCGCCAGTCAGGTCATATTGTGTCTTGCAACTATATCACCTTTCATCGAGCCTTGCAGTCGTTGTCACCAAAACCACTTGGAGGCCCGGATGTTCCCCAAAGACGCTATCATGAACTGCTGGCAGATCTAAAGCTGTTAGGCCCAAAGGGAAAGAAGTGGCAACAGGCAAAGGCAATAATTGACCGATGGACGGGAAATAAGACAAAGGCTATCAACATTTGCCAACATAATGCTGTGTCCCATCTTTTTTAAAGATAAACTGTTATCCATAGCACGAAATGCCCCTATTCATCAAAAAATCATAAAATAATTGCAGAAATTAGAGTTTTCTCTTGGAATTTCGAAAGAAAACTCTTATTTTTGCAGAAATTTCACAAATAAGTGAGTTATCTTTATGATTATCCAATTTTCTGTTGAGAATTTCCGCTCTATTATGGAGCCTGCCACCCTGTCGTTGGTAGCATCACCTCTTAAAGATGCTCGCGTTGCGGCAGAGGATGTGATGTTCGACATTGACGGAATGGATGTCAGCCTCTTAAAGAGTGCTATCATTTTAGGTGCTAATGCTTCAGGCAAGAGCAATGTGATAAAGGCCCTCGATTTCTTCAAGAGCTATATCATTGATTCGTTCAAGAATCTGCAAGCTGGGGAGGAGATAGGTGTTGAAGCCTTTAAATTGAATACAGATAGTGCTAAAGCACCCAGCTCTTTCGAGATGATATTCATTTTGGAAGGGTATCAATATCGCTATGGAATGGATGTCAGTCGCGAGTATGTACATGGCGAATGGCTGTATAGGAAAGCTTGTCGTAAGAGAGCCAAGGAAGTGGAACTGTTTTACCGTGAAGGAGAGGAAATAAAAGTCCACACGTCATTCTCGATCGCTACAGACTTAGTGAACAGGAAGATGATTCGCAATAATGCCCTCCTGCTTTCTGCCGCAGCTCAGTTTAACGACCCTACTGCGGTTCAGATTATCAACTGGCTTGGGGAAACAAGCATCCTTACTTGCTCTGACGAAGAAAGGATGTGGAATATGGCCGTAAACCATCTTGATGATGTAGAGATGCGGTCAAGAATCGTGGAATTTTCCAAGTTTGCAGACCTTGGTATTGAGGATATTGAGAAAAGTGATAATCACATCCTTAGCCGACATTTGCAGTATGACACAAATGGAGTGGCAAAAGGTGAAACCAGTTTTCAATTTCTGAGCATGGAATCTGAGGGAACCATCAAATATTTCTCTATGGCTTACCCTATCATCAAGGCTCTTGACAACGGATCGAGACTTGTCATTGATGAGTTCGACTCCAAATTACATCCAGTTTTGACAAATCGGATTATCTCTTTGTTTAATTCTCGCGAAACCAATCCACGAAACGCTCAGTTGATATTTACTGCACACGACACCAACATCCTCAGTTCTGGTTTATTCCGCCGCGATCAAATTTGGTTCACACAAAAAGATAGATTCGGAGCTACCTCACTCTATTCTTTGTCAGACTATAAAGTCAGGAGTGATGCTCCTTTCGAAAAGGATTATCTCAGTGGTAAATATGGAGCCACACCTGTTATCGGGAATCTAGAGTCAGTATTAAGGAGGGCAGAGTGATGGCACGCAGACAGAACCCCAAAATTGAGCGCACACTCAAAAGAACAAGTAGCCTAAAGCTGGTGAAACAGACCTTCCTTATCGTCTGTGAAGGAGAGGTAACCGAACCTGAATACTTCAACTCCTTCCGATTGACATCTGCAAACGTGAAAGCAATTGGCAAGGGTATGAACACTGTATCACTGGTAAAAGAGGCAATCGCTATTAGGGATATTGAGAAGAGAAGAAGTCGAAACTATGATCAATGTTGGGTAGTATTTGACAAGGATGATTTTTCTGACGGCGATTTTAATTCCGCTATACAGATGGCACAGGCCAATGGTTTTCAAGTGGCATATAGCAACCAAGCATTTGAATACTGGTTTCTGTTACATTTCAACCTATATCAAGGATCCATACACAGAAGCCGCTACGCTGAGATGCTTACCCATCTGCTTGGTTTCAGATACGGTAAAACAAAAGGAGACTCCGTGAAGGTCTTCAACGTCATTTACCAGAAAACTCGTATTGCAATAGATAATGCTCAAAAGGTACAGGAATCATTCGATGGCAGCAATCCTGCAAAAGAAGAGTCATCAACCACCGTACATCAATTGGTTGAACAACTTCTACAGTTCATAGAGTAAAGATTAACTTACAGTTATCTACATAGCCATCATTCCTGGTATCAACCATCGATGAAGTTTCACCCAGAATCGTGCAATACTTATTCGGGAATATTCTGGGATGCTTGGTTCATGAACAACAAATCCACGTTCTTCTATATATTGGCTGCGAAGCTCTTTAACGGTAGCACTGGTTTTTAGTGTATCAATACATCGTATGTAGCAATTGAATAGAATTGGATAAAGATTAGGGAAATCATTATCAATGCGTTTTGCCAAGAGCTCATGCTCGTTGTCGAGCCGTAATGACTCTCCATTTAAGAGACACTCCCTAAAGCGTTTTACGTTGCTCCTCATATGGTGAAGGGTAACACGATATGAGATGTATGACATACCAAGTGCTTCGGCCATCTCCTTATCAGGAACTGCTTGCTGTTCATTGAGAATGGTGAGGAGTGATCGGAGAAATATAAAGCGTCCTCGCGGGTAAAACACCTGCAACGCATAGGCTATCAGTTGTGAGACAATATGAATCTTGATCTCTCCATCTGCCGACGAACTTTCTGTTAGCAAAGACATCTTCTCACAATCTTTATCCACGAGGGGGATATGAGACTCTTCCTCTGACCTGTTGTTAAGATAGTTACGGAACGTATTCAACAACCAACTTTCAAAAGCTTGTTTCCTCTTGATGCGCTGAAGTGCCTGATATGGTGTGTGTTCACTCTCACGAATGTAGATAAAGAAGTCATCTAGCAAGTCATCAAAATCGTCATACAGATTATGGCTATAGTCTTGATAGCGTTCATATAGCAGGTGCTTTAGGCGTTCGTGGAGCAAATAATACATAGCCTCGTCGTCACCTTTTATTATAATATCAACAAATTGGGGTATAGGAATGTCGGCATAGTTGACAATTTCCATTGATATAGCTTTCTTCATACAGCTAACTAAAATTCGCAGATTATCAATTTTGTTTCATTATCTTGTGACAATTTCACGTTTTTGGCCATCAAAATCAGCTAAATGCGGAATAATTCCAGTCCAAGTCGTTCTTCTATTAATGAAATCGTCTTTAATGTGAAATTCATCTTACCAGAAAGAATCCTGCTCACATACTGAGGGCTGACTCTTAATTTCTCTGCGACGTCATTACGTGAGAAATGCTGATTTTGCATATATTCCATAATAGTACAAGCTACGCGCTGAGACTGTTTTAGCCATGATGCGTTTTCTTGTCTCCACTTAGCATCGCCAACGAACGTGGAACGTTCCCCTGATTGATGCTCCTCCAAAAACTGTATTACCTTTGACTTCATATTTGTAATAGGGATTAGACGTACTGTGTTAAACCTCCAGTCTTTCGTTTATCTAACAAATAATCATAGAGAATCTGCTGGGCTTTAATTCTAAAAGGGAGGTGGTTGTAGTTTCTACTTGGATAAGCAATGGACGCAGTGATTTCAAAAGACCGATTGTCATCGCTATATATCTCGTATATATTATAACCGATGAAAGTTAATGCTCCATAATGGAAGACAATAGTAGGATGATGGGCAATATCGATGACTTCATATTGCCGAAGTGGTGTTTCCGATGCCATGTGGTTTAATTCTTCACAAACTTTTTGGAGTTCTGTCCTGTAGTGAATGATTTCTACATTGCTGCATAAACTTCCATCCTGAAATTCGTACAGATTTTCGAATCCATCTTCTGTTTTTACATATACGGAAATGACATCATCAGGGCACTGCTGGTTGAATTTTTCTGAGATTCTCTCCATGTCAGTCTCGAAATCATGCCAAACGTATCCATCACCGTAATTCCAATTGATGTCGCTGAGACTGGTAACAGTGAGTGGCTCTCCGTCATACTGATATACAGTTTCCTCTTTTACTACAAAGCAAAGGCCTTCCTTGTCAAAAAGAGACTTGATGAACACGAGTTTCTGCTTGTCGTTATCTTGCAAAAAAATAGAGTGTCGTGAATTGTATGCCATAATGCGTATTTTAAGTGTGTTGAATATTTGATTTGTAACTCTTGGATAAGTTGACAGTTGAAAACCGCTTAGTGTTTTTCTACTTGTCAACCAGTTTTTTCGTTTCCATTGCAGCTTTAATTTTGTCGCCTACTCTTAGGGCCTGCTCCGAAATACCTATGCGGATGTAGCCCTCAAAGTTCTTCTGTGACTCGTGGCCAGTTATGCTACGGAGTTCCAGGTCTGACAGTACACCTAATTTATATAGGTTAGTGGTTCCACTCCTTCGTGCTGTATGTGAGCATATCAACTCATATTTTGCACGTACGACTTCACCATGCTTGTTCCTTTCAAAAAGAGGGGAACCATTTCTAATCTTGGCCCATTTATCCAGTTTGCGAAACCACTTACGTTCGTTTTCCGTAAATTTGATGCCTTTTTTCTTCTTCTCCAACAGCTTCTCATAGGTGTTCTCCGACCGTTTTTCTACAGTTGTCAATACCGTTACATACTTTTCACAAAAAGAGGGAACGGTTTTTGATAGCTCATACCCTACTGCCTTAATCTTCAGATTCATTTTCTGAACATCTATTTCCGGGAAATCGTAGTGGTACTTTTCACAGAGTTCATAGACACGATCATCGAAGATGGGTACTTCGACCTTCTTCTTAGTCTTCATTTGGGTCAAAGTAATCAGGCCGCTTTTATTATAGGTGATGAAGTTCTCTTCTCTCAACTTGCAATAGTCGCTATAGCGTTGGCAACTAAAGTATCCAAGAAGGAAGATATCGCGAACGACTTCATTGTCGCCTGTAAGTTTTAGCTCATACATGGCGTCAATCTCCTCGTCAGTCAGGTAGATTTCGGCTCGTTTGTCTATCTCCTTTACTGCTTTGTCTTTCCAAACCCTTAGGGAAACTGCATTCTTGTTGTAGCCCTCCATAGCTGCAAGATTACAGAGTTTACGAAAACAGGAAACCTTTTTATTGATTGTGTTCGACATATACCCTTGCTTCAGAAGATAAAGTGTAAACCTATCTGCAAAAGGTTTGTCTATATCATCAAACGGAATATCCTTCTTGCAGTATTCTTTTAGATTTTCACCGAACGCTTTCCACACAACAACTGTGCCAGGAGAATAATCCGAGTTGTTGCCATGACGAATGGATCCATCGGAAATCCCTGCATAGAAATAATCGAAGAAACCTAATACTGTTGTCCTTGACCTTGCAGTGGCAACCTTTGCTACTTGCTGGATTTCCTCTACGGTGCCATTGACAATGGCGGATAAAGCCTGCTCAATAATGGCCTTGTCTTCCTTCGTGTTTATTTTGTTCTCGGCATAAAGCGTGTCAATAGCCTTTGTTACCTTCATTTGCAGATCATGGACTTTAGCTCCTTCTTCAGTATTCTCATAACGTCGCATGGCCGCAAGGCTCCTTTGCGCCTTATTCCACTCTTGTATATCTACGCGTATGCCTGTACATATATACATCTGCATTCCATTGCGTCTTATTTTGGTATAAAGGGGAGACTCCCCTGTTTCTCTTTTAGTTCTTAGAAAAAATTGTGCCATAACTTATACGTTTAACTGGGTGCAAAGATACACATTTTCTCCGAAAGTTGCACCCAATTTGCACCCATTTTTTGAAAGTTGGAGAAATTTTAACTTTTAAAAACTTTCTTAATGTAATTTGTAACCAATTGTATTTCAGTTTCTTATGATTTCTAAATATTTCTATTGATTTCATCTTCTTAAATCCAAGCCCATCCTGAAGCGCCTTAAAAATCAAGGAGTTGCGAGAAATCGCAACTCCTTTTTCTTTTCCTCTGAACAAAATAGAGAGACTACGGTTCTTCAATAGAGAGCCGTAATGTTGTGGGTAGAGAGATGACGTTTAAGATAAATGCAAATGGGATGCTTATGCAAAAAGTGGACTTGAAAAGTTAATAAATGATAATTATTAATGTAAAATTACACTTATTCGTCATGTACTTAGTATATTTGCACCGTTTTTAAGAGGATAATTTAACAGGATAAACTAATTTTCAACACAAATGAGACATAAACTTTTAACAGCAGCCTTAGGCTTATCAGTATTTGCCAGCTGCATGAAATCAACAGATTTGTATGATCCTAATTACGGGGAGAATAATACCCCGAAAACAGAATCTAACTCATTCGACTTCTCAACAACTCAATCCGTTAATTTGACCGTTGACTATTCTGCGTGTGGAGCCGGTGTCGTGTTCTTCAGCGTATATGGTGAGTATCCTTTGTCGGACGACGAAGACCCAGTGCTGAAGAATGATGTTCAACCGGTATTCGAGTCGTTTACCGACCAGTCTGGTATTTTCAATACTGCCGTCACACTTCCCGCTTATGCAGAACACCTTTATATATATACGGGAAACTTCTTTGTGAAAGAACAGTTGCTAGAATGCAACGTTCAGAATGGTTCTGCCTCAGTGGCTGCTAAGTCTTCGCGCTCAGTTGCCCGCAGAGCATTTGGCATGACCCGCAGCAGCGACGACAACCAGACAACCAGTCTGGCTACTCTCTATCAGTTGAGTAACCTCGTTGACTGGAGAACCGGTGACGACACAGGTAATAAGATATACAAAGACTGGTTTACGTGGCTTGGGTCTTGGGATGCTGAGACCGGAAGACCTTCATATCTGATGAGCAGCAGCGATGCTAACTATAGCAAATTGGCTTTCTCTGAAGACGAGATGAAGGGCATTAAACAAACCATCGGTAACGCATTGGCGAACAAGAAGTCCTGTGACACAAGATTCAGACAGCCGTTTGACCTGGTATTGGATAAAAAGAGTGAAGTAGCAGTTACCGTTGTGGGTGGTAACACCTGCTGGAACAGTACTATGGGTTACTACTATTATCCAGAGGGTCAGACACCGACAAAGCGTGAGGATCTGAACATCGTCATGTTGTTCCCTAACACACAAGACGGTCAGTCGTCGTTTATCGACGGAAAAGCTGGTAGCGGAGACAAATACAACGGAAACATTGCGCTCCAAACAGGCGATATGGTTCAGTTGATATACTATCCCAACATCGCCAATGGTGATATGTCGGGTGCAACCACAGAATTCCCCAAAGGCATGAGGATTGGATTCATCCTCAAGTCTAACGGATGGGGCATGCAGAAGAGTCTTGGCGACAAGAAGTTCTACAACATCTATAAAGGTGACCTGAAGAACTCTGAAGTTTCTCGCCAGTATAATGCATGGGGAGCCAGTACGGAGGGCATGTCGTATAGCAGTGACGACGCTGAACAGAACGCTGCCGACAAGGGAACTTACGCTTGCCCCAACCCTACCGGTCAGGCTCGCACGGCTAAGTTTGCCTATCAGAATGCAGATGGTCAGCAGTATGCCATCGTATCGTTTGAGGATGCCTGCAACGATGATGATTATGACGACATCATCCTTGCGCTGAAGCCTGTAGGTGTCTTTGAGGATCTTCCCGTACCCGACGAAAAGGTGACTAAGTCAATAGGCGTGTATGCTTTCGAGGATCTGTGGCCTGCCAAAGGTGACTACGATATGAACGATGCTGTGGTGGATTTCTCGCAGGTGTGGACCTGGAAGACGCCAAACGTAGCAACAACAAGTCCGAAAATATACAAGGAGACAGTAAACCTGACCACCTATCAGAACTATGTGACATTGAAGAGTGGACTTGCCGTGACTGTTAATAACAAAGTAGAGCCAACAAGTGTCAAGATGAAGGCTATCAAGGGTGCTGACGTGAAAGATGTAACCTTTGAGAAGGATGGCGACACTTATCTCCTGACTGAGGATATCATGGGAACCATTGGTACGCAGTTCGTCATCGAGTTTGAATATGCCGATGGCATTACCGAGAAACAGAAAAGCACAGTCAAGCCTTTCATCTACAGAAATGAAAGTGTTGGCCGTTGGGAGGTTCACATCCCGTTTGAGGCACCAACCAGTAAGATGATTACCTCGTATTTCAGAACAGGCGATGACTTGTCAGTTCCCGCCGAAGGCAAATATTATGTCAGAGACGGTAACTATCCCTTTGCTTTCTTCCTCAGTGGTGTAACGATTGAACCGTTCAAGAGCACCATCCTGTTGAGAGCTAATGAGTCGAAACCCATCAACGACCTCTATCCGAAATTCCTCAAGTGGTCTACCTCAAAAGGTAAGGAGAACAAGGATTGGTATAAGACATCACTCTAAAGGAATCTCTGGGTGCTGTACAGCCAGAGGAAGGTCCTTCTGTGAGAGATAGAACATGTAGAGTATGACGGGCTTGGAACCTCGGTTCTCGCCGTGGTGAATGGTGTTCACCATTTCTACAACGGCCTCGCCCTCATGCACTACTTTCTCTTTTCCGTCCTGTCCGATGATGGTCAGCTCGCCCTGTACCAGAACGCCGTAGTTCATGACGGGGTGGTGGTGCCAACCAAGCTTCTGTCCTGCTGGGAACACGTATTTCACAGCTACCAGTTCAGGGCGTCCCTGCAGATAGTCGGGCAGCTCTACGCCATCCCAGCTCTGGCTGGTGCGGATCAGTTCGCTGCTCTCCACCTTCTGAACGGGATTGTCGTTCTGAGCATTAACCTTATTACAAGCTATTACGACAGCTACGGTGCCGCAGACGATAAGGGTGGCGGCAAACACCCAAAGTTTCATTTTCTTCATTGTTACTTATTTGTTTAACGATATTTTGTTCAAGTATTCTGCAAAAGTAACAAATATTCTCTAAATCACCATGTCTTTGTGACGTTTTTGTGCATTTTTTGTTTATTTTGCCACTTTTTTTAGTACTTTTGTTGCCAAATACCAAATCATGCTGACGGAGAAGACGATGGAGAAACTGCGGATACTCGCAGAATCGGCGAAGTACGATGTGTCGTGTTCGTCGAGCGGCACTGTGCGCAAAGGAAAAGACGGCATGGTGGGCAATACTGTCGGCGGTGTCGGCATCTGCCACTCGTTTGCCGACGACGGGCGCTGCATCTCGCTGCTGAAGGTGATGCTGACCAACTACTGCATGTACGACTGCGCCTACTGCATCAACCGTCGCACCAACGACATCCCACGCGCCACGCTCTCCGTCTCTGAACTCGAGGAAATTACGATGGAGTTCTATCGTCGCAACTACATCGAGGGACTCTTCCTGTCGAGTGGGGTAGTGCGCAATCCCGACTATACGATGGAACGGCTGACGGCCATCGTGCGCGACTTGCGGACAGTCCACCGCTTCAATGGCTATATTCATCTGAAGACCATCCCAGGAGCATCTCAGGAATTGTTGCAGGAGGCAGGTCGCTATGCCGATCGTATGAGTGTTAACATCGAAATTCCTAAGGAGGAGTCACTCAAAGCATTAGCGCCAGAGAAAGACCATAAGAGCGTGTTCCTGCCCATGAAGCAGATTCAACAAGGCGTGCTGGAGAACAAGGAAGACAGGAAGAAATACCGTCATGCGCCCCGCTATGTACCTGCAGGACAATCCACCCAGATGATTGTAGGTGCCACAAAGGAGAGCGACCTCGATATTCTGAAGATGTCGAACGCCATGTATCAGCAGCCCACCATGCGTCGCGTGTATTATTCCGGCTACATCAGCGTTAACACCTACGACCCTCGGCTGCCCGTGCTGAAACAGCCGCCATTGGTGCGCGAAAACCGTTTGTACCAAGCCGACTGGCTCATGCGCTTCTATCAGTTTAGCGTCGACGAGATTGTCGATGACAAGCACACCCACCTCGACCTCGACGTCGACCCCAAGCTCGGCTGGGCCCTGCGCCATCCCGAGTTCTTTCCTGTCGATATCAATAAAGCATCGTACGAAGAGATACTCCGTGTGCCGGGCATTGGTGTAAAAAGCGCCATCCTCATCGTCAATTCTCGCCGCTTCAACCGCATCACCTCCTACCATCTCAAAAAGATGGGCGTGGTGATGAAGAAAGCCAAATATTTCATTACCTGCGGCGAGCTCACCTCCGCCTTCTCTCAACCCATCATTGGCATCAATGAGCTCCGTCCCGAGCGCCTCCGTCCCCTGCTGCTCTCGAAAGCCCAGCAGAAGCGCGCCGCCGAAGAACAACAACTGACACTAGACTTTAAGGACGAATGACGGTCTATGTCTTTGATAATACCCTCGACGGGCTGTTGACAGCGGTGTTCGACAGCTTTTTCCGCAAGCAGCAGGACGTGACGTTGTTGGCGGATGGCGAGCAGTTGCCGCTGTTTGCCGACGAGCCTCACCATGTGGTCACGGATAACGAAAAGGCGTCGAGGGTGTGGAAGGGACTGGAGAAGCAGCTGTCGCGTGAGGCACTGCACATGATAACCATCAGTTGGCTGTCAGAAGAGCGGGCGCTGAACCAACCGCTGTTTAACATGATCTGCAAGGTGTTCCAGCAGAAGCGCGACATCTCGCATAACGCGTCGGACGACGATGTGCTGGCGGTACGGAATACCTGTCGACGGGTGCTGCACGAGACCTTGCGCATAAAGCAGTTTATCCGGTTTCAAAAGGCGAAGGACGGCACGTATCTCGCTGTGGTATCGCCCGACCATAACGTGCTGTCGCTGGTTATCGACCACTTTCAGGACCGCTTCAACGACCAGCCTTGGCTCATCTACGATGCCAAGCGGCATTATGGCTATAATTATGACGGGAAAAGCGTCATACGCATCACTTTTGAAAACGAGGCGGAAGTGCCGTTCGATTTATCGAACGGAAAAATGGATGCCGACATATTGAGTGAAAACGACCAACTGTTCCAGAACCTTTGGCGCACTTACTTCAAGGCCATCTGCATCAAAGAACGCATGAATCCCAAGAAGCAGTTGAGCGATATGCCTCGCCGCTACTGGAAATACATGACAGAAAAGAATTAAAGGCCTCGCAGTTGCGGGGCCTTTAACAAGTCATATCATAGATTGTTATACCAAGTGCTCAATGAGGTCGGCACGTTCGCCTGGCAGCATATCGATGACGGGAATCTCAATCATCGTGTAGCAGGCCGGCTGGAGGCGCATGGTGGCACGGGCTACGTTGACCAGAACCTGACCAGTCAGAGCAGGATTGTTGATCTGCATGTTGAACTCCAAGCGCTGGTTCTGTGTCTGTCCGCTGACACCCTTGCGTACCAGATTAACGCCATGACCCATATCGCGAACGTCGTCGACGCTCTCTACCTGGAATACATGTGTCTCGTCAGAAGCGAAGTAAGGATCGGCCTTGATGGCCTTTGTCACCTCATCAAGAGTGTATCCGTCCTCCAGCTCGACATACACCATACGACGGTGGATGCCCTCGCCCAGAGGAATAGTCATGGACAGCGCATTCTTGACACCCTCCTTGGAACGGACGCATACGGAGTGGCCCATCGACATGCCAGGACCGAAGTTAGTATAGCTTAAGCCCTTGGGGGCCAAGCTCTGCATGAGCGTGCGTACAATGCTGTCGCTACCTGGATCCCATCCTGCGGCAATGACGCTGACGGTGCCTGTCTGCTTGTTGATTTCCATCAGACGCTCACGGTAGCCGCGAATATTGGTATGAATGTCGAACGAGTCGACGGTATTGATGCCCAAAGGCAGAATCTGCTTGGCATATTCCTCACATGAACGGGTGGGGGTGGCAAGGATAGCTACGTCGACATCCTTCAGTTCGCGAATGTCCTTTACTACTTCATAGTTGGCTAATTCAGCGGGCTTGTTGTCTGCCCCGTTTCTGCGTACGACACCTGCAATCTCGAAGTCGGGAGCGGCTTCAAGGGCCTGAATGCTGTACTTTCCAATGTTGCCGTAGCCTACTACGGCTGCTCTAATTTTCTTCATAACTTATATTCTTGTTGGTCATTTCAATCTTTTCGGTTGCAAAATTACACTTTTCCCGCGAAATAAGTGACGTTTTGCGTGATTTTTTTATATTTTTCTTTCAAAAAGCAGAAAATATACCTAAAAGATGCAATGATGATTTGCATTGTCATACAATAAAACCCCGCATGTGTACGTTAATTAAATTGTATATATACAAAAAACGATAAGTTATGATAGAATACATCAAGGGCGAGCTGACAGAGCTTAGCCCCGCGTTAGCTACGGTCGAGGCAGCAGGCGTAGGTTACGGACTGAACATTTCGCTGACCACCTATAGTGCCATTCAGGGCAAGAAGGACGTGAAACTCTATGTGTATGAGGCCATTCGCGAGGATGCACACGTGCTTTACGGCTTTGTAAACAAGAAGGAGCGCGAAATGTTTGAACTGCTGATTACGGTGAGTGGCGTAGGCCCGAATACCGCCCGTATGATGCTGTCGAGCATGAGTGTCAGCGAGTTGTGCAATGCCATTTCACGCGGTGACGAACGGCTCATCAAGGGTATCAAGGGTATTGGCAAGATGACTGCTCAGCGCATCATTGTCGACCTGCGCGACAAAATTGTGGCACTGGGTATCGCTGAAGAGATTCCTGCTGGTGGTACGGTGTCGGCACCTGTCAACAATGCTGTACGCGACGAGGCGGTGGCTGCCCTCACCATGTTGGGATTCGCCCCAGCACCCACGCAAAAAGTGGTGGTGCAGATTTTGCAGGCACAACCCGACCTGCCTGTTGAACAGGTGGTGAAGCAGGCTCTGAAGCAGATTAAATAAGGAAGAGGTAAGAAGTAAGAGGTAAGAGGGAGAAGGTGAACGGTAAAAGATTCCTTTACGCAGTTGCTATCCTGCTGAGTATCACGGCATTGGCCATGCCTCCGCAGGATGATAAGACACAGAAGCAGAAGCCTGTGGCTAAGGCACAGCCTGTGTTGAAGGTAGAGGAAGATACCATACCCGACTCGCTGTTGCACCCCCGATGGAAGATCCAGGCTACCACACCTGTCATCGTGGAGGATCTGGACTCATCGGCCTTGGACCTGAAACTGCCCACTAATATTCGTATGCAGGCCGAATATGACGACTCGCTGGATGTATATCGCATAGGGTCGAAGATGGGTGATTCGTATCTGAACACCCCTGTGCTGATGACTCCTGAGGAGTATCGCAGCTGGAGTGAACGCAAGGAGCGCGAGCTCTTCTTCCGCAAGAAGGATGCAGAGAATGTGGCATCGAAAGGCAAGGAGAAATTCTCGTTTGCCGACATGCATTTCGACCTGGGACCTGCAGAGAAGATATTCGGTCCTGGTGGTGTACGCATCAAGACGCAAGGTACGGCCGAACTGAAGCTGGGTGCCACGCTGAAGAATATCGACAACCCATCGTTGCCGGAACGTAACCGTAAGACCAAGAGCATTGACTTCGACGAGAAGATCAACTTGAACGTCAATGGTAAGGTGGGCGACAAGGTGAACATGAACCTGAACTACAACACCGATGCCACCTTCGACTTCGACACCAAAAACCTGAAGCTGCGCTACGAGGGTAAGGAGGACGAAATCATCAAACTGGTAGAGGCAGGAAATGTGACGTTCCCATCTAATAACTCGTTGGTAAAAGGTGCCAGCAGCCTGTTTGGTGTGCGCACGGACATGCAGTTCGGAAAGTTGAAGCTACAGACGGTGCTCTCGCAGAAAAATTCTACTTCCAAGAGCGTCTCGTCGAAGGGTGGCACGCAGTTGACACCTTTTGAGATAGATGTTGCCGACTATGAAGAGAACCGCCACTTCTTCCTAGCTAAATATTTCCGTGAGCGCTACGATGCTGCCATGCGCCAGTTGCCATACCTGATGACTGGTGTGGAAATCAAACGTGTGGAAGTATGGGTGACCAATAAGTCGGGAACGACATCGAACACACGTAACCTTATCTCGCTGACAGATCTGGCTGAAAGCAGTTGGAAAGGTAGACAAGGAATGTCGGCATTGCCTGATAATAGTGCCAATACGGAATATAACGAGATGGTGACTACATACGCTGCTGCCCGTGATATCGATCAGGCGTCGACGGTGTTGGAAGGCAATATGAAGGGTGGTGTGGACTACGAGAAACTGGCTTCTGCCAGATTGCTGAATTCATCAGAATATACGCTGAACAGTGCGCTTGGATATATCTCGCTGAAGACTACGCTGCAAACCGATCAGGTGCTGGCAGTGGCCTATGAGTATACCTATGGAGGACGTACCTTCCGTGTGGGTGAATTTGCCAGCGACCACACGACTGCCAGTGAGGCGCTGTTTGTCAAGACGCTGAAGAACACGTCGAACAATCCACAGCAAGCCAACTGGCCGCTGATGATGAAGAACGTGTACTACTTGGCCACCAATGTCGAGAAGACGAAATTCAAGCTGGACATCAAGTTCCAGAGCGATACCGCCGGCGTCTATATCAGCTATCTGCCAGAGGTGAAGGATACCATGCTGTTAAAAGCGCTGGGATGCGACCGATTGGATAATAACAACAAGGCACATCCCAATGGTGTATTCGATTTTGTTGAAGGCTATACGGTAGCCAACGGACGTGTGTTCTTCCCCAGTGCCGAACCCTTCGGTGCGACGCTGAGAGGCTTCTTGAAACGGAATGGTGTGCCAGAAACTACGATATCGAAATATGTGTTCCAGGAACTGTATGACACCACACGTACTGCAGCCAAACAGATGACAGACAAGGACAAATACATGTTGGTGGGTCAGTTTAAGGGTAGTTCGGCCAATGTGATATCGCTGGGCGCCTATAATGTGCCTCAGGGTTCTGTTGTGGTGACTGCCGGTGGTGTACCACTGACCGAAGGTAGCGACTATAGTGTCGATTATTCAGCTGGAGAGGTCACCATCCTCAACCAGAGCATCATCGATGCAGGAACCAGCGTCAATGTGTCATTGGAATCGAATACGGAATATGGTATGCAGCGCAAGCGCATGATAGGATTCAATTGGGAATACGACTTCTCGAAGAATTTCCAGCTTGGCGGTACGCTGCAACATCTGAGTGAACAGGCTCTGACATCGAAGGTGACGATGGGATCTGAACCGCTGAAGAATACCTTGTGGGGCGTAAACATCAACTGGAAGACGGAGAGCCAGTGGCTGACGCGTATGCTCAATGCACTGCCCCTGCTGCACTGCAAACAACCTTCCTCTATCTCGTTTACAGGTGAATTTGCACAGCTCATTGCCGGAACAGCCAGTGGTACACAGGATAATGCTTCATATATTGACGATTTCGAGAATGCGAAGAATGCCATTTCCGTTATCGAACCGAAGTCGTGGGTGCTGTCCAGTGTTCCGAATATCTTTGCCGAATATAACGACAAAGACTCTGTGACTAGCGGATTTAACCGTGCCCTGATGTCATGGTATAACATCGAACCGTTGTTCACGGAACGCTCTTCTTCGCTCACTCCAGGACATATCAAGAGCGATCTTGACCAGCTGTCAAACCACTACGTACGTGCTGTCTATGTGAGTGAGCTCTATCCGAATCGTGACCAGTCTAACTATAGCGGTGCCACCAACAAACTGCCTATTCTCAATATTGCTTACTACCCGCAGGAGCGTGGTCCATATAACCTGTCGACAGATGTTAACTACGATGGAACACTCAGAAACCCGATGCAGAAGTGGGGCGGTATGATGACAAAGTTGAATACCAACGACTTCGAGCAGGCTAATGTCGAATATATCGAGTTCTGGCTGCTTGATCCGTTTATCTATTCCTCAGAACAACAGAACGCAGCCGAATTCGGTGGAGACTTATACATCAACTTGGGTGAGGTGAGCGAGGATGTCCTGCGCGATGGCAAGAAATTCTATGAGAGTGGTATGCCTGTAGACGGAACTAACAACTTCCAGCGTACACCTTGGGGTAAGATTCCCGTTCAGGCTACGCAGACCTACGCCTTTGCCACCTCAAGTGGTGCACGCGCCAAGCAGGATGTAGGCCTGAATGGTCTGACCGACGAGGAAGAACGTCAACAGCCTGCCTATGCCAACTTCCTGCGTGGCGTCAATGTCAACGACAGTGTGCGCGCAGCATGGAATGCCGACCCTGCCAACGATAACTACCACTACTTCAGAGGTCGCGATCTGGACGAGCGGAAAGCTTCTATCCTGGAAAGATACAAGCGTATCAACATGCCACAAGGCAACTCGCCTGACAGTGACCAGCAGACGGAGGGTTATGACACCTCGTACAAGACCTATCCTGATGTAGAAGACATCAATCAGGACTATACGCTCAACGAGTATGAACGCTACTATCAGTATAAGGTGAGCATACGTCCTGAAGACATGCGACTGGGACATAATTTTATTACAGATGTACGCGAATATAATGCTCCGTTGCGTAATGGTAAGAAAGAACTGGTGAGATGGTATCAGTTCCGTATTCCGTTGTCACAGTATGAAGAGCGTGTGGGTAATATCAGCGACTTCACCAGTATCCGCTTCATGCGTATGTTCCTGACACAGTTTACCCAACCCATTGTACTACGCTTCGGCTCGTTGGATCTGGTACGTGGTGAATGGCGTGTATACCAGCAGCCACTGTCCACAGGTGCCAATAGTGGAACACTGGAGGTGAGTGCCGTCAATATTGAGGAGAATAACGACAGACGTCCTGTGAACTATGTGTTGCCTCCAGGTATCGACCGCGTGACCGACCCCTCGCAGCCTCAGTTGACGGAAGCCAACGAGCAGGCTTTGTGTATGGTGGTGAAGAACCTGTCGAAAGGCGAGTCGAAAGCCGTCTATCGCAATACTACCCTCGACCTGCGCCGTTATCGCCACATGCAGATGTTTGTACACGCCAATCATCTGGTGGATGACGTCACAGCACTGCAGGACGATCAGTTGGCAGTATTCGTGCGCATCGGCTCTGATTATAAGAATAACTACTATGAATACCAGATTCCGTTGAAGTTGACGCCTGATCGCAACGACTACAACAGGTTTAACGTGGAAGACTGTAGAGCGGTATGGCCGGAAGCCAACCTCTTGGACATTAACCTGTCGCTGTTTACCGCCCTGAAGAAAGCCCGCAATAAAGCCAGAGCTCTGGGCACAGCTAGCTATACTATGGAGTTTAGTGATTACGATCCAGACCATCAGAATAACCGTATCTCTATTATGGGTAATCCGTCGTTGGGTGAAGTCAGAACGATGATGATTGGTGTGCGTAACATATCGGGAAGTCTTAAGTCGGGTGAAATATGGGTGAACGAGTTGCGCCTGCAGGATGTCAGCAACAAGGGAGGCTGGGCTGCTTCGGGTGCGCTGAATGTGCAGCTCTCGGATGTGGGACGACTGGATGTGACGGGAAGAATTGTAACGGAGGGATTCGGAGGACTGGAGGAAGGCGTCAGCCAGCGTACGACAGATAATTATAAGACCTACTCTGTTACCGCCAATGTGGAGTTGGGTAAGTTCTTCCCCGACAAGGCGAAGGTGACGGCTCCACTCTATTATTCAATCACTAAGGAGGAGACACGACCTAAGTATAATCCGCTGGATACGGATATGGAATTGGACGATGCACTGGATGCTGCTGTTGACAGCCATGAGCGCGACTCTATAGAATCGATTGCTGTCACTAAGTCGACGACTACAAACTTCTCGTTATCAAACGTGCGTGTGGGCATCAAGACCAAGCGTCACCCAATGCCTTACGACCCTGCAAACTTCTCGTTCTCCTATAGTCATAGACATTCCCACAGATCGGGCGAAACGACACTCTATGAGAACGAAGACTATTGGCGAGGTGCATTAAACTACTCATATACCCCTGTCTACAAGACTTGGGAACCCTTTAAGAATTCCAAATCAAAGTCGAAGTGGATGCAGTTCCCCAAAGCCTTCGGTATCAACTATCTGCCACAGAATATCACCTTCAATACGGAGATGACGCGTAGCTATACGGAATTGCAGGAGCGTGACATGGAGGACCTGAGTGGCTCAAAGATTCCTGTCCAATGGAGTTCGTCGTTCCTTTGGAATCGTGACTTCTCCTTGCGTTGGGACTTTACCAAGAACCTGCATATGAACTTCCAGTCAGGAACCAGGGCAGAGATAGAAGAGCCTTACAGCGAACTGCCTATCAACAAGGATCTTTATCCAGACCGTTACTCAGCCTGGAAAGACTCAGTATGGCATAGCATCCGCCACTTCGGTACACCTCTGGACTACCGCCAGTCGTTTACTGCCTCTTATCAGGTACCACTCAACAAGTTGCCCATATTCGACTGGTTGACAGCTGATGCTAACTATAATGCTTCCTATAATTGGGTAAGGGGAACGCAGTTGGAAGACGGTACGAATATGGGTAACACCATTACGAATAACCGTCAGCTTAATATCAACAGCAATTTCAATATGGAGACGCTGTACAACCACTTCCCCTTCCTGAAAAAAGCAAACGAACGATTTAAGAAGGCGATACAAAAGCCTGCTGCAAATAAAAACAAGAAGGATACAGCCAAGAAAAAAGACGATAAGAAAGACGACAAAAAGAAAGACGATAAGAAGAAGGAAACCGCCAACCCTGCCAATAAGACCTTGCCTAGAAATAAGAACGCTTTTGAGAAAGAGCTCACCCTGCGGCCTGACACCTCCTTCACAATTGCACATAATAAGAAGACGAAGCGGCTCATAGTGACCGCTAAGACGAAGGAAGGAAAGACCTATCCTATTAAATATAAGGTGGTGGATGATAACAAGATTCTGGTGAAGAACCGTGATTCTGTCAGTATCAAGTTGACAGTCACGCCTAAGCCTGCCGTAGATAATGATTGGTGGTATAAGCCCGCTCAGTCGGCTGCCCGTCTGTTGATGATGGTTAGAACCATCGGCATCTCCTATCGTAACCAGCGCTCAATGTCTATACCTGGTTTTATGCCAAATGTGGGTGATGCCTTCGGACAGCGTACGGGAAGTGTGTTGGCACCAGGTCTGGACTTTGCCTTTGGACTGGCTGGCGACTCCTATCTGCAGAAAGCCTACGATAACGGATGGCTGATGACGGTAGACAGTATTGCATCGCCTGCAGCCACCAATGAAACGAACGACCTACAGCTGAGAGCAACGCTGGAACCTGCACGAGACCTGAAGATAGATCTTAATGCCTCGCGTACGGAAAGTAAGGCGCGAAGCATACAGTATGTGTATGCCGGTATGCCTAGTACGCAAAGTGGCACTTTCAATATGACGACTATCTCTATCGGTTCTGCCTTCGAGGCTATTGGTGATGCCAACTCAGGCTATCCATCAAAGGTCTTTAATAAGTTCTGTGACGCTATACCTGAATTCCAACAGCGAGTAGCAGCACATTATGGTATGGACGTCGATCCCTACAGTGCTGCTGTCATGATTCCGGCCTTCCTCGATACTTATACCTCCAGTGGTCGTGGATCGCTCGATATTATGCCAACTCTGACCAAACTGCTGCCTAACTGGACTATTCGTTATTCAGGTCTGTCGAAGTTGAAGTGGTTTAACGAGCGCTTCCGTTCTGTTAACATTAACCACTCTTACAAGTCGGTGTTCTCTGTAGGCAGTTATAGCAGCAGTTCAGAGACGGCCTCTATCTTAGGCTGGCATGTGCCTGCAGTCACCATCAACGAGTCGTTCTCACCATTGATAGGTGTGGATGTCACGTTCCAGTCAGGACTCACCATGAAGGCAGAGTATCGTCGTACCCGTACGCTCTCGCTCTCAATGACCAGTGTACAAATTAATGAAAGCCGTTCGAACGACCTTGTGTTGGGTTGTAGTTATAAGATAAGCGACTTCCGACTTTTTGGAAGTGGCACTTCACGTAAAATCAAGAAGGCACAGAGCGGCAAAAACAAAACTAGTCAAACTAATCAGAATAAACAGACCAGTTCGACTAGTTCTAAGAAGACAGGTATCAACCACGATTTGAACCTGCGCATCGATGTATCCTTGAGAGATCAGGCGGCTATCACACGTGACATCGCTACACGTACGTCGGCAGCATCCAGTGGCAACTCTGCCCTTAAGATATCACTGATGGCTGATTATACGCTCTCGCGTCTGCTCACCATCTCAGCATATTATGACCGGCAGACCAATACGCCCTTACTCTCCAGCAGTTCTTATCCTACTACAACCAGAGACTTCGGACTCTCGATGAAGTTCTCGCTGACGCGTTGATATTATCGGATGCGCTTCAGGGTTGCCTTCATCTCTTGGTCGTCGATGGTCAGTTCATTGCCGTCCTCACTAAGCAACATCTGGGTGCCGTCCTCAATGACAACAGTATTGCCGTCGACCTTGTATTTCGACCAGTAGTTATGCGACTGTGCAGCCAGTTTGAGCTGTGCCAGCCAAAGGTTGCGGTTACCCCAGCTGACATCTAACTCCTTGGCACGTTCATTGTCAGCAATGATTTTCGTCTTCACTTTGAGTTTCTCGCTGTTACGAAACTCTACAGAAATACTCATGGTGAATATCTCGTTCAGCACATGCTCACGTTCCTTGCGTGCCTCGGGTGACTCGTCCATGCGTGGACTCATCAGATGGCTAACACTCATATCGCCATTATAGTACACACGCCCCTTCATATTCTGAGCCTGTATAGTTACAGTCATCAGCAGGGCAACAGCAAATAATAATAGTTTCTTCATACGTACCTTATTATATAGTTAATAATACTTGTTCGGCTTAATATGCCTCACGATATTTATTCTCGTCTTTATCATCCAGCATGGAGAGATAGCTTTGATAGCGGCTTTGGGCTATATAATGATTCTCAACGGCTTGTAGGACTGCACAACCAGGCTCATGGGTGTGGGTGCAGTCACTGAACCTGCACTGCTTGGAAAATTCGAAAATCTCCTTGAAATAGCTGGTCAGCTCTTCTCGTTCCATATCGAAAGTACCGAAGCCCTTAATGCCTGGCGTATCGATAAGCCACCCGCTTTCAAAGGGAATCATCTCAGAGAAAGTAGTGGTATGCATGCCTAGCTGGTGAGCATCGCTGATATCGGCAGTACGCAGGTTTATCCCAGGAATCAGCTGGTTGATGAGCGTTGATTTCCCCACACCGGAATTACCGCTTAGCAGCGTGATCTTACCATCTAATTGGGGCTTGAGCATCTCAATGCCCTGACCTGTCTGGGCAGAGATGGCACAACATTCATAACCAATCGTCTCATAGAGATTGATCATCATCTGCTGATAATGTTGCTCTTCTTCTGAAAGGAGATCACTTTTGTTGAACACTAGGATAACAGGTATCCGATAGGCCTCTGCTGATGCTAGGAAACGGTCGATAAAGGTAGTTGATGTCTCTGGTTTGCTGATAGTCACAACAAGAAGAGCCTGATCAACATTCGCAGCAAGGATATGGCTCTGTTTAGAGAGATTGATGGACTTTCGGATAATATAGTTGCGACGGTCTTCAATCTCCGTGATAAAAGCGGTTCCCTCGGCATTCGTCTTAATCTCAACCCTGTCGCCAACAGCCACAGGATTCGTGCTCCGTATGCCCCGCAAGCGGAAATTACCCTTTATCTTACAATCGACAGTTGGTCCCTCGTCTGTCAAGACGGTGTACCAACTGCCAGTATTTTTAATAACAAGACCTCTTGCCACTCAGCTGTCATTTCTAGTCATACAGTCATGATTTCTTTATTCTTGGCCTCGATGAGCTCGTCAAGTTTCTTAATATACTTGTCGTGCAACTTCTGAAGATCCTGCTCAGCATCTTTCTCGTTATCCTCAGAGAGACCATCTTTGATTGCTTTCTTCAGTTTATCCTTGATGTCGGCACGTACGTTGCGAACCTCCACCTTAGCTTTCTCGGCAATCTTGTTGCATTGCTTGACGAGGTCACGACGACGCTCCTCAGTTGGCTGGGGGATACCCAAGCGGATAATCTCGCCATTGTTCTCAGGTGTGATGCCTACATCAGAATCCATAATAGCCTTTTCGATGTCACGGATCTGCTTTCTGTCCCAAGGCTTGATAGCGATGGTACGAGCATCAGGTGTAGAGATGTTTGCTACTTGGTTGAGAGGAACCTTCTGACCGTATGATTCTACTCTCACGCCACTTAGGATAGCCACGTTGGCACGTCCTGCACGAATACGATTCAGCTCTTCCTCAAGGAACATGGCTGCCATCTCCATGCGCTCTTCAGCGGCTGATAATGTTTGTTTTACGTCTATCATAATTTTATTATTTAATTAGTTATTCTTCCGACAAAGTTACGGATTATTCTTTGATTGTGCAAGAAAAAGCACGGAAAATTTTGCAGAATGGCGAAAAAGTCATATCTTTGTGGCGTGTTATATACAAACAATAACAAAAAAACTAAAATAAATGAACGTCTTTGACTTCGATCATTTGCAAGTATATGTGATGGCAGTATTGCTCATTTCTGTGTTTGTGCTCATCTTCTATAATAGGCTCTTCGTGTATCGCGAACATCAGATGGAGTCACAAGATAGCAGTCAGAATGCCCGTCTACGTCTGGTGTTGCTTTCAGGAAAGCTGCATATATGGTCTTATGTCGTGTCAGCCCGTCATTATATTCGTCTCTCGGAGACAGGCGACTATACAGACGAATATAACCCTTTGGAATTCTCACAGTTCTTTGATCGTGATGACTATGAACTATTCCGTACTGCTATTTTCGATATTTGTGAGGGAAGGCGGGAAACAGCTTCATTCATTGCTCACAGCAGTACAAAGGTCAACGGCATGGCATCCATTTATGATATCAGCATCTCTGTGGCAGAGCGCAACGCAAAGGGAGAGGTTGAACGGTTAATAGGTATAGAGCACGATATCACAGAGGATGTCAAGAAGGAACAACACGTCAACCAATTGCTTTTGCGCTTCCATACTGTCTTCAACTCGTCACTGTCAGACATGCTTTACTATGATAAAGATGGTGTGCTGCGTGACATCAATGACACAGCCTGTCAGACATTCAAGCTTGGTCCTCGTCAGGAAGTGTTGGAGAAAAAGTTCGAGTTGAAGGATAATCCGATGTTTCCGCAGATTGATATCAGACAGGCTAACAGCTTTAGAACGACTTCTATTCTGGACTTTGGTCAGCTGAACGCTCAGGGTTATCATCTTGAAGGAAGCGGGTTGAATGGTAAGCTGTATTATGAGTTAAGTGCTAATCCTGTCTACGATGCAGCAGGAGAGTTGGAGGGTGTCTATATTTCTGGGCGAGACGTGACAGATATGGTGGAATCGTTCCATCACCAGCAAGAGGGTATGGCGCAGCTGAAAAAGGCCACCAAGAGCATACAGGACTATGTTCGAAGTATTAACTATGCTCTACGGGTCAGTGGTGTACGGTTGGTCAATTACTATGCTAAATCATATACGCTCGAGGTGAGCGACAATGTTAGTGAGACACAATTGCGAATGTCGCAGCTCCGTTGTATCCGTCTGGCAACTCCTCGTTTCCGTCGTAACGTGTCCAGTGCACTGAACCGTATGGATCATCTGATAAACAAACCTATTCAGGAAGCTATAGAAACAGAGATCCGCGACCAAAAGGGAAGACAGATATGGCTGCTGTTTAATATGATTCCGATGCTTGACAGCGAAGGTCGTGTGGAGCGCTATTTTGGTATGTGTCGTAACCAGACAGAGATGGTAGAGACTGAACGCCGGCTAGCTGTTGAAACACGTAAGGCCCAAGAGACAGAATTGCTGAAACAGTCGTTCCTCACCAATATGAGTTACGAGATTCGTACACCTCTGAATACAGTGGTAGGTTTTGCTGAACTTTTCGAAGGTGAGCATGATGAGGCTGACGAACCTGTTTTTGTAGAAGAGATCAAGAGAAACAGCAATCAACTGTTACAACTCATCAACGATATTCTTTTCCTGTCGCGTCTGGATGCCAAGATGATAGAATTCAAGAAACAGGATGTTGATTTTGCTATCCTCTTTGATGCACATTGCCAGATGGGATGGAGTCTGCATGAGTCCAATGTCTCTGTTTCAGTAGAGAATCCTTATGAACGCCTCATTGTGAACATAGATGCGGAGAATCTGGGAAAGGTCATTGAGAATATTTGTAAGTTGGCTTCTCTGTATACCAAGGAAGGTAGCATTCGTGCCAAATATGAATATTGGCGAGGTGAACTACAGATTAATGTAGAGGATACAGGAGTAGGCATAGATCCCGAAACACTGCCCAAGGTGTTCGAACGGTTTGTGCGTAATTGCAATGAAGAGCTCTGTGGCACAGGTCTTGATCTGCCCATCGTACAGTCGTTGGTACAACAGATGGGAGGTACTATTGAACTCCAGTCAGAATTAGGTAAAGGTTCTTCTGTGTGGGTCACCATTCCATGTGAAGCTAAAACTATTGAAAAGAAGGTGATGAATGCATCTTCTTCCTCGTCGTCATTATTTACCGAACAATTATTCTTATGATTATAGTTAGTGCATCTATCCTGCTGGAAGCCCACTTCCCACAACTGCTACCCTCATTTCTGATGCTGGCAGTATTAGTTGCTTTCGTAGCTATTGTGATATTCAACCGTATCATTATCCGACGGATGAAAGCCCATAGGCAGAATATCTCCTTTACCAATTCATTGATGAATCAGGCGCTGAAAATCAGTCAGAATAATGTGGTTCGCTATGAATTGCGCTCACAATATATTTATACTATCGCAGGCACGCTGTTCCCACCAGAAGGAATCACGCTAGAGAAATGGAAAGAGCACCTGCATCCGGAGGACGCCGAAGTGACCATACAGCACTTCCGCGACATCATTGCCCGCAAGACAGAACAAAAGGAATTCTACTATCGCTGGAATTTCAATTTCGATGGGGGAGCTCCTAAATGGGGCTATATGCACAACATCAGTGTAGGAGAATATCCTGAGGGACAAAATCGTCCTGACAACATCATCAGTACACTGGTAGACGAGACCGATCTCTTAACACAGCAACATGAGGAAGAACAGCTGGCCAATCGCTACCGACTGATTTTTGAAGAGTCCATAGTAGGTTTGTCATTCTATGATCCAAAAGGCAACTTGTTGGCTGCCAATCGCGAGATGCGTAAGATTTGCCATTTCGACAGCGAAGATGGCGACACCTTCTTTGGTTCGGTGAATCTGTTTGAGATGCCTCCGTTCAACGAATGTATCAACCAAAAGGATCCTAAGGAGTATTGGGGGTGTTATCAGAGTATTATCCCTGAGCGTGATTTGCACGATTATCTGGAAATACACTACCATCCGATTCTTGATAATCAGGGACGGCTGATTTATAATGCAGTTTCTGTACGTAATGTCTCTGAGGAACGTGAACTCTATCATCAGACCATGCTCAACGATATGCAGATTCGTAAGGCCAATGAGGAGATTCAGCATTATGAAGACGAGTTGCGCTATTTGATGGACTATTGTGAGATGAAACCATTCCGTGTGTCCTTCGAGCGTGACTGCGTTGAGTTCTTTAGTGGACTGAGCACGGTAGATTATACCTGTTCTATAAAAGAAATTGTGTCTCAGTTCCTCAACCATGATGATGCTAATATCCAACAACTCGGCAATCCGCGTGAGTTTCTTTCTAAACCTATAACTTGGACGGGGGAGGTCAACTCTATATTTTCCAACACTCCCAGACAGTTATGGGTACAAGTTAATAGTGTTCCGGAGTACGATGAGAATGGCAGACAAAAGGGATGCTTTGGCGTCTATCGTAACATCACTAAACTGATGCATAAACAGGAAATGCTGCGAAAAGAGACGGAGCGTGCAAACGACTCAGGTCATCAGAAGTCGGTATTCCTGGCTAATATGACTCATGAGATTAGGACACCGCTTAACGCAATTGTGGGTTTCTCAGACCTGTTGCAGGCTATTGATGCTCCCGACGAGAAGAAGGAGATGATACGTATCATTCATAATAACTGTGACATGTTGCTACGATTAATCGACGATATCCTGGCCCTCTCGAATATGGATGCTAACGCCATGCAACTAATGCCTGAGAAGGTTGATTTCTCATATGCGTTTGACGATATCTGCCAGTCGCTGCGTCAACGCATACAGGAACCTGGTGTGGAATTCCAGAAAGACAATCCATTACCGTCACTCCTGGTTGAAATCGACCATCGTCGTATTCAGCAGGTTATTACCAATTTCGTGACTAATGCCGTTAAGTATACTAATCAGGGACATATCCGTGTTGGCTATCGCCAGGAAGAGCGTAAGGGCCAAGAAGGCTTGTATGTCTATTGTGAGGATACAGGTTCGGGTATTCCTAAGGAGCACTGTCAAAGAGTGTTTGAACGGTTTGTCAAACTGAATGACTTTATTCAGGGTACGGGACTTGGTCTTTCCATTTGTAAGGCTATCATTGAGAAATGTGGAGGTGAGATAGGTGTTGATAGTGAGGTAGGAAAAGGCTCTACCTTCTGGTTCTGGATACCCACTCCCATCCTCCAGGTATAAGATCAGATTATTTGCTAGGACAGCCCCATCTGTCTGGCTTTCTCCATCAAAAGTCCCATCAGTGGCTCGCGTTCGTTTTCTACGCGATTGTCGAGTACGGCATCTTTCAGGTATTGCTTCAGTATTCCCACCTCTTTAGAAGGACGCAGATGAAACATTTCCATAATCTCGTTACCATCGATAACGGGTTGTAAAAGTCGTTTATAGTCCTTTTCCTTCAGGTCAGCCAATTTTTCGCGTACCATCCGGAAGTTCTCTAGGAACATCTTCTTGCGCACCTCGTTTTTCGAAGTGATATCAGCCTCACAGAGTGTCATCAGATCATCGATGTCGTCGCCAGCATCACTCAATAATCGGCGTACGGCAGAATCAGTAACCTCACTATCGGCTATGACCTGAGGACGCATGTGCAGATCGACCATCTTTTGGACGTATTTCATTTCGGCTCCCATGGGCAACTTGAGTCTGCGAAAGATGGTAGGCACTTGTTTGGCACCTATAATGTTGTGGTTATGGAAAGTCCAACCGATGCCTGGTTCCCATCGTTTCGACTTCGTTTTTCCAATATCGTGTAAAAGAGCTCCCCAACGGAGATAAAGCATCGTATTGAAAGTTGTGGGTTCAGCATCAGAGTGTACTGATTGTACTTTCACCACATTCTCCAACACCTCAAGTGTGTGGTAGAAATTGTTCTTATGTGCCTTGCCGTCACGTTTCTCCACGATATCCAGTGCGGCGAGTTCAGGTAAGATGATTTGAAGCAACCCTGAACGCTGCAGATACTCCATGCCGATACTTGGATGTGCAGACATCATGATCTTGTTCAACTCCACCTCAATCCTTTCACCACTTACAATCTTGATACGGTCAGCCATGCGTTGCAAAGCCTCAAATGTTTCTTCTTCTATCTGAAAATTCAGTTGGGTAGCAAAGCGGACGCAACGCATCATGCGTAATGGGTCGTCTGAGAATGTGATTTCCGGATCCAGCGGTGTGGCAATGATACCATCTTCCAAATCGGCAATGCCATTAAAAGGATCGACAAGTTCTCCGAAGCGTGAACTGTTCAGGCAGATAGCCATCGCATTGATTGTGAAGTCGCGACGATTCTGATCGTCTTCCAATGTTCCGTTCTCAACAATGGGCTTCCTGGACTCGTGGCTATAGCTCTCCTTTCGGGCTCCCACAAATTCTACTTCAATCTCTTGGTTCTGTACCCGATATTTGACTTGTGCTGTGCCGAAATTCTTGAACACACTCAAGTGTGCTTTCTTACCCAATCCCCGCTTTAGTTCCTCTGCGACACGAATACCACTGCCCACTACGACAACATCAATATCGTTAGAGGGGCGTTCCAAGAAAATGTCACGTACAAAGCCGCCCACCACATAACATTCCACCCCCAAATTGTCAGCGATGGAAGATATTTGATGAAAGATTTCCTTGTCTAAAATCTTAGCTAATGCAGCATCGGAGTACAGTTTCATGGGTGCAAAGGTACAAATTAGTGAGTGAAATGCCAAATAAAAATAGGGCATAATTCATAATTTATTTGTAACTTTGCACGCGGAATGAAGAAATATATCCTAATATGTGTAATAATAGCAGGGCTTTTGTCAGCCTGTAGCGGTCATGGCAGCAAGGCTCAGAAGCGGGTAGATGACTATCGGCTGAAGGCGCGGCAGCACTTCTATGAGAGTGAATTATTGAAGGTGCAAGCAGAATTGGCACGTACTGACAGCCTTTTACAGGAAGCGGAAGCCGACCCGGACACGTTTAATGTGGACAAGCGCATACGTCGTGATTCACTTCGTTTAGAGGCCGATGTACAAGGCGCCCGTATCCGTTATATTCACAAAAAGCAGAAAGAATTGCAATAAATCTTGGTTTTCTCGTAGGAAATTTGTAATTTTGCACACGAATTATGGTTACAACAGAAGATAAGACCAATCAACAGTTCGAACACACTATTGCAGAATGCCGTTCTCTGTTCGAAAAGAAACTTCACGATTATGGAGCTTCATGGCGTATTTTGCGACCTCAATCGCTTACCGACCAATTGTTTATTAAAGCCAAACGTATACGTTCTCTGGAGATTAAAAAAGAGAGTTTGGTAGGCGAGGGCATACGTCCAGAGTTTATAGCACTTATTAACTATGGCATCGTCGGACTCATCCAAATCTATCATGGTTTCAGCGATACGGTCGACATAGACAATGCTGAGGCGATGCGTCTTTATGATAAATATGCTCAGGAGGCACTGGAGCTGATGAAGAAAAAGAATCATGACTATGACGAGGCGTGGCGTGGCATGCGTGTCAGTTCCTATACAGACTTCATCTTGACCAAGATAGAGCGTGTCAAGGAGATAGAGAACTTGGAGGGTGGCACACTAGTCAGCGAAGGTATTGATGCCAACTATATGGACATCATTAATTATGCTGTGTTTGGAGTCATCAAGTTGACTGAAGCAGGAGGAAAGGAATAAAAAGAGAAGCCTAAGGTGAGAAAGACAGCGGTAAACATAGCCCGAATCATATTGGCAGTCACGCTGATACTGTCGGGATTCGTTAAAGCAGTCGATCCATTGGGCACGCAATATAAGATAGCCGACTATCTGGAGGCAATGCATTTAGGTGCTTATGCGCCAGACTTTATGACGCTAGGTGCGTCGGTATTGCTGTCGGCATTGGAATTCATGTTGGGTATCTGCCTGCTTTTTGCCATCCGCCGTAGGTTGGTGAGTATGCTGGTACTTGTCATGATGTTGGTGATGACACCGCTCACGCTGTGGTTGGCAGTGGCTGACCCTGTGAGCGATTGCGGTTGTTTCGGCGATGCCGTGCTGCTCACCAATTGGGAGACTTTTTGGAAGAATGTGGTGCTCTTGCTATTGGCTGTCGTTGTGCGCAGATGGCCTATGGACATGATGCGGTTCATCTCGAGGACCAATCAGTGGATAGTCATCAACTATACTGCCATTTTTATATTGGTAGTATCTGGATGGTCACTCTACGACCTGCCCTATTTCGACTTCCGCCCTTACCATGTTGGTACAGATTTGAGGGCCGGATGGCAGAAGATGATGAATGGTGAGGATTCGCCTTATGCTGACTTCTTCGTGGAGCGTGTAGACAATGGCGAGGATATTACCGAGGCATTGTTAGAGGAACCAGACTATGTATTCATGTTGGTTGCTCCCTATCTGGAACAAGCTGATGACAGTCAGTTGGATCGTATCAATGAGGTGGCAGAATATGCTATTGAGCAGGATTATACCTTCTGCTGCCTAACCTCCAGTGGTCGACAAGGCATTGCTACGTGGCGTGAGTTGACTGGTGCTGAATATGGTTTTTGCCAGACTGATGGTACGACTCTGAAGACTATGATCCGAAGTAATCCGGGATTGGTTCTCATGAAGGATGGACGTATTATCCGCAAGTGGAGCCATAACAGTCTTCCTCGTCAGGAGGAGTTGACAGACCGACTGGAGAATATGGAAATTGGTCAAATGCCTGAGGACTCTGTTCCCAAGAAAATCTTATGGATTGTCCTGTGGTACGTGCTGCCACTCTTGTTACTTACTGTAGCCGATCGCCTTTGGGCATGGACAAAATGGATTAGAAATAATAATAACCCTTTAAATAAAAAAGTAGAAAAGATTATGAGAAAGAAAATTGTAGCAGGAAACTGGAAGATGAACATGAATCTCCAGGACGGTATTGCTCTTGCAAAGGAGCTGAACGAGACTTTGAAGGCTGAGAAGCCAAACTGTGGTGTAGTAATCTGCACTCCATTCATCCACCTCGCTTCTATCGCACAGTTCCTCGATCAGAACATCATTGGTCTGGGTGCTGAGAACTGCGCTGACAAGGAGAAGGGTGCTTTCACCGGTGAGGTTTCTGCCGAGATGGTAAAGAGCACTGGTGCTCAGTACGTCATTCTGGGTCACTCAGAGCGTCGTGAGTACTACAAGGAGACTCCAGAGATCCTGAAGGAGAAGGTGCTGCTGGCTCAGAAGAACGATCTGAAGGTTATCTTCTGCATCGGTGAGAGCCTGGAGGAGCGCGAGGCAGGCAAGCAGAACGAGGTAGTAAAGGCCGAGCTCGAGGGTTCAGTATTCAACCTCTCTGAGGAGGACTTCCGCAAGATCGTGATCGCTTATGAGCCAATCTGGGCTATCGGTACCGGTAAGACCGCTACTGCAGAGCAGGCTGAGGAGATCCACGCTTACATCCGTTCAATCATCGCTGAGAAGTATGGTGCAGCTGTTGCTGACGACACAACTATCCTCTATGGTGGTAGCTGCAAGGCTTCAAACGCTCCTGAGCTGTTTGCTAAGCCTGACATCGATGGTGGTCTGATTGGTGGTGCTTCACTGAAGGCTGCTGACTTCAAGGGCATCATCGACGCATTCAAATAATAATGAAACGTATTATCACCATTATGGCTCTGTGTGCTGGCATTGTTTTCAATGCCAGTGCACAGACTTTTACCCAACGTCTGCAACAGCAACAAGTGGGGCTGGGTACCGTGACCATTAATCAGGATCCGGAAATTGATCAGTTGGTCAACAGCGAAGTGCTAGGTAAGGTTTCTGCAGGCAACAATGCTAACAAGAATTCCAATACTGCAAATAATAGCACAAACAATACAAACAGTACAAATAGCAACACTAAAAATAGTGTCAACAACACTGCCGCCATCAATCCGAAGTCTTCGCATATACAGAACCACCTATCAACAGAGGAGACTGACAATCCTCAGGATGAGGGTGCCGATCCTTCGAAGAAGATGATTCGTGGTGGTCATAAAGTGACAGGCTACCGAGTACAGGCCTTTGCTGGCGGTAACTCGCGTAAAGATCGCATTCAGGCAGAACAGATAGGCAACAATATCAAAGCCCAATTTGCCAACGTGCCTGTCTATGTCCATTTCTATTCACCCCGTTGGATTTGTCGTGTAGGCAACTATCGTACCTATGAGGAAGCTCATCAGATGTTAGTTCACCTGCGCAACTTGGGCTATAATCAGGCTTCTATCGTTAAAGGCAAAATCACCGTACAATACTAAATGACAACAGAACCAGAATATAGAGAAGGTCTCGACCAGTTGGCCGCGCACTATAAGGACATCCTCGGTTTACTGGGTGAAGACCCCGGTCGCGAAGGATTGGAAAAGACTCCCTTGCGAGTAGCTAAGGCTATGCAGGTGCTGACTCGTGGCTACGAGATGGATGCACACGAAGTGTTGCGCCAAGCACTGTTCAAGGAAAATTATTCGCAGATGGTTATTGTGAAGGACATCGACTTCTTCTCGCTCTGCGAGCATCATATGCTGCCTTTTTATGGTAAGGCTCATGTGGCCTATATCCCTAACGGTTACATCACGGGTTTGTCGAAGATAGCCCGTGTGGTTGATATCTACAGCCATCGACTGCAAGTACAGGAGCGCATGACGTTACAAATTAAAGAGTGTATCGAACAAACACTACATCCGCTTGGCGTGATGGTTGTTGTCGAAGCCCGACATATGTGCATGCAAATGAGGGGCGTAGAGAAGCAAAACAGCATTACAACTACTAGCGATTTCAGTGGTGCTTTTAATCAGGCTAAGACTCGTCAGGAGTTTATGAACCTTTTACATAGTAAATAAGAATAAAAACTTTAAAAATAGAATAAAAGATGGATCAGTCAACAAACAGAAGTTCTTACAAGAAGCAGTCTATGGGTTCTGAGTTTGCTCATAGCTGTCTGGGAAAGGTAATCATTGGCACTGCAGTTATTATTGCTTTGCTTATCATAGCCATTTTTACCGTACCATCAGAAACTGAGATGCGTGCGGAAATGGAGGATAATATTCGCGAATGTCTACAAGATAATGAGGAGATACGTGGTGACAAGATTGACGAGACGTTCAGCAATATACGCCGCATCTTCACTACTGCCGATACTCTCGCCAACGACAAAGAACGTCTGGAGACCTTTCATAAGTTGAATACGTTGGAGGTTTATCGACACACTTTCTTCACTACTGCACATGTTCGTAACAACATTTATCCATCAGGTATTCGTGAGGGCATAGGTATCTTTGGTATCGTTATCCCCACAATCAATTACGACGACTTCCTGATGAGTGAAGGTCCTGTGCGTGGTAAGAATGTAGACCGACTCATACAAGATCAGGCAGTACCCGATGATTATATGGGTGATAATCCACACTTGAAGCCCTATCACTATAAGGGTAATCCTGATGATTAATCATTTTGCTGATAAAAGCTAAGCAACTATGAAACTAACCTGTTTGAAATTATTCATTTTCCTCATGTGTCCCAGTGCTATAGTTATGGCGCAGGATGAGGTTAACATGAAGTTTGGAAAACCCACTAAGACCGAACTTCAGATGTCAGTCTACGAACCAGAACCAGAGGCTTCAGCCGTGGTACTTTGTCGATTGACAGACGTGGAGTATACTGTGCAGACATCCAGCTTTTTGGTAGACTATCATGAGAAGTGTCGTGTCAAGGTTCTGAAACCAGAAGGTGCGAAATACGCTAAGGTAGTCATACCTTATAAGAAGAATATGTCGGTAGGCAATAATATTAGCGGATTGAGAGCCTCGTTCGTGACTATTCCGATGGATAGGGTTAGTGGTAATTCCTCTTTCCAGGATCAGGATGGCTCAATGTCAGAAGGAGTCTTTGGAACTGAAGGTGATGAGAGCGTGGAGAGCCTCAAGGCTACCGCCTACAATCAGGAAGGTAGCAAGGTGGTGAAGACATCCTTGAAGAAGAGTGACATCGTAACGCGGACCATTGACGAACAGCACTATGAGGTGGAGTTTACCGTTCCTGGTGTGAAGGAAGGCTCTGTCATAGAATACGAATATACTATTCATAGTCAGGTCTTCTGGGAACTGCATGACTGGTTTGCCCAGCGCGACATTCCCGTGGTCTATGCCAAATTGGATATGAACATTCCTGATTACTTGATTTTTAATATCGAGGAACACGGTATCCAGCGTCTGACATATACCTGTACCGCCGGCACACTGAAATACAAGGTGGAGAGCGATCCTCTGGCTAACCAGATGTGGGTTAAGACCAACCACTATGTCTTCGTAGGCCGTAACCTGATCAGTATGCCGAAGGATGACTATGTATGGAATGTAGAGGATTATTGCGCAGGTATTACTGCCGAACTGAAGCAGTATCGCCTGCGTGGCATGTCGGCCATGGAGTTTGCCTTGACATGGGATCAGATTGATGCGATGGTCCTTGCTTCTGATGATTTAGGGATACATCTGAATGATTGCAGTCCATTGGTTAACGAAGTGAAAGATGCGAAGATTGAAACTGTTGCCGATATGAAGAAACGTGTGGCTGCTGTATATAATCTGGTGATGAGTAAGGTGAAGTGGAACGGCAAATACAATCTGAGCCCTGTTGCTACTTCTGAGACGCTCAAAAAAGGTTCTGGTACGAATGCAGACATCAACCTGCTACTTATCCAGACCCTTCATGACGCGGGACTCACTGCTGCTCCTGTTTTGCTACGTACGCGCAATGAAGGTCTGCTGCCCTACAACTTTCCCTCTATTAGTAAACTCTCCACTTTTATTGTCGGAGTGGTGCTGCCCAGTGGAGATAGGGTATTCCTTGATGCTTCTTCCAAGGATGGTTTTCTGAACGTACTGGCAGAACCTCTGTTGGTAGAGAAAGCACGACTAGTGATGAAGAACAAGAGCGCATGGGTTGATCTCCAGCGTGAGTCCAAGTCGCAGAAGAACACTATTATAGAGGGTAAGATAGCTGCCGATGGCCTCTTTACGGGTAAGATGACTACCCGCTATGAAGGTTTGGCAGCCATGAAGTATCGTCAAGAGAAGGGGGTCAGTGCTTTTGCCCCTGATGCTACCGAGTCGACAGATTTTAGTGTACAGGGTAAAGTGTCCGATGGGGAAATCACTTTTTGTCCTTATCCCCAGACCGTAGTCAGCAATCCTTTCAAGGCTGCATCACGTAAGGTCCCTGTTGAATTCTCAAGTCTGAGCTCTGATCGTATTGTTATTAACATAGTACTTCCAGAGGGCTACACGCTTAAGAGTGAACCTAAAAATACCATCATTACCTCTCCCGACAAGGGTATTGATGCCCGTTTCTTCTTCATGCCAGGAGAAAACCAGATTCAGATGACGTGCCAGATCAACGTTAATAAAATTGTACATTCCGAAAAAAGCTATACAGACCTCCGGACAATTTTCGATATGATTTCGAGATTTACTTCCGAAGAACTGACAATCAGCAAGTAAAGGATATCTTAAATGTGAAACAACCGCCCTTCGCTCGTCATTGACGTAACGAAGGGCGGAATTTTTTGATATTTCTCTATTAACTAGAGGTTGGCTAATTCAATGACCTTATCGACTGCGGTACTCAATCCGTCCACATTCTTACCACCTGCCTGGGCGAAGTGTGGCTGTCCACCACCGCCACCTTGAATAAGCTTGGCAGCCTCGCGAACCATCTGACCAGCATTCAGTCCGTGGTCTGATACCATATCGTCGCTCATCATGATAGACAGTTGCGGTTTGTTGTTGTCGTGTGAGCCGATGACACATAACAGGGGCCCATCAATAGCAGCACGAACTTTAAAGACAAGGTCTTTGGCAGCAGCAGGGGTCATAGGCAATACACTTGTGATCACTGTGATACCATTCACCTTGCGGGCTTTTTCTACCAATCGCTGAGCAGCACGCTCAACAGCCTGGGCTTGGAAGCCCTCAATCTCCTTCTTCATTGACTCGTGCTCATCGATATATTTTTTGATAACACCCTGCAGGTCCTTGGCATTGTTGAAGAATGCCTTAATGGTCTTCATAGCGTCCTCCATCTGATATAGACGCTCCTCACAATCATGACCAGTAGTGGCCTCGATACGACGGATACCGGCAGCAACACTACTCTCAGAGATAATCTTGAAGAATCCAATGCGACCGGTGCTTGAGGCGTGGATACCACCACAGAACTCACAGCTAGGACCGAAACGAACTACGCGGACCTTGTCGCCGTACTTCTCGCCGAACAGGGCGATAGCACCAAGTTTCTTAGCCTCGTCGAATGGTACATCGCGATGCTCGTCGATATGGATATCCTGACGAATCATATCATTCACCATACGCTCTACCTCACGAATCTGCTCATCAGTCACCTTTTCGAAGTGAGAGAAGTCGAAACGGAGTGTGTCGGGACTAACATAAGAACCCTTCTGCTCTACATGGTCGCCCAGAACCTGCTTCAGCGCATAGTCCAGCAGGTGGGTGGCTGTGTGGTTGGCAGCAGAGGCATAACGCTTGTCGGTATCAACGCAGGCCATGAACTGGGCTGCAGGATCCTTTGGCAGCTGCTTGACAATATGTACGGTCTGACCGTTCTCACGCTTAGAATCGATGATATCGATGGTCTCAGGCTCATTGCAGATAACACCACAGTCGCCTACCTGACCACCCATCTCTCCATAGAATGGGGTGTAATCGAGAACCAGCTCGTAGAACTCGTTCTTCTTCTGGGTAACCTTGCGGTAGCGGATGATATGACACTCGTATTCAGTGTAATCATAACCTACAAACTGCTGCTCACCCTGAGCCAGTTCTACCCAATCGCTATTCTCAACAGCAGCAGCATTGCGAGCGCGCTCTTTCTGTTTCTGCATCTCTACGTTGAACTGCTCCTCGTTAACGGTAAAGCCGTTCTCGCGACAGATAAGCTCGGTCAGGTCGAGTGGGAATCCGTAAGTATCGAACAGACGGAAGGCCTGTACACCATCGAGTTCGGTCTGACCCTCAGCCTTCAACTTGTCCATGGCATCGTTAAGCATGCCGATACCCTTATCAAGTGTGCGCAGGAATGAATCTTCCTCCTCCTTGATAACCTTTGTTATCAGCTGCTGCTGAGCCTTCAGCTCGGGGAATGCATCGCCCATCTCGGCAACGAGTGTAGGAACGAGCTTATAGAGGAATCCTTCCTTCTGGCCAAGGAATGTATAGGCATAACGAACGGCACGGCGCAGAATTCGACGAATCACATAGCCAGCCTTTGCATTTGAAGGCAGCTGACCGTCGGCAATTGAGAACGATACGGCGCGCAGGTGGTCTGCACAAACGCGCATGGCTACGTTGATGTCATCCTGCTCTTTGCTAATAGGATTAACGGTCTCTTCCTCGAAAGTATAGTACTTCAGACCGGTAATCTGCTGCTCGGCCTTGATGATTGGCTGGAATACATCGGTATCGTAGTTTGAGTGCTTGCCCTGCATCATGCGTACCAGGCGCTCAAAGCCCATACCGGTATCAATCACATTCATGCTCAGCTTCTCAAGAGAACCGTCAGCCTTGCGGTTGAACTGCATGAACACAAGATTCCAGATCTCAATAACCTGTGGGTCGTCCTGGTTAACAAGCTCGCGACCAGTCTTACCGCTGGCAGCCTTCTGTTCTGGGGTACGAGAGTCAACGTGGATCTCAGAGCATGGACCGCAAGGACCTGTATCGCCCATCTCCCAGAAGTTGTCGTGCTTGTTACCATTGATGATGTGATCCTCGGGTACGTGCTTGGCCCAATATTTGGCAGCCTCGTCGTCACGAGGGATATTCTCCTCAGGCGAACCCTCGAACACTGTTACATAGAGATCCTCGGGATTCAGCTTGAGCACATCTACCAAATACTCCCAAGCCATATCGATGGCACCCTCCTTGAAGTAATCACCGAAACTCCAGTTGCCCAGCATCTCAAACATAGTGTGGTGATAGGTATCGTGACCAACCTCCTCTAGGTCGTTATGCTTTCCGCTAACACGCAGGCACTTCTGTGTATCCGCTCGGCGGCGTGGCTCGGGGTCGCGTGTGCCGAGGATAATATCTTTCCACTGGTTCATACCTGCATTCGTAAACATCAGCGTGGGGTCATCCTTGATAACCATCGGAGCTGATGGTACGATAGCGTGCTGTTTCGACTCGAAAAACTTCTTGTAAGAGTCGCGAATCTCGTTTGCTGTCATCATCTTTGTTTACTATTTAACTACGTTGACTTTTTTACTATTTGGGGTGCAAAGGTACAAATAAGTGAGCAAAAAACCAAATATATTTGCGTTTTGTTATTAATTGTTGTTAAAAGCGAAGTGAGAAAGGAAAATAATCTCTATCTTTGCAATACAAAATTACTTTATTTACTAAAACAAACAACTTATGAAAGATTTAAAGATGTACATCAATGGCCAGTTCTGCGAGAGCTCGAATGGCCAGTGGATTAATGTATTGAATCCGTCGACGGAGGAAGTCATTTCTCGTCAGCCCGAAGGTACTATCGAAGATGTTAACAGAGCATTGGATGCTGCCCGTGCTGCTCAGAAGCAGTGGGCTAAGACACCTGCTATTGAGCGTGCTGGCTATCTGTTGAAGATGGCAGAGGGTATCAAGAAGCGTGAACAGGAATTTACTGAAATCATCATGCGCGAACAAGGCAAGACACGGACATGGGCTTCGATAGAGGTGGGTGCTACCATTGCTTATTTCGAATATATGGCTAGTTTTGCCCGTCATATTGAGGGCGAGATTATTCCGAGCGACCGTCCTAACGAAACAATACTTCTGACGAAGAAACCTATTGGTGTGGTAGCAGGTATTCTGCCTTGGAACTTCCCGTTCTTCCTCATAGCTCGTAAGGCTGGTGCAGCATTGATAGCAGGTTGTACTATCGTTATCAAGCCTTCACAACTTACCCCAGAAAACTGTACCGAATTTGCTAATGTGGTTGCAGAAACAGGTCTGCCCGCAGGTGTCATCAACATTGTGACAGGTAAGGGCTCTGTTATTGGCAATGAGATGGCTGGCTCGCCAAAGATAGACATCGTATCAGTAACAGGTTCTGTTAGTGCTGGTGAAAGCATCATGGCTGCTGCTTCCAAAAATATAACAAAGGTGTCACTTGAGTTAGGTGGAAAGGCTCCTGCTATCGTGATGAAGGATGCTGATCTGGAGCGTGCTGCCCAGTGGATTGTCGACAGCCGAATTGGTAATAACGGTCAGATTTGTAACAATGCTGAGCGTGTCTATGTGCAGAAGGAAGTGAAAGAAGCCTTCACAAAGATTCTGGTTGACAAGATGAAGGCTGTAAAGGTGGGCGATCCTTGTGCAGACGAGAGTGTTGATATGGGTCCATTGGTAGAACAGCGTGCGTTGGAGAGTGTTACAGAAAAAGTGGAACGTGCTATTAAGCAGGGTGCCAAGCTGCTTTGCGGTGGTCATCGTGTGGGCGATAAGGGTTACTTCTATGCAGCCACAGTGCTCGACAACTGCCGTCAGGATATGGATATCATTCACGAGGAGACCTTCGGTCCTGTAATTCCTTTGGTTGAATTCAGCGATATCGACGAAGCTATCAAGTATGCTAACGACTGCGAATATGGCTTGGCCAGCAGTATCTTTACGAAGGATTTAAATATTGCTGTGAAGGCTTGTCGCGAATTGGAGTTTGGCGAAACTTATATCAACCGTGAGCACTTTGAGGCTATTCAGGGCTTCCATGCAGGCATGAAGAAGTCAGGCATCGGAGGTGCTGATGGCAAGCACGGTGTGGATGAATATCTGGTTACTCATGTAACCTATCTTGATACATGGGAGGACATGTAAATGATAGAACTGAAGAACGAACAACTGACCGTCTTGATTGCCACACTTGGAGCAGAGCTTCAGAGTGTGAAAGACGATGAGGGTAGGGAGTATTTATGGCAGGCGGGCCCAGAGTGGCCCCGCCGCTCGCCCATCTTGTTCCCTATTGTCTGCAGTGTGAATGACAATACCTATGTGGTAGACGGAAAAGAGTATCATCTGCCTCGTCACGGCTTTGCCCGCGATATGGAATTCACCCTGATTAGTAAAACCGATGAAAAAGTAACGCTTGCACTTCACGAATCAGAAGAGACGTTGAAGGTGTATCCTTACCGTTTTAATCTGGCTGTTACCTATCGTCTGGAAGGTAAAAAGGTACATGTTATCTGGCATGTTGAGAATACCGATTGTCAGGAGATTCATTTCCAGATAGGTGCTCATCCCGCCTTTAATGTACCAGGTGGAAAGTTAGAGGGAATCATTAAACTCGACAACGATGAACCGATGGATACCCTTAAGAGTTATGCAGACGGAAGCCACGATATGGTTGAAGTGCCATTAGAGGCCGATGAGGGCGTGATGGAAATATCGAACAACTTCTTCCGTAACGACAGCGTGAAGATACACAAATGTCAGACACATAGGGCGATGTTGATGGATACTTATGGTGAACCAGCAGTCACAGTCGACTACAAGACGCCTGTTTGTGCCTTCTGGAGTCCCTATGACAAGCATGCTCCCTTTGTCTGCATTGAACCTTGGTATGGTGTTGGTGACCCTCGAGGATGGAAAGGGGAGTTCCGCAACAAGCCGCTCATGAACCACCTGCTTCCTGGTGCCAGCTTTATGAGTAAGTATACGATAACGATTGGCGCATAAAGCGACCTTAAACTGACGTTAAGAGTCCACAATCTCGTATTCATCGTTTGCATGTTTATGCGTTTCCGGATTGAACGTTTCAAACTCCTAGTTTACCGGCACTAAACTAGGAGTTTACCGTAAGTAAACTGTCAGTTTAGTGCCGGTAAACTTAGGAGGGATTGTAGAATTGAGTATTTATACATTATCCGTATGAATATACGGTTTAGAGGAATCCCTGACGCTTCAATGCTTCTATGAGACCTGCCGACATAGCTTCGTTATCGCTTTTGGTATAGCGGATGTCAGTGAAAATCTGGGCGAGCGTCTCTTTGTGGTTGATTTCTACAAAGTGGCGGTTTTCTTCCAATTGCTCCTTATATTTATAATAGGTGTCTATATCGTGAGCTGAGTAATCGCGATAGGTTTCCTGATGCACAAAACTCTCCAAGGGTAGACGGTCGGAGAGGGGAGGCTCTTCAGCAGGCCATCCGACGGTGATGGTGGCAACGGGCATGACGAGTTGTGGTAACTGCAGGGTATCGATAATCTGCTGAGGCTGATAGACGGTCGTGCCCAGATAGCAATAGCCTAGACCTTCCTCGTCCATCAGGCAACAAAGTGTTTGGGTGAAGAGCAGCGCGTCGATGCTGGCATTGATAAAGGAAAGAAAGTTGTTGTAGCCAGGCTGCGCCTTGCGCTCCTCACACCAACGGGTAGTACGACGGAAATCGGCACAAATAGTCAGCACGACAGGAGCCTCAGTCATCATAGGCTGATTGAAATGAGCTGGAGCCAGCTTGGCTTTCATTTCTGGCGAGCGGGTTACGACTGCAGAATAGAGCTGCAGATTACCCATAGTTTGTGTACGAGAGGCTTCTGTCAGCAGGCGGTCTAACAGTTGCTGGCTGACCTCTTGGGAGCTGTATTTGCGGATAGTCCGCCGAGTGGATAAATTCTTCATGGCTGCAAAATTAATAAAAAACAATGAATTATGGGGTATGATTAGCAAAGAAAAAAACTTTTTCTTTTGTATTTTTCTCACTTATTTCGTAACTTTGCAGCCGATAAACCTATGAATACGTTGATTATGAACAAGGAGAAAAACGAAGATTTCATCCAGCGAATAGCTCATAAGCTGTCTGTTGCCAGTCAGAAGACGGCTGAACCGATGGCTGAGGATACCATACAGGCTCTGCTCCAGAAAATGCTTGGAGCGCTTACGGAAGAGGAGGTCGCAAAACTGATTCCTGCAGCTGAAGGAGCCTTGGAGACAGTTGCCTTAAGTATGCGCCCGGAAGTGACGGAGGTGCGTCCGAAAGAGCTGGAATGCGATGTGGTGAGATTCCAGAACAATAAAGATAAGTGGGTAGCTTTGGTAGGCCTGCTCAATGGCTATCCTTACGAGATATTCACTGGTCTGCAGGATGATGACGAAGGTATTCTCCTGCCAAAGTCGGTGACAAAGGGTAAGATTATCAAGCAGGTAAACGAGGATGGTTCGAAGCGATATGACTTCCAGTTTGAGAATACACGTGGTTATAAGATTACAGTAGAAGGACTGAGCGAGAAGTTTAATCCTGAATATTGGAACTATGCTAAGCTCATATCAGGTGTGCTGCGTTATCGCATGCCTATTGCTCACGTCATCAAGTTGGTCAGCTCATTGCAGTTGCAGGACGAAAATATCAATACGTGGAAGAACGGTGTTGAACGTGCATTGAAGAAATACGAATGATGATTACGTCGGGTAAGGTCTGTATTGAGAACATGAGGTTTTATGCTCGTCACGGCGTGATGCCTCAGGAACAAGTGGTTGGCGGAGATTTTCTGGTAACCCTAAGGGCCGAAGTGGACATGAATCGTGCGATGGAAAGCGACGATATAGCCGACACCCTCAATTATGCTGCCCTTTACAAGTTGGTTGAACATGAGATGACTATTCCATCGAAATTGCTGGAACATGTGGCAGGACGTATTGCTCAGGCAGTGTTCGAGTCATTTCCTCAAGTGACTTCCTTGGATGTGAAAGTGATAAAAAAGAATCCTCCTATGGGAGCTGATTGTGCTGGGGCCGGAGTGGAATTACACTTAATAAATAATAAAACTCACGTTGAAACAACAGTTTTTAAATAGAAAATGTGTATTTTTGCACTTTCTAAGGATAAAGGTATGATGAAAAGGCTGCTGTTACTATGGATAGCAATAGGTTTTGCGGTGATGACGTTTGCCGCAAAGAAACAGTTTACGCTGGTCATTGATGCTGGTCATGGTGGTCATGATGCGGGTGCTGTTGGCGCTATCACCAAGGAGAAAATCATCAATCTGAATGTAGCTTTAGCCTTTGGTAGACTGGTGGAGCAGAATTGTCCTGATGTGAAGGTTGTCTATACTCGCAAGACGGATGTCTTTATTCCGCTGCATACTCGTGCTGATATTGCTAACAAGCGGAAAGCCGACCTCTTTATATCCATTCATACAAATGCCCTGCCTAAAGGACGTATTTCTAGAGGGTTGGAAACCTATACGCTGGGTATGCATCGTGCTGGTGATAATCTGGATGTGGCTAAGCGTGAGAATTCGGTTATTCTGATAGAGAAAGACTATAAACAGCGCTACCAGGGGTTTGATCCTAATTCGTCAGAGAGCTATATCATGTTTGAGTTCATTCAAGACCATAACATGGCACAAAGTGTGGAACTGGCTAAGATGGTGCAGAGACGTACCTGTTCGATAGCCAGTCGTCAGAATAAGGGTGTCAAGCAGGCTGGTTTCCTTGTGTTGCGCGAAACGTCGATGCCCAGTTGTCTGATAGAACTTGGCTTTATTTCCACCCCTGATGAGGAGCGCTTCTTGAATTCCGTTGATGGTGTGGCGTTATTGGGACGTGGCATCTATCGAGCTTTTGTTGACTATAAGAGAAAATATGATAGAGGAATTACCGTTCCTTATAAGGCTGAACCCCAACAGGAAGTGAATATTCCAAGCATCGTGCCTCAGAATGAGCAGAAACCAGAGAAGCCCAAACGTAAGAGCAAGGCTGCACAGGAACTTGCTGATGTCCGCGAAGGCAAACTGCCTACAGAACAGGAACCGATAGCTCCTGCAGTGGATGCCGACTCTATTGTGACGGCAACACCGGAGAACACTGAACCTGTGGCTGAAACAGCACCAACACCACAAAAACCTGTTCAGCAGGAAACGAAGACAGCCCAATCGTCAGCTCCCGTCTTTAAACTTCAAATTCTGGCAAGCAGTACCAAACTGAAGACTACTGACGCCCGTCTGAAAGGACATAAGGATGCGGAATACTATGAAGAGGGCGGACTCTTTAAATATACGCTGGGGGCTTCGGAGAATTACAACGAGATAGTCCAGTTGCGCAAGTCGCAGCTAACCAATTTCCCACAGGCTTTTATTATTGCCTTCAAGGAAGGGAAGAAAATGAATGTGCAGGATGCTATCCGGGAGTTTAAAAGCAGGAAATAATATATAATAAGGTGAAACTATAAAAACAAGCGCAATATGAAATTCTTTACGAAAGAAGTGAAAATAGCATTGGTTGCCATTGTTGGCATTGTTGTACTGTTCTATGGACTCCAGTTCTTGAAGGGACTGACCATTTTCTCTAACGACCAGTCTGTCTATGTCACTTTTGATGATGTGAGTGGTCTTTCTGCCTCTTCGCCAGTATATGCCAATGGCTATAAGGTGGGAGTCGTAAAGGGCATAGAATACGATTATAATCCTCAAGGAAAGATTGTGGCTCTTCTGGGCCTTGATAAAAATATGCGTCTGCCTCTCGGATCACATGCAGAAATAGCCAGCGACTTGTTGGGTAATATCAAGATAAATCTAGTCTTGGGTAAGGATCCCCTTAATATGGTGGCTGCAGGCGATACTATTGTTGGAGGCGAAGAAGAGGGTATGATGAAGAAATTGGGAGCTATGATGCCTGCCATTGAGGCTATTGTTCCTAAGCTCGACTCTATTATGACCAGCCTGAATCTGTTACTGGCTGATCCTGCCTTGCGCAACACACTGCACAACGTAGAGGGCATGACTGCTAATCTGAATGCAACTAGTCAGGACCTGCGTAATCTTTCTGCTTCGCTGAATCGTGATGTACCCGATGTGATGAAGAATGCCAACGGTGTGCTTCAGAATACTCAACAGCTTACATCCAATCTTTCCACCATAGATGTTGCTGGTATGACGGCAAAGGTAAATCAGACGTTGGAGAATGTAGAGCAGATGACGAAGAAGTTGAATAGCAACGAAGGAACACTTGGATTACTCATGCGTGATGCTACACTCTATAATAATCTGAGCAATACAGCAGCTTCAGCCGACTCTCTGTTGATAGACTTCAAGGCGCATCCAAAACGCTATATTCACTTCTCAGTTTTTGGAAAAAAGGATAAATAAAACGCCTTAATTTATAATTTGTCTAAATAGCGAGCGGTGTATTTCTTTGTTCACTATCAACTTCGCAACTAATTGATAATACTACATTTTGAGAGGTGTGAGGTTGAGAGTATGCACACTCAGGTAATGTTGTGAATTGCGTTTGTATCTTATTGAAAACCAAATACTTGTAAAAATCAAAACAGTTCGTGGATTAAAAAAGTTTAAAGATGGCATAAGAAACGTAATATGAGTGAGTTACGGAGATATGCAGTCTTTACGATTAAAAATGCAGATTTGTATTATTCGGAAATATGTATTAACTTTGCATCCGAAAACAACCAGACCATCTGTCTGAATTTTAATAAAAAATATAGTAACGCCGCATGGTAAATAATCCAAAGGCGCTTTGGGACAACTGCCTTAGTCTGATTAAGGACAACGTCACGGAGCAGCAATTTAAAACCTGGTTCGAGCCCATCGTCTTCGAGAGCTACACCGAAGATACTCGAACTCTTCTCGTGCAAGTACCGAGCATGTACGTGTACGAGTACTTGGAGGAATACTATGTTAGCTTACTAAGCAAAACCATCACCCGTTGTTTTGGCCAGAATGTTATTCTGAGTTACCGAGTGGTTACTGACAAGGCTAACGGCTTGTCGCAGGATGTAGAGACAGAGAATACTGCCGATATTGATGTTGTGCCTGCTAGTCAGCGTGCCAACAAGTCGCCAAATGTACTCGATGCTGCTACGCCTCAGGATTTGAATCCCCAGTTGGATCTTCATAAGACATTCCATAATTTTATCGAGGGCGACTCGAATAAGTTACCACGCACTGTGGGCATCTCAATTGCTGAGCATCCAGGCAAGTCAACCTTTAATCCTTTTTTTGTGTACGGACCTTCCGGCTGTGGTAAGACTCACCTGATAAATGCCATAGGTATCCGTTGTAAAGAGATGTACCCACGCAAGCGCGTACTATATGTATCAGCCCGACTGTTTCAGGTCCAGTTTACGGATGCTGTACGCCAGAATACTGTCAATGATTTTATTCAATTCTACCAGTCTATCGATGTGCTGATAGTCGATGATATCCAGGAATGGGCTACAGCAAGTAAGACACTTGATACCTTCTTCCATATTTTCGACCATTTGTTCCGTCTAGGTAAGCAGATTATTCTTGCTTCGGACCGTCCTCCCGTCGATTTGCAGGGTGTCAAGGACCGTCTGCTTACCCGTTTCTCTTGCGGACTGATAGCCGAGTTGGAAAAGCCTAATGTACAGTTGTGCATTGATATTCTTAACTCTAAATGCCGTCGTGACGGATTGAAGATTCCTGAGGATGTGATTCAGTACATTGCAGAGACAGCTAACGGTAGTGTTCGCGACCTGGAGGGTGTCATTAATTCGTTGTTGGCATATAGTGTAGTCTATAATTCCAATATCGACATGCGATTGGCAGAACGAGTTATCAGTCGTGCCGTGAAGGTCGACAACCATCCGCTTACTGTCGACGATATTTTGGAGAAGGTGTGTGGACACTACAAAGTTACTCAGCAGCAGGTAACCAGCCGTAGTCGTAAGCGTGACTATGTGTTAGTGCGCCAAGTGTCTATGTATCTGGCACAGAAATACACAAAGATGCCTGCTTCACGTATCGGACAACTTATTGGTGGTCGTGATCATAGTACCGTTATCCATAGCTGTTCATCCGTTGAACAGCGACTGAAGGTTGACAAACTGTTTGGTGCAGAAATCAGCAGTATTGAGAATTCCTTCAAGCTCAAGAAGTAATTATTTTACGTCGTAGGTTTGATAAACCATATAGTAACCGTTGGCACAGAATGAGAACTGGTCACCCAGCGCCTCGTTGAGTGTGCCCTGCCACCACTCATCATAGGCATAGCTGTTCCACCTGAGTCCTTCTGATGTCAGTTGGTCGCATCCGAAGTTGAAGATGCTCACCTGTTGGCCTTTCATGCTTTGGAAAATCCTGTTACCATAGGCAGGCGTAAAGACCCCGTGGTCTGTAAACATCATGCCTTCGACTCCCATCTTACGGAAGTAGCGCATCAGTAGTCCGATGTTTCCCAATGTGTGGTCTTCACGTTTTCCCGTACATCCCAGATAAGCTATCTTGTGCCATCCCTGCGACAGACAGTAGCGTGTGGCCTTGGTCAGGTCGTTATCTTCCTGTTCCTCGATTTGGATGAGTCGGTCGTGATAGGCTGTAGGTACACTATCGCCGTCGCCCACCACGACTTCCGCCTGAGGCACATGCTTGATGGCACCATCACACGCCACAATATGCCTGGCGTTTTTCAGGATGCCGAGAGGAATCGCATGGGTAGGGAACTCCCCATTTGCAACGATAACAACGTCAAACTGAGTCTTCATTTCTGGTCTCTTTTTACAGTTTTTGCTACGCTCTTCCATTTTCGATAGCCGGCTATGGCAATGACGACATAGAGACCGTAGAGCATGGCTTTGAATGGAATGCCTTTTTGTATATAGAGGAAGGTACAGACAGCATCGACGATGATCCAGAATATCCATTGCTCCACATACTTACGTGCCAGCGCCCATAGAGCTACAAATGATACGGCATTGGTAAACGAGTCGAGTAGGGGAACGGTGGAGTTGGTCCATGTCACGAGAATATAGTAGATAAGTCCCCATGAAATCAGGAAAAACAGCAAGGAAGGAAGATACTGGTTGCGAGGCATAAAGATAATAGGCAACGACTCTTTCTTTTTCCTGGTTTTCTTGAATTTCCATATATAGAGTCCGTAGAAGGCAGCAAGGGTGTAATAACAGGCCATACCGGCGTCCCCATACAGCCCGTGCTGCCAGTAGAGAATAATGTCGAGTGCTGGCATGATGATGCCTATCACCCAGAGGGCTATATGCGCACGATACTCTAGCCAGATATAAATCAGGCCGAGTATCGTGGTCAATATGTCAAGCCAGTCCAATGTCATAACCTCTTACCTCTCACCTCTTACCTCTAAAAATTCACCGACAGATGTGCCATCATATTAAAAGGTGCCGAAGGAGCGAAGCCTGCAGCATCCTGGTCGCGCAGTCCCCATCCGTTGACAGCATTCACACCGCCCTTGCCGTCCTTCTCAAACTGAGGTGCTGCCCAGCCGTTGTTGTCATACTTGGCCGAGAAGATGTTGTAGAGCGTCACGCCTGCCGTCACCTCTTTGACGCCCCATTGCTTCAGCGCGAAGGTGTAGCTCAGATCTACGTTCGTGTTGAAGTGAGCCTTCAGCAGCAGTGTTTCATAGGTGGTATTGGCATCTGCGCTCCACGAGTCCTTGCACTCCATCTCCTTGAAACCCGTATTGGTCAGGTACTGGTCGCTGATGTACTGACTCTGTATGGAGGCCTTGAAGCCATGGTAGTCGAAGGTCAGAATATGGTTCATGATAAAGTCTGGCGAGAACGAAAGCGGCGTGTCGCCCAGATTGACCACGTCCAGATCGTTATCCTTGACGGTCCAGTCCTTGGCACGGTTACGGCTCAGCGTGGCGTTGGCGTCCCAGCGCAACCAGTCGAGAGGCTTCCACGCAGCCTCCAGTTCCAGACCCAAGCGGTAGCTCTTGCCCACGTTGGTGGCTATGGCCTCGCCGATTTCGTTCAGCTCACCCGTCAGTACGAACTGGTCCTTATACGACATCCAGTAGATGTTGGCACCTGCCGAGAAACGCTCGCTTTGAAATTTATATCCCACCTCGAGGTCGTTCAGACGTTCGGCCTTCAAGTGGGTGCCAATATTGTCTTCGTAGTCGTTGCGCGTCGGTTCTTTATGGGCGATGGCAAACGAGGCATATACTTTGTGATTGCGCGTAATATCATAGTTCAGTCCGAACTTGGGGTTGAAGAAGTTGAACTTGTCGTCTACCACATACTTACCATCCAGGTTAAAGCCATATTCATCAGTGGGGTCTTGCATCTTGTAGCCAATGTGTCGGTACTGCAAATCCAGAAATCCGCTCAGTCCTTTTGTAAACTCATAATTGACCTTGCCGTAGACATTGAAGTCGGTCTTCTTGGCATTGTTGCGGTAGTATTCGTGGTTGGGCACGCCTACCACCTCGCCGAAGTGGTCGCCGTCGTACTTGTTCCATCCGCCTCCCAAGGCAGCTTCCAGTCCCTGGCGGTTATTATACACCAGCGAGGCTACGGCTCCGTAGAAGTCGTTGGCCATCTTCTTTTGTTCTATGACATTACCACGCGTTTCCGGATCCTCGTAGCCATAGAAATCTATCAATCCATATTTGCCTAATTTGCGGTTGCGCTTATACTGCTCGTAGTAGCCATCGCCTCTGGTGTAGTGCAGGGCAGCGTTGAGGTTCAACTCCTGCGTCAGTCGCTGGTTCCATATCAGTTGATAGTTCTGCTGATGGTAGTTGTCCGTCTGGTTGTCGTAGTAGCCCGTGGGGTTGCCGTTCTCGTCGAAGCCCATCACGCCGCACGAGTTATAGGTACGACCGTAGAGCGCCTGCTCGTATTTCGACGTGTAGTTCCACGCATGGTAAGTCTCTTCTACGCCATTGAAGGTAATAAACTTCACCATTGTGTTGTCGCCGAAGTAGCCTGCCTGCAGGAAATAGGAGTTAAGTTTGGACGAGGCGCGGTCCAGATAGCCCTTCGAGCCGATGTTCGACAAACGGCCCTGTATGCCCCAGTGTCCACCCAACAAACCCGTACCAAAGCGCAACGTCTGCTTATGGCTGTAATAGCTGCCACCACTCAGGTCCAAGCCGATGAAAGGCTCTATGCCGACGTTCTCTGTCTGCATGTTCAGCGTAGCGCCAAAAGCACCTGCGCCATTGGTCGATGTGCCCACGCCACGCTGAATCTGCATCGACTGCACACTGCTGGCGAAGTCGCCCATATTGACCCAATAGAGCTGGGCGCTCTCAGCGTCGTTCATGGGAATGCCGTTGGCTGTGATGTTGATGCGTGAGGGGTCTGTGCCACGAACGCGCAGCGAGGTATAGCCTATACCGTTACCAGCATCCGAGGTCATCGTCACGCTGGGTGTCAGCGACAGCAGATAGGGCACATCCTGTCCAAAGTTCACGGCTTTCAGCTGTTCCTTGTTCATGTCTGTAAATGCTACCGGTGTCTTGCGGGTAGCTCGTGTTGCTACTACCTGTACATCCTGCAACTCTACGCTTTTCAGCGTGTCTAATTCGCTGGCTTGGGCTGTTACCGTACCCAGCAATGCCATCATGAAAAACTTTCTCATTTCTTTTACCTTATTTATTAATACAAAAAATAAGGGGTTGTTCAGTTACTCATCATCCCTGCGTCGGCATTGTCCGTATCAGGTTCCGAGGGTATCATCTCAGCCCACACTCGTGAGCACCCCTTGATAAATCGGGTGCAAAATTACAAAAAAACTATCGATTCACCACACTTTTCTCTTTTTTTTTGTACCTTTGCGCCAAAATTGTAGAGATATGGATACGATAAAGAAACTTTTTGCACAGAAACTGATGGATATCAAAGCCATCAAACTGCAACCCAACGAGCCGTTTACATGGGCATCGGGTTGGAAGTCCCCCATCTATACAGACAACCGTAAGACGTTAGGTTTTGCGGATGTCCGCTCGTTTGTGAAACTTGAGCTCTGCCATGCTATACAGAAGTATTTTCCAGAGGCTGAGGCTGTAGCAGGTGTTGCTACTGGTGCTATAGCACAAGGCGCATTGGTGGCTGACGAGTTGGGTTTGCCTTATGCTTATGTACGCCCCAAACCGAAGGATCATGGTATGGGTAATCAGGTGGAAGGCGAATTGAAGAAAGGTGCTAAGGTTATTGTGGTAGAGGACCTGATATCTACAGGTGGCTCTAGCCTGAAAGCTGTTGCAGCCCTTCGCGAGTATGGTGTAGAGGTCATAGGTATGGTGGCATCCTTTACATACGGTTTCCCTGTAGCTGAAGAGGCTTTCCGTGAGGCTGGTGTGAAGCTCATCACGCTGAGCGACTATGCTGCAGTTCTGGAACAGGCTGCTGAGACAGGTTATATTAAGAAGGAAGAAATTGAAGTGTTGAACGAGTGGCGCAAGTCACCAAGTACGTGGAAGCAAAATGACTAAGTTTGAAAGTAGTATAAAGCTGATACCATATCCTGTAGAGAATGTGTATCGTAATATCAGTGATTTGAGTAATCTGGAACGTGTCCGTGATCGTATTCCTGAGGATAAGTTGCAGGACTTCCAGTTCGATAGCGACTCCGTACAGGTGAGTGTTGATCCTGTGGGAACTATCAAACTGCGCATTATTGAGCGTGAGGAAAATAAGTGTGTCAAGTTTGAAACAGAACAATCGCCACTGCCTTTTAATCTCTGGATTCAGGTGTTACCTGTTAGTGCTTCGGAGAGCAAGATGAAAGTCACAGTGAAGGCCGACATTCCCTTTATGCTGAAAGGAATGGTAGCAGGTCCTTTGCAGGATGGCGTTGAGAAGATTGCAGATGCATTGTCACAAATACCTTATGTATAATGGCCAATAAGCTTTGGGAAAAGAACTTTGAGGTGAATGCCGAGATCGAACGGTTCACTGTAGGTAGAGATCGTGAGATGGATCTCTATCTGGCGCCATACGATGTGTTGGGCTCGATGGCTCATATCACCATGCTGGAAAGTATCGGACTCATTGGTAAGGACGAATTGCCCCTGTTGTTGGCAGAGCTTAAGAATATCTATCAGATTTGCCAGCGTGGCGAGTTCGTCATCGAAGATGGCGTAGAGGATGTACATTCTCAAGTGGAGCTGATGCTAACCCGTAAGTTAGGCGATATCGGCAAGAAGATTCATTCAGGACGTTCCCGCAATGATCAGGTGTTGGTCGACCTGAAGCTCTTTACCCGTCACGAACTGATGGAGATTGCTGATGGCGTGAAGGTGCTGTTCGATGAACTTATCCAGAAGAGCGAACAGTATAAGCAGGTGCTGATGCCTGGCTATACCCATCTGCAGGTGGCTATGCCATCCAGCTTTGGTCTGTGGTTTGGTGCCTACGCTGAGAGTTTGACAGACGACATGCTCTTTCTGCAGGCTGCTTATAAGATGACCAATCGCAATCCTTTGGGTTCTGCTGCAGGCTATGGCTCTTCGTTCCCTCTGAATCGTCAGATGACTACCGACTTGTTGGGCTTCGACACAATGGACTATAATGTGGTGTATGCTCAGATGGGTCGTGGAAAGATGGAGCGTAACGTAGGTTTTGCGATAGCTACTATTGCAGGAACGCTGGCAAAAATGGCTTTCGATGCCTGCTTGTTTAATTCTCAGAACTTCTCGTTTGTGAAATTACCCAAGGAATGTACCACGGGTTCGAGCATCATGCCTCATAAGAAGAATCCAGATGTCTTTGAGCTGATTCGTGCCAAGTGTAACAAGTTACAGGCATTACCCCAACAGGTGACACTCATCATGAACAATCTGCCCGTAGGTTATTTCCGTGACCTGCAGATTATCAAAGAGGTCTTCCTGCCAGCCTTCGATGAACTGAAGGACTGTCTGCAGATGGCTGCATATATAATAAATAAAATAGAGGTACGCGCGGATATCCTCGACAATCCCATGTACGATCCCATGTTCTCTGTTGAAGAGGTGAATCGCCTCGCATCAGAAGGAATGCCTTTCCGTGATGCCTATAAGAAGGTCGGGCTCGACATAGAGGCAGGCACCTTCCGTCCTAACAAGGAGATCCATCATACTCATGAGGGTTCTATTGGTAATCTCTGTAACGACCGTATTACTGCATTGATGGATAGCGTACTCAAGGGTTTTGCCTTCGAACACGTGCTGAAAGCCGAGGAGGAATTGTTACGATGAGACATTGGTTGCTTTTCCTGATGGTGTTGGTGCTATGTAGTTGTCAGAAAGAGGAAAACCGATATAGCACAAACTATCTTTGCTATTTCAGGTATTATACTGACCTGCATCCTACCAGCCAGTTGACTTATATGCTCAGCGACCCAGGTGCTTATGTCTTTGTAAGACTCGACTCTCGAGGCGGACTGAAACGTGTGTTGACGCAATCGAATAGGGATGGGAAACGTGATACCACTAATCTGACGACAGCGGCAGAGAGTGATTTCTCACGCTACAGTTTGGGTGCAGGCGATGTCCTTATTATAGGTAATAGCCGATCGTTGGACGGCTTGAGGGCCTACGACGCACAGTGTCCCAACTGTTTGAACCTGCATGGCCGTCCTGCTTATCCACTTAGCTGGAGCGATGGTGGTCAGATGGTTAGTTGTGGTCAGTGTGGACGAAAGTACGATCTCAATAATGGGGGACCACAGAATGGTGGCAATGGCGATTTACGATTGATGGAATATCATCCGCATGTGATTACTACAACCTTGGGAACAACCTTGGAAGTGACCAATACAGGGCCTGTAAGATAGACATATTTGGTGTGGAGATGAAAAAAAGTGAGATTTTCTTTGATATCTCTTTCCTTTTTTGTAACTTTGCACCCGCAAATCGCAAAAGGTCTGCTGCCGCGATGGTGGAATGGTAGACACGAGGGACTTAAAATCCCTTGGCTATTGCAGCTGTGCGGGTTCGAGTCCCGCTCGCGGCACTGCCACAGGAAAGAGCACTTCTGACACATCCAGAGGTGCTCTTATTGTTTTTTAACCGAGTGATAAGAGAATGTTTCGTGAAAAATGACTACCTTTGCATCAAAATTACAAAAACAAAATACCAACAAGGATGAATAAGCAAATATTAGCTGTTGCAGTCATGGCGCTGCTGACCTCGTGCTCAGGTTTTAAGATGGGCGAGTTGACAAGTGATAACTTCAAAGTAGTCCCCAATCCATTGGAAGCCGAGCAAGGTCAGGTGACAGCCACTATCAATGGTGTGTTCCCAGAGAAGTTTATGAACAAGAAAGCCACTGTGACAGTGACTCCTGAACTGCGCTATACAAAAGATGGACAACCGGCAGTCAAACTCGATGCCCCTGCTACGTTTATTGGCGAGAAGGTGTTGGGTAACTATCAGGTGATTCCCTTTAAAGAAGGTGGACACTACGCTATGAAATCGACCTTCGACTACGAGCCTGCCATGCAACAGAGTGAGTTGTGGATGAAAGTAGATGCCTATTATAAGGACAAGAAATACGAGTTGCCGGCAGTGAAGGTAGCCGATGGCGTGCTGGCCACCAGTGAACTGTATCATCAGACGCTTACTACAGCTACCCCATGTGTGGCTACAGACAGCTATCAGCGTGTCATAGCCCAGAAGCAGGAGGCGAATATCAAGTTCTTGATTCAGCAGGCAGAACTGCGTAAGAGTGAGTTGAAGTCTAATTCCGTACAGGAGTTTGTTAATCTGTTGCAGCGCATCAGTGCCGATCGTGAGGGTTTGAACCTGCAGAACGTTGAGGTTAGCGCCTATGCTTCACCAGATGGTGGTGTGGCACTGAACGAGAAACTGGCTAACAAGCGTCAGAGTAATACGGAGAAATATGTAGAACAACAACTGAAGAAAGCCAATGTGGAGGGTGCTGTTGAAGCCAACTATACCGCTCAGGACTGGGAAGGATTCCAGCAGTTGGTAGCTGCATCAGACATTCAGGACAAGGATGTTATCCTGCGCGTGCTCTCAATGTATAAGGATCCTCAGGAGCGTGAACAGCAGATCAAGAATCTGAGTCATGGCTTCCGCGAATTGGCGGATGGTATTCTGCCTGAGTTGCGTCGTGCCCGTCTGACCATTAATTATGAGACGGTAGGACGTAGCGACGAACAAATTCTTAGCCAGCTTAAGGCAGATCCCAGCAAGCTTAGTATTGAGGAAATACTCTATGCAGCTACACTGACAGACAATATTGACGAAAAGTTGATGATCTACAATGCCGCTACAGCGGTTTATCCTGATGACAAGCGTGCTTACAACAATATTGCAGCCCTTGGCTATACCCAGGGTGTTGATGCTTTCCAAGACGGTTTTACTCGTGCTGAGGTACTTCCGGAAGCTAAGGCCAACCTCGGTCTGATTGCTCTAAAGGAGGGCGACATAGCTAGGGCAGAACAGCTGATAGCCAGTGCCTCTGGTGCCGAAGGACTCTCAGAAGTTATGGGTAATCTCCAGTTGGCTAAGGGCAACTATGTCTTAGCTGAGCAGCAGTTCAAAGACATTAAGTCAAATAGTGCTGCGCTTGCTCAGATTATGAACAAGAACTATGCTAAGGCTGAACAGACGTTGAAGGCTATTACCAATCCTGATGGAATGACCTACTACCTGCAGGCAATTGTCAATGCTCGTCAGGGTAACCAGTCAGCTGCTGCATCATTGCTGCAGAAGGCTATTGAGAAGGATTCTTCGCTGAAGCAGTATGCTGAGAAGGACTTAGAACTTGTCAAGTTAAGATAAAAAGGTATGTGGAAGAAAGCTGTCTTTTTTCTTTTTTCTTGCTTCCTATTATCCTGTGGTACAGAGAGCGGTCGCTTCCGTTTTGAGGGTCGTTTCCGCAATATGAATCAGGCGGAGTTCTATGTCTATAGCCCTGATGGTGTCATCAGTGGCATAGACACCGTGAAAGTACGTGAAGGCCGTTTCTCCTATGAGACCGATCTGGCTGATAAGGGCACTTTTGTTATTGTGTTTCCCAACTTCTCTGAACAACCTGTGTTTGGAGAGTCAGGCGCTACGGTGTCTATCAAGGGCGATGCCTCACAAATGAAGGAAATGATCATTCAGGGTACACGTGATAACGAAGATATGACCAAGTTGCGCATGGAGCTCAATAAGCTGTCACCCCCTGATATTCCTGCTGCTGTCGAGGCTTTCATCCGCGAGCATCAGGAGTCACAGGCCAGCATCTATCTGTTGCAACGTTATTTTATTCTGGATCGCGAACCAAACTTCAAGAAAGCCTATGAATTGGTGCAGTTATTGTTGAAAGTTCAGCCCGAGAGTGGACAGCTTATCGAATTGGAGAAACAACTCAAGAATCTGAAAAATGCCCAACAGCGCCAAATGCCTGTTTTTACAGCTACAGATATTAAAGGGAAGAAAATAAGCGATAAGGACCTGAAGGCTAAGTTGAATGTGGTGTCAGTATGGGCTTCCTGGAGCTATCAGAGTACGGATATGCAGCGTCGTTTGATGACTAAGAAAACGAAGTATGGAGACAAGCTCAATGTGTTGAGCATCTGTTTGGACGGACGTCCTGCTGAGTGCAAGCGTATTGTTGATCGCGACTCTATCAAGTGGTCTACCGTTTGCGACGGCACTATGTGGAAGACACCTCTGCTTAGTAAGTTTGGTATAGCCAATGTCCCTGACAATGTACTCTTCGATGAAAAGGGACGAGTGGTAGACAGCCACCTGACACCTGCCAAACTGGAAGAGAAGATAGAGCAGATACTGAAGAATTAAATACAAAACTATAAAAACTACAACGATGAGAAAACTAGTATTATTGACTACATTGCTGATGATGGCTGTTATGACACAAGCACAAGATTTTCGTTTCGACGAGGTGATTTATTCTCCTACTGCGACAACTTTCCAATTGTTTGCTCCTGCTGATGCCAAGAGCGTCAAGGTGCGCATCTATCAGGAAGGGCAGGGTGGTAAGGCTCAGAAGACCGTCAAAATGAAATATCTTGATGGATTGTGGCGTGCAGAGGTTAAGGGCAACCTGATGAATAAGTTCTATACCTTTGATATGGGTAAGGGTGAGTGTCCTGGTGTTTTTGCCAAAGCGGTGGGTGTCAATGGCAAGCGTGGTGCTATCATTGACATGAACAGTACCAATCCTGAGGGTTGGGCTTCCGACAAGCATCCTGTCTGTAAGTCGCCTGCTGACTTGGTGGTTTATGAGATGCACCATCGCGACTTCTCCATAGCTCGCAGCGATGCTCAGTACAAGGGCAAATTCCTTGCTCTGACAGAGCTTTGGGCTATCGAGCATCTGAAGTCGCTGGGTGTCAATGCCATTCATATTCTGCCCTCTTACGACTATGGCTCTGTAGATGAGACGCGCCTTAGTGACAATAAATACAACTGGGGCTACGACCCTGTGAATTATAATGTGCCTGAGGGCGGCTACAGTACCAATCCCTATCAGCCCGATGTGCGCATTCGTGAATTCAAGCAGATGGTGCAGGCTTTGCACAAGGCAGGTATTCGTGTCATTCTCGACGTGGTGTATAACCATACCTATGATATCGAGCACAGCAATTTCCAGCGGACGTATCCTGACTATTACTATCGCAAGACAGCAGATGGTCAGTATAGCAATGGTTCTGGTTGTGGCAATGAGACAGCTTCTGACCAGCCCATGATGCGTCGCTTTATGTTGGAGAGTGTTAAGTATTGGATCAATGAGTATCATATCGACGGCCTCCGCTTCGACCTGATGGGTTGTCACGATATCGAGACCGTGAATCAGATTCGCCAGATGGTCGACACCATCGATCCCTCTATCTTTATTTATGGTGAGGGTTGGAGTGCAGGGTCCTGTGGTCTGCCTAACGACCAGTTGGGTATGAAGGCTAATATTCCTCAGATGCCTGGCATTGCTGCCTTTTCCGATGAGATTCGCGATGCTTTGCGTGGTCCCTTTAGTGATGACACGAAGGCCGGATGGCTGGGTGGTGCCCCTGATTGCGAAGAGAGCCTGAAATACGGACTTGTAGGTGGTATCCGTCATCCTCAGGTCAATATGAAGAAGGTGAATTACAGCCAGAAGCCTTGGGCACTTGAACCTACACAACTGATGTCATACGTTTCCTGTCACGACGACATGTGTCTGGTTGATCGTCTCAAGGCAAGTATTCCTAATATCTCGCAAGACGAATTAATCCGTCTCGACCTGCTTGCCCAGACAGCAGTCTTTACATCACAGGGCGTACCTTTCATGCTGAGTGGTGAGGAACTGTTGCGAGATAAGAAGGGTGTCCATAATTCGTTTGAGTCGCCTGACAGCATCAACCATTTGGATTGGTCGAATCTGAAGAAGTATCCTCAGGTCTTTGCTTATTACAAGAACCTGATAGCCCTCAGAAAGAATCATCCTGCCTTCCGTTTGGGCGATGCAGGCTTAGTGCGCAAACACATGTCGTTCCTGAAGACGCCAAAGTCGGTGGTCGCTTTCTATTTGAAGAACTACGCCGGGCGTGACGACTGGCGCAATATCATTGTCATCCTCAATGCTGGCAAGGCTGATACAGAGGTCACTATCCCGGATGGCAACTACACCATTGTTTGTTGCGACGGTGTCATCAACGAAAAAGGCCTTGGCACACTCAAGGGGACCAAAGCCATTGTCGATGCTCAGTCGGCGTTGATACTGCACGACTGATAAAGGAGAGTGTGTGCATACCCCAAAACCGTGTGCCACGATGAAGCAGCTGCTAACCATATTCGTCCTGTTGTTTACCCTCTCTGCCTGCAATGTAGGCAGAAATGGCGAGATGGAAGCCCTGCTCGACAGGGCCGACAGCATGAACCGTGCCTATATCCCTATGACCGACGGCATTGATTCATTGCTCCTCGAAGCCACCAAATATTACGACCGCCACGGCACACCTAACCAACAGATCCGCGCCCACTACCTGCTCGGCTGTGCCTACCGCGACATGGGCGAGGCAC
>JAEEGH010001631.1_pt1 | contig 63629 bp, 55 predicted proteins | sample 9134181 | NCBI WGS metagenome assembly JAEEGH01 (sample SAMN16246544, study PRJNA631951) | gut metagenome | biome: gut microbiome; feature: rumen; material: DP-attached | host: Bos | place: Iran: Karaj | collected 2018-10
GACCTGCTGGTTCTCGTCAATAGCATCATCCGCCAGATGAAGTCCGACGGCACCCTCCGTCAACTGACCGAGAAGTACGGATTGGTGTACGCCTACTGAAAAACAGAAACCAAGACCCACAGAATACCGCAACACCCTATGACTGACACCATGACACCCGAGCAGCGGCATCGATGCATGTCGCATATCAAGGGCTCGGGGACGAAGCCGGAGCTGAAGGTGCGGCGGTGGCTGTGGAGTCATGGGTATAGGTATCGGTTGAACGTCAAGAGCGTGCCGGGGAAGCCGGATATCGTGCTGCGGCCGTATAGGACGGCGATATTCGTCAACGGATGTTTTTGGCATGGACACCAGCTGCGCTTCGCGCAGATGTATGATGTAAGAGGTATGAAGTCAGAAGAACCGCAAAGCGGAAATAATCTACGAGATTTACAAGATTTCGCAAGCGCGGAGCGCGAGCAGGAGAACACAGAAAGAAATCTACAGAGCTCCAAGTGCTGCAAGATTCCGAGCACCAATCGCGAGTTCTGGGTGAGCAAAATACGCCGCAACCAGGAGCGCGACCAAGAGAACTACCGTGTGCTGCAAGAGAACGGGTGGCAGGTCATCGTCATTTGGGAGTGCCAATTGACGGCCAAGAAACTGGACCAAACCATGCGCGAAGTGGAGCTACTCCTCAACGACAACCTCCTCTCGCTCTACAAGCACCACACCCCCATTCACTACACCATCGAGGAAGAGGATGCCCCACTCCCCATGGCCGCTGAATCAAATCAATTGTAGCGAAGAGTCCATTTTTTTTCGCTTACTACAATAAATGACAAAAATAATCTCAATAATCTCACAATGATACAAACAGGAATCAAGGGCCGTCTGGAAGAGACGGTGACGCCCGAAATGAGCGCCGCACGTGTGGGCAGCGGTCTGGTGGATGTCTTTGCCACACCCATGATGATAGCCCTGGTCGAGAAGACCTGCAACGAGAGTGTGCTCCCCTTCCTCGACGAGGGGCAGGGCACCGTGGGCACGCTGGTCAACGTGGCCCATACCGCCGCCACCCCCATCGGCATGCGCGTGTGGTGCGAGAGCGAGCTGGTGGAAGTCGACCGCCGTCGGCTGGTGTTCAAGGTGAAGGCTTTCGACGAGTGCGGCACCATCGGCGAAGGCTCTCACGAGCGTTTCATCATCGACACCGCGAAATTCATAGAGAAGGTAAGAAATAAAAACCAAGAGCTATGAAATGCGGGATGACCCCACTTCTTAGCTCTTGGCTTTTTCTTATGGGTTCATAAAAATCACTCTGCCGAGTGGGCGTTGGCGTCGGGGTTGACGCGCTTCACCATGCCCTGCAGGGCGGTTCCGGGGCCTACCTCGATGAATTCGTCGGCGCCGTCTTTGAGCATGTTCTGCACCGTGTAGGTCCAACGCACGGGCGAGGTGAGTTGCATGAGCAGGTTCTTCTTGATCTCGGCAGGGTCGCTGTGTGGCTGGGCGTCGACATTCTGGTAGACGGGACAGACGGGCTTGCGGAACTCGGTGCGCTCGATGGCTTCGGCCAGCTCCACGCGGGCGGGCTCCATCAGAGGACTGTGGAAGGCGCCACCCACTGCCAGCGGCAGGGCTTTGCCTTTGACCTCTTTGACCTTCTCGCAGGCACGGGCCACTCCCTCGTTGGTGCCGCTGATGACCAACTGGCCGGGGCAGTTGTAGTTGGCCGGGACCACCACTTCGCCCTCCACCGAGGCGCAGATGTCCTCGACGGTCTTGTCGTCGAGCTTCAGCACGGCGGCCATGGTCGACGGGGTCTTCTCGCAGCATTTCTGCATGGCGTTGGCGCGGGCAATGACGAGCTTCAATCCATCCTCGAAACTCATGGCGCCGGCGGCAACCAAGGCCGAAAACTCGCCCAGCGAGTGGCCGCCCACCATGTCGGGCTTGAAGCTTTCGCCCATATATTTGGCTAATATGACACTGTGGAGGAAGATGGCAGGCTGCGTCACCTTGGTCTGTTTCAGGTCCTCCGGCGTGCCGCCGAACATCAGGTCGGTGATGCGGAATCCGATAATCTCATTGGCTTTCTCAAACATGGCGCGGCACTCTTCATTGCCGTCGTACAGGTTCTTGCCCATGCCCACAAACTGGGCCCCCTGGCCGGGGAAAATGTATGCTTTCATTCTTTATTCTTTAGTTTTGTTGTTTTAACAATAACGTTATATTTTTCCAAATATTGTGCGGCGACGGCGGAAGGAATGCCGCCATCGGCAGGCGGAAGAGGCGTGTGGCGAGTATCAGCTGGGCAACGGCCATGAAACTCTGTGCCGAGAGCGATGCCCATGCCGAGCCGGTGGCTCCCAGTCGGGGAATGAGCACCAGGTTGACAATGACGTTGAGCACTAGCGTCGTGGCGGCGAAGAGGTTCAGGTGGCGCAGATATTTGCCCGCGGTGAGGAGGGTGCCAAAGATGTAGGTGATGCCGATGGGGATGATGCCGAAGATGACCACCCGGAACACAGGTACATAGGGCGCGTAGTTCTCGTGATAGAGCAGCTGCATGATGGGTTCTGCCCACACGGCACATACCACCGACACCCCCACGGCAAAAATCATCATGGGCCAGAAGACGAGGCGGACGATGCTCGCAAGTTGAGAGTCTTTGGATAGGGAGTCTTGGTTGGCGGGCTTTATCTCCTTGCAGAGCTTGGAGAAGACGGGCAGCAGCGGCACGCTGACGAGGTAGGCCACAGCAGTGAGAGCGTCCAGGAGGCGGAAGGCACCGGCATAGACGCCGGCGTCGGCATCGCCCGCCAAACGGCGCAGCAGGATGGGGTCGATGCGGTTGTAGCTGGCCATGAGCAGCACCAGCAGGGCAAAGGGGGCGCTCTTCTTGAGGATGACAAGGAAGAAGGGTGCTGAAAAATGAAAATGGAGAATTGATAATTTCGCTTTGCGGGCAATGACCACAAAGGCCAGCAGGACCGTCAGGCTGTAGGCTATGACTTGCGCATAGACGAAGTGGTAAATGCTGAATTGGAAATGGAAAAGTGAGAATTGGGGGCCCCACAGCAGGCAGCCGCAGATGAGTATCATCAGCACGCGGTCGAGCACCGAGAAGAGGCTGTCCCACTTGAAGAGCAGCAACCCTTCGAAGTTGCTGCGCAGATAGAGGATGAGCGAGCTCAGGAACTGGCACACCGTGAGCCACGCCAACAGGCGGAACTCCTCGCTGCCGTATCCCATCAGCGCCCCTACGGTGAAGGTCGCCACAAGGTACAGCCCCAGCAAGCAGACCTTGATACCCAGGATGCCGCTCAGGTGCTTGGCTATCAGCTGGGGATGCTGTGCGATGTTGCGCGTGTTGAAGTTGGTGATGCCCAGGTCGAGCAGGATGTTGAGGATGACGCTGAGGTTGAAGATGGAATAGTAGAAGCCGTACATCTCGTTGCCGACGGCGTTCTGCACGCCCACCTCGACACCGAGAATCCAGAAGGGTTTCACCAGCAGGTTGGCCAGCAGTACCCAAAACAATCCCGAGAGTAGCTTCTTCTGCATGGCTATGGTTTATCGTCCAAGGTTGATGTTGGAACGGTTGGTGGCGGGAAGGCCTTTTCTTGGTATCGATGGTTTCTTCTCCATAACCTCTTTTTGCTGTTGCTCTTTGTCCACCGTCCACTTCTCTTCCATCTCCCATTTCTCGCGCAGGCTGAGGGTCTTCTCGAACATCAAGGTTTCTTCGGGCTGACGCTGTTGGCGGTAGTCACAGGGAGTCCAGCGGCCGTCGCCGTTGCGGTCGATGATGGCCCGCAGGCGGTAGTCGCCACTGGGCAGGTGGATGAACCGCAGCTTGCCGCTTCCGGCGAGTGCCTGCTGCTGAACCACGGTGTCGCGCTTGTCGAGCACCTCGACCACCAGCGGGAATCCCATCTTGTTGTCAATGTCGATGCTGAGGGTGCCGTAGTCCTTGGGCGTCATAGTGAATGTCAGGCTGTCGTTGCGGTTGCCGTAGAGGTCGCTGAAGAGCCCTTCGGCCAGGCGCACGCGGTATTGCTCACCACTCTTGATGCCGGTGGCCATGATGTGTGCCGTGATACCGCTGATGTCGAGGACCACGGGACAGAGACTGACGGTGCTGTCTTTCAGATGCATGACCTTGGCCATCGCGCTGTCCTCCACGCTGACGATAGGATTGCTGAAGGCCAGACCCAAGTCGTCGTAGTAGGCTTTGTTGCCATCGCAGAGGGGTGTCATCAGGGGTTTCTTTTCCTCCTTGGCACCCGCCATGGTGCGACGGCCGCCCTTGCGGCTGGCGGTGTAGCGCAGCTTGAGGGTGTCCTGCAGGCCGGTGTCGGAGATGACGAGGCGTGCCGAATCCCTTTTGGCATCGAAACACCAGGCTGTGAGGGTGTCGCGCTTGGCGTTGAGGCGTGTTTGCCATTGTGCTCTTTCGTCTTCTATACGGGGGTTCTGCATGGGCAACTGGCTGACGATGGTGATGCGTCCCGGTGCAGCGAATTCACTCTTCAGGATGCGCTGCTGTGTGTTGTCGGGCTGCGAGATGAGGTACAGCAGCCGGTGGGTGCTGTCGGAAGTGGGGTGGCTGGCCGAAACTGCGGTATCCCACGCGACTGCGTCGGCAACGTCGACCCTCAGGTTGTGGTTCTTGTCCTCGAGGGCCACCAGGCGGTATCTGCCCTCGGGGATAAAGTGGAAGGCGAAATTGCCCTCCTTGTCGCAGCGGGTCACAAAGTCGGGCTGGACAAAGGTGGCGATGGTGTCGTCTAAAGCGACGACATCGCTTTCAGGGTCTTTGTAGGCCATCACCGTCACCGTCTCTTTCCAAGGCTTGCCGCTGCGGGCGTCAATCACCCGGCCGCCGAGGCTCATGGTGTCCATAGCCTCGCCGGTGGAGAAGACATACTCGTAGCTGGGCAGCAGGTTGCCCTCGGTGAAGTCGGCGATGGCTTCCTTGAACTGGAAGAGGTAGGTGGTGTTCTCCTGCAGGGTGTCCTTGATTTTCACCAGCACACCCTTGCCTTTGGTGGTGATTTCGGGCTTGTTCTTCATCGGGGGCGACACGAGGACATTCTCCGAGGCGTTCTTCAGCACCACATACTCGTCGAACTGGATGTAGAACTTGTTGTCGGCAAAATGGCGGCTTTCGTTGGCAGGCTTGCAGCCGAGGGCCACGGGCGGCTCCTCGTCCTTGGGGCCGCCGGTGGGATAACCCTGCCGGGCACACCCGTTAGCCAAAACTAGTAATACTATACTAACTATAGATACTAGAAAACGCCTCATTGTTAAAACAGTTCGTTGATTTCTTTGTGTAGCTCCTCGAGGGCTTTGTCGGTGGGCAGGTGCTGGGCCGCCGAAGCGAAGATGGAGGCTGCCAGACGTGTCGGGTCGTCGGTGTCGGTGAGGGTTACGGCACTGGAGTTGACGAGGTTGATCATCTCGTCCTTGGCCTCGCGGATGCGCGCCCAGGTGGCGGGGTCGAGGTAGACCTGCTGCGAGAGGTTGTGCTCCCACTCGTCGCGGATGTTCTTGGTCATCACCCCCTGCAGCAGCTTGAGGTCCATGCCGGGCTGGTAGCAGCGCAGCACCAGACTGTCGGGTGAGATGCGCTCGAGGAAGAGCGCCATGCGCTCGTAGGCCTGCAGACGGATGGGGGTCACCACCTTGAGGGTCTCGCGACGCTCGTCGATTTTCATCTGCAGCAGTCGCTCTTTCTGCTGGTTGTCGAAATAGCGTTTCACCAGCAGGTAGAAAATCCATCCTGCCAGTGCCAGGGTGGCCAAAACGGCCAGTGTTGTAATAAGGTAATGTATCATTGCATCAATTTGTTTACGAGTTCAGTAACACCTTTGGTGGCCACTTCTTTGATGAACGTCACCGGGCGGCTCACGGGCACCTCCTTGGGGTCGACCACATAGCACGGCACCCCGCGCTGCACGTAGTGGATGAGGCCTGCGGCAGGATAGACGGCCATCGAGGTGCCGACGACGATGAAGATGTCGCACTGCTCGCAGAGGGCAGCGGCAGGCTCGATGTTGGGCACCGCCTCGCCAAACCACACGATGTGGGGACGCAGCTGTGTGCCGTCGGGAGCTTTGTCGCCCAGGCGGATGTCCTTGTCGCCCACCTCGACGATGAGGTCGGGGTTGCGGTCGCTGCGACCCTTGGTGAGCTCGCCGTGCAGGTGCAGCACATGGCTCGAACCCGCACGTTCATGCAGGTCGTCGATGTTTTGCGTAACTATCTGTACATCATATTTCTCCTCCAAACGGACCAATTGGCGGTGGGCCTCGTTGGGTTGCGCCTGGAAGAGCTGGCGGCGACGCTCGTTGTAGAAGTTGAGTACCAACTCGGGGTTGCGCTCATAGGCCTCATGCGTGGCCACATCCTCCACGCGGTAGTGCTCCCACAACCCGTCGGAGTCGCGGAAGGTCGAGATGCCGCTTTCGGCGCTGATGCCCGCGCCGGTCAATACCACTATCTTTTTCATATCTTTTAATAACGTCCCTGCTGCTATTTTATTGTATGTATTTATAAAAAGCGATTTCAATTTTTTTTCTGTCGGCGAATCAAACGTTTTTCTTTCGCCTGCGTCAGCCCTTTCCCTTCCGAAAGGAACAGGGTGGGCATAAGTTCCGTTTGTTGTTGAGAATGAAATGTTTATACATTTCTTGCATTTTTTTTGCTTTGCCCTCGGAAACCGCCCGAATACCACATTTCTATTTTGTTGATTCACAGTATTCTATAGGTATCAACTCTTTCCCAACTCCTTACCATCTCCCTACCATCTCCGTGTCATCTCCCACCACGGTAGGAGATGGTAGGTCGTTGGTAGGCCGGTGGCACGCTGAGAATATGCTTTTTGGGTTAACTATAGGGTAAAAAAAATCCCTCCCCGCTCCTGAGGGCAGGGGCGGGGAGGGGATTTCCTTTTATGTCTGTTTTGGGGGGTTATTTCAATGGGGTGAGGGTGGTGCGGCGGTTGAGTGCGCGGCCTTCGGGGGTGTCGTTGGTGGCTATGGGGCGTGATTCGCCGTAGCCGCGGTAGGTGAGGCGGTCGGCGGGGACGCCGCGGAGGATGAGGGAGTCGTAGACGGCCTTGGCGCGGCGCTCGCTGAGGACGAGGTTGTCCTCGTCCTTGCCCACGGCATCGGTATGGCCACCCACCTCGAGGCGCAGGCGCGGGTGGCGCAGCAGGGCTTCGGCCAGGCGGTCGAGGCCGGCTTTCGAGGCTTCGTAGAGCTCGGCACTGGCGGTGAGGAAGTGGATGTTGCGCAGCGTCACCGTGTCGCCGAGGGTGAGGAGGTTCTCGGCCTGGACGACGGGGTCGATGAAGGTGATGCGCTCGGGGCGCACGGGTGCCGGCATGACGAAGGAGTAGAGGTCCTGACGGCCATAACCACCGAAGCGGTCGGAGGAGAAGATGGCCGTGCGGCCGTCGGGGGCCACGATGAGGTTGTTCTCCTCGCCCACGGTGTTGATGGGGTAGCCCAGGTTCTTCACCTCGCCCCAGGTGCTGTCGGACAGCCGTTTGGCGCAGAAGAGGTCCATGCCGCCCATACCGGTGTGGCCGTCGGAGGCGAAGTAGAGCGTTTTGTCGTCGAAGTGGATGTAGGGGGCGGTTTCGTTGCCGCGGGTGTTGATGGAGGGACCCAGGTTTCTGGGCTCACTCCAGAGGCCGTCCTCGAGGGTGCAGCACCAGATGTCGGTGCCGCCGTAGCCGCCGGGGCGGTTGGAGGCGAAGTAGAGGGTGTAGCCGTCGATGGAGAGCGAGGGGAAGGATTCCCAGTAGACCGAGTTGACGGGTGCGCCGAGGTTGCGGGGTTGCCCCCAGCGGCCTCCCTGGCGCACACTCATGTAGATGTCGCAGCCGCTGTGCTCTTTTTCGCTGCGGCCACAGGCGGTGAAGATGACCACGCGGCCGTCGTGCGAGATGGTCTGGGCCCCTTCGTTGCCATGACTGTTGAGGGGTTGGGGCATGCGGTGGGCCGGACCCCAGTCGAGTTCCATGGTGTCGTAGTCGGACCAAAAGAAGTCTTCTTCGTAGTCGAGGCCGCGGTCGGTCTGCGCGTTGCGCGGCGAGCGGCGCGTGAAGACCAGCATGCGGTAGTCGGCCGTGAGGGCCGGGAGGTATTCGTCGTCCTCGGTGTTGACGTTGGGGCCGAGGTTGATGGGCCGGAAGGGCACGGGGTTTTCGACGGCGTGTTTGCGCCAGCGTGCCACACGGAGGCCGTCCTGCGCCTCGCGGCGCCACTGGAGGACGCTCTTGGTCTCCTTGAGGTCTTTGAGTAGCGTGGAGGCATGGTCGTAGTGCTCGATGGCCTTGTCGTATTGTTCCAGCGCCAGGTGGTTGCGGCCCAGAAGCAGCCACGCCTCAGCATATTTCGGGTCGGCGTCGATGGCACGGTTGAGGAGCTTGACGGCTTCCTCATACTGCCCCACGACACTCTTCTCCACGGCCTGCTGGAACAGTTTCTCGCTCTTCGCGTTCTGCCCCACCACAGCAAGAGGCAGGAGAAGCAATAACAAGATGACTCGTCGCATACTATTTATATTTATTTATCCACTCCTCAACGGCGGGGAGGCTGTCGATGTTGAGTTCCGGGGTGACGAAGTCTTTAATTTGTTTTTTAGGCTCGCCAACGATAGCCTCCGCATTATCGTCATCTCTGTGGGCAAACTCCAGCACCTCTTCTTCCGGGATATCCATTAGTTTCATTTGGTAGCGGTTAAGGTATCGCATATGGTAGGCCACATAGCGTTCCTGGATGGCAAGGTTATGGAAACGTCCCAAGATTCGGCGGAAGTTCGGGTTGTACAGCAGTTTTGCGGTATTTGTTTTGCCAGGATATGCATCGGGATTCTTCTTTACCGCTGCTATTTCCGCCTGCATCTCATCAAAAATCCCATTGTGCATCTCTTCCCAGTAGTCCATCTGGGAGAACAACATTCCCACCCCCTCAATGAAGCGGAAGTTACCCATGTTTTTCCAAGTATCGATAGAGTTGGAGAATATTTTCTCCACCGACTTGTCGTGTTTAAGCAAAGGAATACCCAAAGACAGGAACCTGTCAAGGAGAGGTTCGCATTGGGGGGCATCTATCGAATCCATCGGGATGCTGAGCAGATAGGAGGCGAAAGTGTCGCGTACAAACATTTTCTCCGAGAAATTCTCCATGGTTGAGGCAAACTTCTCGATGCTGCCCATCACCATCATGGCAGTCAGCTCGCGCTCCTCTTTCTGCTTCTGCAGTGCCAACCACTGGCTGGTGCCGAAGGTGAGGAGGATGGAGAGAGTGGTGCCGAGGAAGGTGTAGAGCAGGTTCTTCCAGAGGTTGGTTTTCTTATTGGAGTCTTCCATGATTACTTGTTCTTATGGAGATTAGAAAAAAAGTAGTTAAGACGATACCTCGGCGAGGCATTTGTCTTAACTACTTAACTAAAGCCTACTCGACTACTAATTACTTGGTAACCAGCTTGTAGGTGTCGCTGGCGATGACGTATTCCTCGTCGGTGGTGCATACGACGACGGCCATCTTCGACTTGGGAGTGCTGAGGATGATGTCCTCGCCCATGACGTTGTCGTTCTTGGAGAAGTCGATGTCGATACCGAGGCACTCGAGACCCTCGAGGATAGGACGGCGCATGAACCAGGCGTTCTCACCGATGCCGCCGGTGAAGAGGAGGAGGTCGCAGCCGCCCATCTCGGCCATGTAGCCGCCGATGTAGCGCTTGACGCGGAGGGCGAACATATCGAAGGCGTAGGTGGCGCGCTCGTCACCAGCATCGCGACCGGCGCGGATGTCACGCATATCCTGCTTGTCGCCGCTGATGCCCAGGAGGCCGCTCTGCTTGTAGAGCAGCTTGGTGAGGGCCTTGCTGTCGTAGCCCTGGTCCATGAGGTAGAGGATGACGCCGGGGTCGACGTCGCCGCAGCGCGAGCCCATGATGAGGCCCTCGAGGGCGGTGAGACCCATGGTGGTGTCGAAACTCTTGCCGTGGTCGATGGCGGCGATAGATGCGCCGGAGCCGAGGTGGCAGGAGATAATCTTCAGGTCGTTCCAGTCGCGGCCAATCATCTTGGCTGCCTTCTCGGCCACGAACTTGTGGCTGGTGCCGTGGAAGCCGTAACGGCGGATGCCGTACTTTTCATACATCTCGTAGGGCAGACCGTAGAGGAAGGTCTTGGGAGGCAGGGTGCTGTGGAAGGCGGTGTCGAAGACGGCGGTCTGGGGCACGCCGGGGAGCACTTCGCGCATGGCGTAGATGCCAGCGAGGTTGCCGGGAGTGTGCAGCGGGGCCAGGTGCTCGAGGCTCTTGATTTGCTCGATGACCTTGTCGTCCACCAGGACGCTCTCCTTGAAGAGCTCGCCGCCGTGGGCCACGCGGTTACCAACAGCGCCAATCTCTTTGAGGTCGCTGATGACACCAATCTTCGGGTCGGTCAGGGCCTTGAGGACAATCTTAATACCCTCGGTGTGGTTGGGGATGGGCAACTGCTCATAGTGCTTCTGGCCGTTCCATTTATGGGTGAACTCGCCCATTTCCAAGCCGATACGCTCCAGCAGACCCTTGGCCATTACCTGAGCATTGTTTGCCATGTCGACCAACTGATATTTGATCGATGAACTTCCGCAATTTAAAACTAAGATTTTCATTTTATTGTAACTGTTTGATTTTATTATTGATAATATGTTCCTTGCCTATTATTGAACGTTCAAAGATACAAAAAAAAAATAAAATGCAAATTTTTTTAACATTTTATTACCTCGGAAGAACCGTTGACGAGGTACTGTCTGCCGGTGGTGACTTCCTTGCAGAGCCAGCGGGTGCGGCGTTTTTCGAGGGCCTCGAAGAGGAGGTCGCGATTCTGTTTGAGAGAGAAACGGTCGCCGGGATGGAGGTCGTTGAGAGTGAGGGGGACTTCGTCGGGGTCGTAGTTGGCATCATAGTGGTGTAGGGTGCTCTCGATTTCTTTGGCAATGGGGTGGGAGAGGGGGATGCGGCGCGTGTATTTCTTCAGCAACGGCTGTATGTCGGTGGGGAAGAGGATGGCATGGGCGATGAGGAGCTGGCGGTATTCCTCTTGCCATTCGTGGCCGTGGGGCTGAACATTTCTATAGTGAAGGTGGGTTTCCAAATGGGCAGCCTCGTGGAGGAAGACCCAGAGGAAGAAGTAGGGATTGAGGTCTCCGTTGATGCTGATTTCGTGGAAATTGTGGTCGGAATACGGATGACGATAATCACCGAGTTTCGACCTCCGTTCGAGGGTGATGTGGAAATGGACCTTGTGGAGGTTGAGGTAGTCGTATACCCAACCCACCGCCGCGGCTGGCAGATGGTTTGAAAGAATCTTTCGGTAACGTTCTTCGGGGGTCATCGTTCATCGTTTGCGGACAGGGCTCACAGTGTCCCTACAATCAATCATCTTTAGAAAGAGGGACAGTCGCAGTGTGAGCGCTTGTGTTTGTGCATGTTGGCACTGCTGCTGCAGGCGCTGCAAACCAGACTTGCCACCAGAAGCACGGCTATCAGACGGAGGATTCTTTTCTGTTTCATACCCGATATAACGGCAAAAGTGATATTATATTGTGTCTGCGAATTAGCAGTAGGCTTGTGTGAGTGGGATTTTTTTCGTATTTTTGCATTTATTATTATGTTAGGAAAAATGAGGAAGATTATTTTTTTTACATTGACATTCATTGTGTTGTGCCCGGTGTGGAGCCGTGCACAGGTGGAAGATTCTGTCGATGTGAGGGATTATGATGTGACACTCGATTTGAGCAACGGAACCCCATTTCCTGCCTATGCCGACATCACGGTGAGGCTCCTGCGGCCATGCGCCACTGTGGGGCTCGATTTCATTGGCATGCTCGATTCGGTCAAGATAGCCGGTGCCGCGGTGACAACCCCCGACATCACGGCTCTGCCGACGGGGGGCATCGCTCCGGGTCAGGATTTCCATATAGAGGTTTGGTATCGTGGTCGTGGATATTTGGAGAGCGGCGGATGGGGCGGCTTTCATTTCGAGTCGAGCATGCACTACAACCTCGGTGTGGGGTTCAACGCCAACCCTCACGTGATGGGGCGCGTGTTGATGCCCTGTCGTGACAATTTCCACGACAAGGCCACCTATACTTTCCGTGTGAGGACCAAATCCGGGTGGACGGCCGAGTGCGGCGGTATTTGCCAGAGTGTGGCGGTTGATTCAGTGGGGTGTGAGCACTCGGTGTGGCGCATCAGCCAGCAGACGCCCACCTATCTTGTTTCGGTGAGTCAGGCACAATGGACCCGTATGCACGATACCATCGCCTCGGTGTATGGCGACTATCCGCTGACGGTGGGTTATCTGAATCGTAGCGAGACCAATGTGCGCCAGGCTTTTGCCGAATTGGATTCAGTGGTGCCGCAGTATGAGCGTTGTTTCGGACCCTACCGCTGGGGCCGTATCGGATATATCGCCACGACGAAAGGGTCGATGGAGCATGTAAACAACATTGCTTTGGCACGCGAATTTGTGAGTTCGACCACCGAGCGTGCGCAGACAACTATCGCCCACGAGCTGGGTCATGCCTGGTTTGGCAATCTGGTGACCTGCGCCACCGAAGGCGACATGTGGATCAACGAAGGCGGCGCCTCGTTCTGCAGTGAAGTGGCCATGGAATCTGTCCTCGGTCGCAAGGCGTCGGACAACTACTACCAGCGCAACCTCGAGGCTGTGCTGCGTACCACGCACGTGGTCGACAACAACTACCGTCCGCTGCACAATATGCCGCACAATTTCACCTATGGTTCAACCACATATGACAAAGGTTGGATGGTGTGGCATTCGTTGCGCGGCTATCTGGGTGAGGAAGAGTTCTACCGTTCTATGAACCTGCTGATGGAACGTTGCGCCTTTGGCAACCTCGATGCCTATCAGTTGCGCGACTCGTTGAGCCGCTATTCTGGTGTCGACCTCACTGATTTCTTTGATTTCCATGTCTTCAGCCCCGGATTTGTTGATTATCATGTGGAACTTTCTTCCGACGGGACGACCCTCTCGATTCGGCAGCAGACAGTGGGTACCTCCAACACGCTGCGTTCGAATCTTGTTCCCATTACCTTCTATTCGGATAGCGACAGCTGCAAACGGATGATTGCCTTCGAGGGCGAGGAGTGGAGCGGGACGGTCGAGTTGCCGTTTGTGCCTGTCTGCTGTGTGCTCGACCGCGACCTTGAGATTTCCGATGCTGCCACTGTGGAGGGCAAGCGTCTCGAAGGTTATGGCATTAGTACTTATTTCGATGAGGAGCACGTGAGGGTGGGCTCGGCAAATGAGATAAATTTCCATGTGGAGTACCATATGGCTCCTGCTTTCGGTGAGATGCCCGAGGGTGTGGTGCGTCGCGCCGGCCGCTACTGGATGTTGCGTGGCGACTGGGGAGAGTCGGACAGCGTGAAGGCCTATTTCCGCTTTGTGCGCACGGGCGTCAACAGCACCTATACTAATCTCGACAGGGGTTTCTACCACTTGGCCGCCACAGTCGACTCGCTGGGTCTTTTCTATCGCCCCGACGGCTCACGGAGGTGGCGCTTCGTTTCGCGCATGCGTAGCGGCAGCGCCAACGAGGGATGGCTGTATGGAGAGAACCTGCTGCCGGGTGAGTATACGCTGGCGGTGGTAGACTTTGAACACTTGGCCATCGACCGTCCGCAAAGTGCCGACACCCACCTCTTCCCCAACCCATTGAAAGAGGGTCAGCCCTTGACGGTGGAGGTGGATTCGGAAGCGCCTTTCTCAGTGACGATTTTTGACGAAGGAGGCCGTCAAGTGTGGCAAAAAACAGACTGCCGCAGCGGCCAGAAAATGAGTCCTGGATTGAAGAAAGGAACTTATTTTGTCAGAATTGAAAATAATTTCATATCTTTGCACTCGAAATTGATACAGTTATGATGAAGATAAAAACTCTCGTTTTGGCAGTGTTGGTGGGCGTTTCGCTCACATCGGCGGCACAGTATACGCAGCTTGGAAAGAAGAACGAATTCATGCTCAAAGTGGAAGGCGGCTACGGTTTCTTCATGGGCAATGTGGGCGAGCCTGACAAGGAAACAGGTCTCTACAACCTCGATAAATTCCACAGCCTGGCCAATCTCAATGTGATGGCCGGCGTCAATATCAGTCAGGACTGGTTTCTCGGTGGCGGTGCAGGATTCTGCTATTTCCTCAGCCCCAATCAGGAGACTGCCAAGTCGGTGATGGGTGCCAATGTGTTTGTCGATTTCGACTTCCGCCCCATTTGGAAGGCTATCATGGGTCTCGACTATCAGCCCACCTCCATCAAATGGGCCCCTATGTTGGGCGCCCGCTTAGGCGGCAGCTTGCTCTTTGCCGACAATATGCTGTTCACCCCCATGGCAGAGGTCTATGGCGGTCTGAACTGGTACTATTGGTATCACCTCAACGGCATGCGTAACATGACCCGCAACTGGCATAGTTTCTACGCTACCATCGGCGTGGCCTACATGCAGCAGACAGTCTTTTTGCCCATTCGTTTAGGTTGGAGGTGGTAGGCCATGCAGAGCACCCGTCAAAATAAGATATGCCGCTTGATTCAGCAGGACATGGGTGACATCTTCCTCAAGGAGATGAAGCCGGTGTTTGGCCAGTCGCTTATCACCGTCACTCAGGTGCGCATCACCCCCGACCTCTCCATCGCCCGCATCTATGTGTCGCTGATGATGATTGGCGGTGGCACCAAGGAGGAACTTCTGGCCTTGATTCGCGAGAACACGCCCGACCTGCGTCGCCGTCTGGGCTTGCGCGAAGGCAAGCAGTTGAGAATTATCCCACACCTTGAGTTCTATCTCGACGATTCACTCGATTATATCGAAAATATTGAGCGCCTGCTGAAACAATGAAGATTGAGACCCTCATCGCTGTCCGCTACCTTTTCTCCCGCAAGCAGCGCTCTGTGGTCAATGTCATTTCGTGGATCTCACTCATTGGCCTGATGGTAAGCACCATGGCCATGATTGTTGTCCTTTCGGTCTACAACGGCATTGGGGACATCACCAAATCGCTTTTCAACACTTTCGACCCAGAGTTGGTTATTGAACCTGCCGAAGGCCGCACCTTCCATACTTCAGAGATTGACTTTCAGACGCTCAGGACTTCCGGGGTAGAGAGATTTTCTCCCATTGTCACCGAAACAGCATGGATTACCTATGGGCAGAATCAGGCCATCGTAAAGCTGCGTGGCGTGGACACCAGTTATGCTACCCTCACGGGCCTCGACACGTTGCTCTCCCTCGGAGAATATCGTTTGGATGGAAACAGCCTTATCGTCGGCGGACAGATATTCCATGAGTTGGGCATGCGCATACCCGCCACCATGCCGGCAGCTGTGCATATTCCCAAACGTGGCACCACTTCGATGGGTCTTACCTTGGATCAGGCTTTCAACATTGGTTATGCCTATCCTGCGGGGAGTTTCTATATCCAGCAGGATCTCGACCGTCAGTATGTGGTCACCGACATGGCTTTCGTTCAGCGGCTGATGAACTACGCTCCCGACGAAATCTCCTCGCTGGCTCTCAAACTGGAGGCTGGTGCCGATGTTCAGAAGGTCAAACGCTCAGTCTCTCAATCCCTTGTTGGCTCGACCACTCAGCCGCTCATCGTCAAGGACCGCTACGATCAGCAACCCCTCTATTATAAGATCTACAGTACCGAACGATTGGGCATCTACCTCATCTTGTCGCTCATCGTGCTCATCTCCACTCTCAGCCTTGTGGCGTCCCTCTCGCTGCTGATAATCAACAAGCGAGACGACATTTTCATCCTTCGCTCGATGGGTATGGAGCGTCGTGACTTGCGACGTGCCTTCTTTGCCGAAGGACTGCTCATATGTGCTCTTGCCACCGTGGCTGGTTTGGTGTTCGGCTTTATCTTGTGTTTCCTCCAGCAACAGTTTGGCATTGTCCGTATGGGCGATGGCAATTTTGTCGTCAGTGCTTTCCCGGTGGTCATGCGTGCTGTCGACTTCCTTCTTACTTTCCTCCTCGTCATGGCCATCAGCACGCTCTCGGTGGCACTCACTGTCCGTAGGGCACGAATATGAATTATAAGAATAAAAAACAAGGAATATATGAGTAAAGATATTGTTTGCAGCGGTATACGCCCCACGGGCAACCTCCACTTGGGCAACTATTTCGGGGCGCTGAAGAACTTCGTCAAGATGCAGGATGAATACGACTGCTACTTCTTCATTGCCGACTATCATTCATTGACCACGCATCCCACGCCGGGCAGCATCTATGGCGATGCCAGCAAAATCATGGCAGCCTATCTTGCCGCCGGACTCGACCCCGAGAAAGCCACCATCTATCTCCAGAGCGACCTCCCCGAGACCATCGAGCTCTACCTCTTCTTCAACATGAATGCCTACCTTGGCGAACTTGAGCGCGTCACCTCCTTCAAAGACAAGGTGCGCCAGAATCCCAACAACGTCAATGCCGGCTTGCTGACCTATCCCACGCTCATGGCCGCCGACATCCTCATCCACAAGGCCACCAAGGTGCCTGTGGGAAAGGATCAGGAACAGCACCTCGAGATGACCCGCACTTTCGCCCAGCGTTTCAACAGCATGTACGGTTCCGAGGTCTTCCCGTTGCCGCAGGCCATCGGTTCGGCCACAGGACTGGTGAAAATCCCGGCCCTCAACGGTGCCGGCAAGATGGGCAAGAGCGAAGGCGAGGCCAGTACTATCTTCCTCACCGACGAGCCGTCGGTCATCCGCAAGAAAATCATGAAGGCCAAGAGCGATTCCGGCCCCACGGAGATGAACCAGAAGAAACCCGAGGAGATAGAGAATCTCTTCTCGCTGCTCAAGGCTGTTTCCACTCCCGACACCGTCGAGTATTTTGACGACCTCTACAACCGTTGCCAGATTCGTTACGGCGACCTCAAGAAACAGTTGGCCGAGGATATGGTGAATTTCGTCGAGCCCCTGCGTCAGCGCATCCTCGAGATTGGTTCTGATCAGGAAGCGTTGCAGCGCATCTTCGACCGTGGCAAGGATAAAGCCCATGAGAGCGCCAGCCGCACGCTGGCCGAGGTGCGTCGCGTCATAGGCTACCGCGACTGAAAGAAAGGGTATATATAAAATAATTGAGGGTGTCCGTTAGGGACACCCTCTTCTTTTGTTGCTTTTTGTTCACAAACTTATTCGGCAACGGCTTCGGTGGCAACCTCTTCGACGGCACCTTCAACGGCGACGGCGGCGCTGTCAACGACCTCTTCGGTCATCTCGGCGACCTGCTCGACGGGCTCCATAGCGGCGCTGTCAACGGCCTCAGTGTTGTTGCTGCCACAGGCGGCGAAACCAAACATACCGGCGATTGCGAATGCAAAAAATACTTTCTTCATCATTTTAATTTTTTAAACGGTTATTAATTTTGTTATTTTTTTCTTTTTTTCGAGGTGCAAAAGTACTACTTAATTTGAAAATGTTAAAAAATAAAGTTTTAATAATTCCTAAAAAATATATAACTATCAGTATTGTAATATTTTATATCGACTAAAAAATATGGTTTTTCTCATTCTTTGCTCTGCAAAAACGGTTCTCCGGCTCTCTGAAAACCTAAAAATTGACCCCGCCGGGAAACGGCGGGGTCATTGTTTTTATCGCATAGGAATGCTTGTTTACGGCAGGGGGACCAGATTGTTGAATCCCATGAAAGCCATGGCCAGGATACCGGCAGTGACCAATGCGATGGGCACGCCTTTCATTCCCTTGGGGGTGCCGGTGAGTTCCAGCTGCTCGCGGATGCCGGCGAAGATGACCAGTGCCAGAGTGAAGCCCACGGCGATGGAAGCCGAGTAAATGACACTCTCGAGGAAGTTCATGTTCTTCTGAATCACCAGGATGGCCACGCCGAGAACGGCGCAGTTGGTGGTGATCAGCGGAAGGAACACTCCCAGGGCTTGATAGAGGGCGGGGGCAATCTTTTTGAGCACAATCTCGACCATCTGCACCAAGGCGGCGATGACGAGGATGTAGGCAATGGTTTGCAGATACTGCAGGTTCAACGGCACCAGGACATACTGCATGATGAGGTAGGTCACCATGGTGGCCAGCAGCATCACGAAGAGCACTGCGCCGCCCATGCCGAGCGAGCTTTTCACATCCTTCGACACGCCCAGGAAGGGGCAGATGCCGAGGAACTGGGCCAACACTACGTTGTTCACGAAGATGGCTCCGATGATAAGTGCGAATATTGAGATACCTGTCATAAGTCTATTGTTTTATTGTTTGAATTCGAACTGCAAAAGTACAAACTTTTTCCGAACCGACCAAATTTTTTTCCTTAAACCTTAAACTTTAAACTTTAAACCTTACTATTCGACCCATCCCAGCACGTCGCCTTTCTTCACCATTTGGCCTTGTTTGGCGCAGGTGTCCACCACTTTGCCACCCTTGAGGGCAACCAGCGGCATGAGAGCATAGGAGGCTTCGATGTGGGCGAGGGAGGCGCCTTCTTTCACCTCGGTTCCGGGAGCGGGGGCGGTCGATTTGTCGTCGAAATTCACCTCCCACAGCAGACGTCCCGTGGCGTTGGCCACGATGGGTGTGGCGTTGGGGTGCTTGGGGGTGATGTAGTTGAGGGCGATGCTTTCGGCCGTGGCGGGAGCCTTGGGGGCGTCTTTCTCGGCGCGCAGCTGGGCAACCTCTTTGTGGAAGCGCTCCTTGGCCAGGCCGCTCTTGTAGTCGCGGTACTGGCGGTCGTGCATGGCCAGCTCGAAGAGTTCCTCGTCGTCCTCGCCGCGGTCCCAGCCGTTCTGTTCCATCTCCTTGATGTATTCGGGCAGAGCATCGGGATAGGCATCCTGCGGCACGCCGGTGTAGAACTCCATGCCCTGGGCCTTGGCCAACTCGACGATTTCGGGGGCCAGCGTGCCGGGCAGCTTGCCGGCGCGGCCGAGAATCATGCTCCAGCTGTCTTTGTCAATCTGGCTGAAACGGGGCTTGCCCTGGGCCATCGACAGCAGGTTCATCACGGCGATGTTCTTGGTATACTGGCTGAAGGGGGTCACCAGCGGGGGATAACCCAGCATGGGCCAGATGTGCTCCACCTCCTGGAACAGCTGCACCGTCAGCTCCTCGAAGCTTACCTCGGGCTTGCCGTTCTTCTTCAGTGCCATGTTGATGGCGCCGTGCACTCCGCGCAGGTCGCTCATCATCGAACCCATCATGCCGCCAGGCAGGCCGCAGCCCACCAGCAGCGAGGTGCTCACGCGGTTGCCGGGGTTGATGTAGAGGCCCAGGAAGTCGTCGATGAACTCCTGCGTCAGCTTGCGTGCCTCCATGTAGGCGTCCATGTTGATGTCCTTCACCAGAAAACCGGCATCCTTCAGCATGGCCTGCACGCTGATGACATCGGGGTGCACCATGCCCCACGACAGGGGCTCCATGGCGCAGTCGATGACATCGGCTCCGGCTTCGGCCACCATGAGGGTCGAGGCCATAGAGAGGCCGGGACCGGTATGTCCGTGATACTGAACCTTGATGTGGGGGTATTTGGTCTTGATTTCATGCACCAGCTTGCCCAGCGTGGCGGGACGGCCCACGCCGGCCATGTCCTTCAGACATATTTCGTCGGCGCCGAACTCCACCAGCTTGTCCACGATGCCCATGTAGTACTCCACGGTGTGGACGGGCGAGTGGGTGATGCTGAGGGCAGCCTGGCTTATCATGCCGGCCTCCTTGGCGTATTTAACGCTGAGTTCCAAGTTGCGGGGGTCGTTGAGTCCGCAGAACGAGCGCATGATGTCCACGCCCTGGGCTTTCTTCACCTTGGGCATGAGGCGTCGCACGTCGGCAGGCACGCCGTACATGCGGAGGCCGTTGAGGGCGCGCTCCAGCATGTGGGTCTGGATGCCAGCCTTGTTGAAAGCCTTGGTCCAGGCGCGCACGGCCTTGTTGGGGTTTTCGCCGTACATCAGGTTCACCTGCTCGAAGGCTCCGCCGTTGGTCTCTATGCGGTCGAAGCATCCCATGTCCACAATTACTGGGGCGATTTTTTCCAGTTGATCTACTCTTGGCTGGTATTTTCCGCTCGATTGCCACATATCGCGATACACCAAGCTGAATTTTATCTCTTTTGCCATTTTCTTTGTTTCCTTATTAATCTGATACAAAAAACATTACCCCAATTTAACAATAATTGGGGGTAGTGCAAATATACAAAAATATATGTATATAATAATAAAAAATGTTTTTAACGACGAATGACGCGAATTTAACGAACCTACGCAGGCCAATTGGAGGCTAATCACTTAAGGCTTTTTTGGTAGATTCAAAAAAAGTCGTATCTTTGCAGCGTACCTAAAGAGGTGATACTATGCGTTAACGCACACATTTCTAAAATTTAAGCACACACAGAACTGTAATCAGATCCTTGCAAAAGGGTCTCGGAAGGGTGGATTATGCGGTTTTGTGTGTGCTTTTTTTGTGCTGAGCGCTCTTTGACATAGTAACCAACAGCCCCAAGAAACACGCTTGTCCAGATCATAATCCCTCCGCTCATAAATTAAAAATAAAATCATGGAAAAAGACAAGAGAATCCGAATCAACAAACGAATGATGGCCTGGAGCGACGGGAAACGGGTCAACATCATCCCCAGTGTGTTCCGTCAGGTCGATGACTACGGCCGTCTGATGTGCGACTATCACCGTCGTATCGACGAGGGCTACTTGATAGATGTAGGCCCTTGCACTATGGTACGCGAGGAGAGTCAGATTCGCGAGTACGAGGCCGACCGCTGCTGGGAGCAGGGCCACCACCTCGAAGCTCTCAACGAGATGCTCTATGCCGCTCTGTTTGTGTTGCCCGATGAGGAGCCTGAATTCGAGGATGCCCAATGGTTTAACCCATGGGAGAAGGTCTACTGGCATCCTAATGTCAAGGAGTACCTTCGCTTGATACGTCGCTGTCGCGACTACTGCCGCCAGGACCCGCGCCTCTGGCCCGTTTTGGAGGGCGACTACACCTATCGCGAATACTGCAAATACCTCAACACCCTGGGCCGCTGGGTGCACGACACCTAAAGAAAAATTGCAAGAACTGCGAAACCTCATGTGCCGTATGCACTGGGGATTGCCTGTTTTTTTAACTGTCACAACTGTCACGCAGAGTGGAGCGACCTGTTGTTGTGTCCGCGAGAGAACGCGACCGTTGTGGAGCAAACTGTCTCGGAGAATCCCCCACGTTATTGCACTTCGCCAAAATCTACCGTAATGGGGAATCGTTTCACCCTGTCGCCCTGGGCTATTTGCAGGTACATCTCTTCCTCAAGGGGGAATTCATCAAGGTAATAGCGTTTTTGCCATCCATTTTCGGAGATATGGTTCAGCAGATGGTTGCCATACCAAAGGGTGATATTGTCAAAACTCTGACCCTCGGGCCATGAAACAACAAAATGGAGCTGATTTCCACCAGTAGGGATAAAGTAGATGTCGCTATGATCCAGAACCTGCCATTCAGCTTCGCCTGAAGAATAATTCTTAAATATTTGGTCAGAAAAAAGGATACTGTCGTTATCCATGGAGAGATTAACAAAGTGTACACTGTAAACCCGATAACCGGAAAAACTCAAAAAACGAGTCGAATATCTGCTTGAGAAAGTCATCTCCTTGAAAAGACGACGGCTATAATCCCATCCATACCTCTTTGACTTGCCTGAATAGCTGATGTCGAACAGCAGGGTGTCGTCCTTACCATGAGACATTTCAATGCTGTCAACCTCAATCTCCCATACACTTTCGGAGAGGTTAATGTAGGGAAAGCCGTTAAGTTTTACATACGTCTCCACATTGTCGGAACATGTATCAGAGAACTTGATTGTGAATGATTTGGCGTATCCGTTTGTGTTTTCATAGCTAATTCTTGGATCTATTACTGCTGCTTTGTAGGGGTACTGCGAGGTACCGGTAAAATACGTAAAATTAATCCAATGACTTACTTTGTTGCAGGATGAAAAGAATACAGCTATCAGTAATAATAGAAAGATTTTTTTCATGGCTTAATTTACGACAACATTAGACAAGAGGTTGATTGTGGTGGTATATGACGTTTCGGCTAAAGATTGTAAGCGGACATTCACCTTGTAGCTTCCTTTAGGCATCACAAGTTTTACCAGGTAGGGAGATGTGTCCGTTTCGGGGATGCTTGCGTAATAATAGCTATACAGCACATGTGTAGGCCTCCATAAGTCCGAAGTAATCTTAATAAAAAGAGTATCACCTTCTGTCAGCGGATCTTTGTTCCACACATCGAAAACTACCTCGCCACTTATTTTGCTTAGGTGCATCCGGACGGGACATTGGCAGTCGTCGCTCTTGCAAGGACAATGACCTTGATAGTCATCATGTCCGGGAGTGCACTCGCAGCTGTTCTTGCCACATGAAACAGCAAAAAAACACAGCAGGAATACCGTCAATAAAAAATGATTCTTTTGCATATATCATCAATTATTATTCAATAATACCTAACGCCGATACCAATCCTTAAACAATTGTGTTCCGACCAGTTGCCAATATGGAAATTATAGCCGACGTCGAGCAGTAGGGACACATTTGATATCGGGATTGAAATCTCAACAAAGGGAGATAGGAGGAAGTAGCCCCCAGCGAGGGACTCTTGCGTGATGACCGTCTCGCCATGAATTTTTTCTATGGCTCTATCTCTTTGCATTCCACCAAAGCCTATCAACGTGCTAAGGGAAAAATACCTGAAATCGCACGAAACCAATCCGTGGATTGCGCCGTTCAGGTCGACATCCGGATTATTATATGCCGAGATAAGATTGGCCTCTGCGCCAAATCCCACACTCAGATAGTCGATGTCCAATGATTTCTTCCATGAAAAGCCAAAGGTATAGGTGGGCATGCTCCAGAGGAGAAACGAAGCTCCTTCCTCTGCGGGGTCGAAAAAGCTGTTGTGATATTTTTTCCCAGGAGTTATTTTGATGTAATTATTAGGAGGATAGGTTTGTGTGTTCACACGCTCCTGGTCTGCTTTTCTGCTTTGCTGTTCAGATTGCTTCTGTTTCTGTTGTTGTGCTTTCTTATCCTGAATACTTCTTTTTAGCTGCTCTGGAGTTTGTGCACTCGCATCCATGGGGATATGGCAGAATGAAAGAAGCACGAGGAATGGCAGCAGTATCCTGATTGTTTTCATGCGATGGGAGCTTTTTTTCTATTCACTAAGTTCCTTTAGCATCTCGCTGGCTTCTCGATGCCCCTTCTGGGCGGCCGTTTTCAAGAGAGATAGTCCCTTGTTGTAGAGTTCGACTTCTTGGTTGCTGATCCTAAAGAAGTTGTCGTTCACGTAGATCATTCCAAGATAATATGCCGCAGGCGAATATCTGTCGGCTATGCTCTCAAGCAGCTTCAGCGCTTCGGTCCTTTGCTTGCCAAAAACCTGACTATTGGCAGGGTCGAGCATGATAAGGGCACATTTATAGATTGCGCGGTTGGACTTTGATTGAGAATACCAGTAGAATGCCGAGTCGGTATTCCCCTTTTTTTCATACTCAGAGCCGAGGCTGTCTTTTGCCGCGGGGAAACTCTGGGAGGCAATCTTGTAAAGCTCTATTCTTCTATTGATATCTGCCATACTGCGACCTAGGTTGGCCTTGGCGAGGGTGTAGGCCTCCTTGGGACTCACGCCGACATTTTGGGGGACTTCCGCTATTCGAAACGCAAAATCAATATCTTTGACCACCTCGGGATGCTGTTCCTTGCCCCTTCTCGTTGCATAATACTCCACGCTGTCGCGTATGATCTTAAACTCCTCGTCAATCTTCTTCCCGGTACTACCAATCAGGGGGATGAACTTTTGGGCAAAGGGACCATTCCCGGAATCATCGTCCAACTGATCCCACGCCGGATCGTCTCTGGAGGTGGAATAGAAGAGAATGGTCTTTTTCTTGGGCATTGCAGTATTATTACTTTTCTTTCCTCCCACTGAGTTCCTGCATGCGTCGATGACATAAATCATCTTCCTGTTGTAACCATAACCATTCGCAATCCAATTGTCACTCTTCTCTATCAGGTCGCTCATGGTGAATTCGTTGTTGGCACACTCTGTGCTGAGGATATAATCATCATCACCCTCCCTTTTCCCATGCCCGGAGAAATAGAACATGGCTACATTATAGTTGTTTGCTTTCTCGAAAAAGTGATTTATTGATGCCGTCATCTCGTCCAAATTACCGTCGGCCAGCATCATCACATCGAACCCTAATGTCTTCAGTTTTTCGGCCACATCACGGGCGTCACTTAACGCGTTTGATAGGTTGTACCACTTCGGGTGGGTATAATTGGAATTGCCAATCACTAAGGCCAGCCTCCGCTCGGGAAATTCCTTCTTGTTTCTCACGCCAGTCTCCAACTCGGGCACTTGACCAATGCCCTTCGCTGCCAACTGACCCCGTTTCGTAAAATATTCATATATGGATCTCGCCTTTTTCTTCTTGAAGACATCTTCTGTAAAGTCTTGTGTGCCACCTGTAACGCTGTTCTTTACCAAAATCCGTATACCCTTCGGAGAAAACTCGATTTCACTCTTGTTGCTAAAGGTACTCCCTACTCGCTTCACTTTTCCTCCAATGGTGATTTGCTTCGGATTCGGTTTGTGTTTGTATATATTGACAATGGTATATGTCGTATCCCCTTTCTGCCCGTACGACCATACCGGACAGGCGAGAAAGAGCGCCAAGAATGCTATCAGTATCTTCTTCATTGTTTTTTGGGGATTTGTATAAACTTCATCAATCTGCTCATTTTAATAAACTTCATAAAGCTACTCAGTTTAATAAACTTCATAAAGCTACTCAGTCCTGCAAAAAAAACTGATGGAACTATTTGGTCGTATGGCATATCGCATGCCCAGAAGAGGACAAAAGCAACCACGGTGAGCCAAAAACCATAGCTGGCAAAAGAGGAAATCAACTGTATAATGGAATGGTTTTCGAGGAATCTTTGAAGCCGGGTCGTTTTTTTTTCACGCCAATACATTATCCATAAGCCAATCAGCGTGTACACTATGAAAAGAGGAATCCAGTACCACCAGTGGATAATGTGCTTCTCCTCCATTAGCTTTGAATAGGCCAGGTAATGCAGGTAGGTTCCGGGTTGTTCGTTATTGTAGGTTGAGTGCCTGTCCTCAACTCCCTCCAACACGCCAACAAAGATGATCTTTTGGGAGACGCTCAAATCCTCAAATAATGTGCGGCTATCATAGCAGGAATCGCACAACAAATCCGCTCCCATCGTATATTGGGCAAGCACTCCCTCCTCTTTGGCCTCGTCATAACTTTTGTGAATCAGAAAGAGGTCCGCATTGTGACACAAGCGCCATCCGTCAAAATAGAGGTAACCATGCTCCGTTATCCTTCTTCCCGTTTCTTTTTCGTAAAGTTCAAGGGCTACCGAATTCTCGCCATTTTGGATATATTGGTATTTCTGAACTCCTCCAGATCCTTTCTTTTCGTAGTAATCGCAGTAGCGGGCAATGGATTCAAGGCTGTCATTGATTATTTTGACCACAGTACCCGAGTCATCCACCCTCTTGCAAACAATAACATCGCGCATTTTCAACAGCTGCGCCGATAGCTCGGCATCGAACGCCGTCGACTCGTTTTTTTCGAACAACAGGTCTAAGACGATGTGCTTGTAATCCTTGCCCTCCATCATCTTCAGAAACTCTAGCAAACGTCCCCTGTCGGTGATGGCTACCTTGCATATTCCATCATCATAATGCTCCGTTTCATCAACAAGCATCTTGTCGTAGGTGACGTCTACAAAAGTGGCACTGCGGAAGTCTTGGTCCGAGACTTTGCAGTCACCTACAAGATTTTCAAAAAGATGGTATTGTTTTTCCTTGAAGGAAAATGCAAAGGGTACATTCGCAGTGAAATACGAAACAATGAGTATCACCAATGCGATGCCTACACTCCGCAAAAGAGGTTTCCTCCAATGTTTTTTTTCGTCTTCGTTCGCCATAAAAATAGCCGATTTCCAGAGTGCAAAGGTACACAAAAATTTTCACATCGCCACCTTTTGCAAAAAAAAATAATCTCATAATACTGAATCTCTTAATGTTAGGTTTCCTTTTGGAGATAAGGTGTAAAGGGAATCTGAAGGTGAGCGATACTATGCGTATCATTATTATAATGCTTCTGTACCCCTTCCACCTCTATTTTTAATTGTCACAACTGTCCTGCAAAGTGGAGCGACTTGTTTAGGGACCCCGAGCCTCTCGCCCATTCTGGAGGGCGACGACTCCTATCTCAACAACCGCAAATACCTTGACGCCCTCGGCCGCTGGGTCCACGACGCCTGAAGAAAAATTTGCATTTTACAGTTATTTTTTGTATTTTTGCAGCCGATTTCAATAGTTGACAGGTGTGGCAAGAGTGTAATGCTAATTATTGCACTGGGAGGAGATTAGCCTCCTTTTTATGGACATAATATACTATAGCTTATGGCACAGTACCAAAATAGTAAGGGATATCACAACGTGATTTTACTGATGCTGGCAGCGTGTCTGCTGGCGTCGTGCGGGACGAAGAAATCGCAGGATACGGTCGGGGAGGAAGAGGACTATTTGTATGAGTACGATGAGCATTATGAGACCACCCGGAGGTGGCGGCATGGCTGCAACGGATTCCTATCGACTCGGCAGAGCGCGTGCTCTGCCGTCACAACGGCCAGGTGCAACTGGGCGATAGCACCTTTACTGTCTTGTTTTCCGACGTGCTCCACTGCTGCCCTGATAAGGCAATGGACTATCCCTTCTATGGGTTGGTCGAATCGATGGAACTGACAACCTTGCGTACCACAGATGGACGCTTGAGGTTCATTTATTGGGACACTGGTATGGGTGGCACTTGCCCCGATATCGCACGCTATACGCTGCTGAAAGACGCCGCCGGTAAGGTACATCTGCTAGGGCGTGACCACGAATGCTCGCAACTTATCGATATCTACTCGTTGAAGACCCGAAAAGGGGAGACGGTGTATCTGCTGCACGACTACTTCCGTGAGTGGAGCAGCTATGGCGCTGCATGGGTGTGGGGATGCCGCATCAAAGGTCACTCTCTCGACACATTGGCGCTCTTTCCCCACGGCGATGCGGCCGTAGGGACAGAATACAGCATTCCCGGATGGTTTTTCGCTGCCAACGACGGCGAGGGGTGGGAGTGGCTCTTTAAACTGCACGGCGACGACCTCTATGTTCCTGTTGTGATAGACGATGGCATCACCGACCGCTACGACCTCTACCGTTGGAACGGCACTAGCTTTGACTCGGTGGGCAATGTCGGCAACCGCCGCCTCCACCCAAGTTTGCAGCACCACGACAACCTGACCACCTATTTCGTTACCAAGGGCTTCCGTATCCGTATTGACCAGATGCCCGACGGCAGCTACCGCTACACCTCGTGGCCACGTAGTAGGGAAACCTCCACGAAGTCCGACTTGATAATCATGGGAGGCTGTTACGATGAGATGCAGTCGTGCTACCTCTTCGAGAACGACGGCTACACCTACAATGTGGGCGGTGATTCCCACTCCTCTGGCAAAAACAACTTCCGGGGACTCACAGTAGAGAAAGCTGGCAAAATTTTCCTCCAGCAAGCAAAAGAATAAAACAGGATGATGGCTAAACATCAACCTAAGGTCTTGTTTTTTATTTTAGTGATTATGGACAGACAACATCATTATATAAAGATTCTTCCAGAATACTTCAAGGCAATAGCATCTGGAGAGAAAACCTTCGAGGTGAGGTTCAACGACAGAAACTACCATGTTCATGACATCCTGCATCTGCGAGAATGGCAGAATGATAAGTACACTGGCAATGAGATAGCTGTAGAAGTGACCTACCTGATAGATAATCCCGACTATTGTAAAGAGGGTTTCGTCATCATGGCAATAAAGGAAGCCAACATACACTGTCATTCGTAATATTCTATCTTCCGAGTGACATAGTAGTGATTGCCTTTCAGGTAAAGGTCTTGGCGTGTCCAGTTGCCGTGTGCATCATAGATGTACTCAAAGAGGCTGTCGGTATCGCGGCGCTCATACTTCCATCGTCCATCCTCCTCAAGCGTAGACACATTATCGTGCAGATGGGCGGCGACGATGTTCCCGTGCCCGTCGAGCAAGCTTGAACGATAGTGTATTTTCTTCTCGTCGTACCACGTACTTATTGAGATGAAGTACTCTATCGTTTTGCGGTAGGAAAAACGCATCACTTCTTCCCAGCCGTGGCGCCTGATGATCTTTCTTAGGAGTACACCGTCGTCATCATATACCATTGTTTCCTCTCTCCTCACACGACCACTTTCATCGGTAACTGTCATTTGCGTCAGCTTGCCGTTATTATTGTATGCAAACATCTCTACGATAGACAGATGGTAATGCTTCGTCGGCTTGTAGTATTGGTATGTCGTCTTGCGGCATATCTGTCCATTGCCATCAAAATCGGCAATAGTCTCATGCTCCATGTCGTTGCGCTTTCCCCACCCGGTTTGGCGTATCAGCCGTCCCTTGCCGTCATATTCGTTCTCGAAAGTGTATTCCTGGTCGTCTGTTTTGCCGGAAGGATCCTCATAATGGTATTCCTCACTCGTCATATTATGGTGTTCGTCGAAGGCTGCATGATATTCTCCGCATTCATAAACCACAATACTGTCGCTGAGGACGTCGTAATAGAATTCGTTTTCCAACGCCCCAAAAGGTGTGTAGCTGCAGTCGGAGCTGTGCGGACCGCCGGCGATGACTGGAATATGGCCGATGTATGTTGCGGCTCCACTCTCCCGATCCACATGGAACACCCGTGTCTCAATCATCCGAGGTTTCCCGTTAAGTTTTTCATTGTTATAGGGTTTGTACATGTTATCCTCTATGGTTTACAAATGCAAAAATACGAAATGCTTCTGACTTTTACGGTTTCGATTCGCATGAAAATGGCTGGTTGCTGTAAATCTTTAGATTATGGGATAGGAAAATTTTTGAAGGGGTCCCGCCGACGGAATCGGCGGGCACAGTGAAAGGGGGATTTGTATATGGTTTGTGTATGGTTTGTATATGCTCTCTATATGGTTTGTATATGCTCTCTATATGGTTTGTATATGCTTTTTATATGCTTTTTATATGGTTTTTATATGGTGCAGATAGGGTGTATATATGGTCTAGATATGGTCTGGATATCCCGACGGGTGGTGACGGCGAGGGGGAAATTATCAGATGAAAAAATTTAAAGGCGGAAAAGGGCTGTGGCGGAGGCGGTGGTGACGTCGGCGACCTCGGCGAGGGAGATGCCCCGGAGGTCGGCAATTTTTTGGGCGATGAGTGGGATGTAGGCGCTCTCGTTGCGCTGGCCGCGGTGGGGGACGGGGCTGAGGTATGGGGCGTCGGTCTCGAGGAGGAGGCGGTCGAGGGGTGCGGCCTTGGCGACTTCGGCCATGGTGGCGTTCTTGAAGGTCACCACGCCGCCGATGCCGAGGTGGAAGCCCATCTCGAGGGCGCGCCGGGCCTCCTGGACGCTGCCGCCGAAGCAGTGCATGACGCCGCGCCACAAGGGGCGGTTCAGTTCGCGCAACACAGCGAAGACCTCGTTGTGGGCCTTGCGGATGTGGAGGCAGACGGGGAGGTCGAGTTCCTCGGCCCAAAGCAGTTGGGTGCGAAGTGCTTCGCGCTGCTGCTCCTCATAGGTGCGGTCCCAATAGAGGTCCATGCCGATTTCGCCCACGGCGACAAAGGATGAAAGGTGGAAGAGGCGGTCGTGGACGTGCCGGAGTTCGGCCTCAAAGTCCTCTTTGACGGAGGTGGGATGGAGGCCGGCCATGCGGAAGAAGTGTTGCGGGTGATCGTTGTGGAGGGTGTCGAGGCGGGGTGTGGAGGTACTGTCGATGTCGGGCAGTAGCATGGTGGTGACGCCGGCGTCGAGGGCGCGGGCGACGGCCTGGTCGCGGTCCTCGTCGAAGGCCTCGTCGTAGAGGTGGCAGTGGGTGTCTACGAATTGGGAATTATTTGTCACGGCTCTGGATGATTTCTGTCATCATGTCGTAGAGATGCAGCATCGTGGGGTCGTCGGCCAGGAGGCGGCGTTGGGCGTCGAGGGTTTTCTGGTCGTGGCGTCGGGCGGGGCCTGTCTGCTGAGCCCACAGGGGACCGTAGTCCATTTTCTTGACGGTCATCTCGGCCAATGGGCGCAGCATGGTGAAGTCGATGCCGTGGTTTTCGGCAAGCTCTTGCGCCAGAGCGTTGATGGCGTTGCCGAAGTTGTTGACCATCACGGCGGCGAGGTGCGCCCAGCGGCGCTGCTCGAAGTCGAGGTGATGGATATGGTTGCTGATGGAAGAGAAGAGTGTTTCGATGTTGGCTTCGACGGTGGGGTTGCATCCTTCGATGCAGAGTGGCAGGCGGGTATAGTCCATGGCGAGGTCGCGCACGAAGGTTTGAGGCGACCATACGACGCCGTAGTGTCGCGACACGGGTTTGAGGACTGAAGTGGGGGTGCTGCCCGAGGTGTGGACGACGAGGGCGTCGGGCAGATGGAGGTCGAGGGCCAGGTCGTAGAGGGCGTCGTCGTTGACGGCCAGCAGATAGACATCGGACTGGTTGTCGAGGCGGTCGACCCGGTCGATGGGTTGCGCGCTCACGCGCGAGGCCAGCAATGAAGCGTGGTCGAACTCGCGCGAAAGGACCTGTCGGATGGTGTGGCCTGCGCTGTGAAGAGCCAGGGCAAGGTGGGTGGCCACGTTGCCCGACCCGATGATGGAAATACTATTGTTAATATTCGTCTTCTTCAAAGAAAAAGTCCTCCTTGGTGGGATAGTCGGGCCAGATGTCCTCTATGCTTTCATACTGATCCCCCTCATCCTCAATTTCCATGAGGTTCTCCACAACCTCCATGGGAGCGCCGGTGCGCTGGGCGTAGTCAATCAGTTCCTCCTTGGTGGCGGGCCAGGGAGCGTCTTCCAATTTCGATGCTAATTCAAGTGTCCAATACATACTCAAAAAAATGACTGTTTCTTGCTAAAAAATCGTGCAAAAGTACGTGATTTTTCGATACTGACAAATTTTTTTTGCAATCAACTGATATACAAATCTTCCTGCTTACCGTCGGCGACCACAGCCCTTCTTCCGAGGACAAAAAGATAGTCGGATAGGCGGTTGAGGTAGCGGAGGATGATGTCGTCGATTTTGGTCTCGCGGGCGAGGGTGACGACGCACCTCTCGGCGCGGCGGCAGACGGTGCGGCAGACGTGGCACTGGGCGCCGGTGATGTTGCCTCCGGCGATGACGAAGTTTTGCAACTTGGGCAGGAGGTCGCTGATGGTGTCTATCTGGCGTTCAAGGATTTCCACTTCCTCTTCGGCCAGCTGCGGCAGGCGTGCATAGATGGTCTCGTCCTCGGTGGCCAGGAGGGTCTGGAGGGTGAAGAGGTTGTGCTGCACGGCTTTGAGCTCGTCGTAGTAGCCGCCCTGGGTGGTGCGTAACATCTCGGCCAGGAGACCGATGTGGGAGTTGAGCTCGTCGACGGTGCCGTAGGCTTCGACGCGGTGGTCGTCCTTGGCCACGCGGCTGCCACCCACGAGAGAGGTGGTGCCGCGGTCGCCAGTCTTGGTGTATATCATATTTTTTCGACGGATTTTACTTCGGGGATGACTTTTTTAAGTGCGGCTTCGATGCCCTGCTTGAGGGTGGCCATGGCATGGGGGCAGGAGTGGCAATGGCCTTTGAGGCGCACGATGACGACGCCCTCGGCGGTCATGTCGACGTATTCCACATCGCCGCCGTCCTGCTGCAGGTAGGGGCGGATTTGTGCCAATGCGTTCTTTACTTTCTGCTCGACGGCAGGTTTCTCTTGGTCGGTCATGTTCTTTCTTTTTTTATTGCGTAATAACGTTGTTTCGTTATCACGATATTTTTATTTTGCAAATCTCTTTGATGGTGTTCTGTGCGAGGGTGTCGAAGGCGTCGCGCACGGGATCGTTGGTCTGTGCGGGATTGAAGAGGGCCGCGGGTTTGCCGCTGTCGCCGCTCTCGGCGATGCTTTGCACCAAAGGTATCTCGCCCAACAGGGGGATGTTCATCTCCCTGGCCAGCCGGCGACAGCCGCCGTTGCCGAAGATGTAGTATTTGTTGTTGGGGAGTTCGGCAGGGGTGAAGTAGGCCATGTTCTCGACGAATCCGAGGACGGGGATGTTGACGGCCTCGTTGCGGAAGAGCTCCACGCCGCGCACCACGTCGGCCAGGGCCACCTGCTGGGGGGTGCTGACGATGATGGCGCCGGTGACGGGGAGGGTCTGGGCAAGGGTGAGCTGGATGTCGCCGGTTCCCGGAGGCATGTCGACCACCATGTAGTCAATCTCGTCCCACCAGGTTTCGCCGACAATCTGTTTCAAGGCGCCGCTGGCCATGGGACCGCGCCAGGCGAGGGCTTTGGTGGCGTCGACAAAGAAACCGACGCTCATCAGCTTGATGCCGTATTTCTCGATGGGGAGCATGTAGGTCTTGTCGCCCACGTGGTGGCCGTAGACCTCTTCATCCTTGATGTCGAACATGATGGGGATGGAAGGACCGTAGATGTCGGCGTCGACCAGGGCCACCTTGGCTCCGGTCTTGGCGAGCGACACGGCCAGGTTGGCGGCCACGGTGCTCTTGCCCACGCCGCCTTTGCCCGAGGCCACGGCGATGATGTTGTGCACGTTCTTGAGCACCTCGCGGAACTCCTCCTTGGGGTCGGGCTGCGGTTTGGAGGTGAGGTTGATTTCCACCTCGGCGTTGCGGTCCACCATTTCGTGGATGGCGTTGATGCAGTCGTCGCTCATCTTTTTCTTCATGGGGCAGGCGGGGGTGGTGAGGACGAGGTCGAAACTTACCTTCATCCCGTCCACCTTGATATTCTCAATCATGCCGAGTTCGGTGAGGCTGCGGCCGAGGTCGGGATCGTTAACATGGCCGAGGGCCATCTCTATTTGTGTTGTTGTAATCATTCTGCGAATATTTCTTTTAGTTTGTTCTCTAAATCTTGTCCCCGCAAATTGCGTGCCAGCACTTTCCCGTTGCGGTCGATGAGGACGGTGGCGGGGATGGACTGGATGCCATAGAGGCGGCCGGCGGCTGAAGACCATCCGCGGAGGTCGCTGACGTGGTTGGGCCAGGTGAGGTGGTCGTCCTCGATGGCTTTTAGCCAGGCGTCGCGGTTGTTGTCGAGCGACACGCTGAAGACCTCGAATCCTTTGAAGTGGTACAGCCTGTAGAGGCGCACCACGTTGGGGTTCTCCATTCGGCAGGGGCGGCACCACGAGGCCCAGAAGTCAATGAGGACTACCTTGCCGCGGAGACTGCTCAGCTTGCGTATGTTACCGTCGCGGTCGGCCATTTCAATCTCAGGGGCTTCCATGCCGGGGAGGAGGGTGGTGCGCAGACGGTTGTCGATGTGCTTGACAAACTCGTTCTCGGGCCAGCGGTCGATGAGGGCGTCGCGGATTTTCTTATACAGTCCGGAGTATTGTTCGAAAGCTTTCTCGAAGTAGGTCACCAGGAAAGCACTCATGAGTACCGAGGGATTGCTGTTGAGGAGGGTGTCGAGGCTGAATTCGATGAAGGACGATATATTCCCCTGATGGTCTTGCATGTGGGCGGCGGTGATGATGTTGGTGAATTTTTTGTAGAGCGCCATGTTGGCAGAGCCCTTGGAGGAGGTGATGTCGAGGTGGTTGAGTGCCGGCATGTAGTTGATGCCGAGGGTTATCTTTTCTTTGGGCATCATGATGGTGTAGATGGTGGGGCTGTTGCTTTTGGTGAGGCTGAGGACCACCATGAGGGGGTCGGCGGTGTTGCGTTCCAGTTTGATATGGCCTTTGGCATCGGGGGTGAGGGTATCGACGGGTACCAGTCGGCCTCCCTGGGCCTGACTGACCACGATGCGCATGTCTTTCTCCAACCCGTTGAAGGTGCAGTTGAGGGTGCTTCTCTGGGCATCGGCGGCGAGGGCCGCAGCCATGATGGTTATGAGTAGGATAAAGCGTTTCATATACATATTATATTATTGTTTCTTTTTTATTGTTTTCCTCGCACCTGTTTCAGATCTTCGTCCTCGGTAAGATAGATGCGGTAGAAGGTTTGCTGGCCGTAGAGGAAGTCTCCGATATAGGCCTTGATCATGGTGCGCATCAGTTGGCGTTGGGCAGCGAGGCCCTTGCTGTCGAGGGGGATACCCTCTTTCTCGCCGAGCTTCACCACTTGCTGGATGAGAAGGTCGCTCACCGTGAAGCGACGGCAGAAATCGTCGGCCGTGGGATAATGTCTAAGCCATGTCGCGGCATTCTTTTTTATGTTTTCAAAGGCTACTTTCGACAATAGCCCCCTGGAGGAGAGGTTGTTGTAGTAGACGAAGGAAGCGTCCTTGCGGTAGGGGATGAGTCGGTCGGGGAAGATGCCGCCGCCGCCGTATACCACGCGGCCTCCCACGGTGTGGTAGGGCGTCGAGTCGGTGACGTGCAGCGTGGGGTTGTCGGCGTAGGATTCTTTCATCAGTTGGTCGATATAGTCGCGGTAGTATTCGTCTGTGCCGTCGCCGTAGGGACGCTGGATGGAGCGCCCCGAGGGGGTGTAGTAGCGGGCTATGGTGAGCAACACCGAGGAACCGTCGCCCAGCTCAAACTCTCGCTGTACCAATCCTTTGCCGAAGGTGCGACGCCCCACGATGAGGGCGCGGTCGTTGTCCTGAAGGGCACCGCTGACCACCTCGCTGGCCGAGGCCGAGCTTTCGTCGACCATCACCGTGACACGTCCTTCGGTGAACAGGCCTCCGCGTCGGGCGTATACATTGTTGCGCCGCTGGTGGGCTCCTTGGGTGTAGACAATGAGACTGTTGGCAGGGAGCAACTCGTTGGCGATGCCCACGGCCGACTCGAGCGAGCCGCCGGTATTGCCGCGAAGGTCGAAGATGAGGTGTTTCATGCCTTTGCGCACCAGTTCGCGCAAGGCGTCGTGGAATTCGTCATGGCTCGTCGACGAGAAGGTGGAGAGCATGATATATCCCGTAGTATCGTCGAGCATCCCGCTGTAGGAAAGTGATTTGTGGTTGACCACTCCGCGGCGGATGATGAAATCAAGCGTGGTCGAGAGGCCGTGTGCCTGGGTGTCGGAGTGGCGTTGTATCTCGATTTTTACCTTCGACCGCCGGGGGCCGCGCAAGCGTGCCACCACCGAGTCGGCGGGCATGTCCACTCCACTCACTGTCACACCGTCGACCCTCACAATCAGGTCGCCGGGCAGCAGGCCCGACCCCGCCGAGGGACCGTCGGCGAGCACCTGTCCGATGTAAGTCGAATCACCTTCGCGACGCAAAACCAGCCCTACGCCTTCGAAATTGCCGCGCATCATCTCGCTGGTGCGCTCGGTCTCACGGGCTGTGAGGTAGACGCTGTGTGGGTCCAGCTCGCTGAGCATCACGCCCACCAGGCGCTCGCTGAGCGAGTCGGCGTCGACGGAGTCCACATAGCGGCTTTCCACCAGGTCGAGCACCTCGCTCATCTTGCCTTGCAATGAGGTGTGGCCTGTCGTGAGGTCTTCTTTCTGGTGCGAACCGAACATCAGCCCGATCACCACTCCCATTACCATGGCGATGAGTATCAGCACTTTGTTGCCGCCGTTGTACGATTTGTTCTCCGAATCCATACTCCCTATAACGTCTTATTCTCGTTTATCGTATCTTTGTCGTGCGAAATTTCTTTTGACACAGCGGCACGGCTGCGGTTGACCACCCACACGCCGGCGAATACCAGCAGTGCGGCCAGTATCTTGGTGAATGTCAGATGGTCCATGCCTGTCCAGATGGCCACGGCGATGGCAATGATGGGCTGCAGGTAGCCATACATGCTCACCAGCGTGGGCCTGATACGTTGTTGTGCCGCGGGAATGAGATAGTAGGCTATGAAAGTGGAGAAGATAATCATGAAGGCTATCTCCCACCACACGTAGGACGGCACGGTCGCAAAGTCGGTCGTGGGCAGGTGCGGCAGCGTGAAAGGTATGGCCAGAATGAACGAGGACAGGAACATCCATTTCATGCTTGTCACCACCGAATAGCGTGCTATCAGGTTGCGGCAGGTGCCCAGGTAGAGGGCGAAAACGATGTAGTTGGCAAAACAGAACATGATGCCTATGGGCTCCGTCTCCGAAGCTCCGTTGCCGCCGAAGGTGCTTTGCAGGATCAACCACAGTATGCCGCCGAAACTCAACGCCACGCCGAGGGCTTTCTTCCAGGTGATGGGCTCTTTGAGGAAAATGGCTGCCACAAACATGGTGAAGATGGGCGTCGTGGTGCTCATCACCGAGAGGTCGACGGGTGTGGTGTGTGCAATGGCATGGAGGAAAGTGAGTTGCGGCATGAAGAGGCCGAGGAATCCGGCCCCTGCCAGTTTCAGGAGGTCTTTCCATGGCACCCGTTCCTTGGGAGCAAACAGCGACACCAGCCAGAACAGGGCCCCTGCCACCAATGCGCGCATGGCAAAGAGCACGATGGGCTCGATGCCGCCGTCGGTGGCAATGTCGCGGCACACCACGACGTTGATGCCGAAAATGACATACGCCGCCGCAGCCGCTGCATGGCCCACAGCCAAACGTGGATTCACTCGTGCCATCAATCCTTCTCCTTTAATCTTTTGTCTGCCTCCGTTATCCTTCCTGCATCAGTTTCAGCAGGTCCTGTCCTATGTCGCGGCGGTAGTATTTGCCGTTCCAAGTGATGCCCATGCAGCGGTTGTAGCTCTTGAGCAAGGCCTCGGGGAGGCTGTTGGCCAGAGCGGTGGCGCAGAGCACGCGGCCGCCGTTGGTGGCCAGCTTGCCCAGCTCGTTGCGTTTCGTGCCGCAGTGGAAGATGAGGGTCTCGTCGTCGGTGCCGAGGTCGATGAGGTCGCCCTTCTTGTAGCTCTCGGGATAGCCGTCGGCCACCATCATCACGCAGGCCGCCGTGCGGGGATCCACTTCGAGTTTGCAGCCGTCGAGGTTGCCGTGGGCGGCGTTTTCGAAGAGCTCTACCACGTCGTTCTTGATGCGAGGGAAGACGCTTTCGGTCTCGGGGTCGCCCATGCGTACGTTGTACTCGATGACGTAAGGCTCGGCCTCCTCGGTGCCTATGTTCTTGCACATCAGTCCGATGAAGATGAATCCGCAATAGGGGATTTTCTCGTCGCGCAGGCCGCGGACGGTGGGCTTCACGATGCGGTCCTCCACCTTCTTCATGAAAGCCTTGTCGGCAAACGGCACAGGGCTGACCGAGCCCATGCCGCCGGTGTTCAGCCCGGTGTCGCCTTCGCCGATGCGTTTATAGTCCTTGGCCGAAGGCAGCAGCAGGTAGTGGCTTCCGTCGGTGAGCACAAAGACGCTCATCTCGATGCCGTCGAGGTATTCTTCAATCACCACGCTGGCCGACGCATCGCCAAACTTGCGCTCTTTCAGCATCTCGCGCAGGTGGGCTTTGGCAGTGGCCAGGTTGTCCTCTATCAGCACCCCTTTGCCCGCCGCCAGGCCGTCGGCCTTCAGCACGTAGGGCGCTTTCAGGCTTTCGAGGAATTGTTCACCTTGGGCCAGGGTTTCGGCGGTGAAGGTGCGATAGTGTGCCGTGGGAATGTTGTGCCTCAGCATGAAAGCTTTGGCATAGTCCTTGCTGCCTTCCAGCATGGCACCCTGTTTCGAGGGACCGATGACCATGATGTTCTTCAGCAGGGACTGCTCGGCGAAGTAGTCGGCGATGCCGGCCACCAGCGGGGCCTCGGGCCCCACCACCACCATCTCTACCCTGTGGCTGATGGCGAACTGCCCCACGGCTTCGAAGTCGGCAATATCCAGTTTCACGTTCTCTCCCACCTTCTCCGTCCCCGCGTTGCCGGGGGCGATGAAGAGCTGGTTGCATTGAGCGCTTTGCGCTATCTTATAGGCTATTGCGTGTTCGCGTCCGCCCGATCCAAGGAGTAGAATATTCATAACTATTTATAATTTTGTTTCCATTAATAAAAATGCAAAAGTACAAAAACCATTTGACATGGCAAAAAAAAGTTTCAACCACCTGCCGCAACCGGGTGGGAGGATTGGAAAAAATGTTAAAAATGCCCCGGCACACAATTTTTTTTCAACAGGAGAGTTATTATAGGTGAAAAATTGATTGTTCAACATATAAAGGCGCTTATGAAGGAAGAAACAAGTACACTTATTCAACCCTCGGAGCAAATACTCCAGAACATCATGAGTTTTGCCCGATGCTGCCAAAATGTTGATGTGAGAGGAATAAAGATGAGACTCTTTCTCAACTAATAAGAGCAGCGACAAAGAAGCGGGGTTTCCGGTCACGGGAACCCCGCTTCTTTTTTTTGCAAAACTGCAAAAAAAACACTGTTTTCGCCACCGTTGCAACAGCCTGATAATTAACACCCTATTGGTATCAACTCTTTCCCAACTCCTTACCATCTCCCTACCACCTCCGTGCCATCTCCGACGATGGTAGGAGATGGTAGGTTGTTGGTAGGCCGGTGACAGGCTGCCGGCATCTGTTCCGTTCCTCCCCGCCCCCTCGCCCTGCCCATCCCGGTGACGAAGAAACTGATGGTGCGGTGGAACAGGAAAAATAAAAAGGGGGGGGGCACTCGGATTGAGTGCCCCCCCCCTTCTATTTCGTTTTAGCAAGTGGACCTGAGGTTTAGGAATGACGCTCTTTGAGGACGAAGTCGCGTCCGAGGTATTTCTCGCGGACATCGGGGTCGTCGGCGAGGGCTCGGGGAGTGCCTTTTTGGAGGACGGAGCCTTCGTAGAGGAGGTAGGCGTGGTCGGTGATGCAGAGGGTCTCGCGGACGTTGTGGTCGGTGATGAGGATGCCAATGTTGCGTTCTTTGAGTTTCCAGACAATGTCCTGGATGTCCTGCACGGCGATGGGGTCGACGCCTGCGAAGGGTTCGTCGAGGAGGAGGAACATGGGGTCGTTGGCGAGGGCCCGGGCAATCTCGGTGCGACGGCGCTCGCCGCCGGAGAGCTGGATGCCCTTGCTGTCGCGTATGTGCTGGAGGTGGAACTCGTCGAGCAGCGACTCGAGTTTGGCCTCGCGCTGCTCCTTGTCCAGGTCCTTGCGGAATTCGAGGATGGACATGATGTTGTCGGCCACCGACATCTGGCGGAAGACCGAGGCTTCCTGGGCCAGGTAGCCTACGCCCATTTGCGAACGTTTGTACATGGGGTATTGGGTGAGCTCGATGGTCTCGCCGGTCTCGCCCTTCTCAGGTTCGGGTGCGAGATAGACTTTGCCGGAGTAGGGTTTGATGATGCCGACGACCATGTAGAAGGTGGTGGTTTTGCCGGCGCCGTTGGGGCCGAGGAGGCCTACAATCTGACCCTGGCACACTTCGACGGAGGCTCCTTTGACGACGGTGCGTGAGCGGTATTTTTTGACGACGTTGTCGGTATAGAGTTTCACAAATTGAGAATTGAAAAATGAACAATGAAATTAAATTATTCCTTCGCGGAGGATGTCGTGGATGTGGATGATGCCGAGGTAGCGGTTGTCGGTGTCGGTGACGATGAGTTGGGTGATGGAGTTTTGGCGCATGAGTTGGAGGGCGTTGACGGCATACTCGGAGTCGAGGATGGTGCGGGGGTTGGAGTGCATGATGTCGGCGGCGGTGGAGGGTTGGTGCGAGGTTTGGAGCATGCGGCGCAGGTCGCCGTCGGTGATGATGCCGGCGATGCGGCCGTTTTCCGTGACCACGGTGCAGCCGAGGCGTTTGGAGGTCATTTCGAGAATGGTTTCGGAGATGGGAGTGGAGGGCGATACCTCGGGGCGCTCGTTTTGGATGTAGAGGTCGGCTACACGGAGGTAGAGCTGCTTGCCGAGGGCGCCGCCGGGGTGGAAACGGGCGAAGTCGCGTGCCGAGAAGTTGCGGCACTCGATGAGCGCCACGGCGAGGGCGTCGCCCATGACGAGTTGGGCGGTGGTGGAGGAGGTGGGGGCGAGGTTGTTGGGGCAGGCTTCGTGGGCGACGGTGGTGTTGAGGACGATGTCGGCTTCGTGGGCGAGGAAGGAGTCGGTGTTGCCGACAATGGCTATCAGTGTGTTGCCGAAGTTTTTGATGAGTGGTACGAGGACTTTGATTTCGGGGGTGTTGCCGCTTTTGGAGATGCAGATGACGACGTCGCCGGGGCGCACCATGCCGAGGTCGCCGTGGATGGCGTCGGCGGCGTGGAGGAAGAGGGCCGGGGTGCCGGTGGAGTTGAGGGTGGAAACGATTTTCACGGCGATGTTGGCGCTCTTGCCGATACCAGTCACAACGACACGCCCAGAGGCGGAAAAAATAGTTTCGACAGCCTTGGAAAAACTGTCATCGATATAGTTTTGTAGATTTTCGATGGCTTTTTTTTCATCGTTAATCACCTGAATAGCAATTTGTTTAATCTCTTCTCGGCGCTTCACGGTAACTTTTTTTTTGTTGATTCAATTTTTTTGACTACCTTTGTAAAACTGAAACATATAACGCTTGATTGTGTAAAATATTGTGAAAGATATGAAGGATTTGCATATATATTTGAAAGAAATATTCGGTTTCGACCAGTTCAAAGGCGACCAGGAAGCCATCATCCGCAGCCTGCTCGAGGGCAACGACACCTTTGTCATCATGCCCACGGGAGGCGGCAAGAGCCTGTGTTACCAGTTGCCGGCCATGATCAGCGAGGGCATCGCCATTGTGGTGTCGCCGCTCATTGCGCTGATGAAGAACCAGGTCGACGCTGTGCGTTATACATCCGGCAGCCAGTGTGTGGCCCATTTCCTCAATTCGTCGCTCAACCGTGCACAGGTCACCGAGGTGAAGGATGACCTGCTGAAGGGCGACACCAAGTTGCTCTATGTGGCACCCGAAACCCTCTCGAAGGAGGAGACAGTGGAATTCCTTCGGCAAATCAAGATCTCGTTCTTCGCCATCGATGAGGCGCACTGCATTTCGGAATGGGGCCACGACTTCCGTCCGGAATACCGCCGCTTGCGCGACGCCATCAAGGCCATCAACCCCCAGGTGCCCATACTGACTCTCACGGCGAGCGCCACCCCCAAGGTGCAGCAGGATATCATCAAGAACCTCGGCATGGAGAATGCCAAGACTTTCATTTCGAGTTTCAACCGTCCGAACCTATACTATGAGGTGCGCCCCAAACCCAGCGACCCCATGGTGCTGCACAAGGAGATTATCCGTTTCATCAAGGACAATCCCGGCAAGAGTGGCATCATCTACTGCCTGACACGCAAGCGTGTGGAAGAGCTCGCCGAGCTGCTGGTCATCAACGGCATCAAAGCCCTTCCCTACCACGCCGGACTGGACAACAAGGTGCGGGCAGAGAATCAGGACAAGTTCCTGATGGAGGATGTGGATGTGATAGTGGCCACCATTGCTTTCGGCATGGGTATCGACAAACCCGATGTGCGTTTTGTCATCCACTACGACATTCCCAAGAGCATCGAGGGATATTATCAGGAGACCGGCCGTGCGGGTCGCGACGGTGGCGAGGGCCGCTGCATTGCTTTCTACAGCGAGCACGATGTGGAAAAACTCTACAAGTTCTTCACCGACAAGAATGTCACCGAGCAGGAGATGGCCAAGCAGCTGGTGCAGGAAATGGTTTCCTATGCCGAGAGCTCGGCCTGTCGCCGATTGAACATATTGAAATACTTCGGCGAAGACTACAACGAGCCCTACTGCGGCAACTGCGACAACTGCACCCATCCCAAGCCCCAGGTGGAGGCCAAAGAGGAAATACAGTTTGCGCTGGAGACCATCGTGGCCATGAAGCAGGCTTTCAAGCCCAAGGATATTGTCGATGTGATGATGGGCCGCAAGAATGCCAATACCAAGACCTACCATTTGGACAAGCTGGAGCAGTTTGGCGGTGGAAGCGACCACGACGACCTCTTCTGGAAAGCCGTTCTACGGCAGGCCCAGTTCGAAGGACTGCTGCAGAAGGAGATTGAGCAATACGGTGTACTGAAGTTGACACCTGCCGGCAACAAATACATCAAGAAACCCTACAGTCTCTATGTCACCTGCGACCATGACTACTCGGCCGTCGGCAACGACGAGGAGGAGGACCTGGTGGCTGCCAGCGGTGGCGCCTCGGCGGCCGGTGACGAAGCGCTCTACGTTCAGCTCAAAAGCTTGCGCAAGAGCATAGCCTCGCGCGAGAAACTGCCTGCTTACGTCATTTTCGAGGAGTCGAGCCTGAAAGATATGACACTGCAGTATCCCTGCAACGTGGAGGAATTGAGCCACTGTGCCGGCGTGGGCATCGCGAAAGCGCAGAAATACGGAGAGCCGTTCATCGAGCTCATCAAACGTTATGTGGAGGACAACGACATCGAGCGTCCGCAGGACATCGTGGTGCGCTCGGCCGCCAACAAGTCGGCCAACAAAGTCTACATCATCCAAAGCATCGACCGTCGCAAGAGCCTTGAGGACATCGCCGCCGGCAAGGGCATCTCCATGGAAGAACTCCTCACCGAGATGGAGCATATTATCTCGAGCGGCACCAAGTTAAATATTGACTATTATATAGATGAGGAGATAGAGCCGGAGCATCAGGATGTATTGCTCGACTACTGGCGCAACTCGGAAAGCGCCTCGCTCGAAGAGGCCTATGAGGAATTCCAAGACGACCCCGACTACACGGAGGAGGAGATACGCCTGATGCGCATCAAGTTCATGGCCGACTACGGTCATTAAAAAATGAAAACTGCTGCACATAGACTGCTGACGTTGTTGCTGCTGATGGTGGCAATGATGTCGGGACATTTGTGTGCTCAAAACCAGACGACGCTCTACAACAACGACACCACCTACTTCTGCACAAACTCAGCGGTTTACATAAACCATCTTAATTTCTCCTATAACGCCCATCTCGACGCATTCGATTCATGGGGGGTTATCACGGGCGTTGATTCCACCTTTTCATTGACCATTGAATTTATCACTGCAAATGTCAATGGTTTTCTCGACATCTGGGATGGAGATGAAAACACCGGAACACTCATACTGAACCATGCCACTAACTATACCAACCAAACTCTTCCCATCGGAAGCGAGCAAATAACATTCCACATACACTTCGATGCCATTTCGCCCACCGTAATCAACCCAATACGCCAGTTGAATCTGTCTTGGATCTCGTCCGTCCCACCCTCCTACCCCCCACCCCTTCCATCCGACCCCTGCGGCCAGATTTACAGTATACAGGCGCGAAATATCACCACCACAACAGCCGACATCAAATGGCAGCCTACCAGTATCACCATGGACATTACCATAGACGGGCAACACTACACCGGTACCGGCGGCACCCTTAACCTGACAGGACTTTCCCCCAACACTTTATACCATGTCAGGGCACTCCCACACGACTCGGACTTACAACGTTGCTGTAGCAAAGTGTTTGACTTCCAAACCCAACCCATTCCTTATACAGGATGTCCCGATGTGCTCGACCTTTATTCCACCTATGTACAGTGTCTCTGCGGCTTCAACAACAACAATCTTTCTTTCTTCCCCAATATCATGGACGGTGGTCCGAATGACTCGTACAGCCGCCACACCGTCCATAATAATCCCAATGAGACCGACCCTAACACGGGCAATCTGCTCCATACCGTCGGTCCCGGCGACCCAGGTTCGGTTCGTTTGGGCAATTGGCACTCCGGTGGAGAGGTCGAAGCCATCGTCTACCATCTCCATGTCGACACCACACTCTACTCGCTGATAATGCTCCACTATGCCGCCGTGCTACAGAACCCCAACCATACGCCTGAATATCAGCCCAGATTCACCATGCGTATCCTCGACCAGAACGACAATGTGATTGACCCCCAATGTGGAGCCGCCGACTTCGTCGCCGATACTTCCCTCGGATGGAATACCTACAATGACATTCTGTGGAAAGACTGGACCACCATCGGCATCAACCTCGCTCCCTACCACGGGCAGAACGTGCAACTGCAGTTCACTACCTACGACTGTAGAGCGGGAGGCCATTTTGGCTATGCCTACTTCTATGCCGAGTGCCAACAGCCCTACGCCTCCTCCGACCATTGCGGCACCGTCGACACCGCCACTCTCACCGCCCCCGCTGGGTTCAACTACCTATGGTACTACGGCAACAATACACAAACCCCCATCTCTACCGACCAAAGCGCCACTGTTGTCACTTCGGAGGGTCCCGTCCACTGCCGACTCTCGTTCATCGAGAACCCCTCCTGCTACCTCACCATGAACACCGATGTCTTCAATTTCTGGCCCCATGCCGAAGTCGACACCCTTCAAACCACCGACAACGGATGCGACGGCTATGTGGTGCGGTTCCGCAACCGCAGTACCATTCTCGACGACGACAGCATCCCACTGCCGGGCTATCCACCCTGCGAATCGGCTATTTGGAGTTTCGGTGACGGAACCATGTCTATCGAATACCATCCCACACACACCTACCAGCACCCCGGCACCTATACCGTGACCCTCATCTCCTCGTTGGCAAACGGCCAATGTTCCGACACCACCACCTACACCATCGTTGCTCCGGATGCCTGGGCTCCCAAAGACCTCTACCTCACCTGTTGTGACTCGTTGCTATGGATCGACAGCGTATGGTACGACCACGACACCGTGGGACCTACAAAAAGGGTAGCCTTCCCCGCTACCTGCGACACCATCTACACCCTCCACCTCTCCACACTGCCGTCGGCCCACTTCACCCTGCCTGCCGACACCTTCTGCTACAACAGCAATTATACCTGGCGCGGTCACTCGGCAACCATCAGCCATTCTACCGACACCCTCTTCCCCATGCTCATCGACACCCTCGTCGCCGCCAACGGCTGCGACTCGGTGGTCTATCTCCCGCTGGTACAGCTGCCCCCCGACCCGCTTTCCATCGACATCGACCCCGACTGCGGCATGGGATACTACCTCCTCACCGCTGCCACCGACAATCCCTTCTGGCTGTGGAGTTCTTCGCCCCACGACACCGCCCTCGTCGACCACGAGACCGATCGTCAGATATGGGTGTTCCCCGACAGCACCGTCACCTACATCCTCACCTCCTACTACGGCGACTCCCTCTTCTGCCCAACCACCGTCAGTCGCGACCTTTCGCACCCCACTTTCCCGCACGCCGAACTCGAAGTGAATCCCGAGGTACTCAGTGTTGACAACCCGACACTGATTGCCTACGACAAAAGCGAGAGGATCAAATCCCGCCGATGGGCTGTGATACCCTATGGCACAGGCGACACCATCGTCTTGCCCGACACCCTGCGACGCATCAGCTACACTGCATCGCTCTTCGACGACAGCATCACCGTCATCCTTGCCGCCAGCAATGCCTTCTGCCTCGACACCGCCACCCGCACGCTCCCCATCGTCCGCTCCGCGGTCTTTGCACCCAATATCTTCACCCCCGACCAAACCATCAACAACCGTTTCACCATTGTTTGCAATGGTATGCTTGGAGCCGAACTTTCCATCTACAACCGCCACGGGCTGCTCGTCTTCACCACCACCGACCTCGACGCTGGCTGGGATGGCACCCACAACGGCACTCCCTGCCCGCAGGGAGCCTATGTGTGGCACCTGCGCTACCGCACCTTCGACCGCCCCGACGGCTGGCGCGAGACCCTCGGCACCGTCACCCTACTTCGATAAAAAAAATTTTGCCATTCCATATCTCTTTCGTATCTTTGCATCGTCAAAAAGAGCATAGGGGTGCTCATAAGTGCTTGATTGCTTGACTGCTTGATTGCATGAATGTGCTGAGAACATACCCTGAAACTTGATCCGGATAATGCCGGCGTAAGGAATGAAATTATGAAACACAACATTTATAGCTGTGGCCGCTATCTTCTTTATAAGGCCACCAGGATTAGCCGCAAGCAGATGATAGCCTGCCTCGCGCTCATTTTCACCTTTCACCTTTCACCTTTCACCTTAAACGCACAGGACACCGTCCGCACCCTCGACGAGGTGATAATCCAAGACGTCCGCGTGAGCAACAAGACGCCCCTCACCACCAGCACCCTCGACCGCTCCGAGCTCGACGAGGCGCGCTCTGCAGTGAGCCTGCCCTTCATGCTCGAGACCCAGCCCTCCGTCGTGGCCAGCGGCGAGAACGGCGGTGTGGGCGCCACAGCCCTCCGCATCCGCGGCGTCGACGGCTCGCGCATCAACGTCAACATCAACGGCATCACCCTCAACGATGCCGAGAGCCAAGAGGTCTTCTGGTACAACATCCCCAACCTCGGCGGCATGGCCCAGAGCATGCAGATACAGCGCGGCGTGGGCGCCAGCAACGGCGGCAGCCCCGCCTTCGGCGCCGCCATCAACATGCAGACCCTCAATGCCCAGAACCGCGCCTACGGCGAGGCCGACCTCGGCTTCGGCAGCTGGAACACCCGCCAGTACAGCTTCAGCGCCGGTACCGGCATCCTCAAGAGCGGCCTCTCCTTCGACTTCGCCTACAGCGGACTGACCTCCGACGGCTACATACGCTCCTGGGGCACCGACCAGCAGAGCTTCTTCGGCAGCGCCAGCTGGTACGGCGAGCGTACCCTGATAAAACTCCTCGCCATCATCGGCAGCCAGACCACCGGCATCACCTGGGACGGCGCCTATGACTACCAACTCGACGACGACCCCACCTACAACCCCTCCGGCGAATACAAAATGGACGGCAAAACCATGTACTACCCCAACGAGACCGACAACTACTGGCAGCAGCACTACCAGCTCTACCTCTCCCACCTCCTCTCCGACCGCTGGAGCCTCAACGCCGCCTTCGACTTCACCCACGGCGACGGCTACTACGAGCAGATGAAAAACAAGAAATACAAAGCCTACGGCCTCACCGCCCTCGAGGACGGCGCGAAGCACAACCTCGTCACCCGCAAATACCTCTACAACAACGCCTACACCGCCAACCTCTCCGCCCGCTACAGCGGCGAGCGGCTCAGCCTCTCCTTCGGCGACAACTTCCTCTACTACGACGGCGAGCACTACGGCGACATCATCTGGTTCCGCGACACCGCCGTCCACCTCGACACCCCCTACGAGTGGTACCGCAACTACGGCGACAAATACGACAACACCCTCTACGCCAAGGCCAACTACGACTTCAACGCCGACCTCAACGCCTACGCCGACCTCCAGCTGCGCATGGTCAACTACAAGGTCTACGGCTATGCCGACGACCTCTTCGACATGGACTTCGACGCCAACTACCTCTTCTTCAACCCCAAGGCCGGCATCAACTACCGCATCAGCGACAACCAGCGCACCTACTTCGTGGCCGGCATCAGCAACCGCGAGCCGCGCCGCAGCGACATCAAGGACGCCATCGGCAGCGGCGACACCATCCGCCCCGAAACCATGCTCGACCTTGAGCTCGGCTACCAGATAGCCTCCGCCCGCTGGAACTTCAGCGCCAACCTCTACGCCATGCTCTACCGCGACCAGATGACCCCCAACGGCGACGTCAGCAGCAGCGGCTACGCGCTGATGGAGAACGTCGAGAAGAGCTACCGTCTCGGCATCGAGCTCCAGGCCGGCTACCAGCCCGTCGACTGGTTCCGCTTCGACGCCAACCTCACCTTGAGCCAGAACAAGGCCGTCGACTTCACCTACACCGACTTTGCCGACGGCGACACCGTCCTCCAGACCGTCACCGCCAACACCAACCTCTCCCTCTCGCCCTCCGTCGTCGGCGCCGCCATCGCCACCTTCATGCCCGTCAAGGACGCCAAAATACAGCTCATCGGCAAATACGTCGGCAAGCAGTACGCCGACAACACCTCGCGCGAGTGCTACGCCATCGACCCCTACTTCCTCCTCAACTTCAAAGCCTCCTACATCTGGCACCTCGGCGGAACCAAGCAAATCGAGGCCCAGCTGCAGGTCAACAACCTGCTCGACCACCAGTACCGCCTCAACGCCTGGGTGGGCGACTACTTCAGCGACGACGCCTCGTGGTACGGCTACTACCACGACCGCGCCTGGCTCCAGCAGCCTGGCATCAACTTCATGGGACGTTTGATATACCGTTTCTAAATGAATATTTTGGACATCGTCGGCGCCGCCATCGGCTTGGTCTTTGTATTCAGCGAGTACAGGGCAAGCCGATGGCTTTGGCCGTCGAGTCTGCTGATGGCGGCGTTCTATACCGTCATCAACTTCCATATCGGCTGGTATGCCAACATGAGCATATGCATCTACAACTTCCTTATCTCTATCTATGGACTCCTCGTCTGGCGTGGCCTGATTCAGAGCAAAGAGAAAACCGAGCGACCCATTGCCTCCTGTCCCGGAAAACTCTGGCCATGGCTGCTTCTGGCCACCACAGTGTTTACTCTCGTGTTCCGCTGGCTGCTGGCCCTGCTGGACGAGAGCAATATGCCGTGGCTCGACGGCCTCTCGGCAGCCCTCGGCATCGTGGGCATGTGGATGCTCTCGCAGAAATACTGGGAGCAGTGGCTCTTCTGGCTCGTCAGCGAACCAATATTGGTATACATCTACCTCTCCACCGGCTACACGGCTTCGGCCGTCATGTATGCCGTCTATGAGGTATTCTGCATCATGGGAATCATCAGATGGAAAAGACAAAGCATATCGTAATTCTCGCTTCCGGCGACTTCCCGAGTCACCCCGTGCCCTTGCAGGCGTTGCGCGAAGCCGACTTCGTCGTCTGCTGCGACTCCGCCTATAGGGAAATGAAGAATGAAGAGTTAAGAATTAAGAATTATATTGTGATCGGCGACGGGGATTCGCTGTCTGAACAAGACAAGCGTCAGCTTGGCGACCGCTGGCTCCAGGTCGACGAGCAGGACTACAACGACCTCCACAAAGCCATGGACTGGGCCACCCGTGAATTCCCTATTTCCAATTCCCAATTCTCTATCCTCGGCGCCACCGGCCGCCGTGAGGACCACACCCTGGGCAACATCAGCTACCTCGTCACCTTTGCCGAAGAACACCCCGGCGCCGACATCCGCATGCTCACAGACCATGGCCTCTTCCTCGCTTTCCGAGGAGAACGCACCTTCGCCACATTCCCCCGTCAGCAAATATCCATCTTCACCCCCGACCCCGCCACCTCCGTCACCTCTCAGGGCCTCCGCTGGCCTCTCGACGCCATGCATCCCCGTCTTTGGTGGCAAGCCACTCTCAACGAGTCTCTTGGCGATAGTTTTAGCCTCCATTCCGATGGCTGGGTTATCCTTTTCCGCACCTACGACCCGAAGACGGTTTCCGCAGCACCCATTCCCCCATGCAGCGCATGGATATAGGCTGTTGTTAACAAATCTTAATTACCATCAACCTACGAACTCCCTGTCAACACCTACCGTGGTAGGAGTTGGTAGGGAGTTGGTAGGTAGATGGTAGGTAGTTTATACGACTGAGGTAGCAAGTGTTATGGTCGAAGAGTGTGAGGGTTGTGGGGATTGTGGCTGATGGGGTATGCCGCGGCCAATATTTTAACTTAATAAATGTTAAATTCCGTTGTGGCTTGTCGGGATCCCGACAGGACGTGGCTGCTGTGTCGCGGGGTGGGGGAATTGTCTGCCGAGGGCTGCGCTTTCGGTGCCGGGCAAGACGAAAAAACATTTTGAGGGTGTAGGATGTTAAATTGTGTTAAGAACGAAACCCGTTATGATTTTTTTTGTCTATTATGGTTGAAGCAGATAGCATGGGGCGAGGAGAAGAAAAATGTTAAAATTTGAGCCAAAAATGCTTTTTCCCACTCTTTATAGCAGAAGCGGGAGAGAAGCACGCTCGAGAGCCGGCGGAGCGGCGGGCGAGAAGGATAAAAGGGTTGTTCTTAACAATAAAAACGTATAAAAGATGAAAAAAGTACTATTATTGGTTGCGGCGATGCTGCTTTCCGCTGTTGCGATGGCGCAAGGGGTGCAGACCTACACGATGGAGACTTCGTCGGAACCTTGGAATTCGATTTCCGCTACGGGCACACAGCTCACCTATGTGGCGGCTGACGGCGGAAACCAGAACATCATGATGCCCTTCGAGTTTCCCTTCGGCGAGGCCACCATCGCCGAGGGCGACCCGGTGTGTATGCGTGCCGACGGCTACATGCTGCTCAACAGCGGCACGGGCTCGCACAATGCCTACGGCTACTGCAACACGAGCACGCGCGTCATTGTGCCGTTCCTGCTGGTGGACGGGCAGATGCCGCAGGGCAACTCGGGTTGCTGGTGGCAGGTGGATACGGCCGACGACGGGCAGCGGGTGCTGGTGGTGGAGTTCCAGCATGTGCAGCACTACAATGTGGGCACCGACGACTTCAACTACCAGGTGCGCCTCTACGAGAACGGCAATGTGTCGGTGCACTACGGCCACATGGAGAACCACGCCAGCGACAGCTCGTTCAACTTCATGATGGTGTCGGATGTCATCGCCGGCTACAACGACGCCATTGCCCTGATGGGCAGCTGGGACAATCCCACGGCGTTCCACCCTTACACGATGGGCAGCAGCTCGTCGTCGGTGCCCCACCACATCACGGGCATGCCCGACAGTGGCCTGGTGGTGACCTACTACCGTCCCGAGCCTCCATGTCCGAAGCCTACCCATGTGCGCGCCGAGGAGCTGGAGGCCACGTCGTGTCAGCTGATGTGGACCGGCAACGGCGTGGGGGGATGCACCTATGAGGTGTATATGGACACTACCCCTTTCAACGTCAACTATCCCGGCAGCCGCCCGCTATTATCCACCAACGACACGGTGCTCTACCTCGACTCGCTGCTGCCGAACCACCAATACGCCGGATACATCAGGTCGAACTGCGGCGCCGACGTGAGCAACTGGGCGTCGTTCAGCATCTACACCCCCTGTGTGTCCATCTCGCATGCCGAGCTGCCCTTCACGGAGGATTTCGAGTTCTATACTGGCTCTCAGTACCGGCGCACCCTCTTCAATCCCGGCTGTTGGCGCGGAGATGGCTATGTCACCCAGCAGAGCGGCTACGGCGGCCACCGCTGCCTGTTTCTCTCCAACGGCAACGACGCCCAACCTATCATAGTGGCCCTGCCGGCCATCGACAGCGTGAGCGAATTGGAGCTCACCTTCTCGGTGCAGCAGCAGAGCGGAACGCTGGAGGTGGGTGTGCTCGATGCGGCCGACAACCTGTTGAGCTTCGTCCCGGTGCAGACCATAAGTGCGCCTGCCAACACATGGACCACCCGCTCGGTGCGTTTCAACAACTATCAGGGTACGGGCAAGGCCATTGCTTTCCGTGTCACAACGGCGGTGTCGCGAATCTATATAGACGATATCGAAGTGCATGTGGCCGTGGGTTGCCCGGCGGTGGAGACGGTGACGGTGGGCGATGTGACCCATGCGACGGCCACTGTCAGTTGGACCGACCCCAACCTGGTGGGCAGCTACCGTGTGGTCTACCACCCGTTGTTGTCACCTTCCGCCACCACGACAGTCAACGCCTCTGCCTCGCCCGTGTCGCTCACAGGCTTGACGCCCGACGAGGACTATGTGGTGGAGGTCTACAGTCTCTGCGGTAGCCAGCAGGGTGCGGCGGTGGCCGATACCTTCAGTACCCTTTGTGCCCCAGTGACGGCGCCCTTCGGCGAGAGCTTCGAAGGCGAGTCCCTCTCCCGCTGCTGGACGGTGCGGAGCATGCGCTTCCTCAGCAGCAACCCGGTTCCTGCCTGGCTGCCCGGGGTGAGCACCACTATGGCGACGGCGGGCTCCGGGTCGCTGCGTCTGGAATCCAAGCGTAGCAATCTGGTGGGCCGCGAGGCCTCGTGGGTGGTGCTGCCCACGATGACCGACGCCCCCAACCGGGTGATGGTGGACTTCGACTACAGGGTGCCCAGCGGATATGAATATGTAGAGCTGGCGGTGGGTATCACCAGCAGCGAGACTGACACCAGCGGCTTTGTCCGTCTGGCTTCCATCCGTCCGTCCGACGGCAACTGGCACCGCTACAGCTTTAATTTCGCCCTCAGCGGCATCACCGACGGCCGCATCGCTCTGTTGCAAGACAACCATAGCGACCACAGCTATGCCGGAGGCTTGCCAAACGACTATGGCTATCTGGACAGCGTCGTGGTGACGCCCTTCACGGGCTGCATGAGGCCTGTGGCGTTGGCGGTGAGCATGGTGAGCGACGAGGAGGCCACGGTCTCGTGGGTCGACGTCAACGGCGCGGGCACCTACGAGGTGAGCTGCGGCCCGCAGACGGTCACTGTGATGGGCGACACCAGCTGGACCTTCACCGGCCTCAGCCCCCAGACGACCTACGCCGTCAGTGTTCGCACGGTGTGCCCCGACGGCTTCACGGAGGCCATCAGTACCACCTTCACCACCACCTGCCCCGGCATCAGTGTGCTGCCGTGGAGCGAGAACTTCGACAGCTGGCCTACGGAAAGTTTCGACTCCTGCTGGACGCGCCTCGAGGGACCCGATCACTATTCCTGCGTGGAGGTTTTCTCTATGACCCATAGCGTCAGGATGAATTCCGACCTGTGGCAGGGCGACACGGCCCGCTCGTTCTTGGTGCTGCCGTTTGTGGCGGTGCCTTACGCGGGCCTCTCCCTCTCGATGAACGTGTCGGGAGTGAGCACCAGCATGTCCGATGCGGTGCTCGAGCTCGGCGTGATGACCAACGTCACCGACCGGAGCAGCTTCACGGCCTTCGACACCCTGCCCTTCGTCAACGGAATAACCAACTGGACCTACTATGAACATGCCCTTGGCGGCATCGGCAGCGGCCGTTTGGCGTTGCGCCTGACGAGCTTCAGCGGATGGAAGCAGGTCTTGGTGGACGACATCTCGCTCTTCTACGCCACCTCGTGTGCGCGTCCCGACAGCTTGGTGCTCGACAGCGCCGACCTCGGCAGCCTCAGCGTGCGCATCGTCGACCCCGACACGGTCGGGCAATACCGCCTGTGGTGGAGCGACGGAAGCACTATCGACTCGGCCGACGTCAGCGGCTATACCTACACCATCACCGGCCTGCATCACTCTACAAGATACAACGTCTCGGTGGCCTCGATCTGCCCGTCGGACGGCACTTTGTCCACGGTGCTCGACGTCCGGATGGCGACGGCTTGCGGAGTCATTTCCCACAACGAGTTGCCGTGGGACGCGAGCTACAATGACGGCCTGGGCCTCTGCCAGAGCTTCATCGACTACTGCTTCCCCGGCAACAGCGGCGACCGTACGAACCGCACCATAGGTCGTGGCAACAGCGGCGCCCTGGTGCCCAATGTGGGCTATAACTACGAGCCTTTCTACTACGTGATGCCGCAGGTGGACAGCCTCGGCGGCGTGGCCGTCGATTTCTGGGCGAGGGGCGAAGCCACGGTGCAAGTGGGCGTGATGAGCGACCCTGCCGACACGCTGACCTTCACCGCCATACAGACCATTACACTCCCCTCGCTAACCGATTGGCACGAATACTATGTATCGTTGGGCTCCTACAGCGCTACCGATATCCATGTGGCTATGCGCTTCGGCAATGGCGGCAGCAGATTCCATGCTTCGGTGGTGGTGGACGACGTGATGCTGGTGCATGACCTCTCGTGCCAGGCTCCCGACTCGGTGAGCGTGGCCGCAATGACCGACAGTTCGGCGCTGCTGGTGGTACACGACCCGCGCGGCGTGGGCCACTACTGTGTCTATGTCATGGGCGACACCATCGACTTCCACGGCGACAGCGTCATGGTCACCGGCCTGCAGCAGGTGACGGAATACACCCTGGCGGTTGCCTCGGTGTGCACGGAAGGACTGGCTACCTTCCCCGTCGAGGTGACCTTCACCACCGACTGCGGCATCAACGAGCTGCCGTGGGAGGAAGACTTCGAGACCTTACGAACCAACCGCATTGCCCCCTGTTGGAACTACGTGGCGGATTCGAGCAGCCGTCCGTGGGTGTTCAACAGTAGCATGTCTATCCGTTCGGGGCAGCAGGCCCTCACCGGCAGTGTCGCTGTGGGCGACAGCCTCGTGACCGTGGTCTCCCCGCTGATACACATTGCCGATACCGACCTCTATGTCAACTTCCTGGCAAGGGTGTACCAAAGCGTATACAACGACAGCGCGATGCATGGCACACGGATACCGATGCGTGTGAGGGTGTCCTACCAGGACGACGCCATGTCGCTGCCGGTGGTGATTTACGACGACTCCCTGCAGTCATACGAAACCAGCTACAGTGCGGAGAACCAGTGGCATCTGGTGGAAATTGCCACCACCCAGGTTCCTGTCGGTACGGGTAACTTCTACTTCAGCTTTTTCCGCGACACCATCGCCAGCTCGGCCTCCTTTGCCCTCGACAGCATCGTGGTCTACGCTATCCACCACGCACCACCTTGTATGGCCGTCGACGACGTGACCGTCAGCGACACCACGCTGACAAGCGCCACGCTGGTCTGGACCCCTCGCGGTGTAGAGGAGACATGGCAGGTACACCTCTTCAACACCTTCACCGACAGCCTTATCACCACCGGGATACCCACCGTCACCATCACTCATCTCAGACAAGCCACCGACTATCGTGTAGCGGTGGGTCCCATATGTGACGACGGCACGGTGCTGTGGAGCGACACCTTGGATTTCACCACGCTTGAGTGTACAAAGGTGGACGACCTTAGCGTCACCGTCCTCTCGTTCCACTCGGTGAGGGTAGGCTGGCAGGCACATACCTCCGGCCCATGGAACATCGAATATGGGGAGCCGGGATTCTCCCAGGGCATGGGTACCCGCGTGGTAGTGCCCGAGTACATCCCCCACGACGGTGTCGTGGAGTATATTCTGGACAGTCTCCAAGAGGCTACTACCTACCAACTCTATGTAAGAACGTTATGCGACGATGGTCTTACCAGTGTCTGGACAGATCCCGCCACCTTCACCACGGCCCTCGAGGGCATAGTCGACCATAATGCGCTCTCCGATGTCTCGTTTAGCGTCTTCCCGAACCCGTTCACAAATCATGTGACGCTGACATGCAATGTCGGCGAACCCCTGGCAGTAGCTGTCCTCACCGACCTGCAGGGACGCCGATGCGAAGTGGCGCTGAGGCCCCAGGGCGAAGGCAGGTACCTGCTCGAAATGGACGATTTTCCACAGGCAGTCTACCTGCTCACGGTGGTCACCACGTCGGGTCATACGGGAACGCTGCGACTGCTGAGGACAGAGCTATCACGATAGCGAAGCGCATCACTCAGCGACCACCTCGGCAGCGCCGTTGACAAGATATTGGCGCCCGCTGGCCCCCTCGCGGCAGAGCCAGCGGGTGCGCCTTTTCTCGAGGGCCGTGAAAATCATCTCGGGCCTTTTCTTCAGACGGAAGCGACAGCCGGGTGTCAGGTCGTCGAGGGTGCGGTGCTCCTCGTCGCTGTAGCCGTCGTCGTAGCGGTGCAGTGCTGCCTCTATCTGCTTGGCGATGGGGTGGGAGAGGGGTATACGTTGCGTGTAGCGCGCTAACGCGGACTGCACTTCCGGCGGGAAGAGGGCACCATGGGTGGCGAGGAGGCGCGCATACTCTCCTTGCCACTCGTGGCCGTGGGGCTGCACGTCGCTGTAATGCAGACGCGTCTCCAAGTGCGCCGCCTCGTGGAGGAACACCCAGAGGAAGAGGTAGGGATTAAGGTCCCCGTTGATACTGATTTCGTGGAATGGATGGTCGGGTCGCGGCCAGCGGTAGTCGCCAAGCTTCGTGCGTCGCTCGCGAGTGATGTGGAAATGTACCTTGTGGTGGTTGAGGAAGTTATAGACCATGGCCACCGCCTCTGCCGGGAGGTGGTTGGCGAGTATCCTGCGATAGTGCTCCTCCTGCGTCAAAACGTGGGACAGTCGCAGTCGCTGCGGTTGTGTTTGTGCATGTTCACACTGCTGCTGCATGCCGCCAGCGACACGCTGGCAAGAATCATCAAGGCTATAAGCCGTAGGGTTGTTTTCCTTCTCATAGTTGCATTAACGCTATAAGTGTGTTTTTATTGTTTAAGTGTTTGTCAAAGATAAAAAAAGCAAAAAAACTTCATAGGGAAACATGTATTTGAGAAAAAATGTGTATATTTGCATTTTATTTTGGATTCAATATGGATAGGGTAAAAGCTCTTTCTGTGGTGATACTCTTGGTGTTGTGCTGTTTCCAGACACAAGGCCAAGTGCAGGATTCCGTCGACGTGACCGATTATGATATCACCCTCGATCTCAGCACTGGCGCACCGTTCCACGGTGATGCCGTGTTGACGCTACAGCTGTTGCGCCCTTGTGCTACTGTCAGCCTCGACCTCATTGGTGTGGTGGACTCTGTCGAGCTTGCAGGCACACGCCTCTCCACAACCTCACTGGCTGCTCTACCTACCTCGGGAATCGCTGTATTGCAGCCTTTTACAATCCATGTATGGTACTCTTGTCAGGGATATGTAGAGAGTGGTGGTTGGGGTGGTATGCATTTCGACAATGACATGAGTTATAATCTCGGCGTAGGCTTCAATGCCGACCCGCATGTCATGGGCCGAGCCTTCTTTCCCTGCCGTGACAACTTCACCGACAAGGCCACCTATACTTTCCATGTGCGGACCCGTGCAGGCTGGACTGCTGAATGCGGAGGCATGCTGCAGAGCCGCACTACCAATGATGACGGCACCGAGAGTTCTGTCTGGCATATCGCACAGCCTACACCTACCTACCTTGTCTCCGTCAGCCAGGCTGCGTGGAAGCGTATCTACGATACGATACCTTCACTCTATGGCAATTATCCTGCCACTTACGGCTACCTGAGCCCCACGGCCAATCGTGTGCAGCAGGTTTTCGCCGAGCTCGACTCCGTAGTGCCGATGTTCGAACGTTGCTTTGGTCCCTATCGTTGGGGACGCATAGGCTATATTGCCACCAACCGTGGTTCCATGGAGCATGTCAACAACATAGGCCTTGCCAAGCAGGCCATGAGCAGCATCAGCGAAGCAGGCCAGTCCACCATTGCACACGAACTCGGTCATGCCTGGTTCGGCAACCTCATCACCTGCTCCTCCGAAAGCGACATGTGGATCAATGAAGGGGGTGCTTCCTTCACCAGTGAGGTGGCTATGGAAGCTGTCAACGGTCGCGCTGCATCCGATGACTACTACCAGCGTAATCTCGAGAATGTCCTGCGCACCACCCATCACACCGACGGTTCCTACCGGGCCCTCAGTCCCATGCCCCACAATTACACCTACGGTTCCACTACCTATGACAAGGGCTGGATGGTATGGCACTCCCTCCGCGGTTACCTAGGTGAAGAGGTTTTCTACAACGCCATTCAGCATCTCATGGATGTCTGCGCCTTTGGTAACATCGACTCCTACAGTCTACGCGACTCATTGAGTCTCTATACGGGTGTGGACCTCACTGACTTCTTTGATTTCCATGTCTTCTCCCCTGGTTTCGTCGACTACAATCTCGAATATGTCGGCAACCTCACCAGCTGCGGTGGCGACAACCGCTTCCACATCCGACAGCAGAGTGTGGGCACCTCGCAGTCTCCAGCCTCCCACCGCATCCCGATGACCGTTTATTTCTACAACGATGACAGCGGCACTCCTACCTTGGACTCTGTCAAACATTGGATAACCTTTGACGGTTCAGAAAATCACTTCAGTCTTGGCGGTTTTTCTTCCATTGGATTCGACCCCGTTTTCTGTGTGCTCGACCGTGACTGTGAAATCTCCGATGCCGCCATCGTCGATGGCACTCTTCTTGAAGGCTATGGAGTTCGCCAAACCCTCTCGCAGGTACACATGAGAGTGCGTTCCGAAGATTCCGTGCACTCATACCCCAAATACTTCTATGTCGAACACCACATGGCTCCAGCCATGGACGAAATGCCCGAAGGAGTGGTGCGCCAGGCAGGCCGCTATTGGGTGCTCCGCGGTACATGGACACCTGAAGACCATGTCGCGGGATTTTTCCGTTTCATTCGCACCGGCAGCTCGTCCAACTACCCCAATCTTGACTACGGCTTTTACAACATGGCTGCCACTGCTGACTCTCTGGCACTATTCTACCGTCCCAATAGTGATACACCGTGGATGCTCTGCTCGCACGTCCGTGAAGGTAACACCAATGAGGGTTGGATGGTGGCCGAAAATATTGAGCAAGGTGAATATACCCTTGCTGTCGTTGACTTCGAGCGACTCGCCATTGACAGTCCTGATCCCGTAATGCGTGATTTGAAACAAGAGATCAATCTCTTCCCCAACCCTCTCGGCAAAGGGCAACCCCTCACCATTGACATCGATACCAATATTCCCTTCACCGTCCGCATCGTCGACAGTGAAGGACGACTTGTATGGCAGCGCGATGACTGTCGCAGTGGCCAAAATCTCGACCCCAAACTGCCCAAAGGTTCCTACATCGTACAGATAGAAAACAAAACCATATCCCTCCAATCGAAATTGATACAGCTATGATGAAAATAAAAAATCTCGTCGTCGCCGTGCTCGCAGGACTCTCGCTCTCTGCCACGGCACAGTACACCCAGCAACTGGGAAGCAACAATGAGTTTATGCTCAAAGTAGAAGGTGGCTACGGCTTCTTCATGGGCAACGTGGGCGAAGCCGGCGATAACGGCTACAACCTCAATAAGTTCCATAGTATGGCCAACCTCAATGTCATGGCCGGTGTCAACATCAGCCAGGACTGGTTTCTCGGTGGCGGTGCAGGCTTCAACTATTTCCTCAGCCCCAACCAGCAGACTGCCGAGTCGTATATGGGTGCCAACGTATTTGTCGACATGGACTTCCGTCCCATATGGAAAGCTATCATGGGACTCGACTACCAGCCCACCTCCATCAAGTTCGCCCCTCTCCTCGGTGTCCGAGTTGGCGGCAGCATGCTCTTTGCGGACGACATGCTCTTTTCCCCCCTGGCTGAGGTCTACGGTGGCCTCAACTGGTACTACTGGTACCACATCCATGGCATGCGCAATATGACCCGCAACTGGCACAGTTTCTACATCACCCTTGGTGTGGCTTACATGCAGCAGACCGTCTTTTTACCCGTTCGTATAGGTTGGAGGTGGTAGGCCATGCAGAGTACACGCCAAAATAAAATCTGCCGCCTCATCCAGCAGGACATGGGAGACATCTTCCTCCGTGAGATGAAACCTCTCCTTGGCCCTTCGCTTATCACAGTCACACGTGTGCGCATCACCCCGGATCTCTCCATAGCACGCATACACCTTTCCATCATGGTTATAGGCGATGGCTCGCAGGAGAGTCTCCTGGCACTCATACGAGAAAACACTCCCGACTTGCGCCGTCGTCTCGGCCTCCGAGAAGGCAAACAGTTGCGCATCATCCCGCACCTCGAATTCTACCTCGACGACTCTCTCGACTATATCGAGAACATTGAGCGCCTCCTCAAGCAATAACACATTAACACATTCATGCATTGAGAATTGAAGGCCTCATCGCTGTACGCTACCTCTTCTCCCGCAAGCAGCGGTCGGTGGTCAACGTCATCTCCTGGATATCCCTCGTCGGTCTGATGGTGAGCACTACGGCGCTCATCGTTGTCCTCTCGGTCTTCAATGGTATCGGTGACATCACCAAGCAGCTCTTCGGTACCTTCGACCCCGAGCTCTCCATTGAGACCACCCAAGGCAAGACTTTCCACGCTGCCGACATCGATCTCACGCAGCTCCGCGCTATCGAGGATGTCGACAAAGTTTCATGCCTCGTCAGCGAGGTGGCATGGGTCACCAACGGCTCTAACCAGGCCATTGTAAAGCTCCGCGGAGTTGACGACCAATATCCTGCCGTCACCGGTATCGACACCCTCATCCACCGCGGCCAGTATATGCTAGGTGACCGCAATGCCTTTTTCCTCGTCGTGGGTGAACAGATCTTTCACGACCTCGCCATGACGCTCCCGGCAGCCACTCCGGCAGCCATCCACATCCCTAAGCGCGGCACTACCAATATAGGCCACACCACTGACGAAGCTTTCAACATCGCCTATGCCTATCCCGTAGCAACATTCCTCATACAGCAGGACATCGACCGGCAGTATGTCATCGCTGACATCGATCTCGTACGCCAACTCATGCGCTATGATCCCGACGAATGCACCTCTCTGGCTGTTAAACTCAAACCTGGAGCCGACCTGGACAAGGTGAAACAAAGTATTCGCCACCACCTGTCTGCTTCCACCAACACACTCATAGTTAAAGATCGTTACGACCAGCAGCCTCTCTACTTTAAGATATATCGTACCGAACGCCTCGGTATCTATCTCGTCCTCTCCCTCATCATCCTCATCTCGACCCTCAGCCTTGTGGCGTCACTCTCCTTGCTTATCCTCAATAAACGCGACGACATATTCATCCTCCGCAGCATGGGCATGGAACGCCGTTCCATACGACATGCCTTCCTCCTCGAAGGACTTCTCATTTGTGCCTCCGCTGTCATCGCAGGCCTTCTCCTCGGATTCACTGTCTGCTTCCTCCAGCAGCGCTTCGGTATCATTGGTATGGGCGACGGCAACTTTGTCGTCCCCGCCTTCCCTGTGGCTATGCGCGCCGTCGACTTCCTCATCACTTTCCTCCTCGTCATGGCCATCAGCTCCCTATCGGTCTCCCTCACTGTTCGTCGTGCGAAGTTATAACAGAAAAACAAACAGATTAATAAACAAAGCATATACCAAAACATAATGAGTAAAGATATTGTTTGCAGCGGCATACGCCCCACGGGCAACCTCCACTTGGGAAACTATTTCGGCGCTTTGCGCAACTTCGTCCGTATGCAGGATGAGTTCGACTGCTACTTTTTCATCGCCGACTATCACTCGCTGACCACGCACCCCACGCCGGGTAGCATCTACGGCGATGCCAGCAAGATCATGGCTGCCTACCTCGCCGCCGGCCTCGACCCCGAGAAGGCTACCATCTACCTTCAGAGCGACCTTCCCGAGACTGTGGAGCTCTACCTCTTCTTCAACATGAACGCCTATCTCGGCGAGCTGGAGCGCGTCACATCCTTCAAAGACAAAGTGCGCCAAAACCCCAACAACGTCAATGCCGGTCTCCTCACCTATCCCACTCTCATGGCCGCCGATATCCTCATCCACAAGGCTACAAAAGTCCCTGTGGGCAAAGATCAGGAACAGCACCTCGAGATGACTCGCACTTTTGCCCAGCGCTTCAACAGCATGTACGGCAGCGAGGTGTTCCCCCTGCCACAGGCCATAGGCTCCGCCACGGGACTCGTCAAAATACCGGCACTGAATGGTGCTGGCAAGATGGGCAAAAGCGAAGGAGAAGCCTCCACCATCTTCCTCACCGACGAGCCTGCTGTCATACGCAAGAAAATCATGAAAGCCAAGTCCGACAGCGGCCCCACGGAGATGAACCAGAAAAAGCCCGAGGAGATTGAGAACCTCTTCTCACTCCTACGCGCCGTTTCCACACCAGACACGGTGGAATACTTCGACGACCTCTACAACCGCTGCCAGATACGCTACGGCGACCTCAAGAAGCAGCTTGCCGAAGACATGGTGGCTTTCGTCGAGCCCCTGCGCCAGCGAATCCTCGAGATAGGTGCCGATCAGCAGGCACTGCAGCGCATCTTCGACCACGGCCGCGACAAAGCCCGCGAGAGTGCCCAGAAGACCCTCGCCGAGGTGCGTCGTGTCATCGGCTATCGCGACTGACCTTCCCACAACCCTTTCCCAACATTCTTAAGGAATGATCTTGGGGGCAGTATAAGGAGAAATGGGACAAAAAAAAACCGCTCAATTGAGCGGTTTCATTTTTTGTTTTAGGCAATTAAGCCTCGGGAGTCTGTTCAGGAGTCTCACCTTCGCAGGGGGTCTGCTCAGCGTCCATGGTAGCAGTCTGGGTCTCCTCAGCAGCGGTCTCGGGCTGGGCCTGATCCTTGTTTTCAGTCAGAACGTCTTCCTTGTTCTCTTTGTTCTCCTCGTTGCTGCTGCAAGCGGCAAAACCGAACATACCGGCGATAGCGAGTGCGAAAATAACTTTCTTCATTTTTAATTTAATTTTTTAAAGGTTTATTTTAGTTGAAATTTCTTTGTTTTTTAAAATTTCGGCTGCAAAAGTACAACATAATCTATAAGTGTTAAAAAATAAAATTACAACAATTCTTAAAATTTTTATAATGTTTTGATTATCAATGTTTAAATTTTTTATTTTTGGAAAGAATTTCCATCGTTTCACCTGTTATTCCTTTTATTATAGACATAAAAAAGGGTAAAAAATAGGCCTCTTCTGGAAGGAAGAGGCCTAAAGGGTCTAAGGTATTTATAGATAAACGTTTAAGGCTAATTAGGGTAGGGGTACGAGGTTGCTGAAGCCCATGAACGCCATGGCGAGGATGCCGGCGGTGACAAGAGCGATAGGTACACCTTTCATTCCCTTGGGGGTGCCGGTAAGTTCCAGTTGTTCACGGATACCGGCGAAGATGACCAGTGCGAGGGTGAAGCCCACGGCGATACTGGCGGCGTAGACGATACTCTCGAAGAGGTTCATGTTCTTCTGGAAGACCAGGATAGCCACACCGAGGACGGCGCAGTTGGTGGTGATGAGTGGAAGAAAGACTCCCAGAGCCTGATAGAGGGCTGGAGCGATTTTCTTGAGCACAATCTCAACCATCTGCACGAGAGCGGCGATGACGAGAATGTAGGCGATGGTCTGCATGTACTCCAGATGTGCCGGTACCAGCACATACTGCATGATAAGGTAGGTCACGAGGGTGGCCAGCAACATGACGAAGAGAACAGCGCCTCCCATGCCGACAGAACTTTTCACATCTTTCGACACACCCAGGAAGGGGCAGATGCCGAGGAACTGGGCCAACACGACATTGTTGACGAAGATGGCTCCGATGATGAGTGCAAATATCGAGATTCCTGTCATAAATCTATCGTTTTATCGGTTGAATTCGAACTGCAAAAATACACACTTTTTCCGAACCGACCAAATTTTTTTCTTTAAACCTTAAACTTTAAACTAATAATCTATCTTATTCCACCCATCCGAGGATATCGCCTTTCTTGACCATCTGGCCTTGTTTGACGCAGGTACCCACGATGCTGCCAGCCTTGGTGGTGACGACAGGCATGATAGCATAAGAGGCTTCGATGTGACAGATGGTGGCACCCTCGGCGTATTTCGTCCCTGGCACCGGCGGGATGGAGGTATCTTCGAAATCCGTTTCCCACAACAAGCGTCCGGTGGCGGAGGCCACAATGGGGATAGCATTGGGTTTGTGGATATCTATATAGTTGAATGCACGCTCCGAAGCCTGCGTAGGTGCCAGCATGACTGGTCCGTTCTTTTCGGCACGGAGTTTCTCCACTTCCGCATTGAAGCGTTCTTTTGCCACCCCGCTCTTATAGTCGCGGTACTGGCGGTCGTGCATGGCAAGTTCGAAGAGTTCCTCGTCGTCCTGTCCGCGCTCCCAGCCGTTCTCTTCCATCTCTTTGATGTACCCGGGCAGTGCGT
>JAEEGH010001633.1_pt1 | contig 63554 bp, 54 predicted proteins | sample 9134181 | NCBI WGS metagenome assembly JAEEGH01 (sample SAMN16246544, study PRJNA631951) | gut metagenome | biome: gut microbiome; feature: rumen; material: DP-attached | host: Bos | place: Iran: Karaj | collected 2018-10
AGTTCTCGAATAGATGTCCATATTGGAATTGAATTCTTGGAATCCTCTGCCAAAAAAGTGCCATTCAGTTCTGTTTTAAATCTTAAGGCGCCCATTCTGGAAATGTCTTGTATTCCAATTAAAAAATCACTTTCCATCAGTTTTTTGGGAGGCCTGTTTTCTTCTTTTGCTTCAATGGCTTCTCTTCGTGTCATTAAAAGTCGTCCCCATCTGTCAGGACAAGAATCTGTAAAGAATCCAAATAATTCTTTATTCTGTTGTGTATACTGCCGACCTTTATATAACTGTAAATCTGGATCGAAAAAAGAGAACTTCTGTGTTTTTAACCATTCCGAATCATACTCAAATGAAAAGATTTCCTTTCCTTTTAACAAATCAACATTTAAAAGGCCTATAAGAGTAGGTTGTTCCAGAGATTCCCAATCGCCATAAACAAAAATATTTTTACTCATTTATTTATCCTTTTTATCTTTAGGTGCCCGTTTTCTTGTAACCAGCTTCAAATCCTGCAGCTTTCTACCTAATTCGTCATCTTTTGCAACTTGTAACATATCTTTTTCCAGCCCCAAGGAATTAAGAACAGACATATAGATTCCCATTGCAACAGATGGAGAGCCTTTTCAACATTTACAAGTGTAGCCCTACTTATTCCTGCTCGTTCTGCTATAAGTTCACTTGCTAAACCTCTTCTTAGACGAGCCAGTTTGATATTTTCACCTAATTCTGTTAGAACCTTCTGAACTGAAGGCAATAACACAACAGCATTCTTTCCCATAACATCTATAATTATACACATAAATTAAATTTTTGTATATAAATATAGACATTATAGAAAGTGTTTTTACTGTTTTTCCTGCTATAAAATAAAGCTGTATAGTCCAATAAACAAAATTTCACAAACATTGTATATCAGACTATACAAAATCTACTCAAATAACCTGTTAGCTGCTTCCATAGCTGGCTTTACGGCCTCAACCATCTCAGGAATTGCTGCACGTGTATAATGGTCCGTCATGGCAAGGCTATTGTGTCCTGCAATTTTCTGAACTGTTTCTCCGGCAACCTCGCGACGCATACGGGTAATGTATGTATAACGCAAAGAATGTGGAGTAAGTATCCTGTTTTCTGCATTGATACCTGACATGCCAAGAATACGTCTGAACCATTCATCGGCCAGCCATTTACGAATTGGCTTTCCGTAACGCATAAAAACGTAATCGTTTCCACTTAGATTGTTTTGCAAAATGTAATTTCGCATAATCTGAGCAAAGCCTTCCGGTAGAGGAGTGACACGAAGCTTTTTATCATCCTCAGAACCGCATTTGTTGTAATTTGTTCGGTACAGCTGATTTGATTTGTAAAATCTATCAATAACCAGGATTCCTTCATCGAACAGAAATTGCCGAGCCTGAATTGCAATTCCTTCGCTGATACGAAGCCCGCATTTTGCACAGCACAAGAACATAAGATATATGGCTTTATGACCTTCATCAAACTGAGGATGTTTTGAGTAATGATTACGACTCATATCCATCCAAAGGCTTTCGTTGAACAAAATGTTCAATTCTTCTGTTGAAAAAATATCTTTCTTTCGGCTATTACGGCGAAATTTTGGGAACAAATGCAATTATTACCTGCGGTTATCTCATGTTTTTATCGAGATAACCGCAGGTAATAATTATTCTCCGCTCATTGTAAGAATCTTATCCAGATGCTCTGCCCAAGCTTTCATTGTCATAGGCTGCTGACGTTCTGCCTGACGTTCTGCCTCGATAGCGTCAAGATTTGTTCGCAATTTCCCTGAAAAAAGTCATTCAAATCAGGCCGCTTTCTGCTCCTTTTCCAAGTCAATTTTTTGTTCACGAAGATTTCCTGCGCTGATGTAACTTGCACCTGTCAGATGGGCTTCGCTATATTCAATCAGACTGGCATTCATTAATCTTAAGTAAGATTCTGTGCTTGGGAAGATTCCTACCGCACGGCTGCGTCTTCTGACTTCCTCGTTCAAACGTTTCAGCCTGCCATATTTTCTTAAGGTTAGCTCCAAAACTTTCCTTCTGTTTTTTCGGAACTGTAGCCATTATATTTCTCATGAAGTGAACTTTGCATCTCTGCCATACAGAACCTGTCCAGCATTTCTTAATTGCCGCCTGAAGTCCGATGTGTGCATCTGAAACACAAAGCCAGACTTTTTCAAGCTTCTGCTCATGAAACTCTTTAACCATTTCATCAAGGCTTTTATTAATCTGGCTTATTTCAGCTGCACTGATGTTTTCAATTCCAAGACTTCCTGCCAGGTGTTTGATTTTTCTTGTTGAAACTCCGTATTGATATAAATTATCTGATTCCAGTCCGTGCCTTCTGCGATAAGGTCCTGAACAATCTTGTATAATAAAGCTGATAATAATTACTTTGCTTTTTGTCCTGTAAGTCGCTTGCGGCCGGTGGAATAAAATGTGAATTATTTTACAGCTGAAAGTTGAAAAAGGACAAAACTGATATATATATATATCCTTGCCTTGTATGGACTTATCGTTTTGGGTTTAGGCTATACGGTCAGGGAAAGATAAATTATAGGAGATGTTTTATGAAAAAAACAAAGCTTATTCTCACAAGTCTTATTATGGCAGCTGCAGTCTCAATGACTTTTATGGGCTGTGATCCAAATCCGGCACAACCGAATCCAACATCAGATCCCGATCCGGATCCAACCCCTGTTAAAAAAGCAGAAGATGATGTTTTCTTCCTTCCTGTGGAAGATGTCTTTTCTATTACAGACAGTGAAACAAATATAACTAGAACTATTATAACTGGTAAAATTAAAACTGGTAAAGTTAAACTTGGAGATAAAGTCCAGCTTATTGGTATGGGAAATGTATATGAAACTGAGGTTGCTGGAATTGAAATGTTCAGGAAACAGATCTCTGAGGCAGAAGCAGGAGACAATGTGGGTATTCAGTTAAAAGACGAGAGCATTACAAAAAGTGATGTTAAAAGAGGAATGGCTCTCATTACTCCAGATAGCAGAAAACAGCATAAAAAGTTTACTGGTGAAATTTATATAAAAACAAAAGATGAAGGTGGACGCTCTAATCCAATAAGTTCTGGTTTTAGACCTCAAATTTATTTTGAAACAACTGATATTACCGGTGAGTTAACTTTTGAAGGAGAGATTAATCCCGGTGATAAAGCAACAGTAACAATTGAACTTGTTACGCCTATGCCTATCAAGGAGGGCGATGAATTTATTATCCGCGAGGGCGGAAGAAATGTTACGACGGTATCAACTATAAAAGAAATTCTTGACTAGTTGAATATTCTCTAATTAAAGGTCCCCTGCATTTTTGTGTGCAGGGGATTTTTTCGTTGACAGGTTTTCGGGGGAAATAATATGGAAGAAAGTTTATAAAAAAGGATTCTTCTATGAAAAAAATCAGATTACTTCTTGCAATTGTTTTATTTATGATTGATTTCGGTTTTACTGCCTGTTCACATTCGGCTTCGGGCTCTACATCAGCTCCGGAAACTACAGGCAATTCCAGCGATACCAGTGAAAATAATGTTGACACTGAGACAGACGGTATCCGCGGTCAAAAAGGCGATGGATATCAGGTTGGCGACATTGTGTTAAACGATGGAAGTTTTTTACGTGAAGTTACAAGAATAAGTAATGATGACAAGGCAAAAGCCATTGCAGTAATTTATAAAGTTGACGGAACTAAGGCTTACGGTGTGGGACTTGTTCATAATGTAGACGGTCTTGCATGGTGTTTAAAAACGGCAAATGGATACAATACAAGATTTAGGGATCTTGAATGTAAAGTAACCGAAAATGATGGTGAGTTGTCTATTACAGGCGATACAGACGGAAGCGATAATTTTGAAAAAATAGGTGAAGCTCTTATTGCCGCTGGCAAAGCTGATGATACAGGAATCGAAGGTAATTACCCGGCTTTTGAATTTGCAAAAAATTACAAAAATCAACCAAATTCACACGTAAGTGGAACAGAATATGAGGATGGCTGGTATTTACCTACATTGTCAGAACTGTATGACATCTACAAGGTAAAGGACACTGTAGATTCCAAGAATCCTTTGTGCGTTGGTTCTCAGTTTTATTCTTTTAATTACGACATCTATTGGTCGTCGTCCCAAAACCCATATACTTTTGACGGTGTTACAGCATACTATCTCGATTTCGACGACGATGTGCACTTTAGAAGCTACATCAAGGTCGGTGGATGTTCCGTTTGTTGTATTCGTATTTTCGACTAACGTTTACATTTAATCAAAATAAAGTAAAAGCGGCTTGAACAATCAAGCCGTTTGTTTTCTAAGTTAGAATTTATCCCCCACACTTATGCAGAACTTGCAGTAGCAAGCCTCAAGACCTAGTTATTATACGTCACAGTCGCTCTAGAAATTCCATAAGTACCTGTTTCATCCTTATCCCAATTGGTATCTTTTGTTATTGCGTTCCATTGCGATGCGGTGCCCTTGTATTTTACCGCTTTTGTTTTTGTCGTTCTAGAAAATATGAGAGATCCAATTGTTTCGACGCTTGTCGGTACCACCAGTTCCGCAAGACTGTTGGTTGACGCAAACGCTGAACCTTCTATTTCCGTAACGTTGCTAGGCACTGTAAATGTGGTGAAAGCCGTGCGGGTAAAAGCGTTGCTGCAAATTTTGGTAATCGTGGAAGGAAGATTGTTAATTGTGTTTAGCGACGTACAACCACTGAATAGGGAGGTAGGTATTTCAGGAATCTGCGACCCAGTTTCAAAAGTAACGGACACTAGCCCCGAACAACCGGAAAAAAAGTTCGCTCCAAGTTTTGTAATGTTCTTTGGTATTGTGATGCTTGTAAGCTTAGTGCAACCTTGAAACACATTATCATAAGCGGACAAATCGCCCGAAACCTTCGTTTGCGTGAAATCAAAGGACGTAATTGCGCAATTCCAGAAACAGTTACTTCCGATTGTTGACACATTTGTTAATCCAGTTATGGAAGCAAGATTATTGCAACCAATAAAAGCGCTTTCTCCCAGCGAAGTGACTGTAGTCGGCAAGGCTATTGAAGACAATGCCTTACAGTTGTAAAAGACGGTGTAATCTCCGTTAATGTAGTCTCCTTTCGGAATGGTGGTAAGTCCAGTTACCCCGGTAAGGTCCAAAGCAAAACGAGTTGTATTATCACTCGTATACCTAGTTCTCATCGCGGCGTTAATCGCCGTAATTTGGTCAGCAGAAAGAGAGCCGGTAATGGCAATTTTTGAGTCACTCGCAAGAGTCTCAAGTTCAGTTACGGCGTCGGTCGCGCTGACTCTTACACCTTTCTCTATATATCCAGTGGAAGTGGTAATCCATTTTATATTTTTGCCACTTACAATCTGATGAGTGACAGAAATACTTGCATAATGCTTTAAGACATAAGAGCCTACAATATATTTGCTTTCAATGCTGTAAGTCTGTGGCGTCATTGTCAATGAACCTGACCAAGAATTAGAATCAGGACTTATTGTTTTTCCGCTTGCAACATATACATCATTTGATTTAAGACCCCCGGCATATACAGTGGCTGAAGAGGAAATGCTAAATGAAGTTCCTACGTGATAAACGGCTCCGCCGGTGGCTCCTGTGGTGTTCGGTTTTCCGCTTGTTCCGATTGTGCCGGAAGTCATGGTAAGAGTTCCAGCATTATAAATCGCGCCGCCAGCATTAGATCCATTGTTTTTTTCGAATATCGCATTTGCTGTTATTTTAAGAGTACCGTTATTTATAATGGCGCCGCCGTTGTTAGAGTTGTTGCTTGTAAAATTAGCCGCTCCGCTAATGTTCAAAGTTTTTGAACTTGCAACAGTAATCGCTCCGCCGCCCGCAGTGGCCTTATTGCTTGTCATAGTAACCGCACCAGTTATTTCATTTATTGAGCCACCTGCATAAATTCCGCCGCCGTTATTCTCATTGCAGTTGTAACTGATATCTCCGCCTGCAATATACATTGTTCCCGTAGAGTAGATTCCACCACCCTGCGAACCTGTTGCTTTAGCATAATTACGACGGACTCCTCCTGTAAAAGCATCGGTTCCAGTAGCTTTCGTGCCCGATGTTCCCGACCAGGCTGTGTAACCCAAATAGAGATTACCTAAGTTGTAAATTCCACCGCCAGATGTTCCAGCCGCATTTGCACAGCCAGTATCTCCGCTAGTTGTTAATGTATCACTTGTTGCTGTAGCTGTTATTGTATCACCTACTATTGCAGAGCTATACATAAAGAGACTGGCACCGCTTGCAATATATACACCTCCACCATTAGTAGAAGCTTTGTTTCCCGTTACAACTGCACCGGTTCCAAGCTTTACAGCGCCTGCACCAACATACAAACCGCCGCCATTATCTGCATAACCGCCGGTTATAGTCAGATTCTGAATCGTTACCGGGAGACTTGCGTTCGTTGCAAGAGTTGTCCCCATATTAGATGATGTGAAACCGCCGTTCAACTTAGCAGCACTTGATGTCTGGCCGCTTGGAATATAGCCTTTAATCGTAAGGTCTTTGGCTTTTATAGAGCCGCTGATTGTCTGAGCACCAGTTACATTTCCATCGATTGTAATAGTTGCCGAAACGTTTGTGTCATCCAATACGGCAAGTGCATCAGCAATTTTTGCAAATGGTTTTGATTTTGTTCCGGTTGCTCCGCTTGAAGGAGCTGCAGAACATATCTTTCTTGTAGAATCTGTTCCCGTAGAAGCCACATAGATCGGGCTGTCGATGCGGACTTTGCTTGAGCTGTCTGTAATATTTTTTTCCCAGTCGCTGTCTGAGAGTTCAAATCTTTCTACAATTGCATCGGTTAATCCGCTTCCAGAAAGTATTGGACTTCCGCGCCTCCAGGTCTGAGTTGTTATGGTTGCAACTGTTCCGTTTCCTGTGAGGGTGCCTACCTGGATTGTAGCCTGTTTCCAGGTGCCTGAATCCTTGATGTTCTGAAGCATGATGTCATTTTTGCCTTCACCTTTTTCTGTTCCGTCTGTAGTTGTAATTCCGTAAGGAATGACTGCGCTGCCGCTGATTTTAAAGTTTCCGGTTGAATCTACATAAGCTGCACCGCCACCTGCACCGCTTGCTTCGTGAACTGTAACTTCATTGTCATAAATCTTTCCGCCGGACATTTCAAAGCTTCCGTTGCTGCAAACATATACACCGCCGCCCTGAACGTGGCCCATGTTACCGCCGACTTTTACAGCAGAGTTACCGGAGATTTCCCCGCCTGTCATTACGACCTTGGCATAATTTTCTGCATAAACGCCAAGACCAACAGCATCCAGACCTGCATTTCCCTTTGCAATGAAATTATGATTGTCTGTAATTTTAGCACCGGCTTGAATTGTTAGGGTAGGATAAACTTCTGAACTGTTTCCGCAAATATAAACTCCGGCACCTTCATTTTCAGCTTTATTTCCTGTAACTACACAGTCCTTGCCGAATACTATATTTGAACTTCCAATTATTCTGACTCCACCACCTATATCTGAGTATCCGCCTGTAATAGTAAGCTTTTCGATTGTGATTTGTATATTGTATGGCGTATTAAAAATAAGATTTGTTCCGTTGCCGTCTGCTGAAAGTTTTATGTCTTTTTCTTCAGCTCCTCGGATGATAATAGACCTTGCTGAAATTTGGGTAAAATCAATTACTGTTGATTTAGTAATATCAGTAGAAATAGTAATAGTGTAATCAGCATTGGAGTCATCCATTCTCGAGAAGGCTCTTTCAATAGTTTCTAGAGGAGCATTTTTTGAACCTGAATTAGTATCACTTGCATTTTTACCACCGATATAGAAGTCTTTTATTATTCCGAATTTTTCACAGAGTTCTCCGGTAACATATAATCTTGTTCTAGTTTCGCTACTATCAATACACTCATCATTGCCACTCCATCGGTTTGTTATAAGACCATCAAAAACATTTATGTTCTGGTATGTTGTATAACGAGGTACTGAATTTACATTTTCAGATAAAAAATCAAACCTTATGATATAAGCGCCTGATGGGATATCATTTACATCAATAACCTCAGTTACAAATCCATTCTGACCATTGGAGGCTTCAACCTCAAAATTATCAGGGGCGCCATTGGTGGTCCAGCGGTCAACATTTGTAAATACTGTTGCTCTTATTTTTTTTATTTCTATAGTATTTGTAGTAACGCTAAGCTTGACAGCTCCTGTGCCGTTCTGGCTTTGTACAGGATCAAGTTCAACGCAGATATCAGGAATTACGGAATTTGTTGAAGTAAGGGTAAAACTTTTACTTTCACCGGAGAAAATTTCTCTTGTGCCGCTTGTGATATTTGCCTTAATTTTGTATGGAACTCCAAAGCGCAGGTTGTTTACTGTAAAGGCACCTGTGTCCTGATCAAATTCCGCTTCAACTGTCTCTGATGTCTTTTTCTGATTTACAGCGATAATTTTTTTAGTATATGAACTGCTTGTAAGATCTGGTCTGCTGGGGAAGGCTGCACGTCCTGCTGTAGTTTTGGACAGGTCTGTATTCTGTGATAAAATCTTCGCATATTCTTCCGGAATTGCTCCGCTGATTGTAAGTGTTCCGGAGACCTTACCGTATTCATAACTGTCTATAAAATTATTGCAGGAAGAAAAAAGAAGAGTTGAGATTATTGCTGCTAAAATTAATTTGTTTTTTTTCATTTTCATCTTTCTCCTTACATGCTGCATTCGTCAACATTTGCAGGCCACTTGTTACCATAATGAAGTACATAGAATGCTGCACCATTAATAGCATAGCCATTACCAGTATGAATGTCATTTGTTCTTCCAGTGGTGCCATGGAAGCCTGTATCAATATCTGAGTTATTAGAGTCCATTCCCTGGGAATACTGTTGGCCTTCTCCAATAAATCTCAGATGCCAGTAAGCTCTCATCATCTGATGTTTTTTACCCTTCTTTTTAACGGTCTCACGTGCAACTCGATTAAGAGTCATTACTCCATAACGCCATTCATTTGTTCTGAATACTACAGTAGTACCAACCATTTTTGCCCAGCGTTCCTGGTCATAGCCGACATTTGCATGAGCATTGCAAAGCTGCTCTCCGCTCCATACCCGCCGTCCGCCAATGCTTGTGCCGCCATCATTAATCAAACCTATGATATCTTCATCTGCTAAATCAGGAAGAGGCTTATCCTGGGTAGGAATAAACTCATAACCTAAACCAATTCTTCCCTCTCCGTTAACATAGCGGGGAATCGTTTCCAGTTGATATACGTCGGTACAGGTTAATTTTATTTTTTCAAACTTCGTCCAGTCACCTTCACAAATTTTTGTACCAAGGTATTTTCTCTCTGGAGTTACAAGAGCGAAGTCTTCACGGTCGGAAGGAAGAATAAGTGAACTGTCTGTATTAATGCAGGTTCCGTCTGCAAGGTAAACTTTACTGAGTGCAGCTTTTCCATGAATCGTAAGTTTTGTATTTGGATTTGAAAGCTTTAATGCATAAGCTGAAGAATTTTCATTGTTTATAAGCTGAACATTTTTAATTATTACAGCAGTCTGTGAAGTTACATTCAGAATTGTATCTGTTCCGCCGTTGATTGAAGCAGTTGTAGAACTGTCGATTGTTAAAGATGGAATTGTCTTAGAAAGTGTATTTGTTCTTTCTGTGTTAAGAGTTCCAAGGTTAACATTTCCTTTAATGTGAATTGCTGCAAAGTTTGTTGAGCCTGAATCTTCAAACAGTTTAAGTGCATAACCAAAGGTCTTAACCGGTTCAGATTCTTTTGTGCCGCTGTTATGGTCATTTCCGTCTGCAGCAACATAGAATTCATCTACATCACGAATGCCAACATCCAGTTCCTGAGAATAAGATCTGTTTTTATAATTACAGCTTACAAAGAGTTTATAGGAACCTGAGCCCAGCTTTTTCATTGTAAAGGAACTTCTTGTACTGTCAGGAGTATAAACCGGTGAACCATATTCAGTGAGTATGTATGAAAAGTTTGTACATTCATCAGTAATATCAGTTTCTCTTGTTTCCGTTTCTTCGGTCTCTGTTTTTGTTACAATAACCTTCATCACTTTTTCTGTGTTGTATGGAACGTACATAGATTCAAGAGCAAAGGTTATTTTTTCTTCAAAATTGATTTTAAAGTTTCCGCCATTTTGAGCAAGAACTGCTTCTCCGCTGGACTTATCGTAACCAACCCCTTCTACATCACCAATAAAATAAGTTCCTGGTGTTATGCCTTCATTATTACCAGTTTTATAGCCGTATGCTTTAGTAAAGGTAATAGAATTTCCTGGGGAAGGTACGCTTTCTGTGTTAATACCGATCTTACTTCCTGTAAGCTGGCCGGAAATATTTACCTTTATCTGGTCATCACCATTTTTTGCAAGATAAAGGTTTCTCTGATTTTCATCTGAATCTTTGTTGTCGTAGATTACAGCATTTTTAATATTAAGGGATGCGTCGCCGCCAATGTATACTGCACAAGGGGTTTCTTCATAATTGCAGATATTACCGCTTATTGTAACTAATCCTTCTGTGCCTAAATAAATTTCTCCGCTTTCTGCAGAAAGGGCACTTCCTTTATTTTCTGCTGTAATATCCTTTATGTTTCCGTCTGCAAAATTCAAAACGCCTGAATCAACTTTTATACCGGCGCCTTTAACAGTTACATCTTCCAGTATAACTTCGGTTCCTGCACAAATCTTCATTGCCAGGTTTTTGCCGCCCGCATTGATTGTGTAACCATTTCCTTCTATATAATATACAAGCTCTTCATCAGAAGAAACCCCGGTTTTTGTAAAATCTGCAAGGACGGAAGATGTGTCACTTGAATCAACTGAAATATCACTTTGCAGGATGATACAATAATAATTATCAGTAGGGTCGTTTTGTGCCATATTGCGGATCTGATCAATACACTTTTGTATTGTGCGGTATGGTCTTTTTGTAGATCCGTTGTTGCTTCCGTTGTTTCCGCTTTTGCTTACGTAGAAATTGGCGCTGCGGTGAACGGTAAAGGTATTTGCTGAACTTGCACAGTGTTCTTCATCATCTGCCATATAATCACTGTCTATATATCCTATGCATGAGGCATATGCTTTTACATAGTATTTTCCGATTTCTACTGGAACTGTAACAGGAGCTTTTTTTGTTCCTTCTGCAATAACTGAACCTGACTGATCATAAACTTCATAAGTGATAGACGGATTTTCGGCAATTTTACTGCCTCCAACCTCAAGTCCGTTTTCGTTATGATAATTTTCACCGTCGTGAGAAATCACTAAATCAAAAGTACCTGTCACATCATCAGCAGAATAATCCGTTGCTGTAGAAGTAACATTAACAGATGGCGGTCGCAGGCGGTCAATAACATTTTCAACAGTAGCAGAAGTGCTAAAGTTCGCATCATCTTTAAGTTTGATTGTATAAGATAAGGTGTTTGAAGCAATTTCTGAATCTGCATCGATGTCAGTGGTGTAATACAGTGGAAGATAGCCGTCAGCAGAAGAACCGGCCGTAAATACAGATTCTGAGCCGTCAAGATGACATAAAGCAGGTGGCGGAGTTACAGAAAGTTTAAGTCCTGTTGTATTGCCTTTGGAATCTGTAATTGAAATAGAGCCGCTTGAAAAATCAATATGATAAAGTTCATTGTCAATGTACAAATCTTTTGTATCTGCCTGATGAACAGTTCCGCTTAAATTTTTAATGTTGAAACATGCTACAAGATGTGCAGTTTCGCCCGAATTGTTTGGAACAGGTTTGTCACGCTGAATTACAGCACCCCGCATTCTTGGAGGTGCAGAGTTTACTGCAAGTTCCAGATGATATGGCTCAAATACGCGTTCTGTTTCTTGTTCAACAATTTTAATTGTACCCGAAATGTTTTTCTGTATGTTACCAGTTGGATTGCCCTCTTCGTCAAGTTCCTGAACTGCCCCCATCTCCAGTTCGTGGAGAAAGTCGTGGCTAAAGGTCATTGTCATTGATTTACCGTCTTCTGACTGTATAAAAGAGCAGACAGAGTCGGCCTGGAAACGCATGGCTACTTCCTTCCGGTCAAATTCATATGAAAAAATAAGTTTATAGTGCTGGGGATTTCTAAGGTAAAAGGTTACAGTTTTATCTTCATTACTTTCAACGCATTCAATGCCGCTGATATCTATTCCGATTGAATCCGTTTTAAAATCTTTGTCGATTGCTGCGGTCTCTGTGTATTTTACAAAAAAGCCCTCTAAGTCCAGATTAAAAAGATCACAGGAAATTAAGGAGAAGGATAAAAATAAACTTGTTGTCAGCCCAAACAGGGACTTCAATTTACTATATTTTTTTATACTGAACATTTAAACTCCATGTTATATTATAATTCTTTATATAGTGGCTTTCAAAGAGTTACGAGTAAAAAAGTAAAAAAAGAAACGGTTTTCTTCTATAAAATAATCTTTTTTTATAGAGTCGATTAAATTATACAGTCGATGGCAAAGATTGATTTTAGCAGTTCTTGTCCGGACAGGGGAATGTGTGTTATATGATGTTTTTTGTACTACAGATATTCTTCTGAAGTATACAATTTGTTTTCAATAATGTAATATCTAGAACCATGGAAAATTTCGAACATATTTTTTTTGATTTTGACGGAACTATAATGAATACTTCTGAAGGAGTTTTTGAGGGATTTGATCGAGTTCGGGAATATTTTAATATTGAGCTTGAAGATAAAAGTGTCTATAACACAATGATAGGCCCTCCCTTATATGAAAGTTTTGACAGAGTTTTTCATCTGACAGGAAAGGAACTGGAAAAGGGAATAGAAGTATTTCATGATTATTATACTCCCATTGGACTTTACAAATGTAAGCTTTATGATGAAGTTGCTCCCCTGATAAAAAAATTAAAGGCAGCTGGAAAAAAGATTTATGTTGCTACATCAAAGCCTGAAGTGTATGCCCGTCAACTTCTGCAGAAATTTGGAATTGATAGTCTGTTTGATTTTATTGGTGGCGTTGATATGGAAGGTGTACGTCGTGATAAAATTGATGTAATCCGCTATGTAATGGATACTAATAATTTGAATGATGTAAAAGAACAGTGCCTTATGCTGGGGGACACTCACTATGATATTGATGGTGCAAAACTGGCAGGTTTAAAATCTATGGGGATTCTCTGGGGCTTTGGAAGTGAAAAGTCTCTTCGTGAAAGTGGCGCTGATTATATTGCAAAAGATGCGGCACACGTTTATGAAATTTTAACCGGGAAATGAGTTTATACTTTGTAGTCTGCTTTCGAAACAGAAGTGAAAAGTAGGATTGATTAATAATCTGGGAAGTTTTACGATTATTAAAAAAATTAAAAATAAAGGAAGTGTGTTTATGCTTAAACGAAAATTTTTATTAATAATTGGTTTTGTTTTATCACTTGGTTGTTTTGCGGGAGATTATGATTTAAAAAATGTTCCGGAAGATTTTATAGGAACTTATATTCCCGTTCAGATGGAAGTTTTTGTAAAAGAGTATATGTCATATGAAAAGGCTTTATATGCCATAGCAAAATCCCACTACGATATTTTACTGCTGAATAAAAATATCTGCTATTCTCAGGTTATGTTTGACGATGGTTATGCTGTAAAGTCAGAGGATTTTGAAAAATGGTCTTTTGTAAAGCGGGGAAATGAGAGATTCATTTTGGATGAAAATGGACTTTCATACAGACGCATATCAACTAAGAGTGATGATTATGACGCTTATGCAGAACGGATTCTTTCATTAATATTTGTAGATGCTTCTCATGATAAAAATATCTGGATATCCGGAAAAGAAGTAAGTATTTATGGACATAAATATTATTTTCAGCTTTCTCCAAGTTATATGGATGAAGCCAGAGAAAACAATGCATTATATTTATCCGGTTGTCTTCTTAGAATAGAAGGGGTTGGTGCAAAAATCTATTCAGTTGTATCTGATGGAAATAGTCGCTGGGGTGATTTGTCACTGGGTAAAGTTGTACAGACTGTTTCTTTATTCTACTGGAATGACGAAAAGTACCCTGATTTGAATGTGTACAAATATAAAGATTCTAAAAGTGATTTGAGACTGTTAAGAAATATCATATATGCAAAACATGGTTATGTTTTTAAGTCTGAAGATTTAAGCAGGATTTTTGATGCCTTTTACTGGTATGAACCGAATTTTGATTTCTCTGAAGATGATTTTTCAAACTGGGAAAAAAATATCCTTAAAGAAATTAAAAGGTATGAATCTGAAAATAAGTAATTAGCCCGAATGTCGAGTTTCGATAAGTTGTTTTCATGACTGGGAGCTGTTTTTTTTGATAAATTCGTTGATTTTCAAAACTCGACATTCGGGCTAATTAGTTCCTTCAGATAAATTAGGGAATACAGTCGTTGAAAAAATCTCCTGGAATTGTTACTATACTGTGCATGAAAGAGATTCAATTGAAATACGGCTGTAACCCTAATCAGAAGCCTGCTAGGGTTTATATGGATGAAGGCGATTTACCAGTAACAGTAGTTAACGGTAAACCTGGATACATCAATCTGCTGGATGCATTGAATGGCTGGCAGCTTGTTAAAGAACTTAAAGAAGCTACCGGACTTCCTGCTGCAACTTCTTTTAAGCATGTTTCTCCTGCGGGAGCTGCTGTAGGTAGACCTCTCTCAGATACTCTAAAAAAAATCTACTACACAGATGACGTTGAACTTACCCCTCTGGCTTGTGCATATGCAAGAGCTCGTGGTGCAGATAGAATGTCATCGTTCGGCGACTTTATTGCCCTTAGCGACAAATGTGATAAGGCAACAGCCCTTCTCATTAAAAAGGAAGTAAGCGACGGAATTATTGCTCCTGCTTACGATGATGATGCTCTTGAAATCCTTAAGGCAAAGAAAAAGGGAAATTACTGTGTTCTTCAGATTGATCCTGATTATGTTCCTGCTGATCTTGAAAAGAAGCAGGTCTTTGGAATTACTTTTGAACAGGGGCATAATTTTATAAAGCTTGATGATGAATGCCTCAAAAATGTAGTTACAGAAAAAAAGAATATTACTAAAGAAGAAAGAGATAATCTTCTTATTTCACTTATCATCCTCAAATATACTCAGTCAAATTCTGTCTGCTATGTAAAGGATGGACAGGCAATTGGTATTGGTGCAGGGCAGCAGAGCCGCATTCACTGTACAAGACTGGCTGGCGATAAAGCTGATAAGTGGTGGCTGCGTCAGTCTCCAAAAGTTCTGGGATTGCAGTTCCGTGATGACATTAAGCGTGCTGACCGTGACAATACAATCGATGTTTATACAAGCGATGACTATGAAGATGTTCTTGCTGAAGGCGTATGGCAGAATTTCTTTAAGGTAAAGCCAGAAGTTTTCACTCGTGAAGAAAGAAAAGAATGGATTTCAAAAAATACAGACGTTGCTTTAGGAAGCGATGCTTTCTTCCCGTTTGGAGATAACATTGAACGTGCTCATCGTTCAGGGGTTACTGTTATTTCACAGCCAGGTGGTTCTGTTCGTGATGACAATGTAATTGAAACCTGTAACAAGTACGGAATTGTTATGTCGTTCAGCGGTGTAAGACTTTTCCATCATTAATCTGAATTTACAGCTACTGCTTAAAAAATAATAAGGCCGGATTTTCAGAAATGAATCGATTTTCAAGTTCTGAAAGTCCGGCTTTTTTATTTCCCAGTGCTTTTCAAATTTCCACGTCAGAAATTATAAAAGTTGTAATTGAGTTTGGCGCTAAGTTTGCATCAAAAGTTTTATCGTCAAATACAATTATCTTTTCTTTAAGTTGTGCTAAGCTTTCCCCTTTGCGTTTATCTCCACTAGTGCGAACAAGTGTAACCTCTGTTCCTGTTTTGGAAAAGCTGGAGAGGTCATATGTGTAAGGAGAGACATTGTTACTTGAGTTGACTGCAACTATTACAAGTTTTTTCGATAGAGAATCATAAGCGGCAATATTTCTGTTTGATGTAGTATAAATGATTTTTGAGCCTGGACGAATAAACTTTGTAAATTGTCCAAATCCAAAATATTTTTGAGTTAGAATAATTTCCTGTCTGTCATGATTTGCAGTTGCAAGTCCCCAGAATCCCTTTTTGTAATCTGGAGCTCCACCGTCTGCTTTACCATTGTACCCTTTCTGTGAAACATGGGAGTCAATGACCTGCCATAATATCCAGGCACTGGGTTTGAGTCCGTTCAAATCTTTGATGATTTTTTCTGCCAGTCCCAGAGCGGGTGCCATTTCTCCGGCATTTACTCCGCTGGTATAAGATCCATCAACTTCTGACATCCATAGATTTTTTCCTTCAGCGGCTGCAAGAGAATTTAATTCACTTAATTTAGTGCCGTTGTAGGTATGGGTATCTATACGGTGGATAGAATCTTTTGCTTGGTCAGAAAGTGCCAGGTATGAATCAATCTGATTATCAACGCTGGTTTCATCTGTCCCTGCAACTAATACAGAATTCAGGCCTTTTTTATCCAGAGCTTCTCTTGTAAGTGTAAGAATTTTTGACTGGGATTCGCCTTTTGAAAAATGACAACCTTCCTGTTTATTACTCAGGGCATGCCAGAAATTTGTATCCGGTTCGTTCATTGGTTCAAGACTTTGAATTTTAATTCCGTCCAGTATTTGAAGATTGTAAGTTACTTCTGCAAGGTAATTGGCAAAATCATCATAACAATCACTTTTCAGATTATCATCTGTTGGAACAAAGGCTCCGGATGAACAGCCGCTTTCTGTCATAAAATACGGCGGAGAATTAGAAAACGCTTCAACAATAAGATTGTCTGGACAGGCTATTTTGATTTCCCGTAAAACGTTACGTTGCGTTGCATCACTGTTCCAGTCATAAACATATGTTTTAGAGTCCGGGTCAAAATGCATAAAGACGTCCATATTTGAATCGCTTCGTGTAATATGATCATGAGAAGGATCATCTCCTCCACCAATATTATAACGGGCAATGTTTAAGCCAATTCCTTTTTCAAGAGAAAAAAATGCTTCTGCGGCCTGGCGACTGAGCTCATTTGAATACCCAATTCTGTTTGCCCACCAGCATAGACTGGTTCCCCATCCTTCAAAAATTCCATTGTTAATAGAAGAAATATTTTCCGGATCGATTTTGATTAGATTTTCATTTACCATAGATTTTCGCTGATGTGATTTGCATGAAGATAATGAAAAAAGTAAAATAGAGCACAATGATAGAGTTATGATATTTTTCATATAATTTTATATTACAATTGCAAATTGCCGGTGTCAAATTTTCTTTCACAGAATCCCTCTAATATGCTATGATGCTCCCATGAGTACAGACAGACAGTTTAATTTTCATTTTGTTCCTGTAAAAGGCTGGATGAATGATCCTAATGGATTGATTTATGCAGACGGTAAGTATCACATTTTTTTTCAATATAATCCTGAATCTACAGTCTGGGGACCTATGAACTGGGGGCATGCAGTTAGTCAGGATTTGCAGCACTGGAATCAGCTTGAAAATGCAATTGAAGTTGATGAGAATGGCTATGCTTTTTCCGGTTCAGCTTTTACTTTGAAAGAACAGGGGCCTTATTATCTTCTATATACAAGTCATAATCCCCAGAGCGGTGAACAGCAGCAGTGCCTTGTTGAATCTGAAAATCTGGAAACTTTTAAGAAGTATGAAAAAAATCCTGTCATAAAAAATCAAAAGAATGAAAAGGGCTACAAAAAAGATTTCCGGGATCCTAAAGTTTTTTCTTCACCAGATAAAAATTCTTTTGGGGCAGTAATTGCGGCGGGTAAAATAATCGAGTTTTATTCAACTGATGATTTTAAGAACTGGTCTTTTGCCGGCAGTTTTAATCCTCAGGAGTACGGACTTGAAGGAATTTGTGAGTGCCCGGATTTGCTTTATTTTCCATCCCAAAATCAGAATGATAAAAAAAATGGAAAGTGGATTTTGCTTTTCAGTATGATTTTAACTGAAGACTGCATGAAGGCTCACAATTATTCCAGAGAAAAACTTGTTTTCTATTTTACAGGTGATTTTGACGGAAAGACTTTTACAGTAAATCCTGAGCAAAAAGATGCACTGCTTCTGGACTATGGGCCTGATGCTTATGCTTACACTTCTTTTGCCGGCGTAAAGGAACCGGTGCTTATGGCCTGGGGTGAAAACTGGGATTATGCTGCCAGAACTCCTGCTGAAAATTATCGTGGAAAAATGACAGCTCCACGGATTTGTATTCTGCAGTCTAATGAAGATGAAGAATATCTCTGCCAGATTCCATATTTGCCGGAAGAGGTGCTGGATAATAATTCTAATCTTTATAACTGTGCTGTTGGCGAAAGTATTGTTTATGAAAATGATTTGGGGCAAAGTCTTTCAATCACTGTGGAAGAAAAAGAAATAGTTGTTGAAAGAAAAGGTTGCGGCACGGAGAAATTTGCACCTGAACTTTCCGTACAAAAATACAATCGGTTTACTGCGCCAAGAAAATGGGCTGACGGAGGAACAGGTGTAATGGTTCTTGAAGACAAGGGGTACTTTGAAATTTTCTGCGAAGGCGGACTGACAGTGTTCAGTGTGGACACCTGGGCTGATGCACCCCTTGTTTGTAAAAAGAATCTTAGTCTTGATGATCAGCTGGAGTGGTAGCCTGATTTTTGGAAGCAAGGCCTGCAGCTTTAGAAAAAACTTTTTCTATGTACTGGGCCTCACTTTCGGAAAGGGCTGCCCTGGAAAGAATATTATTCCAGAAGTTTTCCATATCTTCACGGCCGGTCACTTTAAAAAATCCAATATCCTGAAGTGAGTCTGCAATAGTGTCAACGGTTTTGTCCAGGCGCTCCCTTGTAATCGGCAGGTAGCCGGTTTTCTGCCTGCATGTTGAACGGAAGAAGTGGTAGCACATAATCTGAACCGCATGGCTTAAATTCAGAGAACCGAATTCTTCACTTGAAGGAATTGTGACTGCCAGATTACATTCGTTAAGTTCATCGTCTTCAAGGCCGGTGCGTTCGTTGCCAAAAACAAGAGCAAGTTTCTGACCGTCCTGTTCTTCTCCATTTCCAGTAATTCTGTCAGCAAAATCTGTTAATTCTTCCGGCAGAAGAAGTTTCCCCTGGCGTTTCTTTCCTTTACGGCGGGTTGTTCCTGCTGCAAAAGCACAGTCTTTTACTGCATCAGTGATAGAATCATAAAACTGAGCATTTTGATAAATATCAAAGGCATGAATTGAAAGAATTCGAACTCTTTCTTCGTCTATATCCTCTTTTTTTGCAACAATGCGAAGAGTATGAATTGAATTGTTTGCCATAGCTCTGCACACGGCACCAATATTACGGCTTTCTTCAGGTCTGTCTAAAACAACGACAACATTATTAAGATTCATGTAAAAAATATACTCTTAAAAGTGGAAATTTGGAATTACTTTCCTTATAATATACGTATGGAAGAAAGTGATAACTTTGCAGGGAAGACCGCACTTATTGTGGGAGGCACCCGGGGCACAGGTAAAGAAATTGCCTTTATGCTCAGGGATATGGGGGCTTCTGTATATGTGACCGGCCGATCATCAGCTTTTAAAGCAGAAGATAAAATCCATTATATTTGTTCAGATTTGGAAAAGGAAACTTTCGCTTCACTTAAAAGAGAAGAAATCCTTCAGGTAATAAATTGTACTGATATTCTGGTTTACTGCTGCGGTCCCTTTCTTCAGAAAACAATTGCCCAGACTTCGGCAGCTGATTGGGAGAAAATGGCTGTAATGAATTACGGATTGCCTGGTGCTTACCTGAGTTCAGTTCTGAATCATCAGGTGGAGCAGGGGTGGGGAAGAAATGTTCTCTTTGGAGGAACCCGCACCGAATCTGTAAAGGCTTACAAAACCAACTGTGCCTATGCTGGTGCAAAAACCGGTTTAAGTGTTCTTGTTAAATCTGCTGCGGCTCAGTATGCTCAGTATGGCATTACGGTGAATGGAATTTGTCCAGGTTTTACTCACGATGCCCCTGAAAATACACAGAATATTACTGAAATGCAACTTGCATATAATGTTCGGACACTTTTATGCCGAAAAGAACTTAATGGTGTTCTTCTGAATGCGGATTTTGGCTGGAATCCATGATTGGAGTTCTTGGAGATATTAGACATTAAGTTTGACAGAATCGTGCAGATTAGATAGAATATAGATTGAATAATTGGAGTTAGAAGGCGGAAATCATGGCGAATAATGAATTAGTTCCTGGCTTTGACGAGGACAGAGAGGACAGCTTAAAGATTCAGTTGCAGAAGCTGGATGAAGTGGCAAGCTGCATTATCATTACATTAAACGGCTATATTGATACATATAATTCAGTGTTTTTTCAGAAGCAGGTAGGTAAGATTATTTCAGCTGGATTCGTTAATTTGATTTTTAACTGTGCTAGCCTTAACTATGTTTCTTCTACAGGTATTGGTTCGTTTACTTCTTTCCTTAAACTTGTAAAACCTAAGGGCGGAGATGTTGTTCTTATGAACATTCAGCCAAAGGTTTATGAAGTATTCTCTCTTCTAGGATTCAGTCAGTTCTTTAATATTAAGGATACACTTTCTGAAGCAGAAGAATTCTTTAAAAAGGGTGCTCCAGTTGAATCATCTGTATTCCCTAAGATTTTTGCCTGCCCGGTTTGCAGCAAGAAGCTTAAGGCTACAAAGAGCGGTCGTTTCCGCTGTTCAGACTGTAAGTCAATTCTGGCAATTGACCAGGGTGGTCACGTATTCCTTGGCTGATTTTAGTCTGAATCATTTTAAGTGAAAATCAACACGGTGCTTCAAAAGAGGCACCGTTTTTTTATTACCATGAACAAAATCAAATAGCAGGCAAATAAAATACTTTCGTTGAGTTTTGCCTTATTCCGTGTTATTCTTGTAGCAAATGAGTAATTCTGGAAGAACCGGGCTGAATCTATTAATCCGGGCTGTTTTATACACAATAATTTTAACTTTTTCGGCAGCGCTTTTTGTTTTTGTCTTTGATTCCTGTCAGTCGCTGGCTGTACATGGATATATGATAAAAATGCCTTTCAAAGCTTTCATTATCTTTGTCCTGACTTTTTTACCTTTTGGTCTGCAGTCAACAACTCTTTTTCTTCTATATTATTTAATCAGACACGGCTCTTACAAAAGTATTCCAGTTATTGTATTTGTTGTTATCAACCTTGTATTGTGGTTTTTGCTCAGCCCCCTTTCTGTAAAATTAAAGGATAAGATGGTTGAAAATAATGCCGCTCTTTTCAGCAGGGAAGCTCTGGCTGAAGGTTACGGTGAAGAAAATGGTACTTTCAAAAATCAGGGCTCTTATGTTTATTATTTTTCCAGGGCAGGGGAAGGTGATAGCAGTCCTGGATTTGTAATTGACCTGGACGCTCTGGAAAAGAAGGGGGATGTTTTTCAAAGCGGCAAATACAGCGGTATGGTTGAAAAGATGAGCGACACTCTGGTGGAAGATGCAATACAGACTCCAAAGGCTACCGACTGGATAATTGACCGTTTTGTAAATCTCTTCAGTCTGGAAAATACTCTTTTACATCTGGACTGGGCTTACTGGCTGAGTTTTGCATCCCTTGCACTGGTTCTTATAAGTCTTCTGGCATTCCGTAATTTTTCCCAGTGGAGACTGATGAACTGGGTAATAATCAGCATATTGTTTCTGGCGTTTCTTGTCTTTAACTATTATGCCTGGATTCCGGATTCCTTTATGAATGGCTTCCGGGAAAAGATTAACGGCTGGCTCAAGTTCATTCCTTTTGTACATAATCAATTTGCAATTTTCTTTAATCTTATATTTACTATACTGCTGTCTGTTACAGGAATCATTGTTGATGTTAAGGGCAGGGCTCGATTCGCGGAGGATAATTGATGAAAAAACTTCTGCTTACTTTAGGAATTTATTCCCTGCTGATTTTTATTGCATGCATTATCATTTCCAATGTCTGGACCGGAAACCTGCCGGCGCTGGCTGCACTTTCTGTTAAGCCATATAAATTTGCCCGTGCAATTCTCTGGTTCCTGGAACTTCTTCCTGCAATCCTGATGAGCGGAGTTCTTCTTGGCTGCTGCATTCAGTGGAAATCGCAGACTTCTGCTGCTGCAACAGAGAAGCCTTTTTCGGAAGCTCAGTGGGGCCGTTACAGAAAACTCTTTATTTTTGCCTTAATCATCACTTTGATTTTAACTCTGGTTCAGGAACTTTTTGTCCCTTCCCTGGAAAGAAAACAGGAAGATCGGAGAAATGAACCTGCTCTGCTGGAAAAAAGTCTGGGGCTGGCAGAAAAACTTTTGTATGAAGAAGATAAACCTCTCCTTGCTGTTCAATATGCAGAAATTGCTTACAAGATTAATCCGGAAGACAGCAGGGTTGTAAAAATCTACAAAGAGACTCACGAAAAATTTGAAACCATTCGTATGGAACTGGAAGAAAAAAAGGCTGAAGAAGAAGCTGCCCTTAAGGAAGAGCAGGCTCCTGTAAATGAAAGCCCAGTAAATGAAAGCCCTGCAGATGCCGCTCCAGAAAATGAAGCCCTTCTGCCAGCGGAAGAAAAAGCCGTAACACCGGCCCCAGAAACTGAGGTCAGCCAGTCAGAAGAAATTCAATCTAAAAACCTTCCTGCTTCAAAAGAACTCCTCTTTCCAATTGAAGATATAATGGCTGCTACAGATGCCGGTCTTTTAGCAGAAGAAATTCAGGCTGCAAATGGAAAGGTTGAAAATCTGCTTAGTGCAGATGGCTTCGGTTCAAAGGAAATGCTGGAAAAGGCAAATCAGGCTGCAGAAGAAGGCCGCTGGTTTGATGCACATTACTGGGCAAGCCAGGCAGTTAAGGCATGCCGTAAGACCGATACAAATTATCCCATCGCTGTTGAAGCTGCAAATCAGGCTTGGAGCAAAATTTCAAATCCTGCAGGTTTTGGAAATGAAGAGCAGCGCAAATATTATAATCAGAAAAGACTTGGCTATACTGCTTTAAATAACGGTGACTTCCTCCGTGCCTATTATATTTATGAAGAACTGGCAGAAAATCCAGAGCATGCAGAAGACCCAGATGTTATCCGCTATCTGACTTTGTCAAAGGAAACTCTGGAAAACCAGTATTTCTTTATTGATGAAAAAAATCTCATGGAAAATGTCATAACCGATAAGGACATCTACTTTGAACTTGAAAAGTCTGATGGCTGCATAGATGTTTTCTTTATTGGGCAGATGGCAAAAATTAAGGAAGACGGTGGAATGGTCCGCTACCTGCAGGATTTTAATTTTGCAGAATTCGGGGAAGACGGAAAGCCTCTTTATTCTTACTATGTTCCCTTTGTAAAAGCTGTGGCTCTTCCTGTGAGCACTTTCTCCGAAGAACAGAGAAATTCCCTTGGTATTTCAAAGAAATGGAAAAATATTCCTCAGCTTTATTTGTATTCTGTAGACAGAAAAACTGAAGGAACAGTTTCGCAGCCGGTTTACGAAAAATATGATAAGGGCGTAAAAATGCCTGGTGAAAAAATTCAGCTTCTTTCTATGTCTTTTGATGATTTTGATATGCTGGATTCAGTTGCAGCGGGACCGGCCGAAATGGGCATTAGTAAACTGTTTAAGTTCTGTAAAAATCCATGTGATTTTGGCTTTACTAAATCAACTTACATTCAGTCTTTTGTAAGCAGAATAACTTATCCTCTGCTTCTTCTTGCAATGCTGATTTTCTGCGGAATTATGGCCTGGAACTACGGCTTTACAAGAGAAGATGCTTTGTTTAAGTTTAAGTATCTCTTTACAATTCCACTGCTCTTTTTCATTGCATTTGTGGCTTTTGAAGTGCTGGAATATGCCTTTATGCTGCTGAATTTTGTTCTTGTTGGGGCTGTGGGGTTTTCTGCCCTCTACATTGTGCTGATTTTGTATTTTGTTCTGCTTGTGGCTGTAAGTTTGATTTTCGTTTCAAGAAAAAATCTTTCATAAAAAAAGAGGCCGCTGTTTTGTTCAGCAGCCTCTATTGAAGAATCCTTTTTTATGGATTTATTTTACTTCAACTCTTTCAATGTGAGCACCAATACTCTTTAATTTAGCAACAAGGTCTTCGTAGCCTCTTTCAATCTGATAGATGTTGGAGATTTTGCTTTCACCATGTGCTGCAAGAGCGGCGATTACCATTGCCATGCCGGCGCGTACGTCTGGAGAAACAAGGTGCTCTCCGTGGAGGGTACTTGGTCCGGAAACAACGGCTCTGTGAGGATCACAAAGGGTGATTCTTGCTCCCATGCTGATAAGTTTATCAACAAAGAACATACGGCTTTCAAACATTTTTTCGAAAATGAGAACAGTACCTTCTACCTGGGTGGCAACAACTGTCATTATTGAAGTTAAATCTGCAGGGAATCCAGGCCATGGGGAATCATCAATTTTTGGAATCATTCCGCCTAAATCCTGATTTACTTTCAGTTCCTGGTTTGGAGCAACAGTAAGAGTATCTCCTTCAACTGTCCAGCGGATACCGATTTTTCTGAAGGAATTTTTAAGTGGTCGCAGCTGTCTTTCATTTACGCCTGTAATTGTAATTGAACCTTTTGTTGCGGCGGCAAGTCCAATGTAGGAACCAATTTCCATAAAATCAGGTCCAATTGTAAAGTCGCAGCCATGGAGCTTTTCTACTCCGTCAATCTGAAGAATGTTAGATCCAATGCCGGAAATCTTTGCACCCATGGCGTTAAGCATAAGGCAGAGATCCTGAACGTGAGGTTCAGAGGCAACGTTTGTAATTTCAGTATGACCTTCTGCAAGAACTGCTGCCATCAGGGCGTTTTCAGTTGCAGTAACGGATGCTTCATCCAGGAATATTTCTTTTCCTACAAGTTTATTTGTTGTAAATTCAAATCTGCCGTTTGTAGTAATGCGAACTCCCAATTCTTCCAGGGCAAGAAAGTGTGTGTCCAGACGGCGGCGGCCAATAACGTCCCCTCCAGGTGGAAGCATGGAAGCCTTTCCTGTACGGGCAACCAGTGGTCCTGCAAAAAGAATAGAACCTCTCAGGCGTTTGCTCATTTCGTCAGGGATATTTGTAGTCTTTAAATTTGAAGCATCAATTTTCCATGCATTTTTTTCAATTTTTTCAGCTCTTACTCCAAGAGATTCCAGAATTGTAAACATTACGCCTGTATCTTCAATTTCCGGAATGTTTCTAAGAATGACCGTCTCTTCTGTAAGAGTGGCTGCGGCAATACAAGGAAGGGCTGCGTTTTTGTTTCCGCTGGCCCTGATTGTACCCTTTACCGGGAATCCGCCTTCAATATGATATTCGTACATAAATCTTTCCTTATTAAGGGTATTATTTTACTCATTATACAGTATTTTTCAGTTTGTGGTATTGATTTTGCCTAATTCAATCAAAACCTGAGTTGCAGCTGCCATCTGGCTTAAACTTACCCATTCATTTCTTGAGTGATAGTTGTGACCGCCTGTAAAAATATTTGGTGTAGGAATGCCCATTTCTGTAAGGCGGGAACCGTCAGTTCCTCCGCGGATGGGCACGAATTTTACAGGAACCGATGCCTGTTCGTAAGCCTTCACCAGATTTTCTACAACCTGAGGAGCTTTATCCATTCCTTCCTTCATATTCAGATACTGCTGCTCGCTGGTAACCTGCGCCTTGCCTCCAAAAAGCTGGGCCTGGGTATTTGCCAGTAATTCTACGTTAGCAAGGCGTTCTTTCATTCCTTCCATTGTAAAGTCACGGAGGATAAGGCTGACTTTTGCTTCTTCAATTCCACCTTCAATCTTCATAGGACAATAAAAGCCCTGGTAACCGTCTGTAGTTTCCGGCATCTGGTGGCGGGGAAGATTTGCAACAAAAGCTGAAGCAATATTGATTGCGTTTACCATATCAGGTCTTGCGTCTCCAGTATGCTTTGATTTACCGGTGAAAGTAACATCAGCCTTATAAGCGTTGAAACATTCTTTTTCCAGTTCTCCCAGGTGGCCGCCGTCAACAGTGTAGGCATATTTTGATTTGATTAAATCCACTGGTACATGATCCATTCCATGACCAGTTTCTTCATCAGGAGAAAAAATCACTTCAATTGGACCGTGCTTTACTTCCGGATGCTGAACAAAATATTCCAGCATTGTCATAATTGCAGCAACGCCCGCTTTGTCATCTCCTCCAAGAAGAGTATGTCCTGTACTTGAAATGATAGTATCCCTTTCCTGACCAGCAAGGGCCAGAGCTTTATCCTGTGCAGGATCCAGAACATTTCCGTATGGCAGGGTGATTGCTTTTCCATCGTAATTTTCGTGAACAATAGGATTAACATCTTTTCCGGTAACTTCTTCTACTGTATCAATGTGGGCAAGAAGGCAGTATGGAGGATTGTTTTCCTGTCCGGCAGAGGCCTTGAAAAATCCGTAGGTATAGCAGAAATCTGTAGTCTGAACATTTTCCAGCCCCAGTTCCTTGAGCTGAGAATTAAGGAGTTTTGCAAGATCCCACTGACCTGGTGTTGAAGGTTGAATGCCCTTGTCAGCCTGTTCGCTGTTACTTTCAGTGTAGATTTTTGCGTAAGAAATAAAGCGTTCCTTGAGAGACGCAGTAAATGGTTCGTTTAAGTAGTCTGTGATTTTCATAAGTAATCAAAATCATAAACCATTTACATAAAACTTGGAAGATGTTGATTTTTGTTGATAAATAATCATCAAAAGTGTGATAAATTGAAAAAAATATCACAATATTTATTGACCTAGGTGGCTTATTTCCTTAATATACTGACATCAACACGGGTTGACGCTAGCAATCAATTTGTTGATAAATCAATGGTAGTAGTTGACCAAAGATTTCATAATTTTTTTTATACCTCCTTTTAATATATAATAAAAAGTTGTACGCAGAGCCAGCAGTGAAGTTTTCATTGCTGGCTGATTTTTTGCTCCCGAACGCCTGCGGCGTGGCTCCAATCCCTAACCTGGAAAATATAAAAATGTGTAAAATTTACCAAAAAAATGCTTAAAAATGTGTAAAATTGAGCAAAATTCTCTTTATTTTTGTGTAAAAAACTCCTTAATATTCATGTATGTATAGAAAGACTTTGCTTAAACTTGCAGAATGGAAATCCTCATCCCGAAGAAAACCTCTTGTTTTGAAAGGTGCCCGTCAGGTAGGAAAAACCTGGCTTATGAAAGAGTTTGGCAGACTGTATTATGAAAAAACTTTTTATTTTTCTTTTGAAAAGGATGTGGAGCTTGCAAAGATTTTTGCCACTAATAAAGATCCTTACAGAATAGTTTCACTTTTGGGAACAATCAAGAATGATAAAATCGAAAAGGAAAAACATCTGATAATTTTTGATGAAATTCAGGAATGTCCGGATGCACTTAATTCCTTAAAATATTTTTGCGAAGATGCCAATGACTATCACATAATCGCCGCAGGGAGCCTGCTGGGAACATTGCTCTCAGAGCCGATGAGCTATCCTGTTGGAAAAGTTAATCTTCTAAATATTTATCCTATGGATTTTGAAGAATTCCTTGGAGCGGTAAATCCGTCCCTTTTAAAATATCTTGAAGAAACTCCGCCGCAAGAAATCATCGAGATTCAGCATACAAAACTTATAGATCAGTATCATGATTATCTGATTGTCGGCGGCCTGCCTGAATGTGTTGCAAGCTGGGCAGATGAAAAAAATTCCGGAACCGTTTTGCAGATTCAGAAAGAACTCCTTTCCTTGTATGAAAATGATATTGCAAAACATAATAAAAAAATCGATGCAGGGCGTATTTTACTTGTGTTCAAAAGCCTTGTGACTCAGCTTTCCAAAGAAAACGAGAAATTTATATACGGTTGTGTAAAACATGGAGCTCGTGCCCGGGAATTCGAGGGGGCTATAGAATGGCTTGTAAGTGCAGGGCTCATTCTTCGGATTTATGATGTAAAAAAGCCGGAAAGCCCGCTAAAAGTATTCGAAGATTTTTCAAGTTTTAAGCTTTTCTTTTTTGATGTAGGGTTAGCAAAATGTGCCGCACAGGTAGAGAATAGACAGATTGTTCTTGATTCTGATTTTCAGTTCAAAGGTGCTTTTACGGAAAATTATTGCTTGCAGCAGTTTCATTCAAATCTTGAAAACACCATTCATTATTATTCACCGGCTCAAAATTACGAAGTAGATTTCCTTTTACAGGATGAAATGCAGATAATTCCAGTTGAATGTAAAGCAGGCGGAAATGTAACATCTGCCAGTTTTAAGCGCTATCGAAGGGAAGAAAAACCGGAACTCGCAATAAGATTTTCCACCCTGCAATACGAAAAACAGGAAGATATGATTAACATGCCTTTGTATCTTGCCTGCAGGATTAATAAAGAAATTAAATAGAAGAATATAAAAATGAAAGAGGAAAAAAATGTAGTGACACAATCAGAATGTTTCTCAGATATATTATTCCGTCTTAAATCCTAAAAGTGTGTTTGCTGGCTGATTTTTTTGTGCAAACTTGACGTTTAACAGATTTGGTCTTAAAATGATATTTATCAACGTGAGTTGACAGTTTAATCAACAATTGTAAATAATTAAAAAAATTGTACGGAAGAAGAGATGAAATCGGAAAAAGTACCAACAAAGACAATCACACAAAATGATGTTGCAAAAGAGGCCGGTGTTACAAGAAGTATGGTTTCCTATGTAATCAACGGAAATTCTGACCGGTCTGTGGCTCCTGCTACCAAAAGACGCATTCTGGATGCAATAGAAAAACTCGGTTACAGACCAAATAAAGCTGCTCAGGCCCTTCAGCAGGGAGATGTAGAATTTGCCAGTAATCGTATTGGAGTAGTTCTTTGCAATGCCCAGGTCTTTTCCCGTCCGTATTATGCAGATATTTTGTCTGGCATTCACACTGCTGCCCATGAAAATAATTATCATGTTACTTTCATCCGCTTTTTTGAGGAGTTGAAGGATCCTGTTCTTTTCAACGAACTTATCCATCCTGAGGAAGTTGGGGGACTTATTCTTGTTTCCCTTGATCAGTGTCTTGCCCAGGAAGATGACAGAAAGATAATCGACCGTATTAAGGAAAGAGTTCCTAATGTGGTTTGTGTTGAATGGCAGTATGATGGTTTGTGCAGCATTGGTTTTGACCGCCTTCTCACTGCCCAGAAAGCCTGTGACTATCTTTTCACAAAGGGAATTACTGATATTGCCTATATTGGGGAAGTAGATGACCGTATCAGCGGAGTAGAGAGGTCTTTTTCTAACCATGGAAAAAATCCTCTTGAACTGAAAACTGAGGCCGCATATACAGTTCCTTCCGGCTACAGTGCTGCAAAAAAGTTCCTTGAAGAAAATAAACTTCCCCAGGGATTTGTCTGCGGTTCAGATGAAGTTGCTTTTGGGGTAATGTGCTGGCTTAACGAAAATAAAATCGACATTCCGGGGCAGGTTGCTGTAATTTCAATTGATAATATTGAAATGAGCGGATATACAAATCCTCCGTTGACAACAATGAATGTGCAGAAAGTTTCCATGGGAGCCAAGGCAGTGGAGATGATTGTTCAGAATAAGGGAAAGTCTGAAATCGAAGCAATTGATATTACACTGCCAACAAGTATTGTAGAACGAAAATCTGTTTAGGTGATTTTGATTCAGTTTTATGAAAGACGGTTTTTCCTTGAAGAAAAGGGCCGTCTTTTCTTTTTTTAAAGCAGTATTTTACAAGTGGATTTTGGATAAAAATATGGGTTAACATCATTTAAATTAAAAGTAGAAATTGTAAATTACTGTCATTTAATTGTAATATACTGTCATATATGTGAAAAATCTAACAATTTTCTTCCTGAATTCGTTGAAAGCCTTTCGAGGTAAACTTTATAATAGAATTAACTTTACAAAAACGGAAAAAATGTCAGATTGAAATGAAAGTCAGTAAGACTTTATTCATCCGTAAAAAATGAAGGAAGGAGAATGTATGAACATCCCTAAAACATTACCAAGAATCATGAAGCAGAGTGCAGAGAGATGGCCTGAAGTAAAGTGCCAGCTCACACCAAACAAGGATGGTTCAATTATTGAGCTTAACTATCATGAAGTATATCAGCTGGCTCTTGATTTTGGTGCAGCTCTTTTAAAGAACGGAGTTAAGCGCGGAGATAGAATCGGTATTATTTCAGAAAACCGCCGTGAGTGGGAACAGGCTGATATGGGACTTCTTGCCATTGGTGCAATTGATACTCCACGTGGTTGTGATGCTTCAGAAAAGGATCTTTCTTACATTCTTTCTTTTGCAGAAGTTCAGCATGCTGTTCTTGAAAATCCGGCTCAGGTAAAGAAAATCCTGAACATTAAAAAGGACATTCCTACTTTAACAGATATCATCACTTTTGATCCTATTGATGATGATTTAAGGAGTCAGGTTAAGGCAGCCGGTCTGGAATATCACTTATTCTCAGAAATGCAGTATGAGGGTCACGAGTGGCGCCGTTCAAATCCAAATGTAGTTGAACAGGAACTTGAAAAGGGTGAACCTGATGATCTGGCCTCTATCATCTTTACATCCGGTACAACTGGTACACCAAAGGGAGTTATGCTTACTCACAGAAACTTCCTTACTCAGCTGGATGAAGTTAACGAACGTATTTACCTGAACCCTGGTCAGAGGGCACTGCTGGTTCTTCCAGTATGGCATGCTTTCCAGCGTGCAGTTGAATATGTAATTATGATTCAGGGTGCCGAATCTGTTTACTCTAAGCCAATCGGTTCAATTCTTCTGAATGATATTCAGCGCTTTAATCCATATATTATTCCTGCAGTACCTCGCGTTTGGGAAGCTGTTTATGATGGTATCTGGAGAAAGATGCGTAAGACTGGTGGAATTACATACACTCTTTTCAGATTCTTTACAAATATCGCCCTTATGTGGTGTGAAATTGACCGCAAGCTCCGCAGAAAAAATTCCCGCTTTGGTCACGATTTCATTGTATTCCTCTGGATTGTACTTTTCATTCCGTGGATTCTTTTCTTCCCATTAAAGAAACTGGGAGATCTGCTTGTATTCAGCAAGGTACGTAAAATGCTGGGTAAGAATTTCCGTTGCGGTGTAGCAGGTGGTGGTGCTTATCCTGATTATATTGATAAATTCTTCTGGGCTGCAGGTGTTAATGTTGTTGAAGGATACGGTCTTACAGAAACCGCTCCAATCATTTCAGTTCGTCCTATTGTAGATCCTATTTGCCGCAATGTTGGTACTCCTCTCCGCGGTATTCAGGTTCGTATTGTTGATGATGATGGAATTATCCTGGGCAAGTGTAAGAAGGGTAATCTTCAGATTAAGGGTGACAATGTAATGAAGGGATATTACAAGCGCCCTGATCTTACAGAAAAAGTTATGACTGCTGACGGCTGGTTTGACACAGGAGACATTGCAATCCTCACTGTGAATAATGAAATTCAGCTTCGTGGCCGCAAGAAGGATACAATCGTTTTGATGGGTGGTGAAAATATTGAACCTCTTCCAATTGAAACAAAGATTAATTCTTCTCAGTATATTGCCGCTTCTATGGTATTTGGTCAGAACGAAAAGGGTGAAGACCAGCGCTTCCTTGGTGCTTTGATTCTTCCTTCAAAGGATGATATTGAAAGCTATGCAAAGGAAAACAATATTGCTTATGACACATACGAAAAACTTGTTGAAACTCCAGAGATTCACAAGTTACTGGAAACACAGATTGCAGAACTTGTTAATCCAAAGAACGGCTTTAAGTCATTTGAAAGAATTAATAAGTTTGAAATCATCCTTAAGCCTTTCGAAGTAGGCATTGAACTTTCTGCAAAGCAGGAAATGATGCGCTACAGAATCGCCCAGCTTTATAAGGATAAGATTGCAAAGGTATATTCTGAGAACTAAGTTTTCTTAAAATCACAAGACCCCGGCTGTGAAAAAACGGTCGGGGATTTTTTTGCTTTTCCAAAATTATTTCAATGATTTTTCATCCTTGAATTTGAATTTTGAACTTAGCAGCTTTTCTGTTAACGGATTAAGAAGATGTGGAAAAAATAACAATATATAATGGGGAGAATGAAAACTGTATTGCCCGGGAGAAATGGTTCTAGGCTTGAAGATTGGTTTAAGTCTTCATGGAATGGAGAAAACTAATAATTATGAAAGGATATGTAAAAGCAATAAAAGAATATTTTTCATTAGTTTTGTATCTTGCAATATTTTTTATAGCTGCATGTATTTTTGGACTAGTATCATTAACATATAAGGATTCAAATATTGAATTGTATAAAAAAATTGCTTTATGTTTTAGATGCATGTTGTGGACATATATTATGTTTGGGGATGTTTTCTATCCGGGGATTGTTTCAAGAATCTTGAATTACAAATATGCAACACAGAAATATTATAGAATTAAAATATTTTTAAATAATTTAATAAGATTTGGGCTTTTAGGATTAAATATTATTTTACATATACAACTTCATGTTTATCCTAAAGGTCTGGCAATCCTTAATGTTATTTATATTGTGAATTTGATTTTTTGTTTTATCCCAAAATATAACTCTACACTAGCACATAAAATTCTAAAACTGGAGATGGTTAAATTAAGAGAAAAGGGGAATTAGATTATTTTCTCAGAAAAAAAATTGCCTTAGGTCCAAGTCGCATAAAGCGTGTTTTGTATGTCCTACATAAACTGAACTTTTTCAGGATTGAATTATGGCTTTTGGAGGTTTAAAAAATGACATTAAATGTAACGGATTTTGTTAACATTAAAAGAAGCGTATTATTTATAGTGTTCATTTGTTTTTCTTTTGTGATAGCTCAAGATACTCAAGATTTTGAAAAGGAATTGTATGATTTTTTTCAGTTTGAAGATTCTGTAGAAAATCCAGTTTCAGAAGAAATGAATCAAATAATGAATCGTGATTTTAAGGATAAAAAGATTTATTATTATGATGCTGAATCGCCCCTGGGACCAGTTTCATGTAATCAATTATTGTCTTTTAAGGGTACAATTGAAAAAACACTTTCGAATAAAAGAAACAAGGAATTTATTCAGTTCGTGAAAAAAATTGAAAAGGAATATGAAACAGTATCATATGGAAAATTTAATGTTTATTTTGATGAAGAAGAGTTGAAATATGAATTTGAGATTTGTAAAAATTTAGATTCTGAATTATGTGAAGAAGATTTAATAATTGATGATAAAGAAATTGTACCAAGAACGATTATTAAAATGTATGATAGAAAAAACTCGTATATTGTAATTGCCGGCGTAAAGGGTTATCTAAATATTATAAGAATCAATGAGAACTATTATCAATTGAATCAAAAAGATTTTGATAAACTTTATAATATGATAGAGGAAAGTTTGAATTCGTAGAAATAAAAGTGTTTTTTTAATTCATAAATCGTGATTAGTATATCCCGCAACAAATTACGATTTTTTTGAGGGAAAAAAGTTGCACAGAATGGAATACGATGCGAAGGTTCATCATTGGGAAATTAAATTTTCACGTGAAGAAGCATTAAAATATTTCAATGATAATAAGGAAATTTTGAAAAATGAAACTGAATATAGAAAGCTCAAAACTTTGCTTGAGTAGTTTGATAATCATATTATTAATTTCATTGAGCTCATGTTCAAAAATTAATATGGAATGGAATATAATTGGGGAAATCCCAGAAAATGAAAAATTACAATTAACATTTAAGGATAATGAAGGAAGATATACAGACAAATGGATAAAAATAAAAAAGGAAAAAATTATTTCAATTCATAAGTATGAATCAATTATTGCTCTTGAAAATAATTCTTCTTATTGCGTAAACATAGCATGGAACAGGAAAACAGAATGTCTTTCTCTATTTGTTTATCCACAAGAATTTTATGAAGAAACCCCTGATTCTTATATAGTTCCGGAAGTGGATGGAAACTTTTATTATTGTATGGAAGGATATGATGAAGGTTTACGTAGAAATTATCTGATTGTTTCCCACGATAATGTAATTGAAAAACAGAATACAATTTTTCCCAGACCAGATAATGTAAAAGAACGTTTGAATGACTTTGAAGAGGATTTTGCATTCTGCATTCAAACAGAAGATAAATATTCAATACTGCATAATGGATATATTGTAAAAGACAAAAATGACAATTATCTTCTGCTTGAAACAAATTGTCCTGGAATGAATCCTCTGTTGATTTATTAGATGATCTATTTGATAAATTTTAATAAATTATTTTTGATTCCCATAAATCTCCATATATAGCCCTATATAGTGATGAGATCTGAAATAGTTATTCCTGGATTGATTGAGGTATATTGAAGATGTAAAAATATTCCGAAAAATACTTATCTTAAATCAATAATGAGAGCTCCGGATTTTTTGTCTGTTGGTGGAGTAAGTTTAGGCATTTTGGTTTCGTAAGACTGACCAGATGCTAGTTCTTCATTGCAGACAATCAGCAGAAGCCCAAGAGAGGAACAGGCGTAATAACCGCTTCTGTCTCCAGGAAGGCGTATCATATCCGAAACAATACGGAATGTAAGATTGTGAAGCCCCGCCTGGGAATTAAGACTCTTGAGTTTTTTATTGCCTGTCTCTTCCTTGCTCAACATTTCAAGTATATGTTCTTCAGTAACCTGAGCCTGGCTTACAGGATTTTTTTCAAGGGCAAGAAAGGAAAGAACTGCCCTGTCTTTTGGAAGGTCAGCATCCTGGGAAAGTTTCTTTAATGCGGCTGGAGCATCCTGTGTTGTAAAAGCAAAATTGCACCACTTTGCCCCGTTTCCTTTTTTTCCCAGCATAGGACAGATTTCGTGGTGAGTACATGGAGAAATGATTTTATATCCCCCTGCCATAAAATTTTCCCTTATACAATGAAGAAATCTGGCACTTGAAGGAACTCCTGGTTCAATTATCAGAATTCTGCTGACAGCATTTTTATCTGTAAAAGCTGTTAATTTCTGAAAGTAGCGTTTTGAATAATAATCAGGTGGCATATCTCCCCCCTGAAGAACTTCGTTAAACACATTTGCACAGCTTACAAAAGATGCTTTTTCTTTTATGGAAGAATCAAAATCCCCCTTTACCCTAATAATTTTCCATGGCTGACATTTCAGTTTTGCTGCTACCGACAGAAAAATATTTTCTCCTGCATTCAGTGTCTGCTGGGAAATATCAAGACAGTAAAATGTTAATTCTTTAGTTCGCAATTCTGGGCGTGCAAGAAAAAGTGCAATTGGTAAAGTTAAAGGACCGCTTCCAATATCCAGACAAATGTCTTTATCCTTAAAAGCAAAATAATCTGCCGGCATATTTGCAAACAGTCTTGTCAAACGTACCAGATTCCACCAGAGAAAATAATGAATGTATGCGCTTAAAGTTGTCGTAGTGTTCATGTAAGAACGGCGGCGCTCATCTCTTTCGTCAGTGAGTGTATGACTTAAATCCCGGATTTGTTTTGGAAGAAGTGAACGCTGCTTTGAATTAAGAGGAATAACTGATAAAAGAATTTCCTGAAAATTATTTAAAATATCCTTTGCATCTGAAGGAATTGAAGCTGCTTCAAAAAGTGAATCAATACATTTAACGTATTTTTCTTCCCTCTTTTTTCCTGAGAGTTTAGATTTGTCATTGCTGTTGTTTTTTTGTGCGGATTGTTTTATTAATTCAGAACCGCTCTTTTCAGTTTCACGGCGCTGTTTACGAATGTCCTTTTTTTTCTGAGCAGATTTTTTCTGGGCAATATTCATGCCTGCTTTTTTTTCGTACCATTTAAGATTTTCTGCTGAGCTCTTGTTTTTTTCAGTTTCTTTCATTTGTTTCCTGTGTTTTTTCTTCTGCCTGAAGGGATTGAAGTTCTTTATTTCTTTCCCTGATCAGGTGAAGGCTTTGTGTAAGGGACAGGCGGATATCACTTAAGGCCTGTAATCCCTCGTAGTGAGTCTGGGCAACTTCTGCTTCCTGAATAATCTGATTTCTGGCACCATCAATTGTGTAGCCTTTGGTGTAAATCAGATATTTTAATCGATTGATGATGTTGATGTCGTGGCTGTCATAAACCCTTCTCCCCGTAAGTTCTTTCTTTGGGGAAAAACAGGGAATCATGCTTTCCCAGTAACGGAGAGTATAGGGTTTTACACCTGTCATTTCTTCAACTTCACCAATCAAATATTGCGCCATTTTTTTTAATTCTCACTAATTTGAATTTCTGTCGTTCTCTCTATCCTGCCACTTCTGACGGCTGGCTTTCATTTCAATCTGTACTGGAATCTGGTCAAATCCCAAATCTTCACGGATTCTGTTTTTCAAATAAGTAACATAAGAGCCCGGTACATTATCAGGACGTGTTGCAAAAATCAGGAAGTTTACCGGATTAATGCTTGTCTGAGTCATATATCTGATTTTAAAATGAATTGCCTTTGTTGCTGGAGGCGGATACTTAAAGAGCCAGTCTTTTAGTGCAAGGTTCAGGGAAGCTGTATCCACTTTGCGGTTGAGCTGGCCGTAAATATCAAGTGCAGTGTTCATCAGGTTCTTAATACCGTCTTTGTTTTTTGCACTGATAGGAATAATTGGAGCCCAGTTCATCTGACCAAACATAAACTGAATCCAGTCTTTTGTTTTTTTGATGGCCTTGTTGCTCTGGTCCTCCATTAAATCCCACTTGTTCAAAACAAAGATAACTCCACGGCCTCTTTCAAATGCCAGAGAAGTGATTTTTTTATCCTGTTCTGCCAGACCTTCTTTTGCGTCAATCATAATGAAGGCAATATCACATTCGTCCAGAGTTTTAATTGCTCTGTTTACGGAATAGTATTCAACGTTTTCTTTGACTTTTGCCTTTCTTCGGATTCCGGCTGTATCAAGAATCTGAATGTCCCGGCCGTTATAGCGGAAACTTCCTTCTACAACATCACGGGTGGTTCCTGCGTAATCTGAAACAATACTTGCTTCTGTGTGTGTAAGGGCATTGCTCAGAGTTGATTTTCCTGTATTTGGTTTTCCTAAAATGGCAATTCTAATCGGGCGGTCTTCTTCGCTGCCTTCTGTAACATTGCTGAAGTCCAGTCCTTCTACCAGCTTGTCGCACAATTCTGGAAGATTGTCTCCATGGGTTGCAGAAATAGGAATTATGCTTTTGAAACCGAATTTAAGGTAATTGTATGCCAGAGATTCGTTTTTACCACCTTCAGTTTTGTTAACGGCTGCCATTAATTTTGACCAGTAAGGTCTGAGTCTGTGAATAAACTCTTCATCTTCTGATGTAATTTCAGTTGCGTCAAGGAGAAGAAGGATTCTGTCTGCTTTTTCCAGCATTTCTACGGTTTTAGCAACAACCAGGTCATCCATTTCGCTTTCACGACTTGTCAGGTCACGGGTCAGTTTGTAACCGCCAGTGTCCATCAGGTGAACAGGCATTCCTGAAATAAAACAGGTGCCTTCTACCGGGTCGCGGGTAACGCCAGGAGTTGGATCTGTAATGGCTCTTTTTGTGTGAGTAAGTGCATTAAATAAAGTTGATTTACCAACGTTTGGTCTTCCTGCAATTACAATTAATGGAAGATTATAGTAGTTTTTGTCCGGATAGAATTTCTGTTTTTCTGCCTTGCGCTGGCTTTGAATTTCATCAGACTTCTTCTGAGATTTTTTGTTTTCTACAATCTGGTCTTCCAGATTCAATTCTTCAACCAGCTGACTTTCCAGGTCCGGAGCTTTTACTGGCTTTGGTTTAGAAAAATCCGGCTTTTGCTTTTTCTTCTTCATAAGTGATAATTTTCCTTGGGGAGAAAAACTCCCGTTTTAGAATAAAGAGCTTCGTGAAATATTTTCAAGCTCATCGATTGTGAATTGAGAGAGGGTCTCTTTTATCACAGAAATTTGTTTTGGACTCATGCTCAAGTTTCTGATTCCCATGCCTGCAAGAACAATGACGCTTTCCATTTTGCCGGCCATTTCTCCACAGACTGAAATAGGGATGCCCTGCTTATGTGCATTATCAATAGTCATTTTGATGAGTCTCAAAACTGCTAAATTGAATTCATTGTATAAAGGAGCAACAGCAGGATTTTCCCTGTCCACTCCAATTGTATATTGTGTAAGGTCATTTGTTCCCAAAGAGAAGAAATCGGAAATTGGAGCAAGACAGTCGGAACAAATTGCACCGGCTGCAGTTTCCACCATAATTCCCATAGGAACATCTTCCTTAAACGGAATATTTTCGCTTCTAAGATCCATCATTACGCTTCTTGCAATTCCACGGACTGTTTCAACCTGGGAAGTTCCTGTAATGAGAGGAAGCATGATTCTTAAATTACCGTAAACTGAGGCTCTGTAAAGGGCCCTAAGTTGAGTTCTTAAAACTCTTGGATAGTAGAGGGAAAGGCGAATTGCCCTTAATCCCATAAGAGGATTTTTTTCATGAAGTTCAGGTAAATCGCAGGAAGAAATCAATTTATCTCCTCCTGCATCCAGAGTACGGATTGTTACAGGCTTATCTCCCATCATCTGAAGAACTGCCTTATATGCTTCAAACTGTTCATCCTCAGAAACAATATTTGAAAAGCCTGGGCCTCCATTGTTTCTTCCCTGAAGCTTATTCATAAAAAGGAATTCTGTTCTGAAAAGACCGATTCCGTCTGCTCCTTCATCAAGAGCGATTTTTGCTTCTTCTACAGTTCCAATATTTGCGTAAAGTTTGAAGATTGTACCGTCTGCTGTAGCTGCCGGCAAATCCTTAAACTTCTTAAGCCGGGCCTGGTTCTTCAGTTCGGCCTGAATCTTTGTGTTGTATTCAGTAAGGGTTGACTCATCCGGGCTGTTAATCACTTCTCCCAGAAGACCGTCTACGATTAAAATTTCATCCTGCTTAACCAGGGTAGAAATATTTTCCAGTCCAACTACTGCCGGAATGCCGAAACTTTTTGCAAGAATTGCAACGTGGCTGTTTGTTCCGCCCAGTGTAAGGGCAAGGCCTGCAATTTTTCTTTTTGAAAGAATGATTGTGTCGCTGGTTTTAAGCTCCCTGGCAACAATAACAACATCATCCGGAACCTGATTAATATTAAATGGATGATAGTCGATTAAAACATCAATTACCCGGCCGTAAACATCTTCAATATCCTGAGAACGCTCTGCCAGATAATCGTTTCCACTGTTTCTTAGTTTTTCTGCGTACTGGGTAACCTGCTGCTCAACAACATATTCAATGTTATTTTTACCCAGATAAAAAGTATCCTGTGTTTCCTGAAGGAAAACCGGGTCTGTGAGCATAAGTTCATAGGTTTCAAAAATGATTTTCTGAAGGTTTGCAGGATCCATGTTCTGGAGCTGCTGATGAATCTGATTGTAGACCTGGGTACAGGCATCCTGAAAACGCTTCCATTCTGCGTCCTTTTCTGCGTCTGCTATAATCTGTCTTGGAATTACACGTTTTGTATCTTCTGGAAGTATAAATGCTTTACCTATTCCAATTCCACTTGAAGCGGATACACCCAAATTTACATTCATATATAGAATATAACTTGAATACTTGAGAAATTCAACTTACAGTTCGTCCTTTATTACCTGCTTTTGGTCTGAAAACTGGGGCAGGGGGAGGGCTGAGCGGCGTTTATTGTCCACTTCAATCCATTCCTTAAGGGAAAGGGGGGTATAGTCGCTGAACATGCAGAAAGTGTTAATCATATTGCATGGAATTGTACGCGCTTCCTGACTGCCCTTAAGAATTGTGTTTTTTGTGAGGTTCTGGAACTGATTTACGAGGATTTCGTCATGAGTATTGTGCACATGTCCGTAAAGCATATAGGTCCGGTCTGAACCATCATCATTTTTAAGATACTGATGATTGTAGCAGAAAGTTGGATAGTGGCTTGCAATTACAATATTGTTTCCGTCTTTAAGTTCGGCATAGGGCTTTATCCATTCAAAACGGTCAAGATTTACTTCGCTTTTGTTCATCCAGCTTTTATCGTGATTTCCTTCTATCAAACAGATTTTTCCTTTAAGGCGATTAAGAACGGCATTTATTTGGGCCGCTTCATTTGTCCAGAACATATCTCCCAGAACATAGATAATGTCGCCGCCCTGAACTTTTTTGTTCCACTGGTCAATCATATACTGATTCATTGTTCTGACATCAGGAAAGCCTCTGTGATCCAGGGAATTATTTGCGTTTTCGTGAAAAAAATGCTGGTCGGAAATATAGAGTTTCATGGTGCTATTTTATAGTAGATTTTCTTCTGTAGGAAGTGATTTTTCAGGATATTAGCTGACCTGGAACTTTGCGTTAAATAAAAAAGGTGCCCTGGCCAACGACCAGAACACCAGATATCCAAAGTGTTTTATAACCTGAAATTAGTTGTAGATTGGTCTAACGTTGATTACACCTTCAATTGCTTTAAGTGCCTGCTGAACGTCTTCTTCAACCTTGTTTTCTACATCGATGAGGGAATAGGCTACATCGTTGCGGTTTTGATCAATCATTCCTGAAATGTTGAGTTTTGCATTACCCAGAACAGATGTGAATGAAGCAATCATATTTGGCACGTTCTTGTGGCAGATGCAAAGTCTTGTTCCACCCTGAGGAATTGGTTCATCCATTTTGCATTTAGGATAGTTTACGCTGTTTTTGATTGCGCCTGTTTCCAGAAAATCCCTAAGTTCCTTAACTGCCATAACTGCACAGTTGTCTTCTGCTTCTGGAGTAGATGCTCCCAGGTGTGGAAGGCAGACTACTTTTGGATTGCCAAGAAGTTCTTCTGCAGCAAAGTCTGTAATAAGTGCTCCGATTTTTCCTGAATTGATGGCATCAATAACATCTTCATTGTTTACAAGTCCACCACGGGCCAGGTTAATAATGCGTACACCGTCCTTCATTGTGCGGATTGACTGAGCATTAATAAGTCCCTTTGTGTCTGGTGTTTCAGGAACATGCACTGTAATGTAATCTGATTTTGTAAAGATTGTATCAAGTGTTTCTGCGTGTTTAACTTCACGGCTAAGGCTCCATGCTGCATCTACAGAAAGGAATGGATCGTAACCAATTACGTTCATTCCCAGTTCGATTGCAGTGTTTGCTACCTGGGCACCGATTGCTCCCAGACCAACAACGCCAAGAGTCTTGCCCTTTACTTCCTGACCGATAAAGTTTTTCTTGCCTTTTTCTGCAAGGCTGGCAATTTCAGCGCCTTTACCTTTGAGTTCGCTTTCAACCCAGTTGTTTGCTGCAATAACAGGGCGGCTTGCAAGAAGAAGTGAAAGAATTACCAGTTCTTTAACTGCATTTGAGTTAGCACCAGGTGTGTTAAAAACAATTACACCTTTCTGTGCCAGTTCTTTAACAGGAATATTATTTGTTCCGGCACCTGCTCTTGCAATTGCCTTTACTGACTGAGGCAGTTCCATAGAAAGCATATCGTGTGAACGTACAAGAATTGCATCTGGATTTACAATTTCGCTGGCAATTTCATATTCGTCACGGGAAAAATTATCCAGGCCGATTGAACTGATTCTATCTAAAGTTTGAATTTTAAACATCTTGTTCTCCATATTGATTAATTTTAATTAGTTTTCTGCTGCAAATTTTTTCATGAATTCTACAAGAGCCTTAACTCCGTCAAGAGTCATTGCATTGTAGATGGAAGCGCGCATTCCTCCCACAAGTCTGTGGCCCTTAAGGTTTACAAGACCTGCAGCAGCTGCTTCTTTAACGAACTTGTCGTTGATTTCCTTTTCTTTTGCCTTTGCAGCTTCATCTTCTGAACCTGTAGAGTATTTTGTAAGGAATGGAACGTTCATGATGGAACGGCTGCCCTTTTCTGCTGTAGCACGGAAGAAATCACTTGAATCAAGGAAGTTGTAAAGGTAATCTGCCTTTTCCTGGTTGCGTTTAAGCATTCCTTCTGCACCGCCATTCTTTTCAATCCAGTGAAGAACTTTTCCAAGTACATAAATTGTGTAGCATGGAGGTGTGTTGTACATTGAATCTGCATCAGCGTGGGTTTTGTAAGTAAGCATTGTTGGTGTGCCTGGACGTGGAGTGTCTGTAATCAGGTCTTCACGGATGATTACAAGTGTAACTCCTGCTGGAGCCAGGTTCTTCTGTGCACCTGCATAAAGGATACCGAATTTTGAAACGTCAATTGGTTCAGAAAGAACGCATGAAGAAATGTCTGCAACCAGTGGAATATTTCCAGTTTCAGGAATGTATTCGTAATGGGTACCCATGATTGTATTATTAAAGCAGATGTAGGCGTAATCGTAGTCACCTTCAATCTTTTCTACTTTTGGAATGTATGAATAGCCCTTGTCTTTTGAAGAGGCAATAATGTCTACATCAATTCCAAGATGCTTTGCTTCTGCAGCAGCTTTCTTTGCCCATACACCAGTCTCAATGTAAGCAGCTTTTCCAGTGTGGATGCCAAGATTCTGTGCAACCATAGCGAACTGTGTAGAGCCGCCTCCCTGAAGGAAGAGTACCTTGTAATTGTCTGGTACCTTCATCAGTTTACGAACCATTGCTTCAGCGTCCTGGATAATTGGCTCAAATGCCTTAGAGCGGTGGCTCATTTCCATAACCGACTGGCCTGTTCCATTGTAATCAAGCATTTCTGCTGCACATTCTTTTAAAACTTCTTCTGGAAGGCAAGAAGGACCGGCACTGAAATTGTAAACTCTAGACATAGTGTACTCCTTTGTACGTTTTATATTTATAATGATGAGCAGGAAGAAAAATCCTCCCGTTCAATAAATCCTATTTAAACTGCTGTTGCACTGAGCATTTCCAGACAAGTCAAAAGGGATGCATTTTCCACTTTTACTGCAGGTGGAACTGAAAGTACGCAGGGGGTAAAATTCACAATCCCCTTAATTCCACTTCTGCAAAGTTTATCTGCCATACTCTGGGCTTCTTCCCTGGAAGTTGAAAGAATGGCATAGGAAATGTTCTCTTCCCTGACAACCTGCTCAAGACTTGTTGTAGTGTGGAGAGGAAATGTTGATCTGATAACCTCTGTTCTGTTCACACTGGAATCAAATCCTGCAACAATCTTAAAACTTGAATTAAAAAGGTCTTTGCTGTCCAGAAGAACCTGTCCCAGACGTCCCAGCCCTACAATGCAGCATTTTTTTTCTTCAGCGTTAAGGGTAAGTGCCTGGATGATGGCCTTCCTTAACTCATCAACATTGTAGCCTCTTGCATCTCCGCAGTTCAGTTCCAGCAGGGAAATGTCCCGTCGGGCAACTGCAGCTGACCAGAGTCCCAGTTCCTGAATCTTCTGAGAGGTAATGGTTTTTTCACTGTAAGTAGACAAAAGTCTCTGCAAAAGTACCAGTCTTCTTTTTGCTGGTTCCGGAAGATCCTTCATAAAAAACCTTTAAATTTAAGTTTAGTGTGAAATAATTCACAAATAACTCACTCGATTTAATTTGATATTACCCCCGAAAAGTGGCTTGTGCAAGGGAATTTCAGGCTTTATCATTAAAATTTCTGAATTAAATTCATAAAATTGCATTAAATTCCCTGAAATTTGTCATAGAGTAGTGAAAAATATCACAGTCGTTGAAAAATTCGGGGCCAGAAGATTAGAAAAAGGATGTAATGAATCTTTTCTGCTCATTATTGAACCCCTAGTGAGGATACTTTAGAAGAAAATAATTAACCAAAAGTATAATAAACTTGACAAACTTATTAACCAAAAGTATAATTTTATTATAAATACATAATGCTCTATGTATTTAATTAGGAATCCACTATATGGATTGGAAAGGAACTAATAAAAACGAGGTTTGTATGGACGAAATTAACATCGCTGTGTTTCAGGAGAGACTAACAGAAAAAATTAAGGAGTCTGGATTAAAACAAAAAGAGTTAGCTGATTTAGTTGGCGTAACAGAAGTTGCCTTATCAAGATATCTTACTTATCCTGATAGATTACCAAAAACAGCAGTATTGGCAAATATTGCAACTGCACTTCATACGACAACTGACTATCTTTTGGGAAGAGATGAGAATATTGGATTTGCAGAGATAAAAAGAATGATAGCAAGAAAACAGGAAAACTTTACGGACGAAGAACGAAAAGAATTACAGAATTTGTTAGGGAATATAAATAAAAGATTAGAAATGGAGGAAAAGATTTGATCTTACCAACCTGGCGAAGACAACAGATTTATAAAACTGCGGCAGATTTTATTTTGCAAATGAATTTGACTTATCCTTTAAAAGTGAAACAAATCATTAAGGATATGGGAATTACTTTAATTCCATATTCTTTGCTTACCAATTACGAAATATTAAAATTAAAAGAATTGTCTAAGGGGAAATTGAAGGATGGAATTTCTTTTTTGGGAGAAAAGAAAGGAAATGATTCCTTTTTTATCTACTATAATGACAAAATAAAAACTGTAGAAAGAATTAGATTCACATTGGCACATGAACTAGGGCATATTATATTGAAACATACTCAGGAGTCTGAGTTAGCAGAGGCGGAAGCAGATTGTTTTGCTGGATATTTATTAGCACCTCCCGAATTAATACATTTAATTCAACCCGAGGATTATTTAGATGTTAGAGAAGCCTTTTTTTTGTCAAAAAATTGTGCGTCTAATGCGTTTAATCGTTATAAGGCATGGCTTAAAAAGCAATATTCAAATCATTTTGAATATTCTGAGTATGAAATAAAAATGATTAATAAATTTTCTTATTGTTTTATGAAAGAGGAAGTAGAGGTATGACATAAATAATACATTTAGGTTTTATCAAAGATTAAAATTGATATGGTCAGCTAAATATATAGAATAAGGCATAAAACTTGCGATCCAATGTCTTTTCATATATTAGCTTTTAAAAGTGGAACTGCAATTGCAGTAAAACTTATTTTTATAGGAAAATATATGAATAATAATTTAACAGAAAAGCAAAAGTATAAGATTATTAGACCAATATTTTCAGAACATAAAGAGGACATCAATGAAATGCCTGTTATAAAAAATGATTTTGAAGATATTGATGATTGGGAACAATTTGCAAAAGATTTGGTTTTACGAAATTACAATAATGTAACGGCAAAGACAAATAATGCAAATACTTTGGTGATTATGCACAAAAAGGATGAAAACCTTGAGTGTTTTTGGAATGATCCATTGAAATATGTTGGGCTCTATTCAGGTTGTAAAGCTGTTTCAACTCCAGATTTTTCTGTAACCCCAAAAATGAATCGAAACATGATAAATTATAATGTTTTTCGTAATCGATGGATTGGTGTCACATGGCAGGGCTGCGGATTAAAGGTTATACCTGCTATGCAATGGTGTGATGAAAGAACTTTAGATTTATGCTTAAGTGGTGTTGAATACGGAACTCCTGTGCTTATCTCAACTATAGGTGTAAAGAAAAATATTGGAATATTTCTTTTAGGCTTTAATAAAATCAAAACTAAAATCAATCCCCCTATATTTATTGTGTTTGGAAGTTTTATTGAGGGAATGACAGGTAATTTTGTATTTTATAAATATGAAGATGCTTGGGAAGAAACAAAACCTGTTGAACAGTTTTTGTTTGAAATACCAAAAATTGTAAATATTCCAGAGGAGGTTCAGTTTGGGAAGTAGAGGTTCTTTCATTGATGTTAATAGCGGTGATTTTGTATTCAGAGAGAATGGACAGACATATTTTTCTATTGGAGAAAAATTTGGAGTAAAAGTTTTAGTAAGGCCTAATACTTCTGTAAAAGCACCTGAATATTCTCATACAGAGAATAGAATTTATGCAATTGTCCAAAATGGAGAATTAAAGCATCTTACATTTTATGATCAGAATCATAAACAAGTTGAAAGTATTGATTTTGGACATACTCATAAAGGATTGGTTCCACATGTTCATTATAATTTAAATCATGATACAAAATTGCCTGGAATTCCTCCTACAAAGGAACATTTGGAATTAGCTAAAAAAATAAAAAAGGAGTTTAAGTTAAAGTGAAAACAGGAAATGATTTTTGTACAGTGGAAAAATTTAAGAAAGTTTTTTTGAACTCAACAGCAGGAGAATTTGAATTAAACTTTAATAATACAAAAGATTTATACATGATCAACAAAGAGGATGATAAATTTGTATTTTTAAAATGCAATTCCAAACTCGAGTGTTTATATTACGCCGATTTGGATGAATTATTAAATTCTGCTAGGCTGGAAGAATTCAACGTCATAGAGAACTGGCAGTATTTATGGGCTATTGTAATAGATGGTACTTATGATTTTGAAGAGTACTGCGAAAATAATGGACTGTAAAACCACCTTTAGTACTAGCAATACTAAAGGTGGATAAATCAGCAATTTACTGAATATAAGACATTAAATTTGCGATCCAATGTCGAATTGATAGTAATGCTAATATTATAATAATTCAATAGTTTTTTTTAGAATCTAAAAAACAGTAGGTGAGATTTGTCGCAAAATAATATCAATAACTTCTTTTTCATCTATCCCACAAAAAAAAGCAAAGTGCTATAGTGGTGGCAGAAGGAAAGACATATGAAGAACCTGATTCAGATAGAAAATTGTTCAATCCAGGATTCAAATAAGGTTTACTTGAAAAAAGTGGATTTTACTATGAAAAGCGGTGAGGCCTGGCTGATAACCGGTGTAAATGGGGGAGGAAAGGCTCCTTTTGTAAAAGCTTTGTCCGGCCGCTTAAAGTTTGTTCCTAATGAAATTACTGTGCGCGAAAGGGAAGCTGGTTCTGCAGACGGATATTTTGCTTCGATTTTTGGAGATTCAGTTGCAGTAGTTTCTCTGGAAGAAGCAGCGGCCCTGATTGAAGAAGAAAGGCAGCGGGATGACAGTGAGGTTCTGAATAAGGATGACCCTGGTCGTATTGGCCGTCAGTATATTGCAGAAGCAATGGGTGGTTCTTCAAAAAAAGGTGCTCCTGTGCCGGATTTTGCCTGGGAACTGGAAAACAATGAATATGTTAAACTTTGCGGTGTTGAAAAGATTCTGGACCGGGGACTGCGCTACATGTCTACTGGTGAAATCCGCCGTACCCTTTTGTGCAGAGCATTAATCTCCGGGGCAAAGCTCCTTGTTTTAAGCGATCCATTTGCGGGACTGGATGCAGATTCAAGAAAAATCCTTCTTAATTTTTTTAATGTTCTTGTGGAAAATCAGCAGAAAACTGATGGCCGGGATGAAAATCTTCCTACAATAATTTTATCCATGGAACGGTGGCACGAAATTCCTTCTTCTATAAACAAGGTCCTGGAATTTACAAACAGGGAAGTGTCTTTTGCCGGAGACCGGTCTGAATATGAAAAAATCTACGAAGAAAGGCAGAGAATCCGGGCTGAAAACCGTAAGCGGGAAAAAGAGGCCTTCCTGGAAGAACTGGACCGCATTCACAGAGAAAGTCAGGCTTTAACCAGTGAAATTAATTCGAACCAGGTTTGTGACAGTCTGATTAAATTTGAAGATGTAAATGTGGGCTGGGGGGATCATCAGGTTCTGGTGAATTTGAACTGGGAAGTTAAAAAAGGAATGCACTGGCTTATAAGAGGTCCAAACGGCTCCGGAAAAACTACTTTGCTTGAACTTATTACCGGTGACAATATGCAGGTCTTTCGTGAAAAAGTCTATCTTTTTGGAAAGCGCCGTGGTTCCGGTGAAACTATCTGGGACATAAAAAAGCAGCTTGGAATTGTGAGTTACAGGCTTCATGTGGAATACAGAATGGTAGGTGGTACCAGTCTGCAGGATGTGATTGTTTCCGGATTTCACGACAGCATTGGTCTTTACGAAGCTGCATCTGATTTTGAAAAGGCGACTGCAAAGGCCTGGCTTAAGCTGGGTGGATTTGAAGGTCGGGAAGAAGAAAGTTTTTCTTCATTAAGTTACGGTGAGCAGAGAGCTGTTCTGATTTTAAGGGCTGCGGTAAAAAGACCTCCACTCCTTATTCTGGATGAGCCTTGCCACGGACTGGATGAAAATTACAGGGATAAGATTTTGAATCTTCTTGATACAGTAGCCAATACTGGTACAACAACCTTGCTTCACGTGACCCACGACCCTGGAGAGCGTCTGGACTGTGAAAAACAGGTTCTGGAATTACATCCAGGTGAAAATCCAATGTACAAAATTTGTTAGAAGAATTTTTAATAATACCCCGGATCAGGCAGGTCAATTTTTCACAGAGAAATTGATTTTTGCTGGTCCAGAGGGTAGAAATTAATTGGGGATTTATGCGTCAGGTGAACAGATAACTACAGAGTTGTCTGTGTGTGAGAATGGAGCAGGAATGTATTTGTCTGCCTTCCAGTCATTTTCCCAGTGTTTGTCATCGAAAAGGTAACGGAACTGATATTCTTTACCGGTTTCCAGATTTTTTGTGATGGAGAAAGAGCCGTCCTTATGTTCCTTAAGAACATCTTCTGTACTGCTCCAGCTATTGAAATCACCTGCAATGGTAATTTTTTTAGCTCCGTGAGCTGCTTCTTTTTCAACGGTAAAAGTTACTTTGCAAGTCTTATTGTCTTTTGAAAAAGTCTTTTTTAAAGCCATTATAAACTCCTTTTTAAACTAGATTAACGTAGATCAATCAGCGGCATAATTTTAAGTTATTTTTTTGAACTCCGATGGTCTAAATATATAATTTTTTTAGCATTTTGTACATATTTTTAAAGTAAATTCTTAGAAGTAGGGGAACTATCAAATAGATAGTGGTTACTATCAGTATAACACTCCTTTAAAAAAGGGGCAAATTTTCCGCTTACGACAATACTTGCTTCCTAAAGATGTTTTCCCTTTTTGCCGATTTGAAGTTCTCCGTCCAGCCAGAAAGCCACATGGCCATCGCTTATTTTAAACTTGAACTTGTTGTAGTCCCAGTCATTTTCTTTGTAAAAGTAAAAATCCTTTGCCTTATCTGCCATTTTAACTGTAATCAAGTTATAGCCGTAGTAGTGCCTGGCTCTGAAAATGTTTACCTCAAGAGGGCGGCCATTTTTATAAATCAGTTTTTCATTCCAGTAAATTGAACAGAAACTTTTGTCTTCATCTGAAATATTGAAGGAAAAATCATTTAAATCAAAGAGCATGGAAAAGGCATGGCCCACTTCACTTTTGCGGAAGAGAAATTTCACATCCGTTTTAACAAAAAGCAGGGAAGAAGAAACAAAAAGCACTATTAACGCAAAAAAAATCTTAAGGGCACAGCGAATGCCTCTTCTAAGTTTTACCCTTTTGTCCTGTTCGAAAACTTCTTCTATTAATTTATTTTTGTATTCTGAAGATGACGGGTTCTTGCTTTCATTAAGGGTAAATTCAATTAATTCAAGATTGATGTTAATATCTTCCAGCATTTCCTTAATGGCCTGCTCGTAGGGAATATTTTTTTCCGGTGGATCTGAAAACAGCTTGTCCTGAGATGGAGCCTGTCGTTTTGTTTTAAAGAGTATTGTTGGAAATTTAATCCGGAGATTAATGGGCAGGTCTGAAAAGCAATTCAGGGATTTTAATTCCTTTCCAAAATCAATATAGGTTTTGTGAATATTTTCCATGGCAAAATATTCATAATTATCTGTTTTAAATGCATTTTTTATAGATTCTGAAAGAGTTCGAAGTTTACCTTCAATTTCTTTCCTTAAATCATCCCTTAATTCCATTTTTAACTTTTTCCTATATTTTAATTATAAGTTTCAAACGATTTGTTGTCCATCAGTATTTAAATTAAGTGTTATATTTCGGGAATAACTTTATTGAACATATAGGTTCCGGGGAAAATATAAATTAAGCGTTATAACTTTTATGTATTGAAATGTATATGGTCGAGAGCTGCTTTTTTCGTTATAATGAAGGGCATGAAAAAGAGTGCCTGTACAGGTGCCCTGAATTTATATATTAGCTTTAGGAGCTGATTTTATGAGTAAGAAATACTTATTTACTTCGGAGTCTGTTGGTGAAGGACACCCAGACAAATTGTGCGATCAGGTTAGCGATGCTATCCTCGATGAATACCTTAAACAGGATCCTGACTGTCATGTTGCCTGCGAAACTTTTGCCTGTCAGTCACTTATTCTTGTAGGCGGTGAATTTTCAAGCCGTAAACCTGGCGTTTATGTAGATGTTCAGCAGGTTGTCCGCCGCGTTGTAGAAAAAATTGGTTATAACAATCCTGCCTATGGTCTGGATTATAATTCTGTAGCTGTTGTAAATATGCTGCACAATCAGTCTCCTGAAATCAGTCAGGGGGTTGATGGAACTGGTCTTGATGAATATAAGGGCCAGCAGGGAGCAGGTGACCAGGGAATTATGTTCGGTTTTGCCTGCAGGGAAACTCCTGAACTTATGCCTGCAACTCTTATGTATGCCCACAAGCTGGTTCAGAAGGCTGCAGAACTTCGTCATTCCGGTGAAATCAAATGGTTCCGCCCGGATTCTAAGAGTCAGGTAACAATCGAATACGAAGACCACAAGCCTGTTCGTATTGATGCAGTTGTTGTTTCTCAGCAGCACGATGAAAATATCACTCATGATGAAATTGAAAAAACAATAATTGAAAAGGTTATAAAGCCTGTTCTTGAACCAACAGGTCTTCTGGATAGTAATACAAAGTATTACATTAATCCTACAGGAGCCTTTTCTATTGGAGGTCCAGTTGGTGATACAGGTTTAACTGGCCGCAAGATTATTGTTGACACATACGGTGGAATGGGACGTCACGGGGGTGGATGTTTCAGCGGAAAGGATCCTTCAAAAGTTGACCGTTCAGCTGCTTACATGGCCCGCTATATTGCAAAGAATATTGTTGCTGCTGATCTTGCAGAACGTGCAGAAGTTCAGCTGTCATATGCAATCGGTGTACCTCACCCGGTTAGTATCATGGTTGAAACTTTCGGTACTGCTAAAGTTGCTGAAGAAAAACTTGAAGCTGCCGTTGAAAAAGTGTTCGACTGTACTCCTTCAGGAATCGTAAATACACTGAAGCTTAAGCAGCCTATTTATGAAAAGACTGCTGCTTACGGTCACTTTGGCCGTCAGGGATTCCCTTGGGAAAATACTGACAAGGTTGAAGCACTTTTAGCAGCTGTAAAATAAATCCTTGTGTGATTGAATAGTAAACAGTCTGTCTGATTCAGGCAGGCTGTTTTTTTGTTTTTAAAGCAGGCAGGAAAATCTTGTAAAGAGGGGCCGGACGCGTTGCTGATTTTTTAGAATTGCCCTTACGATATGGTTCGAAAGTGTTATAATCAGTTCATGAAATTGATGTCAGAAAAAGAGATTGTTCAGGTAATGGAGCGTTTTAAGAAGCAGATGCCGGATCCTCAGCCGGAACTTTACGCTCCTAATCCCTACTGTTTTTTAGTAAGCGTTGTGCTCAGTGCTCAGGCAACAGATAAATCTGTGAATCTTGCAACGGAAGACCTTTATAAAATTGCAGACAGTCCTGAAAAGATGCTGGCCCTGGGTGAAGAAAAACTTATTTCTTACATCAGACCCATTGGACTCTATAAAAATAAAGCGAAAAATGTAATAAAACTGAGTCAGACTCTTGTGGAAAAATTTGATTCTAAAATTCCTCGTACCAGAGAAGAACTTGAGAGCTTGAGCGGGGTGGGCCGCAAAACGGCGAATGTTGTGCTGAATGTAATTTACGGACAGAATACAATGCCAGTTGATACTCATCTTATGCGGGTGGGTCCTAAAACCGGTCTGGCTGAAGGAAAAAATCCCCTCCAGGTAGAAGAATCCCTTTTAAAAAGAATCCCGGAAGAATATTTAAAGGACGCCCATCACTGGCTTCTCCTCCACGGCCGCTATGTTTGTACTGCCCGGAATCCAAAGTGTGACCAGTGCCTCATTGCCGATTTATGCTGTCATAATGAATAGTATTTCTGGTATTCTCCAAAAGTTTTTTTTCGAAGCTTAAATTTAAAACTAGTAATCTCACTCTTTATATATTACACTTTCCTTGAGAAAGAGATTTTATCATCCTGCCTGACTTCAAAATAAAATAATTAAGGAGACGATTATGAAAAAGATTTTGGTGTCCGGGGTGTCTGCGCTTATTTTCATAGCATCATTTTTAACTTCCTGCGATTTAACTGGCTCTAACATTAATAAGCCAACTGACCCATCTGTAAATGGAAATCCAAACATTATTGTGGTGCCGGCTACAATAAACAGTAATGTAACCTGGGATTCATCAAAAACCTATTACATTAAGAATTCTGTTACCATTGATACAAATGGAACGCTTACCATTCCTGAGGGAACTGTTGTAAAATTCGGCAGTTCCAGGGGCTTAAACCTGAAGGGAACACTTAATGCTCAGGGAGCTTTTTTTACTTCATACAGAAACAATGAAATAGGTGAAACAATTGCAAGTGGAATTCCTTCGCCAAATGACTGGGGCGGAATTTCTGTCAGTACAGGCCAGGCTGTTTTTAATAACTGTACTTTCAGTTATGCAGGTGGAAGTTCGTCCAGTGGAAAACCTGCGCTAAAAGCTGGAGTTTCTGGAAATGTTGTAGTTGAAAACTGTACCTTTAGTTATAACGGTGGAAAAGATGCTGTAGGTGGAACTGCTGCGTTGGAAATAGAATCTCCATACAACGCAGAAACCAACCATGTAAAAAACTGCACTTTTACAAATAACCTGTGGCCTCTTTCTGTTTCTGCAGAATATACCCTTGATACTTCAAATACTTTTACTGAAAATAAGTATCAGGGAATCATCATAGATGATAGTAGTGTACAAAGTTCTTCTGTCTGGCCTCACCAGAGTATTCCATATTTTATTAAGAATAATCTGAATATAAAAAGTACTCTGACAATTGGAGCCGGCACTGAATCGGAACCAACTGAAATAAAAGTGAATGCTTCGAAAAACATTTATTTTTCAACCGGGGGAACTTTGAATACTGGTAATTATACGAATTATTCTGCCTGGGATAATGCCTGGTCTGGAATTTATAACAGCAGGGAAACCTGGACTGATGGTAAAACTCACAAGGTTTATTACACCAGCAATAGTGATATTAATATTTCAATTACTGGAGCAAGTTATACTTCCAATTATCCGTTGCCGATTTCTTCATCTGTAAGTTACGAATAATAGTTTTACGAATAAAAAAAAACTGGTTTGTGAATGAACTTGATTCATAAACCAGTTTTCTTATTCAGAGTTTATAACAAAACCTCAAAAGGTTGATGGAAAGGCTTTAAGTGTAAGAGCTTTTACCAGCTTAAACCAATTCCTGCATAAACAAGGTGTTCGCCTAACATTTCTTCGTTCTGAAGGAGGGTGATGGAATTAATTCCCTGTTCATCATAGGCTGCAATTACTCCACTAATATCCCATGACATTTTGTAGTTGTAACCAAGAGTAAGCATGAGAACACCAAGTTTCAAATCCAGACCGCCACCTACTTTTGCAACAATTCTCTGGTCTGATTCATAAAGGCCTGTTGCCATAACATATGGTCTGATCTGTCCAAGATTCAGATTAAGTCCCAGAGACATACCTGCATCCCAGTACTGAGCCGGCATGTTGTAGCCGCCTTCAAGTCCCATGAAAACATTGTTTCCCAGTTTCCAGGTAAGGTCTCCATTAATATTATTAAGTGTGATTGAAGAAAAATCTACTGTAGGAAGCTGGCCCAAAGTTGTATCAGCAGTGAAATAGAATGCACCACGTCCTTTTTTTTCTTTAACTTCTGTAGATTCTTCTTCCCAGGATTCTTCATCCTCTACAACTTCCTTGTTTTTTGCAAAAGCTGTCTGTGAAAAAGCCATGAGCGCAATCAGTGAAAAAATAATGGCTTTTCCTGTTTTAGATAAAAAGTTTGTTGTTTTCATAATTTTTGCCTCCAGAAAAGGTTTTCCCTGTCTCAGTTTTAATCTATAGCAAAAACTGTCATTTGTCCATGTACGCCGCATATTTATCATATTGCGGAACATTTTTTTCTACTATATTATGTCTTTATGTTAAAGGGCAAAACTATAGTAATTGGTGTAACCGGAAGCATTGCAGCTTATAAAAGTGCCATGCTGGCCAGTCTGCTGTTAAAACAGGGGGCTGAAGTTGAAGTTATTATGACAAAAAATGCCTGTAACTTCCTGAACCCTATCACTTTTGAAACACTCACAGGCCGAAAATGTTACACAGACACATTTGACAGGAATTTTCAGTTTGATGTAAAGCATGTTTCTCTGGCAAAAAAGGCTGATTTATTTATTGTAGCCCCTGCCAGTGCAAATTTTATTGCAAAAGCGGCAAACGGACTTGCAGATGATATGCTTACAACTACATTTCTGGCTTCAAAATGCCCTAAACTTATTGCTCCTGCAATGAATACTGCCATGCTGGAAAATCCTGTTACACAGGACAATATAAAAAAATGCATTCATTACGGAATGGATGTTCTGGAATCGGGAACAGGTCGTCTGGCCTGCGGTGATACGGGCAAAGGTAAAATGCCTGAGCCGGAGCTTATTCTTGAATATATTCGGGCAGCCCTCACTCCAAAAGATCTGGCAGGAAAAAAGATTCTTGTTACTGCAGGTCCAACTCAGGAAGCAATTGATCCTGTTCGCTATATTACAAATCATTCCAGCGGGAAAATGGGCTATGCTCTTGCTAAGGCAGCCGCTTACCGGGGAGGAGATGTAACTCTTGTGTCAGGACCAGTAAATCTTCCGGAACCTCTTTTTGTGCACACAGTAAATGTTAAATCTGCAGCCCAGATGTTCGAAGCAGTTAAGGCTCATGCAGGGGAAAGTGATGTAATCATTAAAGCCGCCGCTGTAGCTGATTTTACTCCAGTGTCAACCGCAGATCAGAAGATTAAAAAGGCTGGCAGCGAAGGAATGACCGTAGAATTAAAGCGCACTCAGGATATTCTGGCCTGGCTTGGTCAAAACAAAAAAGATGGCCAGTTTTTATGCGGGTTTTCCATGGAAACTGAAAATCTCATTGAAAACTCAAAGGCTAAACTTGTAAAAAAGAATCTGGATATGGTTTGTGCAAATTCTTTAACTCAGGCAGGGGCCGGTTTTGGAACAGATACAAATGTAATCACCCTGATTAAAAAGGATAGTGTGGAAGAACTGCCTCTTATGTCTAAGGAAGATGCGGCAAATGCTATTTTGAACAGGATATGCAGTAATGGAAAACAGTGAATCAGTTGTAAAAAAAATAGATTTTAAGGAAATTGAAGGTCTGAGGATTGGAAATGCCCAGAATTATGAGGCAATGACAGGTGTAACAGCCCTGGTTTTTGATAAGCCTAATGTCTGCGGTGTTGATATTTCCGGCGGTGGTCCTGCTGCCCGTGAAAATTATCTTTTTACTCCTCTTGCAGCCCAGCAGTCTGTTACTGCACTTCTTCTTTCAGGGGGATCTGCATACGGTCTTGAAGCAGCCTGTGGTGCAATGAAATATCTTGAAGAAAGGGATATGGGATATCATCTTGGACCGATGGTTGTTCCTATTGTTCCTCAGTCCTGCATTTTTGACCTGGGCATTGGTTCCTATAAAATCCGGCCGGATATTGAGATGGGATACCAGGCTTGTGTTGATGCAGAAAAAAATAATCCTGTAAGCGGAAATATTGGTGGAGGAACTGGGGCTACTGTTGGAAAGCTTTTTGGAATGAAAAGGGCTCAGAAAGCAGGAATCGGTTATGCGGCTCTTCAGGCAGGTCCTTTGAAAATCGGGGCAGTGGTAATTGTAAATGCCTTTGGTGATATTTTTGATTACAGGGACGGTCGTAAAGTTGCAGGGGTAATGAACGAAGAAAGAACTGCTTTTGTTGATTTTGAAGAAAACTTCTATGGCTGGCAGCTTAAAATTCCACAGGGGCAGAATACAACAATCGGCGCAGTAATTATGAATGGTGATTTTACTCAGCAGCAGATGTCAAAAATTGCAGCCATGACCCGTTCAGCGCTTGGCCGCAGCATTAATCCTGTTGGTACTGGAGGAGACGGGGACACAATTTATGCTATATCCACCGGGGGAGTAAAAAGTGATCCTAACCTGACAGGAACACTGGCCTGTCGTGCATTAAGTGAAGCAATCCTTGATGCTGTATACAGTGCAAAAATGGAAGACAGTGAATACTTAAAACTTGTGCATTAATCACAGGGAATAAATCATAAAAAAAGAGGAAAAAAATGGGCGAAGAAGCAGTAGTAGAAGAAGTTGTTGAAGCAACAGGAGCCGCAGCTGAAGCAGCCGGTGAAGCAGTGGGAGAAGGTGCCCAGTCATTCAGTTCTTTTGCATCAACTGTAGGTGAAAATCTTGGAAATGCAACCGCAGATGTGGTAAAGGAAACTACAAGTGCCCTGCATCTGGACAAAATTAAGGACTTTTTTACAGACGGGCAGCATATTGCAAAACTTTTTGTAAGTGTACTTGTAATTGCAATCCTGTTTGTAGTGTACAAAATCCTTAAGAAAATCATTAACGGAAAGGCAAAGAATAAGATTCAGCCTCACACCGCAATGATCTTAAATAAACTTGTAACATATGTGTTCTACATACTGGTTGCAATGTACATACTGAGTCTTTTTGGAGTAAATCTTAACGCTATCTGGGGCGCAGCTGGTATTGCAGGTTTGGCAATCGGTTTTGCTGCCCAGACAAGTGTAAGCAATATTATTTCAGGTCTTTTTGTTCTTGGTGAAAAGGCTCTTAAGGTAGGGGATTTTATTGAAGTTGCAGGAACAAGCGGTATTGTTGATACAGTGGGCCTTCTTTCCGTAAAGATTCACACTTTGGACAACCAGATGGTTCGTATTCCTAACAGTTCAATAATTGACAGTAACCTGGTTAACTATTCTCAGTTCGACAAGCGTCGTCTGGTTTTTGAAATTCCTCTGGATTATGCAGATGATATGACAAAGGCCCTTGAAGCTGTAAAGAGAGTTCCTGGTCTTTGTCCAACAGTTCTGAAAAATCCTGAACCTGTAGTTTTCTATGATGGATTTGGGGATGCTGTAAATCTTCGTCTGGCTGTCTGGTTTAAGAGCACTGATCTTATTCAGACTAAGAATGATGTTTATATTAATGTTGTAAAAGTGTTTAATGAAGAAGGTCTTACAATTCCATTTACTCACTACGACATTAAGATTCTTGAGAATAAAAAGCCTAGCGTTAATGCTAAAACAAAGGCTGTTGCAAAAGAAGTTGTTGCTGCTCACGTGGATGATGCAGTTGTTAAGCTTACCGATTCTACATCCCTTGCTTCTCAGATTGCTGATACAAAAAAGAAGACAACTGGAAAAAGTACATTCTCTGTAAAAGCTTCTGAGAAGAATGTTGTGGGAGTTGATAAGGTTGAAGCTAAAACTTCTTCAAAGACTGCAAAAAAAACAGCAGCAAAATCAACAGCAAAAAAAACTGGAAAAAAATAAGATTATAGGTAAAGGTGGAGTTTAGAATGTCCTGGTGGATGATTGTTTTAATCGTTATTATTGTTCTCTTTTTTGTTGCAGCAGTTGTGGCAAATATTGAGCTTAATATGTTTCTGGCACCTCACGGATTCTGGGGCCGGATGCATAAGTTCAAGGAAGTTTCTGACATTACTGATATTCAGAAAACTGAAGAGTTACTGGAAAATAAAGTTGAACAGTGGATTTCAAAGAACAGTGTTAAGGATTTATGGACAATCAGCTTTGATACACTTCGCCTTCATGCCCAGGCAGTTATTCAAAAGAGACTTTCTCATAAGTGGGTGCTTTGTCTCCACGGATACGGCGGTAATTATCTTACTGTTGAAAGTTTTGGAATGGAATATTTCAGCAGGGGCTACAATGTTGTTATGCCGGATATGCGTTACTATGGCAAAAGTCAGGGACGCTATGCAGGTATGGGCTGGCTTGACAGAAAAGATGCTGCAGAATGGATAAAGGAAATTCTTAAGATGGATCCTGAGGCAGATATTGTAGTGCATGGAGTAAGCATGGGTGCTTCTGCAGTAATGATGCTCAGCGGGGAAAATCTTCCTGAAAATGTAAAGTGCCTTGTTGCTGACTGCGGCTATACTTCAGTGTGGAATTGTTTCAGTCATATCAGAAAGGACAGATTCCATCTGCCGGTTTTCCCTATGCTCTATATTGCAGGCCTCTTTTGTAAAATCAGGATGGGCTACTTTTTACATGAAGCTTCTTCCCTCAGACAGTTAAAGAAATGTAAGGTTCCTGTTTATATGATTCATGGTTCGGAGGATACCTTTGTTCCTTCTTCAATGGTCATTCAGAATTACCATTCAGTTCTTAATGCTCCAAAAGACTGGTATATTCTTTCAGGTGCAGTTCACGCTGTATCGGTTTATAAAAATCCAGAACTCTACTGGAGAAAGGTCTTTGGTTTTGTTGACCGCTTTGTAAAATAATTCAAAAAAATAAGATTTTTTGCAATTTTTTTTGACAATTCTGCACTTTTAAAGCCTATAAATTTGTATGGAAAAACAAATTATCAGTTCGCTTAGAAAGGTGCAGATTTTTTTTGTCCTTTCACTTTTACCACTGTTTTCTTCATGCATTTTCAGTATGGAAGAAAAGGCTTCTTTCAGGCTGCCGGACCTGAATGGGGATTGCAGTCTCACTTATGTGAACCTTAAGGGGGAGCAGGTGTGGAAAAATATTTCCGCTGGAGATGGAAATGAAATTATTCTTCTGGATGTGAATAAAAATGTTCCTTTTCCGCTGCTTGTGTATTCAGGGGATAATCTGGAAGTTTACGGGGCTATTTATCCTTTTACGGATAAAGTTACCAGGGAAGACGCTTTTGCTGCATCTATTCTGCTGGGGCTTTACTCAGGGGCATGGAGGAACAGTGAGCAGTCTTTTGCCCAGGTTCAGGACTATCTTTCTTATTTCAACTGGTCTGCCTTTATGAAAGACTGCCGCGATATAGAAGATATCTGGAGCCTGGACCGGCAGACTATTATGGAAAATATTGCAGCAGGTACTTTTATGTGGAAAAAGTCTCTAATCCGTTGTAATATAAAAGAATGAAAAAAATACGGGCGGGAAAATTAATAATAGTTTCTGGAGTTGTAATATTATCTTTCTTACTTACAGCATGCGGCGGTAAAAAAGGCAGTTCTGTTATTTTACCTGGAGATTCTCAGGCAGAAGATATTTCAAGCAGTAAATCTAAAAGTCACAGCTGGTACTATTTTACAGACAATGGTTTTTACAATATTGATTTGCCTCAGAATGCGCCTCTTTTATTAACAAAAGCCTGGACCGAAGCTGTAAGAATTTCAACTGCAGCAAATATTCCTTCAAAAGAGTATGCCCGCCCTACGGACACAGATGCTTATGCTGTTGTAAACAGGCTGGGAATCCTTGCCCTTAACGGAAACGATGTGCGTCTTTACCAGGATAAAGCCATATTTACAGGAGAAACAGCAGATTCCCTTGTTTTTTCAGCAGGAACCCCGGTTTTTTGTCTTTACCGAAGTACTTTTTTTAACGAAGGTTTCAGTACAAACTTTAACGCCCTTCAACAATCAAGGCCTTTTCTTGTTCAGTTTAATCCTGTAACAAAAATGTGCTATCCACTGGTTTCCTACGCAAATTTAAATGTGGATGAAAAAAATCAGGTTTCCGGTTATTTCTGGGATGGAAAAGTGTGGGCCTGTTCAATTAAAAGTGAAAATGAAAATTATGTACAGTTTGATTATCTTTCCTGGACCCCTATTGTTCCTCTGACAGATTTGTCCCCTGCTTTGAACAAAGATGTTTTTCTCTTTTACCAGATAACTGAAGGTGAGTACCGCAGGCTTAATACTCCTCAACTGTACTCTTCTGCTCCTGCTGAATTAAAAGATCTGCTTTCTGCAATTCCATCTTCCCTGTGCATGTACATAGTTTATCGCGATGGAAGTGGTACCAGTCCTAAAAGTTATTATCAGGAGGGAAATGGTGCGGTTCCTGTAAATGCAAAAGCCGCAATTGCTCCCGCTTCATCTTTTATTGCTGCAATGTTTGAAGACGGAACAACTTATCTGAAAAATACTGACAGCGGTGAATTCTATGCTTTCCGTCTGCCAAAACTACCAGGGGGCTACAAATACAGTGAGTTCTGCATTTCAAAAGATGTGCTTCTTGCTTCCTGGGAAGAGACGGACTTTTACAAAACAGGGCGCACTGGTTTTATTAAAGTGGATTTAAAGACACTGCTGGATTACTAAAAAAGGCTCCCTTTAACAGAGAGCCTTCTTCTAAAAAAAATTATTCCTGATCTTCCTGATAGCGTACAAAATTTGGTATGCGGGATTTTTTGTCCTGAAAATAGATGTATTTGAATGGATGAATGTCCATGGAATTTTTGTACCATCCTCCAATCAGATTTGCATCAAGTACATTTGACGAAATAAAGTAGGCAAGTGGAATGACTTCTCCTTCATCAAGAAGAATCTGTTCAGCTCTGGCCTGGTAGCGGTAGTGTTCCTGCACTGTTTCTGCACTTGCTGCTTTTTCCAGCAGTTTGTCATATTCCGGATTTGAGTAGAGTCCGGTATTAAGGCTTGAGCCTGTTCTGAAAAGTTCAAGAAAAGCTAAAGGATCAGCATAATCTCCAATCCAACCGTAATGGAAAATATCTGCCTTCCAGTTTGGAATGGAAGCAATATAGCGAGAGTTCTGAGTTGACTGAATTGATACTTCAACACCAAGAGGCTTCCATGCATTCTTTAATAAAATTGCTGACTGCATTTCCCAGAGAGATTCTGAAGAAACTGCAATAACCAGAGGCAGCTTCAAATCATGAGGAATATTGTATTTCTTTCGGGCCTGGTTCATCATGATGATTGCGTCTTCTGTGTCGTAGTCATTGTAGCCGATAACTGTTGGATATCCTGATAAAGGATAAACCAGTGTTGAAGCAGGAAGATAAAATCCATCCCTTAATTTGTTATAAGGAATTGCTTCAATAAGGGCCCGGCGGAATTCTTTTTTTGACCAGATTTCACTGTTCATCTTAAAAAAATAGTACTGGGTACCGAACTGGGCAAAAATCTGAATTGCGTCTTTGTCTATGATTTTGTCATAATTGGCATTTTTCATAACCCAGTCGGCCTGTCCTGTGTTGAACATGTGTGACAGTTCATCTGCATTATCAATCATTGTGATTGTAACGCCTGGAATATGAACTTTATCTTTGTCAATGTAGTTTTCATTTTTTGTCAGGACGATTGTGTTGTCTTTGTAGGATTCCAGAATGAATGGTCCTGAATAAACATTTTCTTTTGTGCTGATTGCGGCAAAGGAATGGTGACAGAGAATCTGGGGGAGGTGTTCAGAAGGTTCTGTTAAATGAACAACCAGAGTGCTGCTGTCCGGAGCAGAAATTCTTACATCTTCCCTTTTTCCAGTACCGGAGCGGAAGGCTTTTGCTCCCTGTATGCAGTCTGCAAATGAAGCGAATTCTGCATCTGGATTTGCAAGAAGATTCAGCCAGGATTCCTTAAAGGTTTCTGCTGTGATTGGATCTCCGTTGCTGAATACGGCACCTTCCCTTATTGTAAAGGTCCAGCGTTTTTTGTCCCTGCTTAATTTGTATGATTTGCAGTAAGCGCCGATTGCTTCGCTTGTCATTGGATTGTAGCAGAAAAGTCCTTCGTAAAGAGAATTAAGAATCTGGGCTTCGGAAGCGTACTGGGCTGTCTGTGGATTCAAATCATAATCCCATCCCGGAGTATAAACCTGAAAGACCCTTTGAATATTGGGATTAATTGTATTTGTGATGTTATCTTCAGCGGATAAAATATTGACTGAAAGAAGTGCTGATGCAAACAATATCAGGGGTAATTTTCTTCTATTCATTTATGCCTAGTTTCTCCATTTGTTTCTGCTCATCTATGTAAGCTGTATATTCAGCGCAAAGTTGATTTGTCTTAATCAAAATATTTTTTATTGTTGTAAGTTCCATTTTGATTCCGCGGATTCTTGCCCTGTCTTTTGTGTTTGTCTGAGTTTTGAAAAATTCATCAAGGGCTGTAAGAATTGTATGGAGCCTGTAATTGTCAGCAATCTGCTTGTGTAAAAAATCCAGAATTGCAGGATCTTTCTGCATGTTGATTTTTGAATAGCCTGGAGAATTTTTTATAGCGATTGAAGAATAGTAAGCTGTTCTTTTTTCCAGACTGTCATAGAAAGTGTTGTAATTAAGAGTTTCGATTTTTTTTGCATTGGACTGTTTGTCTACAATTACAAGTTCGTAATCTTCCGTCGGGTCTTTTCTTCCGAACAGGTTTCTGAAAAAGGCTGCAATTTTGTCAAAAAATGACTGATGTTCGCTTTCAAGAACTGAATGGTTGTCCTTAATCTTTTGAAGAACCATTTCATACTGATTGCAAAGACTGCCAAGTGTACGGATTGCATCCATGAGATTTTCGTGGGTATCAATGACAGGTGTTTTCTTAATTACTTTTTTCTCTGGAATTGAAAGATCCTTTAAAAGCTTTGCACGGAAATCTTCTTTGTTAGGACTGGTTTCTTCTGCCGCAATTTCTGAAATTAACTCAGATGCAAAATTCCTCTTTGGCATCCGGCTGGTCCAGTGTTTTTTTATTTCGGCAATAAAAGCGGTTGTGTTACAGAATGAACTTTTGCTGAAGCCGCTGTATTCGATAACGTTTGTTCTTACATCCAGTTTATATCTTTCTTTCTGGAAATTTGCCAGTTCCTTTAAGCCTGTATTAATTTCTTTAAGGGCCTGGGTTGTTTTAAACATTGCATCACTTAAGTTGCTGAGAAGAATAGGATTTGCACTGGTTTTAAGTTGATTTACACAATAGGCAAGGGCACGGGAATTAGCTCTCTGGGAATTCATGGAAAGGTTTTCCCAGTTAAAAACATTGTTGAACATAAGGAGCTTTTTAATCTTGTCCATGGTCAAATATTCGCATGAAAACTTCATGTAGTTGCAGATAAAGTCCAGGGTTGTTTCGTATTCCGAAATGCGGGTGCCCAGTTTAACAGAGCGTTCTGTATCGTTAAAGTCGCTGTCGTCAGGGCAGCTGACTTCTGAAATCTTTTTGTCCTTTTTATATGGATCAGGAGTGATGAGAGATTTTTTTGTTAATTCTTCAATAAGAACTCTTAATGCTGTTAAATGGAGTCTGTAGTCTTCAGAGAGTTTTGGCAGCAGTTCGCTGTCATACCAGAGACTTTTTGTATTTATTGCGTCCTTTAATTGAGTTCCAAAGTCTGTATTAGCTGATTCGTCCATATCCTTATTATGCCCTAAATAAAAATAATAATCCACTTTATGTATCGGCAAAAAATGGTTACTTCGTCATAGAATTCGCATATTTCGCCATCAATTTTATTTTAACGCACTATATAGCCCGAATGTCGAGTTTTGAAAAGTTGCCAACATTACAAAAAAAACGGCGCGAAGGAGTGAAAACAACTTACGAAAACACTTATTTTGTGCTGCCGCGGTAGCGGCAAACGTAAATAATTACAAGCACAAAATACGTGTAG
>JAEEGH010001639.1_pt1 | contig 63491 bp, 53 predicted proteins | sample 9134181 | NCBI WGS metagenome assembly JAEEGH01 (sample SAMN16246544, study PRJNA631951) | gut metagenome | biome: gut microbiome; feature: rumen; material: DP-attached | host: Bos | place: Iran: Karaj | collected 2018-10
CGGACTCCCATCTGGGGTTATTGAGAGAGCGCTCCCTTTGGGAACTATAGGATGTTGTTTTATTAATTATCAATCAAGGGAGAGTGTTCGTCGTATTGCAGTGCGTGGACCATCTTGAGAGCATCTTCGTCGGGGAAGATGGCAAAGTCGGGCTGTGGCTCAAGGAGGAGAATCTCGCGGCCTTCTTTGTCTTTGCCGATACCTTGGATGCATTTGCGGGCCACGGAGATGCGGCTCTTGCGGTTGGCGAGGGCGAAGAGTTCGTCGCCGGCGCGGTTGAAGACCTGTTCGTTGCTCTCGTTGGCCACGAGGCGTGTGTTGTCTTTGAGGAGTACGATGGTTTTACTCTTGCCTTGTGCTGCCATGCAGGCGATGTCGTAGATGGAGACAAACTGGTCGCCGGTGGCGAGGCGGAGGAGAATCTCGCGGTCGTTCATGTTGCCGTGATGCCAGCGTTCCTTGACGGTGAGGGTGTTGTCTTCGAAGTATTTGTAGTCACCGTGCTTGAGGCCGCCCTCGTACCAGCCTTCGCGGACGAGTTGGTTGTAGTTGTTGTATTCGACGAGTCGGCCCTCAAGACCGCCGTTGACATAGTTGCCGGTGATGAAACCATTCTTGCCGATACGTTTCCACCAGCGACCGTGGCGGTGGTTGTTAAGCCAGTGGGAAACCTCGGCGGTGTCGCCGTTACGCTCGTAGATGACATTGATGCCGTCTTTGATGCCCATATTGTAAGAGGTCTCTTTCACAAGTCGGCCGTCTTCGGCGTAGAATTTCCATAGCCCGTGACGGTTGCGTTGGTTGTATTCCCCGCGGGCAAGGAGGTGACCCTGTTCGTCATAGGCCTCGTGGAGACAACGTTTTCCTGGTTCGGTGTAGGTATTGCGGATGCGGACGCTGCCATCGTGGTAGAAGTAGGTGAAGGTGCCGGTCTCGAGGCCGTCAACGAATTCGCCTTCATAGATTTTGGAACCGTCCTTATCGGTACGAATCCAGTGGCCTTGACGGCGTCCTTGGTTGTCGATTTTGTTCTGCGCCACAGCCGACGTGGCGGTCAGCATAAGGGCGGCAAGGAACAGGATGGGTAGTAAGGAGTGAGAAGGAGTGAGAGGGAGTGAAAGGGAGTGAAAGGACAAATGTTTTTTCATGGGTTTTATGTTTTAAACTTCAATTATTATTTTTATATAGTTGAGTAACGTACTTTTATATAATTTATTTTGACAGGTGAAAAAAAAAGTGTATTTTTGCCGTCGAAATAATATATATAAATATGAGGAATATTGCAGTGGTTTTGGCAGGGGGTACTGGCAGCCGAATGGGTTCGTCGGTACCTAAACAATTTTTGCCCTTGGCAGGCCGTACTGTGATAGAGCACTCTATCGAGATTTTCAATAATCATCCTGCCATCGACGAGGTGGCAGTGGTGGTGCATCCCGACTGGCGCAGCCGCATGGAGGAGATTGCTGCTGCGGCGCAATGGGGAAAGTTGGGGAAGATAATCGACGGCGGATCGGAGCGATATATGTCGAGCCTCAACGCCATCATGGCCTATATCGACGAGCCGGACGATACGAATCTGCTGTTGCATGATGCCGCACGGCCGTGGGTGTCGACAGAGATAGTGGATAGGGTAGTGGCGGGTTTACAGCATCATGAAGCCGTGGGAGTGGCGGTGCCCAGCACCGATACTGTGTGGGAGGTGCATCCGGATATGAATGGGGAGTTGACAGTGGGAAGTGGTCAGTGGTCAGTGCCGCGATTTGTGGCAAGGATACCGGAGCGCAAGCTGATGTGGCGGGCGCAGACCCCGCAGGCTTTCCGTCTGCCTTTGATTCGCGACGCCTACCAACGTGCCTTGCAGGACCCCCAGCTCCAAGCCACCGACGACTGCGGCGTCGTGCGCAAATACATGCCTGGCACCAAGATAACGGTGGTGGAAGGCAGTGACCGCAATCTCAAGGTCACCACCCCCCAAGACCTCGCCGCACTGGAACAGATATTGATAAATGGATAGTAAAAAAGAAAACAATTAATAAGGAGAATGGCTATTCGCCGAATGTTTTTCGGTGAATAGAAGGTATAATCACCGAAAGTAACGAAGTAAGAAGATATGTATCTGCATCAAAGGGACAACTGGTGGAAGTTTATGTATGACGCTCAGGCGGTGTTAAACCGGCTGGGCGAGGTGCGTGCGAAGCAAGGACAGATGTTGGGCCGCATGTCTTCGTTGGGTTTCGACTTTCAGGGTGAAGCGATGCTGACTACGATGTCGTTGGAGTTGGTGCGCTCAAGTGAAATCGAGGGCGAGAGTCTCGATATGTCCCAAGTCCGTTCATCGATAGCACGTCGTCTTGGTATTGAGACGGCGGGTATTGTCCCGGCCTCGCGTTATGTGGAAGGTGTTGTGGAAATGCTCTTGGACGCTACACAGCACTACGACCAGCCGTTAAGCGATGATCGACTCTTCGGTTGGCATAATGTATTGTTTCCTTCGGGCAGGAGTGGACTCTATACCATTGAAGTGGCGAAATATCGCAGTGGAGAGATGCAGGTCGTTTCCGGCCCCATGGGACATGAGGTGGTGCATTATGAAGCCCCGAAGCCTGAACGTGTTCCAGCAGAGATGCATCGGTTCATTGATTGGGTAAATAATGATGATGGACTCGACCTCGTAATCAAGTCGGGCATAGCCCACTTGTGGTTTGTCTCCATCCATCCGTTTGACGATGGCAACGGACGTATTACCCGTGCCATTACCGATATGTTGTTGGCGCGCAGCGAGCATTCCCCCAAACGTTTTTACAGCATGTCGAATGAGATAAAACTTTGTCAAAAGGAATATTATGATGTGCTGGAGCGGACTCAGCGTGGCGACGGCGATATCACCGAGTGGCTGCTGTGGTTCCTTGACTGTCTGGACAGGGCATTGTCCTCAACAGAGGATACGCTGTCGTCAGTTTTGGAGAAGGCCCGGTTCTGGGAGCGTCATGCAGGACTTGTGGTCAATGAGCGCCAGCGGCGAATCATCAATATGCAGTTTGATGGTTTCTTTGGCAAACTGACGTCAAGCAAATGGGCTAAGATTGGCAAGTGCTCGTCCGATACAGCACTCAATGATATAAGGTATCTGATAGAAAATGGAGTGTTAAGAAAGAACGACGAGGGAGGTCGCAGCACAAATTATTCGTTGTTGAAGGAATGACCTCGCCGCGCTGGAACAAATGTTGATAAATGGATAGTGAAAAAAGAATGAAACCAGTAAAGGTTATAACATATGGTACGTATGATTTGCTGCATCAAGGGCATATCAATTTGTTAAGGCGTGCTAAGGAATTGGGTGATTATCTAATTGTTGGGGTCACTAGTGATAGTTTTGATAGAGGACGCGGTAAACTTAATGTTCGCAACAATGTACTTGAAAGAGTGGAAGCCGTGAAGGCAACAGGGTATGTGGACGAGGTTATTATTGAGGATTATCTTGGACAAAAGATAGATGATATCCAGAAGTATGATGTTGATATCTTTGCTATCGGGAGTGACTGGGAAGGGAAGTTTGACTATTTGAATGAATATTGTAAAGTTATTTATCTGCCTCGCACAGAGGGTATCAGTAGTACCATGTTGCGAGAAGAAAGTCAGGTGAGGTATCGCGTGGGTATTATTGGCTGTGGTCGTATTGCTCACCGTTTTGTTCCCGAGGCAAAGATAGTGAGTGGTGTTGATGTGACTGCAGTCTTGAATCCCAATATTGAAGAGGCGGATTCGTTCGCTAATAAGTATGGAATTGATTCTTTTGCAGACTTCGATAAGTTTATAGATCAAGTAGACTTGGTGTATATCGCATCCCCGCATTTAACACATTACAAATATGCCAAACAGGCTCTTTTGGCGAATAAACATGTGTTATGCGAAATACCTTTTACACTTAGCAAAAAAGAAGCAACGGAGTTGTACCATTTAGCAGAAGAGAAAGACCTTGTATTGATGGAAGCCAGCAAAACTGCGTATTGTCCTGCATTCAATCACTTGGTTACTCTGGTAAAAAGTGGTATCATTGGCGATGTGGTAGATGTGAAAGCATCGTTATCTAAGCAAGTGAAGCCACCCATTCGAGAGCTTGATTCTTCACAAGCTGGAGGGGCAATGACGGAACATGCTCCGTTGACGGTGATGGCTATTATAAAGTTGCTTGGTACGGATTGGTGTGATGTAAATTTCCATACCAAGCGCGAAAACGGGGTGGATATATATACACAGGGAATTATTAATTATCCGCACGCCACCTCATCATTCACCCTTGGCATTGGTGTGAAAACTGAAGGCAACCTTGTTGTCAGTGGTACCAAGGGTTATGCGTATGTGCCAGCCCCTTGGTGGCTCACCGACTATTTTGAACTTCGTTACGAAGACCAGACCAAGAACAAAAAGTATTTCTACAGTTATGATGGAGAAGGACTGCGATATGAAATACAGGAGTTCTTGTCAATGATTGTTAATAATCGTCGGAGTTGCTATAAATTGCGTCATGACGAGAGTGTGGCAATTGCTGAGATTATTGAGAAGTACCGTAATAATGATAATGTAACAGAGATATGAAATACGCAGTTGTCACAGGTGGCACTTCGGGTATGGGAATGGGAGTGTCTAGAATGCTGATAGGAAAAGGCTATCATGTGTTTGCTACATATGTGGGTGCTGATTTCGAGGAAAAGATTGAGCATTTTGAACCATTGAAGGTTGATCAGTCGAAACGGAGTGAGGTATATGCCTTTATTGATTATGTCAAGAACCAGACAACTCACCTTGACTGCGTTGTCTGCAACGCTGGGGTAAGTATTCGTCGTTCGTTTACAGAAATGAAGGATGAAGAATGGGATGCGATGATGGAAGTGGCTGTTAATAGTCACTATATTATGATCCGTGAGTTTTACCCCATCATTCCAAGTGGTTCTCGAATATTATTCACGGGATCTCAGATGGGCATACAACCTCATGGAACTGTATTGGCCTATGGGGTAACGAAGTCGGCAGTTCACGCGATGTGTAAAAACCTTGTCAAGGAATTTGAAGGCACTGGCACAACTGTTAACGCCGTTGTTCCTGGTTTTGTAGACACTCCATGGCAGGTTGCTAAGCCAGAAGAAATAAAGCAAAATATTTACAAAAAGACCGCCATTCATCGATTTGCTTCGGTTGATGAAATAGTTGATGCATTCCGTTTTTGCATCGACAATCCATTTGTCAATGGGAGTCTAATTGAAGTAAATGGAGGGTATTGTTATAAATAATTAAGTTGTATCTAAAAGTGAAGTTTATTGCTTTTTTGATTTGTTATTGTATCTATCCGTTTTCGTTTTTATTTCTAAGAAACCGAAAAAAATGCGCTTTTGGAAGTTATCGACGCTCCTTTACGGATAATTCCAAATATTTTTTTATCTATTGTCAGCAACAGAGGCCTGATTTGAATACAGCATGGCTTTCTTTGAGTATTAAAACTGTTAGAACAATACGTGCAATGGGGTTAAAAGCTTATTTTACTCTAAGCCCTCAAGGTGTGTGGCATTCTTTGACTTCTAAGTATTGGTTTTTTAATTCTTATACTTCTGATGTAATGTATGCATTTTCGGGTGGTGCAATAAGTATAAATTTATGGCATGGTTTGGCATTAAAAGACATTGAATTTAATATTAAATCAGGACCATTGGCGGATCGGTACCTTAGGTTGACTTTCAAGGAAAGATTTTATCATCCAGAGTCTTATAAAAGGCCAAAATATGTACTTTCATCAACGCCGTTTCAAAGCAAAATGTTTGCTTCTGCATTCCGTATTCCAGAAAGTCGGTGTCTTGAGTATGGTTATCCTCGTAATGTAATATTGACATGTCCAGAAGAGGAACGAATGGATTTCGTGAGAAAATATGAACCGGCATCCACTATGAGTCTAATAGATTGTATTTCTGGTGGGCATTATTCGAAGGTGTTTGTCTATATGCCCACGTGGCGAGATTCCCAACGTGAAGTCTTTACCCAAAGTTTTGACTTGCCCAGGCTTGATGCAATGTTGGAGAGCGTCAACTCGTTATTGCTGCTGAAACCGCATGCCAATGTATTGATTAATTCGGCAGAATTCGCCGAACTCAAAAATATCAAGTTGGTGGACGGGAAGGTTGACATATATCCCGTGCTTCCATATACCGATGTTTTGATTACCGATTACTCGTCAGTCCTGTACGATTATATCCTCATGCCCGGGAAGGATGTGATACTCTATCTTTACGACTATGCTGATTATGTGAAAAATCGCGACCTGTATTATCCTTTTGACGAGAATGTGGTAGGCCGCAAGGTGTATAACTTTGGGGAATTGTTTGAAACTATTCAAAAGGGTAACTATATGATGGATGCGGTGCAACGACAAGTCATTGTCGACCGTTTTTGGGGCGAAACGCTTACCCATAACCCCAATGAGTTGATTGTGCAGAAGGTGCGCTCTGGAGAGTTGTCGGGATGGTATAAGAAAAAGTGATTGCAAACATGTTGTCTACATTAAAAAAAATAGGGGTACGATGTGCCGTCTATAAGGTCATAAGCCGGCTTTTCCCTCAAGACGATCTCGTATTGTCCTATTGTGACAGGATAGGAGCTTATCGCTATCTGTCCAAGTATAAATATGTGCTAGACCGGATGCAGGCCGATTACTCCAAGACACAGGGGGTTGGCGATATTGTTTGGCTTTGTTGGCTCCAGGGTTACGACAATGCCCCTGATTTGGTGAAAAGATGCAGGGAATCTGTTGTGCGACATAATCCGGGGAAGAAAATTGTCATTATTGACAATGAAAATGTCGAAGAATACATAGACATTCCGGAGTACATTAAACGTAAGCATAGCAGGGGGATTATCCCGTTTGCGCATTATTCCGATTATATCAGGGTGTCCCTTTTGGCCAAGTATGGCGGCACGTGGATAGATTCCACTATGTTCTTGACAGGCCCGGTTCCCCAGTATATAGACAGTCTGCCTCTCTTTTTCTTCCGGTCGGAATTCGTCGGTAAGGTATATGGAGCCAACAATTTTATTGCGGCATGTCCCGACAACCCCATTATTTTGCAAACGAAAGAACTGCTAAACGAATACTGGCTCCATGAGAACAAATTGGTGTCTTATTCTATTTTCCACCTGTTTTGGACCATGGTCCTCGAATATAACGAGCAAAACCGCCGTTGTCTGGATAAGGTGCCGTTTGTTCCATCGTTGGATACATATCTTTTGCAGAAAGACATGTTTGACACCTATTCGGACGACCGGTTTGGGCAGATTAAAAGCATCACCCCCATCCATAAGCTGACTTACAGGTTTTCGGAGGAGGAGGCTTCGAGAAAAGATACTTTTTACCAGTATCTGCTAAGACAATAGACAAAAGGTTGCAATACGTATGAACAGCCGAAACTATGCGATTGATGTATTGAAGTTCGTTTGTGCGGTATTGGTTGTGTTTATTCATACAACCGATTGGGTCTTTCATCAGGAATTTCTACCGGTAACCAGATGCGCTGTTCCGTGCTTTTTTATTATTTCGGGCTATCTTTTGTTCGACAATGAACGTCGGACTATCGAGATGAGCCGCCTGAAGCGCAATATTGGCCATATCGGTGGGATTATTCTGTGGAGCACCCTGTTTTATATGTTTTGGGATGAATTTGTCTGCATCTGCAATCAAGGTAATATCTGGATCCCCTCGCTTACAAGATTGCTGAAACTTATATTTCTCAATGTGCCTCTGTTCGGTCATCAATTGTGGTATCTGTTTTCCTATTTTTATGTGTTGCTCATTATTTGGGCGGTGGTTAAATATAACTGGTGGAAGTGGCTGTTTTATGCAGTCCCGATATTGCTTATGCCTCACATCGTTCTTTTGCTGTCTGGGCGGGAGGTCTCCATTTATCTGGTAAGGAATTTCCTGTTTCTGGGTTTGCCTTTTTTCGCAATAGGAGCCATGCTGAAATCAATGGGTATTGGGGGGGGGCAGATATAAACTCAAGAAATACAATAAGGTCTTGTTGGCCGGGTTTGTTGTTTTGTCGTTGGTGGCCCTGCTTGAAAGGATCTGCCTTCTGTCTGTGGGGAAATGTGCCGTTAGGGAACTCTATCTCAGCAGTATCGTTGCTGCAATATGTCTGTTTTTTGTGGCTTTGTCTTTTAAGAGCAATCAAAAATGCCGGCTTTCGGTATGGGGTGAGAAGTATTCCCTGTATATCTACATATTTCACCCCGTATTTGTTTATTGTTGCAAAGCTCTTTTAAAAGGCACAATACTCTTTGCCGGATACACGTATGTTGCACCCGTTGTAGTCTTGCTCCTCACCATGTTGTTTGTCAGGCTCCTTTTATTAGTCCGCGGGTGACGTTCCTGCGGAAGGCTATCAGTTTGTTCCCTTTGCTGAATTGGCCCTTGAGGGCGAAGCCGACCCATAGCACCAGGGTGGCGCCCCATTTAACAGCCTCTTTGGACAGACGTACCAGGTATTTCTTTTTCCCTATCTGCAGGGTGCGGTAGCGTTCGCTGATACCGATGCTGTAGGTGAGGCGGTCGAAGTAGTCTTGTGTAAGTTTCTTTGACGGTATGAGGTGGTAGAGAATAGCTGTAGGTAGGTAGTAGAACTTCATTCCTTGAGTCGTCATCTTGTCGAAGAGGTCTTTCTCCTCGGCCCCGATGAGGCTGTTTCCCTTACGGCCCAAATCCACGTTGAATAAACCTACTTTCTCAAACACGCTTTTCCGATAGGCTGCGTTGCCACCGCCAGGGAAGGCATCGTGAGGAAATTCCCGTTCATGTTCACCGAGGTAGAGCTTCCCGGTGATCAACTGGCGTGTGTAGTGACTCATCCATTGTGGCTCCTCGCATCCGTCGTATTGTGGCAGAATGGGGCCGCCAGCAGCAACAGCGTCACTGTTGCGTTTAAAGAAGTCGGCATAGGAGCTGAGATATTCTTTGTTGACTATGGCGTCGTCGTCTACATATACCAATAGATCGCCGTGAGCGTTAGTGATTCCACAATTGCGGGCATGTGACAACCCCTGTTTCTCTTCGAAGCAATAGCGAAGTACCACATCAGGAAAGTCGGCAACGAACCGCTGGCATTCGCCTTTTGTATTGTCGCTGCTGTTGTTGTCCACTAGCACTATCTCGTACTCCGAACGTGGCAGGTCTCCATTGACGATGCTCCGCAATACATTATATATATAGCGGTCACGGTTGTAGGTGCAGAGAATGACGCTTATCATTTTTTCTCTTTCTTTTTATAGTAGACAAGGAAGATGGCTCCTCCCATAACTATTAATGTGATGATGGAAATAACAAGCGTAATATTGTCCAAACGGTGCATTCTCGGAGCTTCGTTCTTGAACTCAATGACGTGGTCGCCGGCGGGGACCTCGAGGGCACGGAGGATGAAGTTTACGCGGATATATTCGGCGGGTTTGCCGTCGATGTAGGCAAACCAGTCTGGAGCATAATAGATTTCGCTGAAGACCGCTAGTCGAGTCCCAGAAGTGTGGCTTTTGTACTTTAGATAGTCAGGGTTGTAGGGATCCAAGTGTTCGAGCACGATGGCATCGGTGCTGTCAATTTTGAATTTTGAATTCTGGATCTTGAATTTTGATTTGTCCACAATGGCAGTGGTGGCGGGATTGAAGTCTTTGAGTGCCAAAATCTCCTCATTGGGATTGTTGACAGAAAGTATGCTGTCGACAAACCAGCAATTGCCCAAGGCATTGGAGTTTCTGACTACTCCTACGCCTTGTTTGAAGGGTAATACTAGGTAACGGGCGTTGAGCATGTTCAGCACAGGCATACTCACATTGGCTTGCTCCATACTTACAAGGTCATTATTCGGATTGTAGCGGCCGAGGTAGAAGTCGATGATGTTTTGGTAGCGACTCAGTTTGGCTGCACTGTAGCCACCGATCTGGTGGTGGAAGGCGCTGGGCTCCGAGTCGTTGAAGGTGTTGACCGCCAAATTGAACACCCTATAGTCTTTGTCGCCATACTGAGCAGCCTTTGCGTCGATATCGGTATCGTAGGGTTGTGGTGTGAGTTCCACCTCCTCTTTTTCGATGAAGTTTTCACTGTTCAGATAACGGCGATCCACTCCCCATAGGTCTACTACGATTAATGCGCCAATGATAGCTAAAGCAATGCCCGACTTCTTGATTTTCTTATTCAGATAGAGCCAGAGGGTGGCGGCAGCGAGGAGGATGAAGATGATGGAACGCCAAGAGTCGCTCATGAACAGGCTCTCGCGGTCGGCTCTCAAGGCAGAGGAAAGGTGCTCTGGCCATTGCTCCTCAACTTGGCTGCTGAAATTCATGCTACCGAACAGCATCACTCCGAGGATGATGGCCACAAGGCTGCCAGTGGAGATATAGAGACCTTTTATCATACGTTTCCGGTCCTCGTTGGTGTTATCGGGGCGGAAGATATGTTTCAGGGTCAGAGCTGCCATCAATGCCATACATACATTCGCCAGCACTAAGGCCATGCTGGGGGTGCGGAATTTGTTGTAGAGCGGCAAGTGTTCGAAGAGCCATCCGTTTAGCGCCATAAAGTTGCCTCCCCAGGAAAGTAGGATAGAGACTACTGAGGCTGTCAATAGCCACCAACGCTCAGGTCCTTTTACTACAATCATGCCCAATAGGAAGAGCATCATCACGATGGCACCGAAGTAAACAGGGCCGCTGGTGAACGGTTGTCCACCCCAGTAGAGGGGGGCTTTGTCGTTCCAAGGATATTGATATCCATTGTCTGCGAAGGCGTTGTAGAGTTTGGAACTCTCGGGGTTGATGGGCTCGAGGGAGCCGCCTCCCATAGCCCCGGGGACAAGTAGGGTGTAGGTCTCGCCGATGCCGTAGCTCCAGCTGAAGGCGTAGTTGATGTCCAGACCGTTGGCAGTATTCTCTGCGGCTTTCACTGCGCTTTCGCCATAGAGGTCAGCAGGAGTTACTGTGAGTTCATTGCCGCCGCGCATGGTGTATTTTGCATATTCCTCGTTGACCAGCAGAGTGCGTGCGTTGCATCCGAAGGCGAGAGCCGCTCCGACGAGCAGGATTCCAATCTTGGTGGCAAACTGCGGCAGACGGTGTCGGCAGATGGCCACCACAAGATAGGCGATACCAATAAAGATACATGCAAGTGCAGTGTAGAATGTGATTTGTATGTGGTTACGTCCTATTTGTACAATGAGCGAGATGGTGAACAACAATACCCCCCACATTACGCGGCGGTTGCGCTTACGCTTGTCAAGCGATGGGTCAACAGCAGCTTGCAGAGCGAGTACCATACCGGCCATTATCGGTGCCATAAGGCCCATGGCTTGTGCTTTGGTAATATGGCCAGCCTCTATGATGATAAGGTTGTAGCTTCCTAGACCAAAGGCTAAGGCACCCATCAATGCCAGCCATGGAGTAAGGCCAAAGGCAATCATGGCTACATAGAATCCTAAGAAGTAAAGGAAGAGAATTCCTATGTCTGAACTACGGTCAATAAAAGTCAGGGTTACTGTACTGGCTACAGGATTGAATACAGAATGTTGTGGGCGACCGGTAACCTGATATCCAGGCATGCCACTAAACATCGATGAGGTCCATAGAGGTTTCTCTCCAGTCATGTTGGATATTTGTTTTTGCTCGTAGGCCATAGCCTCGTACTTCAGAATATCCCCCTGCCTGATAATCTTCCCATTCAGTGCGGGTGACATATAGATGCAGGCGACTGCAAACATGGCCACCACGATTCCCACATGAATCCAAATTTTTTTCTTCATAATATTATCATTTTTCATTTTTCACTGTCGGGTACTCCACGCGGACGTGGTAGATGCTCATCATCTTGGTTTTGAGGAAGCGGCGTATTTTGGCTACGTCGCCATAACTCAGGGGGCAGTTTTCGAGCTGTCCACTGGCAATTTTACCATCGATAAGGCGGTCGATCATTTCGTCGGTGGCCTCCTTGGTATGGGTTTTCAGGCTTCGGCAGGCGGCCTCCACGGTGTCCACAATCATTACCACTGCCGTCTCACGCGAGTAGGGACGTGGACCGGGATAACGGAACAGGCTCTCGTCGAATCCCTCGGGATGGCGCTCCTTTTCTTTAGCATAGAAGTAGCCCGTCATTGTGGTACCATGATGTGTGCGGATGAAGTCTTGCACCTCGGGGGGCAAGTGGTAGCGACGGGCTTCCTCCAGGCCGTCTGTCACATGTGCGGTAATCATCCGTGCACTCTCGGTGTAGTCCAATTCGTCGTGCGGGTTGAAATCGCCGGTCTGGTTTTCGGTGAAATAGAGGGGATTGCGTATTTTCCCGATATCGTGGTAAAGGGCTCCCACTTTTGCCAACAGCACATTGCCCCCGATTTCGCTCACGAGGTCTTCCGTGAGATTGGCGACCTGCATTGAGTGCTGGAAGGTGCCAGGGGCACGACGGCTGAGCTCGCGGAGGGCTTTGTTGTTGGTACTGCTTAACTCAAGCAGTGACAATGCCGTCGTCATTCCAAAGAATTTCTCGAAGAGATAGATGAGGGGGTAGGCCAGCAGTGTAAGCAGGGCATTGAGGAAGAACACCAGGTACTTGGTGCCTTCGAGGGAGGATAGATTGGTCTCCTGGCTCAGCACACCAGCGGTGTAGATAAATGAATAGCTGCCGAAAATCACCATCGCCAACACAAAGAACTGGCTTCTGCGTTCCAGACTTCTCACCGCGATGATACTCATCATGCCGGTGACGAGTTGGTAGAAGATGAACTCGAACGAGTTGGGAACCAAGTTGGCGAGGATAATCACCGTGGTGAGATGGATGTAAAGTGCCACGCGCATGTCGAAGAACACGCGCATCAAGATGGGCACGATACAGAGCGGTACAATCAGTATCCATTCGGGTGATTCCCAGGCCATCATGGCCTCGAAGGCCGACATGAGCAGTACGAGGACGAGCACAAAGGTTACCTTGCGGTTGTCTTCCAGTATGCTATGGCGGGTGTTTTTTAAGAACATATACAATGCCACAAAGGCGATCATTGCCAGTAGCACCTGTCCAGCCATTTGTCCCCATAGGTTGTAGCCGTCAGTGAAGCGGCGGTCGTTCTCTATCTCGAGGGCGGCGATGCGTCGGCCTTTCTCCTCGGTCACCTCCTCGCCTTTGGCGATGATAAGGTCGCCGGCCATCACCAGTTCGCTGGTGTTGCTGAGCTGAGACAGACGACTCTGCAGCTCAAGTTGTGTCTGGGTTTCGTCGAGGAGAAGGCTGGGGACGAGGATGCTGTCTCGCAGGAAGCCAGGTTCGAGGTCGTCGCGGGTGACGAAGTCGCCAACCTTGTAGCTGTGACCCTCGTTGCCCGTTTTCCCGTCGAGAACTACTATCTCACGTTCTGCCGAAAGGGGTTCGTCCCATTCCAAATAGCCTTTGCGGTAGATGAGGGTGATAGAGTCCTTTAGTCGGTGCAACGCTTCGGCACTCAGTGAACCTCTTCGTTCTTCGAGTTTTTTCAGTGCTGTGCTGTTGGCACCGTCATCGCGGTGATAGAAGAGGGTGGCTTGAGCCCGTTCTTTCTGCTCCTCGTTGGCCATCTCGCCTTTCGACTTTGTCACTGCAAAATCGTAGGGCGCCACCAGGTCACTGTCCCGCCAAATACCTCCGACTTTATAGTCGTAATGGGCTCCGTAGCGGGTGTGTGGGAAGATGGCGACGATGGCTACCGATGTTAGCAGCATCGCCAATATCTTGTAAGTCAATCCTAAATGCCGTACTGCGGCGGATATAAAGTTCCCCATAGGTTACAAAAATTGCAAATGCAAAAATACGAAGTTTTTTTGAATTGGGTGTAGGAAAAAATTTTTTTCGGCGCTACACAATTTTTTTTGCTGTTTTGAGTTATTGATGAATAATTATTGATTAAATAAATTATAATAAGATAAAGATGATGAAAAGAGTTTTTTCTCTGGCAGCTGCCGTGTTGTTCGCGGTGAGCGGTGTTTTTGCCCAAAATAGCTTTAAGGGCATCGTGAAGTATAAAGTCGAGTCGACGGGTACTGTGGCCATGACTATTCCCGAGGCTGCCGCTACCGCAGAAATTAAAGTGGATGGGAATAATCTCTTCACCAAGAGCCCCATCTTCCTGATGAGTTACTTTGGGGCCGAATGTGTGCTGATTAACAACCTCCGCAACACTGTCTGCATGGATCTGAGCATGTATGTGGGCTATCTACGCAGCCAAGGTGCTGAATTCGACTATCAGGGCAGTGGAAAGATTTTGATTAAGAACGACTCGAAGGTCAGTGATTTCGATTCGTTGGAAGTGAAGGACACCGAACCTGGCCATTTCTATTATGAATATGTGACAGGTGAGACTAAGGAGATTGCCGGTAAGACGGCCAAGAAGATGATTCGTCATCAATATGACGAGGATGGTGTGGACCACCCGATGGTGTTCTGGTACAGCGACGAGATTGGTCCGCAGATTAACATATTGTTCGATGGTATCAAGGGTATGCCTTTGGAGTGCACTCTCGATGCTGGTGAAGGCCGCGCTCTTACCTATACCGCTACCGAGATTGTGAATGGTAAGGTGAAAGAGGCCGACTTCCTGCTGCCTGACGGCTACGATTCGCTGAGCGACGAAGAACTTAAAACCTTCTTTGAGCAATTCCAGGAAGAAATGGAATTGTTGCAGGGAGAGTAATGTATAGAGTTTAAAGTTTAAAGTTTAAGGTTAAGAGTGGCTGGAGCAAAAAAGAAGAAGTCTGTAAAGAAGCCAACGGCGGCCCCCAAGCGGGGATCGAAAGCTAAAAGCAAAGGGTCTTCCTCAAGGAGGAAGGCTTTTGCTGCTTTTCTTCGGAGCCAGCAGTTTGCACGCATTCGTGGTGCTTTTTACATCATGTTTGCGTTGTTCCTGTTGATTTCTATGGTGAGTTACTATGCCACGGGCTGTGGCCGTGAGTCAAACTGGCTCGGGACGGTAGGCGGAGGTGTAGCTTCGTTCTTTGCCTGCCGAATCTTCGGCATAGGAAGTATGGGCTTCTCTCTGCTTTTCTTCGTCTACGGAATGCGTATGTGGGACATTGTCGTCCTGCCGTGGTGGAAGACATTGGGGAGCACGGTCTTCTGGATGTTCTGGCTTTCTGTTACCCTCGGATATATCGGCATCCTCTCGGCTGCTGACACAGCCTATGAACCTTATGCAGGCATTGGCCTCATGCTGGGGGCTCCTCTTGATGCACTCCTGAGCTGGTGGACACTTGTGCTACTGGCGTTTGTGGCGGTGCTGTTCCTTGTTTTTGTCCATAAGATGGAACTGCCGGAGGTGCATCTGCCGAAGGTGGATTTCAAGAAGGTGACGGAGGATTTGAAACGAGTGGGTAGCGAGACAGAGGGAGTGAAAGGGAATGAAAAGGGAGAGAAAGGGAGTGATAGGATAGATGTGGTGGATCTAAATGCCGAGCAGCAGCGCGAGGATCAAAAGGTTCAGTTCGATGAAGAAGCCCTGGAACTCTTCAGAACACATATGACTCCCAAAGAGCCGGAGGCTCCGGAGCCTCCGGAAATTCCGGAAGTCTCGAGTAATTCGGAAGAGGTTGTTTTCGATATCGATGACGAATTTGCCAAGTTGAATGAGAAGCTTGCTGGACAGCCGGAAATCCCTTCTACCGACGAGGTGAGTTTTACTATAGAGGATAGCTCGGAGATTTCCGAATGTTCTGAGGATTTTGACAATCCAAAAAATTTAGAAGATTCTGAAAACTCAGAGGATGCTGAAAATCTCGAAGAGTTCGATGACGACGACTATCGCCGTCATTATGGTATCGACGAGCCGTATGATCCTCATTTGGATTTAGCAGACTTCGAGATGCCTGATACCGGTATCCTCGAAGACTGGGAGGTGGCTAACACTAAGGTGACGAAGGAGGAACTGATTGCCAATAAAGATCGTATTGTGCAGACCTTGAAGGACTACGGTATCGAGATTACCGAAATCTCGGCTCAGCCAGGTCCCACGGTGACGCTCTACAAAATTAAGCCAGCTCCAGGTGTGCGCATCAGTAAGATTAAGAATCTTGAGGACGATATTGCACTTTCGCTTGCCGCCCTCGGTATTCGTATCATCGCTCCCATTCCTGGCGAAAGCAATGTGGGTATTGAAGTACCCAATGCGAAACCCCAGATTGTGGCGATGAAAACTATGCTGGAGAGCGAGGCCTTTGTGGCGGCGAAAGCCAAGATGGAACTTCCAGTGGCTTTCGGCAAGACGATATCGAACGAGTGTTTTGTCACTGATTTGGCGAAGATGCCTCACCTGCTGATGGCGGGTGCTACGGGTACCGGTAAGTCGGTGGGTTTGAACGCAGTGTTGGCATCGCTTCTCTATACCAAACATCCGAGTGAATTGAAGCTTGTGCTGGTGGATCCCAAGAAAGTGGAGTTTAGTCTCTATTCGGCACTCGACCGACACTATCTGGCTAAGATGCCCGATGAGGAGGAGGCCGTTATCACTGATGTCAAGAAGGTGGTAAGGACGCTGAATTCACTCTGTATTGAGATGGACAGCCGTTACGACCTGTTGAAACAGGCGAAGGTGAGGAAGATAACGGAATATAACGAGAAGTTCTGTAAGAGGATGTTGAATCCCGAACACGGTCATCGTTACTTACCTTATATCGTGGTGGTTATTGATGAGTTTGGCGACTTGATTATGACTGCCGGCAAAGAGGTTGAGTTGCCAATTGCCCGATTGGCGCAGTTGGCACGTGCCGTGGGTATCCACCTTATCATAGCCACGCAACGTCCGACGACGAATATCATCACGGGTACTATCAAGGCGAACTTCCCCGCGCGCGTGAATTACCGTGTTACCTCGGGAATTGACAGCAAGACCATTCTTGACACCGGCGGTGCACAGCAGCTTATAGGACGAGGTGATATGCTTATCTCGCTGGCCGGTAAGGATATGATCCGTCTTCAGTGTGCCCTTATCGACACGCCCGAGATTGAGAAGTTAGTGAAGTTTGTTGGCGACCAGCGCGGTTACCCCGAAGGATTTGAACTTCCCGAATATCTTGACGAGAACGAGGAACCCAACAAGGAATTCGATGCGAAACATAAGGACGAGTTCTTCAACGACGCTGCTCGTTTGGTTGTAGCCTCGCAATTTGGCAGCACCTCGCTGTTGCAGCGAAAGTTGCAACTTGGATACAACCGTGCTGGGCGTATCATCGACCAGTTGGAAGCTGCCGGAATCGTAGGTCCTTCCAATGGCTCAAAACCCCGCGATGTGCTTATCCATGACGAGGTTTCCCTCGAAGAATTGTTAAAATCTTTGTAAATCAAGAAATAACGGCATAACATAATCAAGAAATAACGACCTATTATGAAGAAAAAAATTACCCTACTTGTGGCGGCACTGATGATGCTTGTGGTGGGCTGTTCGAAGGAGAAGACCTGTCGCTGCTCGGTGCTCCATTCCTCCAAGGTGCGCGTTATCACAATCAAAGGAGGTAATTGTGAGGATATCAAAATATTTAGATATCACGATCAGCTTGACTCTCTTAAGATCGACTCCCTCCTCTGCACCGATTTCGAATTCGACATTGATTCAATCTATAATTAATTCTCAGGGATATGAAGAAGATGTATTTTTTATTGGGACTGATGGGTTTAGTAGGTTTGTGTGGATGCAACAAGGAGCATGAGTGCAAATGCACCTATTCTGATGACCCTAATGACGTTCAGTTTAAGGTCTTTGTTGTCGATGCTTCTATCTCTTGCAATGACTTGGTCATGATGGGTTTTGAAGAACACGTGGCCACAGAAGGTGTGAACTCGCTTTGCCGTGTAGATACTCTCCGCATCAACTGTCGTGATTTTAGTGAATAGATTTACACCCATAATTCGCTGGACTCTTCGTCTTCTCATCGCCGCCGTATTTATTTTATCGGCGCTGAGTAAACTTTTTGGCATTGACCATTTCGAGCTCTATATTTTTTCTTTCGGGATTTTCCCTCTCAATTTCTGTTTTATTCTTGCTCGACTCTGCATCGGAGCTGAACTGGTGTTGGCACTCTTCACCCTCTGTGGATGGTTCCCTCGCTCCATGCGGCTTGTCACCTTGGGGATACTGGTTCTCTTCTCGCTCTTCCTCTGTTATGCCGCCCTTATTGGTCGCACCGAAAACTGCCAATGCTTCGGCGAGTTATTGGATCTTAATCCCCTTCAATCGTTACTGAAGAATGCCCTCCTGTTGGCTTTGGTGCTTCTCTACTATCGACTTACACCCCCCAGACCCCGGATGAGTAAGCGTTGGATTGCAATCCCGTTTGTTTTGACTGCTGTGCTGATGACCACACCCTTTGTAGTGTCGATTCCTGACAATTGGTACTTTGGCCCTGAGAAACAGCGCTACAGCGAATATTATCTTCAAACATCCCTTGAAGAGGGGCAACTTCATTTCTGGGGAGTGGGAGAGGGACGCTGCATATTGGCTTTCGTCAGTCCCCGGTGCCCCTATTGCAAGCTTGCACGTCAAAAACTCGACGCTATTATTTCGCGGCATGATATCTCTCCCGAGAAACTAATCTATGTTGAACCTCGGCTTAAAGACAATACCCCGGGGGCAATCATTATTACCAAAGCGCACTTCATGGACGTTACCTATGGTTCCCGTCCGCTGGTGATGCTCCTTGATGGCACTGAGGTTGTCGCCACCTACCATCTCCGCAATATTGATGAAGACCAAATAGCAAGTTTTTTTAAATATAATATTATTCATTAATTAAAACACAACAAACATTATGAGTGGATTTTTCGGCGTTGTCTCCGAACACCCCTGTATCTCCGATCTGTTCTACGGAACCGATTATCATTCGCATCTGGGTACCAAGCGTGCCGGTCTGGCCACCTTCGATGGCACACAGGCTCATCAGAACATTCACAACATTCAAAACTCGCACTTCCGTCCGAAGTTCTCGAAAGACCTTCCCGAGATGACTGGCAATGTCGGCATTGGCGTTATCTCTGACACAGAGGCGCAGCCTGTCATGGTCAATTCCCATCTTGGTCGCTTTGCCATTGCTACTGTCTCCAAGATTAACAACATCGATGCGTTGGAGCAGGATTGTCTTGCCAAACACCAGCAGTTTACCGACCTCTCTATCGGTCGCACTAATCCCACCGAGCTTGTCGCCCTTCTTATCTCGCAGGGCAAGGACTTCGTCGAGGGTATCGAGAATGTCTACAATAGCATCAAAGGTTCATGCACCATGCTGATTCTCACTCCCGACGGCATTATCGCGGCCCGAGACCGTTATGGTCGCACGCCCATCGTTATCGGCCGTCGTGGTAATGATTATGCAATTGCTAGTGAGAGTCACTCTTACGTTAATCTCGGTTATGAAACCTGCCGTTTTGTCGGTCCTGGTGAGATTGTCAAGATTACCGTCGATGGTGGCATCAAGGTGCTTCGTCCTGCTGAGCAGAAGAATCAAATCTGCTCTTTCCTCTGGATCTATTATGGCTATCCCTGCACCGAGTATGAAGGTATCAATGCCGAAGAGGTGCGCTATAACCTAGGTCGCATTATGGGAGAGCGAGACGATATTACCCCCGATTTCGTTAGTCCCATCCCCGATAGTGGTATCGGAATGGCTCTGGGTTACTCTAATGGCCGTCAGATTCCTTACAAACGTGGTCTACTGAAATATACCCCCACCTGGAGCCGCTCTTTTATGCCTGTCAGCCAGACTGACCGTTTCCTTGTGGCCAAGATGAAACTCATCCCTAGCCGCGCTATGCTTGAGGGCAAGGAGGTGGTCTTCTGCGACGATTCCATCGTTCGTGGTACCCAGTTGCGCGACAATGTCAAGATGCTCTATGACTACGGTGCCAAGAAGGTTCACGTTCGCATCTCGTGTCCGCCGCTGGTTCATGGATGTACTTTCTTGAATTTCAGTGAATCGAAGACCGACCGTGAGCTCATCACCCGCCGTGTTATTGAGGAACTCGAGGGTACACCTGCCGCTCAACTTCCGAAGGAACAGCTCGCTCTCTATCAGAATGCCGAAACTAAACAGTATGCTGATATGGTTGAGGTTATCCGTCAGCATGTGGGTGTTGACACCCTTAAGTTCAATACTGTGCAGGATGTTTGCGATGCAATCGGTCTTCCCAAGGAGAGCATCTGCACCCACTGTTTCGATGCTTCCTCCTATGGTGACTAAGAAAATGAAAATTGAAAAATGAAAATTGAAATTGCAATGAACAACTACATGGTCAGGCAATTGCGCAATATTGCCTTGTCTTTTCGCTCACGCCTAATCTCTCTGTCTCCGTATCTCCTATTTTTCATCCTTCAATTTTCATTTTTCAATTCTTCTGAGGCTCAACGTCCAAAGAAACCCTCCAAGCCTGCTCCCACTGTCCTCTCCGTTGGTGACCTCCTGTATAACTATGGTCTCGATACCACCCTTGTCAACGACACCGCCGTCGCTGTGCGCTACCTCGATGAGCAGCCTCAGAACTATGTGGATTTAACCAACCTTTGTGTCTCTTTCCGCACCAAGGCCCAGTCTGCTATCAAATCACTCAACGACGACTACACTCATAGCGACAACCTTATCTGGATTGACTCTAACATAGTCGTCTCCGACTTTGGTATCTATGAGTATCGACTTCGGTTGTTTTCCGACTTTATGGGCCGACGTTCCATTCACTACTCTCGTCTTGAACAACAGCGTATCGAGGCCGAGAAAGAGGCTGCACGACTTCGTGCTGAAGAAGAAGCCCGTCAGCAGCAGTTGTCACGTGACAAAGAGGCTGAGGGACTTCGTCTCAATATCGAGCGTCACCACCGTTCTATCCTTTCCGCCTGCGATGGCGCCGGTATCTCCGATAAGGCTAAACTTAAGGAATTAAAAGACCTTTACTACTCTTACTTGATGGTCTATAACAAGTACGACCTCTCTCCGGTACAGGCCACTCCGGCTTCCCTCGCTCAGCTCGACGAACTCAACTCCTTCCAGAATGACCTTCTTGAGAACATTCTTGGAGAAAACTCGCTTCCTTACCGTATTGAGAACTTTAAGAATCAACTTAAGGTCCGCTGTGAGAAGGAACACTCCGATGTTTATCGCTCATATTCCCGAGTCTTTAAGCAGACCTCTGTTCCCATCTCTTTTGCTTCTGTGAGCGAATATCAAGACTATATTGTTCGTCTACAGACCGTCATTGCTGTACAGCAGCGCTATCTCCAGACCGTTGAACTTCGCAACACCATTGCTTCGAACTACGATGCCATCTCCAACCTCTATGCCAAAAAGTACAAGCCTGTCTTCAATGCCTATAAGGATGTCCACCGTACCATCGACCAGGTCCCTGCTTTCACTACCAATGCACAGAGCCTCAATTTTATCCAGTCGCTTTCTGATTATATCGAAGCCCAGCAACTTTATCTTCAATACTTCTCTCACCTCGAGGACATCACCCGCCGTTCTGACACCATACTTAATGGACATCATGAGAACTTCAAGGATGTTTCACGTTCCTACCGCGACATCCAGCCTACGCTTATTCCCTTGCCCAATTTCAAGAATTCCACCGACGCTTTGTTTTACGAGCAGCAACTTTCCCAGGTGACGCAAGTCCAAAATGCTTACCTTCAGACCATCGAGCTCCGTTCGCTTATTCAACGTCTTGAGGATTCTATTTCCGACAACCGCAAGACCGACCGTACCTTATGGGATGGTTACCGCTTACTCCGCAAGCAGGTTGACCTCACGCCCACTTTCAACACCGTTGAACGTGCCCGCAGTTTTATTACCATGCTTGACGACTTTGTTGCCGTTCAACGTCTTTGTCTTAAGATTCTCGGTAAACGGAGCGTGATTAACACCATTGAGAGTCAGGTCGAACAGCGTACCTCCAGTTTCCGCAATATTGATAAAGCCTATTCTCGGATGATGAAAGCTTATGATGATTTCGATGATATTGCCAACCTTGAGGACCTCCGTCGTTATGATCGTCAGTGCGACCGTATCATCGAGATGCAGCAGGCTTTTCTCACCCTTCTCAATTCAGAACTTGTCAATGATGCTGATGCTCGCCTCAAACGCGAATCAGACATATCCAAAATTAAGGTGGTCATTGGACTCAACTAATTAGTATCTTGACGCATTTGGATACTATAACAGAAAAAAGCACATAACCGAAAGGTTATGTGCTTTTTTGTTGATGGATATCTCGTTATTTCTTCACAGGGATGGCTGCGAGAGCGGCGACGAGGTAGTCGTAGAACTTCTTTGTGCTGGGGATGTTGCAGCGTTCGTCGGGGCTGTGGGGGCTTTGCAGCGTGGGACCGAAGGAAATCATCTCCATGTCGGGGTACTTGCCGCCGAGCAGGCCGCACTCCAAGCCAGCGTGAATGGCCACGACAGCAGGCTCTTTCTTGTAGAGCTTCTTGTAGGTGGCCTTCATGGTCTTCAGCAGGGTGCTCTCCATATTGGGTTTCCAGCCGGGATATGCACCGCTGAGCTGGCATTTTCCACCGGCGAGTTCGGCGAGGCAGACGAGACGCTCTGCGAGGGCTTCTTTGGCGGTGTCGACCGAGGAGCGCAGCAGGGCATAGACAACGAACTTTTTGGCAGCGGTGGTCTTCGTGATAGCTAAGTTCAGCGAGGTCTCCACGAGGCCTTCCATATCTTTGCTCATGCGGATAACACCGTTGGGAGCCACCATCATGAGGTTGATAATCTTCTGGGTGCCCTCTTCATCGATGACAGTGGGGGTCATGCGCACCTTCTCGTACTGCATAAAGAAGTCGGGTTCCACGGAGGAGAGTTCTTTCTTCACCCAGCTGGCCACTTTGTCGAATTCCTTGAGGATGCAGCCTTCGTGCTCCTTGGGCATGGCGATGACGGCTTCAGCGTCGCGCGGGATAGCGTTGCGCATGTTGCCGCCTTCGATGCTAATGAGGCGGATGCCGCATTCGGCCACCCAGCGGAGATGACGAAAGAGGAGCTTGTTGGCGTTGGCGCGGCCGGTGTTGATTTCCATGCCGGAGTGACCTCCCTTGAGGCCACCAATGGTGAGCTTGTAGGCTACCATGCCCTTGGGGGCTTTCTCGGTGGAGTAGGGGATGGATATGGCAGCATCGATACCGCCGGCGCAGCCCACATAGAGCTCGCCTTCGGTCTCGGAGTCGAGGTTCAGTAGGTAGTCACCGTGGAGTTCGCCTTTCTTTAGACCAAAAGCGCCGGTCATACCGGTCTCTTCGTCGGTGGTGATGAGGGCCTCGAGGGGACCGTGCTTGACGGTCTTGCTGGCGAAGACAGCCATGATGGCGGCCACACCCATGCCGTCATCGGCACCGAGAGTGGTATCGCAAGCGTAGACCCAGTCACCAACAATCTTGGTCTCGATGGGGTCTTTCTCAAAGTCGTGTTTCTTGCCGGCACGGGCCTGAGGCACCATGTCCATATGGGCCTGAAGGACGACGGGATGTACTTTCTCCATGCCTTTGGTGGCGGGTTTGGAGAAAATGACGTTGCCAATGGAGTCTACACGGCAGGATATTTTGTTCTTTTTGGCCCAGTCGACAAGGAATTTGCGCACTTTTTCCTCATGTTTCGAAGGACGGGGCTGACGGGTGAGGGAATAGAAATTCTCCCACAACTCTTTGGGTTCAAGGTCTTTGATACTTTTAACTGCCATAGTTGTTGTATTTTAAGGTTGATATTATTTCTCTCAAATGGAAAATGCAAAGGTACGTAAAAAAAAATGAAAGTGCAAAAATATTTTTTATAGGTGGTTGAGGTCGAAGTGGTCGAGTAGGGCAGTGAGGAGGTTGTCGAGTTCCTGGCGCTCTTTGGCAGCCTTACGAGAGGAGGGTAGGGGGGCTTCGGTATTGTATCGTGTGACGGAAGTGAGTTGTTGTTGGTAGGAGAGGAGTATCTCATTACGGTTGTCTGCTTCGTGCAGCAGAAGAGTGTCGTGGGTGGGAGGTTCGTTGAAGTCGCGGAGAATCTTTTCGGCTTCATCGATAGCATCCTCACCGCGGATGATAAGGATTTTTGATTGCAGGATTGTAGGATTGTTTGATTGATTTATTGATGAATCAACAAGGTAATAGTTGAGGAGCCGCAGTGGGTCGTGATAGGTGTAGAGAGGCCAGGAGGTATCGAGGAGCGGTATGTCGTCAATGCGTGCAAAGGCGAGACGATAGAGGTGGTTGAGGTCATCGGCGAAAAGATAGTTGGGGGTGTCGGTCTGGAAGAAGAGAATGACGGTATCATCGAGGAGCGGACTTTCGTCTTCGAAATCGATGTCAAGGGTCAGTGTATGTTTCTTCATTTTTCGAAGGGATTTTCGTTAGTGAAATTGGGGCGGTAGTTGTCGCGGGCTTCGAGCTCCTGTATCCATCCGTCGGTGAGACCCATCTCTTCGGCATGTGCCACAACGGTGGCATATTCCTCTTCGGTGATGCAGCGGTCGAGCGGTGCGGGAAGACCCGGTCGAGGAGGAAAGTATTGTGCCATCAGCGAGAGGTGGAGGGAATGGAGAGTTGAGAGTTGAGAGTTAAGAGTTGAGAGTTTGTTGAGGACGGCAATGGAGTTGTCGATGTGGCCGGGGAGGACGAGATGGCGGACGATGAGACCGCGGTAGGCGATGCCGTTCTCGTCCATTTTCAGTCCTATACCTACTTGTCGTATCATCTCCTCGAGGGCGGCCTGTGCCACCTCTGGGTAGTCGGGTGCGTGGCTGTAGGCTCGTGCGAGGTCGGAGTCCATATACTTGAAGTCGGGGAGATAGATGTCCACTATTCCTTCAAGGGTTCGGAGGGTGTCAACGGATTCATAGCCGGAGGAGTTGTAGACGACGATGGGGGTGATTGCTTGGTTGCTTGATTGCTTGATTGCTTGAAGGATTGCTGGTATGCTGTCGGCATAATGGGCGGCGGTGACGAAACCTAAAAGGGATGTTGGATTGCTTGATTGTTTGAATGTTTGAGTGATTTGGTCGGCAAGAGTGTCGACGGTATACTTCTCACCTTTCATCTTTGACCTTTCACCTTGGCTGATTTGCCAGTTTTGGCAGTAGATGCACTGCAGGTTGCAGTGGGAGAAAAAGACGTTGACGATGGGATTGAGCGGGGGCTCCTCTCCTCGGTGTACCGTCACACTGGCCACCTCGAGATCTGTAGAAGCGCCACAGAATCCCGCACCGTTGGTGCGATTAGCACCACATTTTCTCGGACATAGCTTACACCTCTCGTTCATAACTCTAAATTCTTATCTCTAGACTGATAATCATTCCCAGTCGCATACGGCATAGAATTGTTGTCCGGCTTGGTAAACCATGTTGGTGCATGTGACCCCGCGAGCATCCACCTCGTCGGCTGTATAGGTATAGGAGGTGTTGTCGTAGCCCAGACAGACGCAGTTCTTGTGGCAGGAAACGAGCAGTAGCAACGCTGCTGCTGCAATTATGAATTTTGAATTGTGAATTATGAATTTCATTAGGTTCTGTTTTTTTTATTTTCAATTCTCAACTCTCACCTTTCACCTCTCACCTTTTGAAGTCTCCCCTATCGACAGGTGTCTCAAAGCCGATGGCTTTGAGACGGGCGCGGATATCGGCAACGGTCTCTGCTGCTTCGGATCCTGTGGAGAGTTTGTTGTTGTAGATGGAGTAGAGCGCGCGGGTATCTTGAGGCGAAAGGTTGGGCATGATGACATTGGCACCTGCAGCGATAGCACGTTCCCGTCCGGTAGGATGGAGGGTTCCGAGGGCTGTAGTGGCTGGGAGGAGCGCGTTGGGAAGGAGTAGTCGGAGTATGGCGATGAGGCGCAGCGTGAGTTCGATGCTGCCGGCAGAGTGCTGCTCAAAGGGTGTCCCGGTGGCGGGGATGAAAGGACCGATGCCCACCATCTCGGGACGGAAGTCGGCGATGAAGGCGAGGTCTTTCTTCAATGTTTCGAGGGTCTGGTAGGGAGAACCCACCATAAATCCCGTGCCCACTTGGTATCCGAGGTCGCGCAGGTCGCGCAGGCACTGCATGCGGTGCTCGAAACTCATCTCCGAGGGGTGCAGGCGGGCATAGTGTGTTGCATCGGCCGTCTCGTGGCGTAGCAGGTAGCGGTCGGCACCCGCTTCGCGGAGGCGGCGGAAACTCTCGCGGCCACGTTCGCCCAGCGAGAGGGTGACGGCACAGTCAGGGAAGCGTCTTTTTATCTCTGCGACCCAGTCGCAGAGCACCTCGTCGGTGAACCACGCATCTTCGCCCCCCTGCAGCACGAAAGTGCGGAAGCCCAACTCATGCCCTGTGTGGCAGCAGTCGAGAATCTGCTCTTTGGTCAGGCGATAGCGTTGTGTTTTGAGCTCTCTTCTGATTCCGCAGTAGAGGCAGTTGTTGCGGCAGTGGTTGGAAATCTCAATGAGTCCGCGGAGGAAGATGTTGTGTCCGTAGACGCTGTCACGAAGGGCGGCAGCCTGCTCATAGAGGTTGTCGACGGCCACAGGGTCGGAGGTGGTCAGCAGATAGTCGATATCAAGGGAGGACATATTCATAGACGGAATCTTGCAGATGGTCGTGATACACAGGGAGAAGTTTGAGGGTGGTGTTGTTGGTGATTTGGAAAGGACTCACGTAGACTTGCGAGTTGCGCGAGGGTGTGGTGCCGTCGGTGGTGTAGAAGATGTAGGTGTTGGGGACCTCTGTGGAAATGGTGACGGAAAGTGTGTTGTCGTCAATCTTGCGGGTATGGACGAGGGGAATGAAGGAACCCTCGCAGAAGCTGTAGCCTTTGGCGCGGAGACGTATCTTCTGGTCTTCGACGTTGCGGCGGAAGCGGTTCCAAATCTTGTTCTCGCCCGAGGACCAAAGGGCTTCGCTGAAGGCCAGCAGACGCGGCAGCAGCATGTATTCGGCCACATCCTCGGTGGGGAAATGTTCAGTGGAGAGTATGCATTGGGCGCCGATGATATTGAGCGCGGTGCGTTTTTGTGTAGAGAGGGGTACGGGGTCGAAAGCGTAGACGTGGGCGAGGGTGGTGATGCCGTCGCGGGCTCGAGGCTGGTAGTCGGGGTTGGCCTGATAGCGGCTGAAGAGACAGTAGTCGGGGGGGCACATGATGACCTTGTTGCCCGCCTGTGCGGCACCGACACCCGAGGAGAGGCTCTGGGCGCTGATGATGGCACCGGGAACCAAGGGAGCGGCGTAGGGAAGATCCCACGAAAGGGGCGTGCGGTCGAGCTCACGGAGGTGCTGAGCCACCTGCCTGAGGAACCAGACAAAGAGCTCGTCGTTGTCATGGAGGTGGTTCTCGAACAGTCGCTTGCGGCATTTGTAGCATCCTTTCCAGTTGTCCATAGCGGCTTCAAGGCCTCCGATGTGGACATATTTCGATGTGAAGAGTTCGGCCATTTCGTCGAGGATGTCGTTGACGAAGAGGAGGGTGGAGTCGTTGCCGGCGCAGAGGATGGGAGTGGTGGAGGTGAGGGCACCGCAGGGGATGGGGTAGGAGCCGTTGTCACACGAGAACTGGGGATAGGCGGCGAGAATGGGGGAACAGTGACCTGGGAGTTCGATGGCGGGAATGACTTCGATGCCTACCGAGGCGGCATATGCAACAATCTCGCTGATGTCCTCTTTGGAATAGAATCCGCCGTAGGTGGCACGGTCGTTGCGGCGCGGGACGACGGTGTCGTTCCAGTCGCTGTTGTGGTGGTAGACGCGCCAGGAACCAATGGTGTTCAACAACGGATATTTCTTAGAAGGAATACGCCAGGCGTGATTGTCGGCCAGATGCCACACAAGGCGGTTCATCTTGTAGTTGGCCATGAGGTCGAGCACCTTCTTGATGAAGAAGGGCGAATAGTAGTGGCTGCAGACATCGAGGTGGAGTCCGCGCCAGGCATAGCGCGGATAGTCAACAATGGTGCAGGCGGGGAGGGAAATGGGAGCGTAGGAGCGTTCGAGAATGTCGGACGGCAGCATCTGAATGAAAGTTTGGTAGGCGTAGAAGAGGCCCTGCTCGCTGTTGGCGGCAAGGGTGATGCTGTCGGGGGTAATCTGGAGACGGTAGCCCTCGTTACCCAGTCGGGGGTCGAGCGAGTCGCGGACGATGAGTTGCATGATGCTGCGCTCGTTGTGACTCACGAGGTTGGGCTGGATGTGTCCGTGACGAAGCGAGTTGAGAATGTATTTCACCGTGTTGGAGTTCTGCCCCAGGCCGGAGATGGAGATGGAGATATTGTCCTCGAGGAGGAACGTCTGCTCGTTCTTCTCGATGGAGACAGGCTCTGGAATAATCTTCAGGTCGTTGACTTTGACGGTCTTGCTGCAGGCCGCCATGAGGATTAAGAGTGAAGCACCCCAAAGGGGAACTGTGCACCTTGAAAAAGAAAGATATTGTAGCGAAGAATTAAGAATGAAGAATAGGAGACGTTTCATTTTCATTTTCCATTTTTCATATCAACGAGAGCAGAGCTCTTTTATTGTATTTAATACAATAATTCTTTCGCGCGGGCGTTATGGAAATATGGCATCATTGAAGAAACTCTTTTCTGACTCGGTCATCTATGGGCTGAGTAGCATTGTGGGCAGGTTCTTAAACTACCTGCTTGTTCCGCTCTATACCTATCATATCTCTGCCGCTTCCGGAGGCTACGGGGTGGTCACCAATGTCTACGCTTACACGGCGCTGCTGCTGATAATCCTCACCTTCGGCATGGAGACGACGTTCTTCTATTTTGCAAATTCGGGAGTGAAAGGGGCTGAAAGGACAAATGTTTTTTCGACGGCACTGGGAGCGGTTGGGTCGGTGAGTTTTGTGTTTGTGCTGGGGGTTCTCGCCCTGTTGGGACCTATTGCCAATGCGATGGGTTATGGTGCTCATCCCGAGTATATTGCAGTGATGGCTGCCGTGGTAGCGTTGGATGCTTTCCAGGCGATATTGTTCGCCCGCCTGCGCCTCGAGAACAGGGCTTGGAAGTTCGCCGCATTGAAACTTTCCTTCATCGTCCTCAACATCGGCTTGAACCTATTCGTCTTCCTGCTGGCTCCGAAACTGCAGCACCTGCCGTTCATGCAATGGTACGACGAACAGAACAACGTGGGCTATATCTTCTACATCAACCTCATCTGCACCGCCCTCGTCACCTTCGGCTTCTGGAAGGAACTGAAAGACTTTAAACTTTCCACATTCCATTTTCCACTTCTTAAGCAGATGCTTCGATACACCTGGCCGCTGCTTATCTTCGGCATCGTGGGCATCTTGAACCAGGTGCTCGACAAGATACTCTTCCCCTTCCTCTATCCCGGCAGCGATATGCAGGAACAACTCGGCATCTACGGTGCCTGCGTGAAGATAGCCATGATTATGGCGATGATCACCCAGGCTTTCCGCTATGCCTACGAGCCGTTTGTGTTTGCTGGGGGTAAGGGAGAGAAGAGTAAGGAGAGTCAGGCGTTGGTGATGAAGTATTTCGTTATGTTCACCTTGCTAGCCTTCATGGTGGTGGTGTGCTATATGGATGTGTTCAAGTACATCATCAAAAGCGATTACTGGGAGGGGCTGCGAGCTGTGCCCATCGTCATGATGGCCGAGATACTCATGGGTGTCTATTTCAACCTCTCGTTCTGGTATAAGCTGACGGCCAAGACCTACTGGGGTGCCATCATGAGTGCCGTGGGCTGTGCCGTGCTGGTGATGGTCAACGTGCTGCTGGTGCCGAAGATTGGCTATATGGCCTGCGCCTGGGGCGGATTGGCGGGCTATGGTACCTGCGTATTGCTCAGCTACTTCATTGGCCAACGCCACTACCGCGTACCCTATCCTGTGTGGAGCATCCTCGGCTGGTTCGCCTTCGCCCTCGCGTTGTATGTCGCCAGCGCCTTGGTACCTATCGACAATCTCTGGTTCCGCCTGGCTTACAATACGTTGATCTTCTGTGTCTTCCTCGCTGCCCTCCTCTGGAGCGAGCGCGCCCTCGTCCGCCGCGTGATATGGTGCCATTGCCTCAAAGGGAGTCGCAACAAGTGATAAATAACTTTTGCACCGTAAAACATTAAACCAAGAGTATGTAGAAAAAATGGCGGGGCCGCGCGTAGCGCGGCCCCGAGGTACATTCTATATGTAGGTATTTCTGTCATTCCCGTTAGGGGACAAGGGTAATTCTCCTGGCTACTCGCAGACCAGGCGCACAGACTGGCCGTTGAAGTGAAGGTTGTTGATGTCGGGGTTCACGAGGTTCTCGTAGAAGTAGACGTTCCAGGCGTTGTAGTCGTTGTTGGCCGTAGACGACCAGAAGAGGCCTTTGCTGCCCACGTCGCGCACATTCGTACCGAGGCGGTAGCCCGCAGCCGGCAGGAACACCGCGCCGGCAGCTTCCATCTTCGCCCAGTTGGCGGAACTGTACACATTGTGGGTTCCCCACTCGATATAGTTATTGTCGTCATTGATGTCGACAGGCTGGGCCACATCCGTCGGATGGGTGTAGCGATTGGGGAACAGGATAACACCATTAACACCACAAATCTGACCGCGGGCAAAACGGGCGTTGGCGGTGCCGTTCACCGTGGAGGTGCTGCGGGTGTTGAAGATGTACTGCCATGCGTCAGTGCTGGGGGTGCTCCAATGATTGGCTCCTCCGCCGTTGGTGATATTGTTGGTGCCCCAGTCGACAAAGCTGCCAATGTAGTCGTTATTGTTAATGCTGGTGCTGATACCGAAATTGGGGGTGCCGTCTGCGCTCCAGCCGAAGAGACTCACCATATTCTGGTTAGCGTAGTTGGTACCGACATTCTGACCGGTAGTCTCAACGGTACTCCACTGGTAATCCATGAAGCTCCACGTGGTAGTGCTCTGGTCATATTGCAGGTTGCCCTGCGAGAAGTGTACCGTGTTGCTGCCATCGATGGAAAATTTGCCGAAGGTGGCGCCCGTCTGCAACTTGGTGGTACTGATTTCAAGCTCATACCACTTGTTTGCCAAAAGGGTCTTGTTGGAGACCTCATACTCATATTTGTTCGAACCGTCGGCGTTGGCGGCATGGAAGGTGAAATATTGGTTTGCCACGGGCATCATGGCCACGAAGATGGGATCGCCAGAGACAGAGGGACGCTGGATATAATAGCTGTGGGTGCCGTCACCGATGTAGAGCATTTTTATGTCGCTGTTAATTGGGCTGCTACTTTCATCAAAACTGAACTTACCGATGGCGAGTTTATTCGTCAGTGTTTGTTTGGCGGGGAGTTCGGTACCGCCCCAACTGGCTGCATCGAAGACGCAGAGGTCAAGGCTATCGATATTGTCCAATGTGCCGTTTTGATTACAAAGTTTGGTGAAATCAATGGTGCCGGCATCATCCATTGTGGCATCGGTGGCGATGGTAGCCTTGGCCATCGAGGCGGGATAGATATAGCGGATAGCAGCAGTGTTGTCCGGGTCTTCCAGTTCCACAGTGAATTGGGCTTTCTTGCCGCTGTTTTGAATGTCGCCTGCGGTCAAGGCTGCGCTCACGGCCTTCTTGGTATCGCCGTTGGTGTTCTTATAGATAACGGCAATTCGCTCGCCCGCGGCGAAGGTCTTCACACCGCCAGAGGTCAGCGCCTTGGTGTTGTTTTCCGCCATATCGATGGTAGTGGTGTAGGTGCCACTCACGACGTTAGACAAGGTCTCTTTTTCGCAGCTTGTCAATGCTGCCGCCGCCACAAAGAGGACGGCCATACTGAAGAATTTCATCTTGTTTGTCATCATTCTCATTGTTTTAGTGTGTTTACCAAGTAGTTTGAACATCATAGTCGTTCACTCCGTTGACATTGGAGGCATCACCACCACTCGTCCAAGCGCCAATCCAAATGGATCGTGTCAGGCTGCTCGAGGCGTAACCCTTCTCTGCTTTGAAGGTCACCGCGGTGAGCGCGGGAGCCTCGTACAGTTTCTTTTCGTTTTCTTGTTTCATTTGTGTTTTGGTGTTTTGGTTAATAAATAGGGTTTTGTTTTATTAATTATGATTAATCTAATAAATATGATCAATTACGTTATTGTTTGGGGGCATCTCTTCGAGACGCTTTTTGGTCATTTTTCAATGTATAGATTCTATATAATACTCTTGGTTTTATGTTTCACGGTGCGAAGATACGGAAAATTATTTTTTCTTGCTTGTCTTGAAGCCAATCAAAGTACGTGACTGTGATTTGGCATCGCGAAGTTGGTCGAGGGCGTCGTTGATGGCCTCAATCTGGATGGCAAGCTCCTGGTTCGTCTGCTCCTGCTGGTCGTTGATGTCGTTCTGGTCGTGCAGTATCTCCTCGACATAGGCGTGAAGCTGGTCGACCTTGTGGGAGATTTGCTCCACCTTGAAGTCAACCGACAACATTGTGGCGATCGCCTGTCGCATTGCGATAAACGCTCTCGTCACCATCACGCTCATCTGTACAGCACTAGGGCTGTGAAGTACGGATGCAAGCATCACAGCTCCATGCTCGGTAAACGCATATGGAGGATTAGATTTGTTTCTTTGTTTGGGAGATGCTGTCACAATCTGTGACCGCATATTGGAAATCTGTATGTTACGACTAATTTCCTTCCATTCACTTTCTGTCAATTTGAACATAAAATCCGAGGGGAAGCGTTCGATGTTGCGCTTAACAGCCTGATTCAATGAGCCTGTCTTTACTCCATAAATAGATGCAAGGTCATAGTCAAGCATCACCTTCTGGCCACGGATTTCGTAGATGACATCCTTGATATTTTCGGATTGGATATTCGATATAATTAGTTCTTCGCTCATAAGTCGCTGTATTTCATGATGTGGTCACAAATTGTGATATCATCCAATTTCTTTTCTTTCAATTTGTAAAGGTACGAAATAATTCTCAAACAGCCAAAAATAATTCACCTCCGCCGGGGGAAATCTCGACGGAGGTGTAAGGGATACCTATGTTTTTTGATGTATAGATTCTATATAATACTCTTGGTTTTATGTTTCACGGTGCGAAAGTTACTTTATCACTGGTTGCGATGCCCATTGTGTCCAGTCGATTGTGTCCAGATAGCGCTGAACCTGGTCTCGCAATGGTGCAATATCATTTTTAATAATATTCCATAGCACACAGTTGTCGACTTTGTAATATCCATGCACAATATGGTGCCGCATTCCCGCAATGTCGCCCCACGGGACCTCTTTATATTTTTCCACAAACTCACGACTCAGCATATATCCTGCCTCAACAATATGTTGCAGGCGTTCTTTGTCTCTGTTAGGCTCTCTCATAAACCATTATCTTATCGCGGTTCACACTTTCGCGAGCATAGTCGGCCAAACTGCTTTCCGTTACAAGGTCCACTCTCCTTCCCAGCAACTGTTCCAACTCACTCCACATGCCGAAAAATCGTAGTCCTACAGGCTGTGACTGATCCAGGTCGACAAGTAAATCCACATCGCTGTCTTCGGTCTCCTCACCACGGGCGAAAGAGCCGAAAATCCATGCTCGTTCCACTGGCTGATGCTTGAAATAGTCGGCCAACGAGAGTTGTATGTCAGTACTGCACATATGATTCAAACGTTATAATTTCACGCTGCAAAATTACGAATAATATTTGAAACCACCAAAAATAATTCACCTCCGCCGGGGGAAATCTCGACGGAGGCGTAAGGGATATATGGTTCTTGCGTCCTGCTGGGGGGCTTGTCGGAGTGTCGAACGACTATTTGTTGGAATAAGACGCGTTTCTGGTTTTGCCAAAGACCACCACCAGCAGGGCGACGGCGGCGAGGGTGCAGGCGAGGGTCAGCAGGGGCGAGAGGGCAAGAGGGGCCGAGGGGTCGAACGAGGTGCTGTCGCCGGACATCAGAGCGTAGGTCACGACGACAATAGCATTGTTGGCGAAATGGGCCAGCACATTGACCAACAGGGAACGTCCATAGACATAAAGGTATCCCAACAGGGCTCCGAGGAGGAATCGCGGCAGGAAGGCGAAGAGTTCGCCGTGGGCGAGACTGAAGAGGGCCGCTGTGACCCAGACGGCGGCATGCGGATTCTTGAACCAACGCTGCAACAAATTCTGGACTCCCGCACGGAAAAAGAGCTCTTCGCACAGGGCTGGAATCAACGCCAACCCAAAAAGGTTAAGGAGCGGAGGACACTCTTTCAGGAAAGACTCCACCATCTGCTGCGACTGATTGCCAGCCTCGCGGAGGCTATGCTCCAGCTTTTCCCAGGCTCCCGGGAAATGCCACGAGTCGTTCCAGGTGGCGAGCCAGTCGGTGAGCGGCACCAGCAAGAGCAGCACCACGACTCCCAACCCGGCAAGCATCCAACTCTTGCGTTCAAAATCCAACCGGTAGAACTCGCGCTGTTCCTCGCGGTAATACCTCCTTGCCAGCAGCAGTACCGGCAGGGCGAATGTCATCAACTGCACGAAGACATTCCAGAGGAGGAAACCGGCATTGGGGCTTCCGAACTCCGAGTCGTCGGCAATACCCAACGCCATACCGACAATGACGGAGACGACCATCATGACCAACGCCCACAGCGCCAGCACCAAAAGATGCATAAAAGGATGGGAGAACCTTGCCATTTAGTGACCCCGGCGGGATTCAAACCCACGACTTTCGGAACCGGAATCCGACGTTCTATTCAGCTGAACTACGGGGCCAAGAGGTCTATCCAGTAGCCTTTCAAGACACCTCAATAACTGCAAACACAAAATAATATTGTGCAGGGAAGAAAAAAAAATCTTCAATTCCAACAACCGCGCGGGTCGTTTGGCACAAATATTGTTGTATACTATACAATAATATATATCAAAACACGTTATTAAAGGCAATGAAAAGGATAACCCTGTCTATCATATTACTGATATCCATCGCCTCCACAACGATGGCACAGCATTCTTCTGTGTTCTCCTCGGGACGCTGGTGGAAACTCTCCGTCACGGCATCGGGCGTTTACCGCATCACCACGGGCGACATTCCCGCGTTGTCGGGCACCCGTGTGGACAGCATCGCCGTCTACGGCATGGGAAGTGGCATGCTCTCTGTCTACAACAGCGAGACGTCCACCGATGGCCTCCGCCAGTTGGCCATCGAGGTGAAGGACCGCAACGGCAACGGGCTGTTCGATGCCGAGGACGAGATTCTCTTCTACGGCGAAGGGGCCGAGGAGTGGCGCTACAACAGTGGCCTGCAGCGCTGGACCTTCACCCACCATGCCTACGCTACCGAGAACTGTTATTATCTTACGGCCTCTGCCACCGCGCCCAAACGTATCGCCACCGCCGCACCCGTCAACGCCGACACCCTCTTCACCACCCACACTATCGTGACCCACGTGGACAACGACCTGGTGAACATCTACAAAACCGGCCAGCTGTGGATGGGCGAGAAACTCTCCACCGCTGTACCGTCGCGCACCTTCGACCTGCACCTGCCGGGTTCGGGTATAAGCAATGTGAAGCTCCGCTGGGCCGTAGCCACCAGCGGCACCCTCTCGGGAGTCTTCTCCCTCTCTACCAACGGCTACAACCGAGGAGAAGACACCCTTATCTCCAGCAATCCCTACCGCACCATTGTCGATGCCATTCCCGTTGCCTCATCCTCCTACACCTTCACCCTGAGATTCACCCCTTCCGACAACGGGGGCAGCGGCTACCTCGACTTCATCGAGCTCACCGCCGAGGCCGCGCTCACCTTCAGCGGCGGCCAACAGTTGATACGCAACGACCGTTTTCTCCACAACAACGTCTCCTTCCGCATGACGCAGACCTCCTCTGCCAGCGCCAGAGTATGGGAGGTGACCGAAGCTGGACAGGAACGCGAAATGGCGCTCTCCAACAGCACCTGGAGCGATACCACCGGTATCCCGCGCACCTACATTGCTTTCGACGACTACTCCTACCTCGCGCCCGAAGTCATCACGCCTCTCGACAACCAAGACCTCCACGGCTGTGCTGCCGCCGACCTGGTGATAGTGACCCACCCAACCTTTTTGGAGAATGCCTCGCGCCTGGCCACACTGCACGAGCTCTTCGACACCCTCAACACCCTGGTGGTCACCGACGCACAGGTATACAACGAGTTTTCCTCCGGCAAGCAGGACCCCATGGCCATCCGCGCAATGCTGCGCTGGATGAAAGAGCAGTATCCCGCGCGTCCGCCACGCTATTTGGTGCTCTTCGGCAAGGGAAGTTATGACAACCGCAACCTTCTGGGCAACAATATCCCCACGGTGGTGACCTATGAAACTCCGCTCTCCGTCAAATCCCGGGACGACGACAACAAATCCTACGCCAGCGACGATATGCTGGGCTATCTGGCCCCCGATGCCCAAGGGAGCAGCAGCGAGACCCTCGAAGTCAGCGTGGGACGCCTGCCCGCCAGAGATATCGAAGAGGCTGCACTTATGGTGGACAAGATTGAAGGCTATATCACCCGACGCGACCTGATTGACGAGAACAACCGCGGCGACTGGCGCAATTACGTGGCGCTATTGGCCGATGACGCCGACCCCAGCTGTCCCGGCGACAGCCTCTTTGTCCACTCTTCCGAAGTTGTCGCAACCGCCATCAAACAGACCCTGCCACAGATGAATATCGACCGGCTCTATGCCGATGCCTACCACCAGTCGTCCGGCGCCATCGGTTCCTACTATCCCGACCTCAACAACGCCTTGCGTCAACGCATGAACTACGGATGCCTGCTGATCAATTACATAGGGCACGGTTCCGAGGCCTATATCGGCACCGAACGTTATATCGAGCCCGCGGATGTCGCCGCCTATAGCAACACCGACCGTCTGCCTTTGTTCGTCACGAGCACCTGCTCCTACGGCCATTACGACAAACCCGACGAACTCTGCGGTGCCGAAGCCTGCATGCTGGCTCCCGCCGCCGCCATCGGTGTCATTGCCGCCTCACGTCCCATCAGCCATATTGAACGTTTCAACAAAGACGTGGTGCTTTATGCCCTCGACCCCGCAAACACCATTGGCGACGCCCTGCGCAAGGCCAAGAACAGAACCTCTGTCCACATGTCCATCGCCCTCATCGGCGACCCCGCCCTGCGTCTGAGCCAACCTACCCACCGCGTCCGCGTGACACATATCAACACCACGCCTGTGGACGACACCACCGACATTATGGCCGATGTCCTCAGCCGTGTCACCGTCAGCGGCGAGATACAGGATGCCGACGGGCAACTCGTCAGCGACTTTGACGGCACCATCTATCCTGTTGTGTACGACCGTGAGATGCGCGCCACCACGTTGGCCAACGACAATCCCGGCACCGAAGTCTCCTTCTGGCAGCAGAAAACCGTCCTCTACAAAGGCAGCCACTCCGTTAGCGGCGGCCGTTTCGAATACTCGTTCATTGTGCCCATGGATGTCTCTTACCGCTACGACTATGCAAAGCTGAGCCACTATGCGAAGAGTCCTTCCGACCACGCCACCGGCAGCTTCACGCACCTGATGCTCGGGGGCATGAGCGACTCGGCCTATGACCATGCGGAGCCTCCCGCAATACGTCTTTTCTTGGGAGACACCAACTTCCGTGCCGGAGGACTTACAGGTCCCTCCCCCACCCTGCTGGCTTTGATTACCGACTCTGCCGGCATCAATATCGGCACTGGCCTCGGTCACGACATCACCGCCGTTGTCGATGACAATCCCGGAAGTCTCATCGTCCTCAATGACCTCTTCCAACCCGACATCGCCGACGGCCGCTGCGGCAGCGTGTCCTATACCTTGCAGGGGCTCGCTCCCGGACGACATACCGTCACCGTCAAAGCATGGAACATCTTCGGCCTTTCTTCTTCCGCCACTGTGCCATTCACTGTCCACAGCAACGACACCCTCACCTTCTCCGAACTCACCTGTGCCCCCAACCCCGCCACCACACGGGCCACCTTCTCGCTCCGCGTCAACAATCCCGCCGACATCCTGTCGGCCGAATTGCAGATATACAACTTCCACGGCCAGCTGCTGTACACCCACACTCCGACAGTATCAGCAGGAGCCTTCCTCGTGGGCCCGGTCTACTGGGATGTCTCCTCCGTACCGCCGGGACTCTACCTCGCCCGCATGGTCCTTTCATGCTCCGACGGCGAGACCCGACAAGTCACTACAAAATGTATTGTACGCTGACACAATAAAAAGAATCCTCCAACGTTATAGAGGATAGTTTTAACAGAAAAAAAGATAGATTAAGAATAGATGAAGAAACTGATTTCACTGACACTGCTTATGGCCATGGGCGGAATGCTCTGGGCCCAGTCCTCATGGATAGGACAAGATGCCTCGAACAAGAATTATATCTCCACTGGCATGCCCATATTGTTGATTGCCCCCGACGCCGTCTCCGCCGCTCTGGGCGACGCCGGCGTAGCCTCTACCCCTGATGCCTATTCGGCACACTGGAACAACGCCAAGTTTGCCTTTATCGAGAATCAAGCCGGCATCAGCACCACCTACACCCCTTGGCTGCGCAAGTTGCAAGTGGGCGACATGAACCTCTTCTACCTCGGTGGTTACTACCGCATCAACAACCGCAGTACCGCTGCTGCCAGCCTCACCTACTTCACCCTGGGAGACATCGACATGACCGATATCGACGGACAGAAAATCAACACGCTGCACCCCAACGAATTCGCCATCGATGCCACCTACGCCCTTAAACTCACCGACGACCTCTCCCTCGGTGCCACGGGCCGCTATATGCGTTCCGACCTCACCAACGGGCAGACCATCAACGACGGTAGCGGCAACACCGCCACCCAAGCCGCCAACTCTCTCGCTGCCGACATCGGACTTTACTTCCAAAAAGGCATCGACAACAATCAGGAATACGCCTTGGGTCTATTCATCTCCAACCTCGGCGCCAAACTCTCCTACTCCAACGACGATAACGACAAAGAGTTCCTTCCCGCCAACCTCCGTTTCGGCGGCCGCTACACCAACCGCATCGACAACTACAATAAAATCTCGGTGCTTCTCGACTTCAACAAACTTCTCGTCCCCACGCCGCCCTATACCAAGGATGGTGTGACCTACCCTTCGCGCTACGCCAACAACTATGCCGAGTACAACAACATCGGTGTCATACAGGGTGCCATCCAGTCGTTCTACGACGCTCCCGGCGGCTTCTCCGAAGAGATGCATGAGGTGCAGATTTCTACAGGTGCCGAATACTGGTATGCCGAAACCTTCGCCATCCGCGCCGGTTATTTCTACGAGCATGAGACCAAGGGTGGTCGCCAGTACGCCACCGTGGGTTTTGGTATCCGCTACAACTACTTCTCCGGCGATTTTGCCTACCTCATCCCCACCACTACCGTTTCCACCAACTCTCTGGCCAATACCATCCGTATCTCCATCGGAATTGATATGAAACCGACGAAGTAAAGTTTAAAGTTTAAAGTTTAAGGTTTAAAGAATTCTATGATGCGCATTGGGACAGGATATGACGTTCATCGTCTCCAAGAGGGTCTTCCTCTGTGGATTGGAGGTGTGCGTATTGAGCACACCCATGGTCTTCTGGGACACAGCGACGCCGATGTGCTGCTCCATGCCATCTGCGATGCCCTCCTTGGGGCTGCCGCTTTGGGCGACATCGGCAAGCATTTCCCCGACACCGACCCCGCCTACAAAGGCATTAACAGCCTCAAACTGTTGGCACATGTAGGCACTTTGCTGAAAGAGCACGGTTACTCTGTAGGCAATATCGACAGCACCGTTGTTGCGCAGCGTCCAAAGATGGCTCCCCATATCCATCAGATGCGGCAGAACATCGCCGATACCCTCGGCATCAGCGTCGACCAGGTATCGGTGAAAGCCACTACCACCGAGCGCCTCGGATTCGAGGGCCGCGAAGAAGGAATCAGTGCCCAAGCTGTGGCGCTGCTAGTATAACTAGTGAAACTAGTGAAACTAGTGGAACTAGAAGACCAGAAGAAGAATGGAAGAAAACAAGCCCTACATATCACCCCAAGCAGACGACGAAGCCACCGTATTAGAAGACAACGGCTGCTCACTGGTGCTTTGGAACGACGATGTCCACACTTTCGACTACGTCATCAAGGCGCTTGTCGACATCTGCCGACATACCACCGAGCAGGCCGAACAATGTGCCATCCTCGTGCATTGCCACGGGAAATGCACCATCAAACATGGCTCCTACACCGAACTTCTCCCCATGCACACTGCTCTGCTGAACAAACAACTGACCAGTGAGATTGTTGAATAGAAAAATATTATCACAATGAATACAGCTTTGATTATCATTATCCTGATTCTGGGTGTTGCGTTGCTGGCACTTGAGATTGTGGCATTGCCCGGTGGTGTCGCCGGATTCTTCGGCGTGGGACTCATCGGTGTGGGTGTATGGCAGAGCTACGGTCAATTTGGCAACAACGTGGGTACTATCATCCTTATCTGCGCCATTGCACTTTGCATCCTCATGCTGATTCTTTTCATGAAAGCGAAAACATGGAAACGGTTCAGTCTCAACGAGGAGGTGGATAGCAAGGTGAACCAGTTAGAACCTGCCGTGAAAGCAGGCTCCCGTGGGGTCACTATCTCACGTCTCGCCCCCACAGGAAAAGCCCTCATCGACGGTGAACAGATGGAAGTCCATGCCGTCAACAAATTCATTGACCCCGACCGACCCATCGAGGTGGTCGGCATCGAAGGTTACCGCATCGATGTAGTGGAAACCAATGACAACCGATTCGAAAATTGTAATTAACAACTAAAATTATAGCCTTATGACTGAAACAATGATTATCATTGGAGTGTGCTTTGTAGCCCTCGTCCTTTTCCTTTATTTAGTGCCTATTGGAATTTGGTTCCAGGCTCTCATTTCGGGTGTCCACACCTCGCTGGTGCAGCTCATCTTCATGCGCTTCCGTAAAGTGCCTCCCACGGTCATCGTCAACAACATGATTTCAGCCACCAAGGCAGGCCTGCAACTCAAACAGAACGACCTTGAAGCCCACTATCTGGCTGGTGGTCATGTCAACTCTGTTGTCAACGCTCTCATCAGCGCTGACAAGGCCAACATGAATCTTGATTTCAAGACTGCCACCGCCATCGACCTCGCTGGCCGCGACGTGCTCAAAGCCGTGCAGACCTCCGTCAACCCCAAAGTCATTGACACTCCCCCTGTGGCCGCCGTTGCAAAAGATGGTATCCAGCTTATCGCCAAAGCCCGTGTCACCGTGCGTACCAACATCAAACAGCTCGTTGGTGGTGCCGGAGAAGAGACCATTCTCGCCCGTGTCGGCGAAGGTATCGTGACCTCCATCGGCTCGGCTACCAGCCACAAACAGGTGCTTGAGAATCCCGACAGCATCTCCAAGCTCGTCCTTACCAAAGGCCTCGACAGCGGCACCGCTTTCGAAATTCTCTCCATCGACATCGCTGATATCGATGTGGGTAAGAACATCGGTGCGCAGTTGCAGATGGACCAGGCCAACGCCGACAAGAACATCGCTCAAGCCAAGGCTGAGGAGCGCCGCGCTATGGCTGTCGCTTCCGAGCAGGAGATGAAAGCCAAAGCCCAGGAAGCTCGTGCCAAAGTCATCATGGCCGAGGCCGAAGTGCCGCTGGCTATGGCCGAAGCATTCCGCAACGGCAACCTCGGCATCATGGACTACTATCGCATGAAGAATATCCAAGCCGATACCGACATGCGCGCCTCCATCGCCACGCCGCAGGGTACTCCCAAACCCAACACCAACAAGCCATTAGATAAATAATTAATACTACCGACCATGTTTAAAAGTAGCAAAATTAGTCTTATCATCCGAGGCATCCTATTCTCTGCTTTAGGAATCGTCTGCTTCTGTTTCCCGGTGGACACGATGGCTCTTTTTGCCAAGATTGCTGGTATTGTGATAGTCATCACGGGAGTTGTATTCTTCTTTCTCGAATACAAGACAGCTGCCCGCAGCCTTGAAACGATGCGTATCTCTGCATCGCTACTGATGGTCGCACTTGGTGCTCTTATCATCATCCACCCCGAAATTATAGCCATTCTCCTCGGAATCTTCATTCTCTTTGAAGGCATCGACTTTACTTTCAACACCATCAAATACTTCCGTGCCGGTGCCAAAGGCTGGTGGCTTATGCTCTTGTTCGGAGTGATTGTCATTGTTTTCGGCTTTTGGAGCATCTTTGTTCCCGAAATCACAGCCTCCACGCTGAGTATTCTCTTTGGCATTGCTTTCCTCAGCATTGGTATCGCCAGTTTCACCGGACTTGCCGGTCTGCGTCTTGTGGAAGACTACCTCGAAGCTTCCCGCAAAGCCATTGAAGAAAAAAGTGGAGAGTATGTCGAAACAGAAATTGTGAAATAATAACTAAAATTGATTAACATGAGAAAAAACATTATGACACTTGCAGCTGTCTTTTGCTGCACCTTGTTCGCAACGATGTTTGTCTCCTGCGAAAAAGAAGAAATAAATTTAACAGCCTATGGCTATGATGCTACTCTCATTTGGTTTACAGACGATTATGTATCGGACGAAAACAAAGCCATCCTTGCCGCTTTTAAACAAATCTTTGGTAACACCGAAAATATTATTAAACAATATTCCAGCATCCAAGATGATAGAATAAAAGAGGAATGTGAAGCCCTCAAAACCCGGTTCTCCAATCTTCAGAGCACCTTACTTACCTACAACCTCATTCGCTACACTTTCGATAATTCTGGTCGAAAGCAAGACACTATCGCCACCTATTTCTTTGGTCGCGCCTCAACGGGAACCCGATATGCCAAATACAAATATGAATCCTACCAACATGATTTCTTGACACAGCTCAGATCTGTCCGGGATTCCATCGGAGAGGCTCTCTACACTGGCACCTTCAACACCTTCAAAAACATTAGCAGAGCATTCAACCACCATCTCAATCCCTACACCTCGCATTATAATCCAGAAGTTGAGTCTACTCAGCGTATCACTCAAATGTGCGACTCCATCTTCAATGCCCACCAGAATGACACCATGGCCCTCCCCATTCACTTCACAGTTGATAAAATCGATGTATTCCACCAGTCTTCTCAACTCTGGGACAGAACACTCCCTGCCAATATGTAAAAAACTGTGACTTACATAAAGAGGACACCCCATTACGAGTGTCCTCTTTATTATTTGTGGTTTATGAAATAATATGCTAGTATTGCTCTTTATTGTTGGGGAAGTCTCCTGATTTGACATCAGAAATATAATGGCGGATAGCATTAGAGATATCCTCGCCGAAGGTGCCATAGGTGCGGAGGTAACGAGGCTTGAACTGCTGGGTGATACCGAGCATGTCCTGCAACACGAGGACTTGTCCATCGGTGGCGGAGCCGGCACCGATACCTATGGTGGGGATTTTGAGTTCTGCGGTGACCTCTCCAGCCAACTTGGCAGGGATTTTCTCCAGAACAATGGCAAAACAACCTGCCTCTTGAAGGATAAGCGCATCTTTCTTCACTTGGTCAGCCTCCTCTTTTTCGGTAGCACGCACGGCATAGGTGCCAAATTTATTGATGCTCTGAGGTGTGAGACCGAGGTGTCCCATTACGGGGATGCCGGCCGAAAGAATGCGCTGAATACTCTCGAGGATTTCCTCACCACCCTCCATCTTGATAGCGTCGGCGCCCGTCTCTTTCATGATGCGGATGGCACTAGCCAAAGCCTGTTTAGAGTTGCCCTGGTAAGTGCCGAAAGGCATGTCAACGACGACAAGTGCACGCTTCATGGCCTTGACCACCGAAGCGGCATATATAATCATCTCATCGAGAGTGATGGGCAACGTGGTCTTGTGACCCTCCATCACATTGGCGGCGGAATCGCCCACCAGCACCACATCAATCTTAGCGCTCTCAAGGAGCGAGGCCATGGAGTAGTCGTAGGCGGTGAGCATGGCGATTTTCTCGCCATGGAGTTTCATATTCTGCAGGACACGCGTAGTGACCTTGGTGACATCGGTTTGTAAGTATGCCATTATTTTCGATTTTACTTTATTTCAAAAGATTAGTCTTCGATGATTTCCTCACCTTTCAGCTCTTTCTTTTCTGAGGGTTTTTTGAAATCTTCTTCCTGTTCGGGAACAATACGGAAGAGGTTGCGCAACGCTTTCTTGAGTTCATACTGTCCATGCTTATCAACACGATAAGCCACAAAGAAACGCTTGCCCACAGCAAATGCTGCTGCTTCCGTAGGAGAATCTACTTCATAAAAATAATCCTTCAACTCTTTCTCCTGAATACGCTTGCCCAGATAGATGGTATCGAACTGGTCAACACTGATGGGCGCCTGTAACACCAAATCGCCCTTACCGGGCAATTTGCGTGTAGGTAACGCCTTGTATTCGATTCCTCGCGTAGTCTTCACCTTGGCAAAAAACTTCAGTTTCGAAGCCAACTGTTCCGGTGTTGCGGGAATGCGAACAAACACAGAGTCTTTTTGTTCCAACTCACACTCATCGGCACCACGGCCAAAGTTGCTCTTCACAATAATATATCCTGCCTGAACAAGTATCTGCTTAGGATGTGGAATAAGTTTGTAACGTTCTACCGTCTGACGATAGTCAAGATGGTCGTCGACGGATATTTGCAAACCTCCTGGGCAGGTATCCTTGGTACCTGCCACCGAATATACCGAGCCGCGGGCAAGGAAGAGGGTAGCATAATAGCCACGCACCAGACTATCTTCTGAAGGCATAAAGCATCCACGCGCCGTACCCACACATTCGTCGGGGTCATTCTTGAAAGTGACCAAAACAGAATTTTCCAACGGGATAGTTTTGTTGAGCAAACGGCGTGCTTCCGGCAATTCGCTGTAATTGTATACAGCCGTAGACGTCGGTACCTCAAAACGAAGAGTCTCCACGGTATCTCCGTGACACGAGCAGCGAATAGGGTTATGCGCCATACGTATGGGGAAAGGGGCATAACTGCGCATAGCAAAATAGCGCACTACACCGTCCACGCGACGTTGACCCAGAGAGTCATCTCCGTTACCATAGCTCTCCACAGTCATCGTGTAATAGTTGGGATTCTCAATATCGAAAGCTATGCGATAGGCCGAATCAAGAAGGTCAAGGTCGTTCACAGAATAAGAAGAATCGTTGCCTTGATAACACAGCAACAATTGAAATGTCGGCGGATTGGTCAATGCCTTCTGCATGTTCTTCACCGGCTTGGCCGAAGGGATATAAAGACCCGACTGTCCCAAAACAGGTGAAAGGAGAAATGTGAATGGTGAAAGCAGGGCAAACGCCAACAGGAGCCGTTTCATGACTTCAACAATTCATTGATGATTTGATCGGTGGAGATATTCTCAGCTTCAGCGAAATAGTTACGAACAATGCGGTGACGCAGCACATTGAAAGCGACAGCACGCACATCTTCGGCATCGGGAGAATACTTACCATGCATGGCCGCATAGGTACGTGCTCCCATGATAAGATACTGTGAGGCACGAGGGCCTGCACCCCAAGAGATGTAACGGTTGATTGATTGATTGTCTGAATGCTTGATTGGTTGAGTGGAGGGACGAGTCTGAGCCACCAACTTTACGGCATACTCCACTACATTGTCGGGTACGGGCATGCGACGAATCAGTTGCTGGAAAGCAAGGATTTCCTCAGCGGTAAGTATCTTCTCCACCTTAGCATCACGGTCGACAGTAGTCTGGCGAACAATCTGCACCTCTTCTTCGAAAGAGGGATAATCAAGCTTGACGTTAAACATAAAACGGTCGAGCTGTGCCTCAGGAAGCGGATATGTGCCCTCCTGTTCTATGGGGTTCTGCGTGGCGAGGACAAAGAAAGGATTGGGCAAAGGATAGGAGGTGCCGGAAACCGTGACACGATGCTCCTGCATAGCCTCGAGGAGTGCAGCCTGAGTCTTAGGAGGCGTACGGTTGATTTCGTCGGCAAGAACAATACCGGCAAAGACCGGACCTTGAATGAACTTGAAGTTACGCTCACGATCGAGAATTTCCGAACCCGTGATATCGGAAGGCATAAGGTCTGGGGTGAACTGGATACGAGAGAAAGAAAGGCCGAGCGCTTGAGCCAAGGTATTCACCATCAAAGTCTTGGCCAACCCAGGAACACCGAGAAGCAGGCAATGCCCCCCTGTAAAGACCGAGAGGAGGAGACTGTCAACGGCTTCTTGCTGACCCACAATCACTTTGGCCATTTCTGAGCGCAAAGCATTGTATTTCTGCTCGAAGAGATCAAGATTTTCTTTGTCGGACATACTATTTGATTTTAAGGTTTCGGAAAGAGCAGTTTTGATATTCAGGAGAAAGTTTGATATAAGTTTTATTCAATTGTGTCTGTGCCCACTGACGCATATACTTCTGCTTTGCTGAGGCAAGGGCGGCATTGTAAATATTGTCGTAGTCGTCGGTAAGATTCGCCCGATGAGCCGGGTGTTTCTTATTGAGGCGCACAATGCGGTAGGCCTCCCTATTGTCGGAAGTGCGGAAAGCGGTTGCATTGGAAATCTCTCCCACATCGAGTCCAGGAACACCCACGGCAAGATAGCTCTCCTTGAGGGCTTCGGCATCAAAACGACCAGTACCATCAGTAGTATTGGTAACGGTACCTCCCTGACGGGCATTGTCAGCAGTGCTGTATTGTTTGGCGGCGTCTTCAAAAGAGATGTTGCCGGAACGAATCTCTACAGCCAGACTATCGAGGCGCATACGTGCGCGCAGAAGGTCTTCGGAAGAAACCTTGGGAATAATAAGGATGTGGCGGGCATTGATGGTATTCCCTCGACGTTCGATAAGCTGAATGATGTGGAAACCAAACTGAGTCTCAATGATAGGTGACACTTCGCCAGGTTTGAGTGCAAAGGCGGCAGCCTCAAACTCTCCCACCATATCTCCACGGGAGAAAAAGCCCAATTCGCCACCTTTGGAAGCGGTTCCTGGATCCTGAGAATAGAGGGTAGCAAGCATAGAAAACTTCTCTCCTTTGATGACTCGCTCACGCAGGGCGGCAAGCTCGGTACGGACGCGGTCACGCTCAGCTTCAGACACGACCGGCTGAATGACAATTTCCGAAATTTCATAGCGCTCCGGCATCATGGGGAGGCTGTCTGTGGGAAGCGTATTGAAGAAGTCTGTAACTTCGGCGGGAGTCACTTTTACACTCTCCGTAAGGTTATATTCCACACGACGACTGAGAAGGTTAGAGCGAACCATTCGATTGTACTGCTCTTTAAGATCCTCATAGTCGAGTCCCGTGTTATCTCGGATAGCTTCCTTACTGCCATACTGGCGAAGGAGTCCTTTAAGGTAATACTGAACATACTGGTCCACTTCGTCATCAGAGACTTCGACACTATCGATCTCACCCTTATGGACAAGAAGTTGGGTAAGGATAAGGTTTTCGAGGATATCGCAGCGAGTCTGTCCTGCTTCAGAAGAACGCAAGCGTGTCTGCGCATATGCGGTCTCAATATCGGAGTATTTCACAATATTCTTTCCCACAACGGCAGCAACACCGTCCACGAGCGTTCCTTCTTGCGCATAGACAGGCGAAGGATGAAAGGTGAAGGGGGAAAGTAGGGCTATTACCAGCAGTATTTTTTTCATTCTTTACTCTTATTGTTATTGATTCTTTATTCTTTTCACGTGGCCACCATTCTCAGCCTCGCTAAGGAGGTCGGAACGGAGTTTTTCAAGGATTTCCACCTTACGGTGATTAAGGAGTATGGCACGGATGTTGTCTCGCTGCATGTCAAGGGGGGAGATATCGTCGGTAACCTTATAGTCAAGGATACGGGCGGCATAGAAAAGGGAGTCGTCCGAGAGGGTGATAGCACGATGCTGTTTCAAGAAAAGACTCTCGTTATAGGCAGTGACTGGGACAACCGTTTGGAGAGTATTGAAAGGAATCCAAGACTCCGCATCGTAATAGCCAGTAAAACCGTTGTGCGAGGCTGTTTCCTCAAGTTCGATGATGTCTTTCTCCGAGAATGTGCCTCGCGAAACAATCTTCTTCAGTTTTGCAACAGCGGCGGCTTTGACCGGTGCCACAACATAAACGATCTTCACTATACTGTTCTTTAGTGTAAAGTCGGCCTTGTGCTGCGCGTAGTAGTCTTCTATCTGTACATCGGTGATATTGGTATCGAGAAGTTGGTCGATAATCTGACGCTCGTACGTGTAGACAAGGAGGTCGTTTTTGTATTCACGCAGTTCACGCTCGAAGTTGTCAGTCACATTCTTGCTGGCTTTCTCCAGAATTACAGCCTGACGAATCCATTGCTCTATGTAAGCATCGACGATAGCAACGCTGTCCTCGGGACTCATACCTTCAGGAACAAGTCCTTCGATGTCTGTAGCCAGAAGTTCCTGGTCATAGACGCTGACAAGCACCGGAGAAGGGTCGGCCTTGCGCGAGCATGCCGTCATGAGCACAAAGAGTGCACAAAGACTAAAAGCGAATCTGGTTAAGTGCATCGTAGTGGATTTTCACCTTGTACTTTGCGCGGAGGGATTTGCAGAGGTTCTGTTCGTATTCGTTCTGCCAGCCACTAAGGTAATAGCCACGAGCCTCGAGTTGCCCTTTCAAACAGGGCTCGATGATGTTCTGTACCACGAGGACACGATAACCCTTGGCTCCATCGGACGAGGTGTAGACCCCACGCTGCCATTGGTCAGAAGCAAGGAGCGACTGACGTCCCTGCTCCACTTGGTCGACAACAACGGTGACAGGCTCTGCGGCACTGGTCTTTTTGCGGTTGACCTTATCTAAAAGCATCTCCTGCATGGCAGAAGAAGAGAGATTCTTGTCGAGAGCTTTGCGCATCAGTTTGACGGCTTTGGCGGGATCGAGAGCAGCGCTGTCGGCAATAGTGAGAACCACTACGCGCGCACGCGTACGCCAGAAATATATAGAATCTTCCGGGTTTTGCATGCTCTTCTTGGCACTTTCACGTGCATAGAAAGCGGCGAATCCAACAGAGTCGTTGATGGCTGCAGTCCATATCATCTTTTCGTTGTAGTCGAAAATCATCAGGCCACGACGGTATTCATCAACGAGGTCGGCGAATTCAGGATATTCCTTCTCCAGTTGACTATCGGCATAAGCAATAGAAACACTGTCGAGAAAATCGTTATAGAGGTTGCGCACATGATAGGCCATGTCGCAACGAAGTGTCCTGTACTGATTTTTGCGGATATAGCGGGCGAAATCGATTGCGTTGTACTTCTTTCCCGGAACTTCGACAAGGGGACGGAGGTCGTGGACAAGGGTGGTGTCGCGGAAGCGCCATTCTGCCTTGAAGACAGAATCGTTGACAAGCGAGACAATCTCATCCAGCGAAGCCATCATCTCGGTGGGCTGCTGATTTTTTTTCTTATTCTTGCCTTGCTGTTTGACAGGAGTGACGGTGAAGTCCACGATGCCATATTTCTCTCGTGCCGAAGCAGCAAACGACTTACGGGAGGCATCGCCACGCTGGTCACGAGCCATACGCTGCTTATAGTACGGCACCATTGACTCAAAAGGAGGCAGCGTATCCTTGCTGACGAGCTTTACAATATGCCAGCCATAACGGGTAAGGAATGGGTGGGAAACCTCACCGGGTTGAAGTTCACTAAGCACCTTGACATACTCCTGCGGAAGTTGTCCGAGGACGGCATCCCTGATGTAACCGCCGTCGTGGGCCGTGGATTCATCGTCGCTCTGCAGCGCAATATTTTCAAACGGCACCCCCGACATGATATTCTCATACATGCGGCCGATGGTTTTCTGACGCTCATTACCGCGCAGCCAGATATGCTGGAGGGTTGTCTTGCCGTACATCTCCACCCGGTCATAAAGCTTAATCAAGTGATAACCGTAGCGTGTACGTACAGGCATGCTCACCTCACCGGGTTGGAGCGAATAGGCAGCAGTCTCGAAGGGATAAACCATCTGGAATGAAGAAAAATAAGCCAACTCACCCTCATTAGGTTTAACGGGATCATAGGGCCTGGCTCGCCGGGCCTCTTCAATGGCCACAGCCGTGAAATCTTCTCCATTCAAGATACGCTGTCGGTATTCAAGCGCACGATTGTAGGCCTCCAACGTGTCCTCCGGCGGAGCATCGGGACCTACCTTGATAAGGATATGCGATACATGGAGGGAATAGCGGTTACGCTCATAGGCTTCCTGAAGGATTTTCATGAGCATCACGGAGTCGATAAGGTACGGGGCTGCAAGGTCGTGACGATACTTGGCCAGTTCGAGTCTGAGGTCGCTAGCAGTGTCTAAACCCAAGGCTTTGGAATCACAGAGCTTGGCGCGGAAGTTGGCATAGAGCTCGGCATACTCGGCGAGGGATTTACTCTTCTCCGCTTGGGAGAGATTCTTTTTGTTGAAATCACTGCCTGCCGACAGGCGGAAGTCGTGCATGAACTCCGACTGCAGAATCTGCTGCCCCCCTACCTCAAGCACCACAGGGTTATGATCCTGCGTCTGGGCATAAGTAATTGAAAATTGAAAATTGAAAATTGAAATGATGGCTGTAGCCAACAATATCTTCTTCATTTATAACGTTTAAAGTTTAAAGTTTAAAGTTTAATGTAGGGGAGTACCCCAGTGTACGCCCGGTTTAAAGTCCTCGTTTCTTTAACCGTTAACCGTTAACCGTTATCTGGAATAGTTCGGTGCCTCGCGGGTGATGGCGATGTCATGAGGATGGCTCTCAGTACGGCCGGCAGCGGTGATGCGGATAAACTTGGCCTGTTGCAGGTCGCCGATGGTACGGCTGCCGGTATAGCCCATGCCAGCCTTCAAACCACCGACCATCTGGTAGAGTACCTCGTTGAGGGTGCCTTTGTAGGGCACACGTCCCACCACACCCTCGGGGACGAGCTTCTTGGCATCGGTCTCCTTGTCTTGGAAGTAGCGGTCTTTCGAGCCGCTCTGCATGGCTTCGAGGGAACCCATGCCGCGATAGCTCTTAAACTTGCGACCTTCGAAGATAATGGTCTCGCCCGGAGCCTCGTCGACACCGGCCACCAAGCTGCCCACCATGATACTGCTGGCACCAGCGGCAATGGCCTTCACGATATCGCCGCTGTAGCGGATACCGCCATCAGCGATGACCGGCACATCATAGCCTTTCTGCTTCAGGGCTCCGCACACCTCGCAAACGGCGGTGAGCTGCGGCACACCGATACCAGCCACAATGCGCGTCGAGCAGATGCTTCCAGGGCCGATACCCACCTTGATGGCGTCGGCACCGGCTTCTGCCAGCATGATGGCGGCTTCACCCGTGGCGATATTACCCACCACCACGTCGATGTCTTTGTATTTGTTCTTCACCTGCTTGAGGGCATCCACCACACGGATGGAATGGCCGTGGGCAGTATCAATGACGATGGCGTCGGCACCGGCTTTCACCAGAGCGTCGACACGGTCCATCATATCGGGCGTGATGCCCACACCGGCAGCCACACGGAGACGACCGTTGGCATCCTTGCAAGCGTTGGGACGCTCCTTGGTCTTCATGATGTCGCGGTAAGTGATAAGGCCCATAAACTGGCCCTCCTCGTTCACCACAGGCAGTTTCTCAATCTTGTGCTGCTGAAGAATATCGGTAGCTTCAGCGAACGTGGTTCCCACATGGGTGGTGATGAGCTTGGTGATCATAATCTCACTCAGCGGACGCTCCATATCGCGTTCGAAACGGAGGTCGCGGTTGGTCACCATGCCGATGAGCATCTTGTTCTCGTCGACGATGGGAATACCACCGATGCCGTATTCCTCCATCAGATGCAGGGCATCCTTCACCTTGGCGTCCTTATTGAGGGTTACGGGGTCAATAATCATGCCGTTCTCGGCACGTTTCACTTTGCGCACCTCGTTGGCCTGACGTTCGATACTCATATTCTTGTGGAGCACGCCGATGCCGCCCTCCTGCGCCATGCCGATGGCCATGGCGGCCTCGGTGACAGTGTCCATAGCGGCACTCACCAAGGGGGTGTTGAGGGTGATGCGCTTGGAGAAGCGCGAGGCTACCGAGACTTCGCGGGGCAGCACTTCAGAATAGGCGGGGACGAGCAGCACGTCGTCGTAAGTAAGGCCTTCGCCGATGAATTTAGAGGTGTCTGTATACATAATAAACGCGTTTTATTTCCCAAAGAAATTAATTTGCAAAAATACTACTTTTTTTCGACATATAGAGGATAAAAAAATATAAAAACAAAAAATATATGCTTTACGCACTGACAATCAGCATATATAATATTTTTATAATAAACCCCGAAAGTCAGATTAAAAACTTTCGGGGTTTATTATTCACCTACCACAAAGGAGGATTATTTCATCTTCATTCCGAGATTGTACATGATGAAGCCATAGATGTCGGCTTGTTCCTCGATGACCTTGGCCAGGGGTTTGCCGCCGCCGTGACCGGCTTTGGTGTCGATGCGGATAAGCACGGGGTTGGCACCTTGGTGGCATTCCTGAAGGGTGGCAGCGAACTTGAAGGAGTGGGCAGGCACCACACGGTCGTCGTGGTCGGCAGTAGTGACAAGGGTGGCAGGATAGGAGGTGCCGGGCTTGAGGTTGTGGAGCGGCGAATAGCCCAGGAGGTATTCGAACATCTCTTTGGAGTCCTCACTGGTGCCATAGTCGGGTGCCCAGTTCCAGCCGATGGTGAATTTGTGGTAGCGGAGCATGTCCATCACACCCACCTGGGGCACTGCCACGCGGAAGAGGTCGGGACGCTGGGTCATGCAGGCACCGACGAGGAGGCCGCCATTGGAGCCTCCCACGATGGCTATCTTCTCGTTCGAGGTGTAGCCCTCGCGGATGAGCCACTCGGCGGCACCGATAAAGTCGTCGAAGACGTTCTGTTTCTGCATCTTGGTGCCGGCAATGTGCCATTCCTCACCATATTCGCTGCCGCCGCGGAGGTTGACCTGCGCATAGATGCCTCCATTCTCGAGGAAGGGGATGCGCATGGCCGAGAAGCCAGGTCCGAGCGAGATGTTGAATCCACCGTAGCCGTAGAGGAAGACGGGATTCTTGCCATTGCGTTTGAGGCCTTTCTTATAGGTCAGCGACATCGGGATACGTGTGCCGTCCTTGCTGAGGAAGAAGACCTGCTCGCTGACGAAGTCCTCCTGACGGAATTTGATTGTAGGAGAGGAATAGAGGGTGCTCTCGTTGCGGTCGATATCGTAGCGGTAGATGGTGCCGGGCTGGGTGAACGAGGTGAAGGAATAGAAGCACTCGGGCTCTTTCTCGTCGCCGATGAAGCCGACGCTGCCCACGCTGGGGAGCTTCACCTCGTGGCGCAGGCGTCCGTCGAGGCCGTAGACATAGGCGTGGTCGAAGACATCCTGCTGATAGGTGAGGATGAACTGTCGGTTGATGACACTGATGCCGCTAAGGACGTTGGACTGTTCGGGAATCAATCCCTGCCAGTCGGCGATGCCGGGATGGCGTATGTCGGCCTTCATAATGCGGGCTTTCGGGGCTCCGTAGTTGGTGTAGAGGTAGATGGTGTTGCCCTCGGAGTAGATGGGGCTGTACTGGTAATCCATGTCGGTGGTCATCTGGATGAACTGCGAATTGGGCTGGCGCAGGTCGCGCACATAGAGGTTGTTGCCGCTGCCCTCTCCGCTTTCGTAGAGAAACATCATTGTCTCCTCCTCGTTAGTTTCCACTCCATAGAAACGCTTGGGATAGACGGGGTTCTGATAGAAGAGCACATCCTCGCTCTGCGGTGTTCCCACACGGTGATAGTAGATTTTGTGGGTCTCGTTCACATTGGAGAACTCCTTACCCTGCTCGGGGGCATCGTAGGCGCTGTAGTAGAAGCCGTCGCCCTGCCAGGCGGCACCAGAGAATTTTGCCCACAGGATGTGGTCGGAGGTGAGCTGGCCGGTCTTGAGGTCGATGACGTAAAACTCCTGCCAGTCGCTGCCCGAACGCGAGATGCTGTAGGCGGCCCAGCGGCCGTTGTGGGAGAAATGGACACCTCCCAGCGCCACAGTGCCGTCGTCGCTCAGCGTATTGGGGTCGAGGAAGACACGCGGGGTGCCGCCCAACGCATCCATCACATACATCACATACTGGTTCTGGAGACCGTCGTTCTTATAGAAATACCACTTCCCGTGGCGTTTGCGGGGAGCGCCAATCTTTTCGTAGTTGGCGAGTTCGGTGAGTCTTTTCTGCAGTTTCTGGCGGAAGGGAATCTTCGCCAGATAGGCGTTGGTTATCGCATTTTCCGCCGCCACCCAGGCGGCCGTCTGTGCACTGGTGTCGTTCTCGAGCCAACGGTAGGGGTCGGCCACCGTGGTGCCAAAATAGGTATCGGCGGTAGCCACTTTCTCGGCTTTTGGATACTGGATGTTTTGTGCCGAAATGGCAGTCGTAGCTAAAGCAGCCATGAGGAAAAGAATATTACGTTTCATTATTTAATATTTTTAAGTTTCAATCTTTTCTGAATATTGATGTCTAAGGAGTTTCTCACTGTGTAGTTCGGGGAAAAAACGATTGCAAAGGTACAACATTTTTTTTATTCCACAAAATTTTTCCCGTCATCCTACGATTGGTTTAAGAAACTTTCGTACCTTTGCAGCCGCATTTTTATATTTTTATACAATGAAAAAGATATTCCAAGTCATTTGCACTGTTGCAGTTATCGCCTTGATGGGGAGCTGCGGCAACAAGAACGAGTTTACGATTAACGGCACAGTTAACAGCAATATGGACGGCCAGATGGTCTATCTCTACAATTATGAGAACCACGACAAACCGAAAGACAGCACCTTGGTATCCGACGGGAAGTTCACCTTCACAGGAATTGTCGACACCGCCTGGATGGCCGTAATTACTTCCTCAGAGTCTGTCGTAGGCATTCTTTTCGTGGAGCCGGGCACCATCACCTTGAAAAGTGACAGCATTGGAGGCACTCCCCTCAATGATAAATACTACGCATTCAGCTCCACCCTCAACACAAAAGACATTGAGAGTCAGATGGAAGAATACATTCCCCGATACTACAGCGCTCCCAATGCCGAAACACGTGCCGAGATAGAGCATCTGCTGGACAGTTTGGAGGAAATTCGCGTCAGCCGCACCCTCGATGCCTGCTGGAAGCTCTACCACGAAAACGGAGACAACCTGCTGGGCGTCTTCGCCATGAAGAATATCGTACAGGAAGGCACATTCACCTACAACCAGTTCGACAGCATCGTGAGTACCGCCAGCCCTCTGGTCGCCAACAATAAATATGTGCAGCAGAAGCTCACGCAGCTCCGCAACATCGAGGCCACCTCGGCCGGCAAACACTATGTGGACATCCAGGGTGTGAACGGCAAACTCAGCGACCTTATCGACGGCAAACTGGCATTGGTCGACTTCTACGCCTCCTGGTGCGGTCCCTGCCGTGCCGAAATCAAGGACAACCTTGTTCCGCTGTGGAAGAAATATGAGAAGAAAGGTCTCGTCATCGTGGGACTCAACGTGTGGGAGCGCGGTGACGCCAAAGCTCGCAAGGCCGCCCACGAGAAGGTGATGGCCGAACTGGGAATCACCTATCCGCAGCTGGTCGACAGCACCCGCACCGCCACTGACACCTACGGCGTCAACGGCATCCCGCAGATAATACTTATCGACAAGGACGGCACCATCCTCGCCCGCGACCTCCGCGGCGAGGCCATCGAGGAAGCCATCAAAGAGGCCCTGAAGTAACGGTTAAAGTTTAAAGTTTAAGGTTTAAGGTTTAAAGTTTAAAAGATTTGCAAAAAATTGTCCTACAGCGGCCAAAGGCCCACAAGGCCACACGACTGGCGATTTTCGTCAGCCTGCTTCTCACCTTTCACTTTTCAGCCTTCACCTTAAAAGCCCAAGACACCAACACGGTGCTTCTCCATATCGACGGAAGCACTTTCTTCATCGACAACGAATACTTCGGCGACCGTGTGCGCGGCTATACGCTGCCGGGCTTCGTGCTGCAGCCGAAGGTGGAATACCGCCTGAGCGACAAGGTAACCCTCAAAGGAGGATTCCATTGGCTCAACTACTGGGGCGCCCGCAACTACCCCGTTACGTCGGCCTACGATGCCTATCCCAGGTACGACAGCGTCGCGCGACCGATGCACCTCCTCCCGTGGCTACAAGCCAGGATTGATTTCACGCCCAAGCTGACGCTCCTATTGGGCTGTTTAGACAACGGCGACCACCATTTGCCCATGCCCCTCTACAACTATGAGCGGGCTGTGGTGGGCGACCCCGAAGCGGGTCTCGAACTGAAGTTTTCGTCTCCCGGCTTGGAGATGGATTTCTGGACCGACTGGCGCGAATTCATCTGGTACCGGAGTCCCATCCTCGAGCGCTTCACGATGGGCTTCTCTGGAAAACTGTACAACGATTTCGGGAGATGGACGCTCTACCTGCCGCTGCATTTCATTGCACAGCACGAAGGCGGACAGAGTATGGCGGATGCGGCCGACAGCCTGCCCAACAACAGCAATTTCAACGCCGCCGCAGGACTTGGAATCATCATGTATGAGTTCACCGACCACAGCCACCTCGACTTCAGCTGCCACGCGATGTTGTATCACCAACACAAAAACCCCACTGTTCCCTTCACCAAGGGATGGGGGATCTACCCCGAAGTGAAGCTGATTGGCGACCACTGGAGTTTCCTGGCCAGCTACTGGTACGGGAAGGACTTCGTTCCGCTGATGGGCAGCTGGCATTTCAGCAACCTTTCGGCCAACAGCGCAGGGCTGACCTTCGACTGCACACGCGTCATCACTTTGAGTGCAAGGTGGAACTGGTCTCCTTTTGACAAACCGGGGCATTCCTCCTGTTTCCTCACCCTTCACGGTACCCTCTACCACTATCTACCCTCCACAGGCACCTCTGCCGACGGAGCCACCCACGAATACGACCACCGCAACCAGTTCACCATCGGAGTAGCCTTCAATTTCGCTCCCACGATAACACTATTCTGATGTTCCAACTCTACGACATACACGGATCCATCGACACCATCGTTGAAGAGACAGCGGTGACGGTGGGTGTGTTCGACGGTGTGCACCGCGGCCATCAGCAGCTGTTGTCACAGATGCTACCCACTACCCACTATCCACTCCCCACTCTCGTAGTAACCCTCACCGCTCATCCTTCCTTCGTCCTCGGCCGTCGCCAAAGCGAATACTGGCTTGATGACCCCGAAGAACACCTGAGACTGCTCTTCGAGGCGGGAGCCAAATATGTCGCCGTACTGCCTTTCACCCGTGAGGTGGCGCAGCTGTCGGCCTGCGAGATGGCGCGTCTACTGTACGAGAAACTGAATATGCGCAGCCTGCTGCTGGGATACGACAGCCGTTTTGGAAGCAAACAGAATGACGACTTCGACCGCCTGCCGCAGTTGGCCACAGAGTTAGACTTCACGCTGCAACGTGGCGAACCTTTCCTCGTCGACGGCAGTCCTATCAGTTCCAGCCGTATCCGCGAGAGCCTCCTCAAGGGCTCTGTCGAGGAGACGGCAACGCTGCTGGGACGTCCATACAGCCTCACAGGCATGGTACTCCACGGCCGCGGTGTGGGGCACACACTCGGATTCCCCACCGCCAATATCTCGCTGGAAGAGACCCGAAAGATGCTGCCGAAAGAGGGCGTGTACTTTGTAAAGGTGAAAGGTGAAAGTTTTGCTCCACTGGAGTCGCAGGCCTGCAAAGCAGGCAGAGAGGTGAAAGGTATGGCGAACCTAGGTATTATTCCAACCTTTGATATAGACAAGCCATCGCTTGAAGTACACCTGATCGATTTCAAAGGCGACCTCTACGGACAGACCGTAATGGTGGAGTTCGTCCACCGCATCCGCGACATAGTGCGCTTCGGCTCAACCGAATCGCTGCAAAACCAACTGCAAGAAGACCTTAAAGCCTGTCGACAACTATGAACGACCTCCATATCCAACTCTACCAGCAAGACATCGTCTGGGCCGACCCTGAGGCCAACCGCCGCCGCATTGAAGAGGCTTTGCACAAGACTCCCAGTTTGAGCGACATCTTCATCGTACCCGAAACCTTCACCACCGGCTTCGGCGACCACATGGCCGCGCTGGCCGAAGAGCCAGACGGTCCCACGCTCCGCTGGGCACAAAACTTGGCTACCAAGCACAACTTCCTTTTTGTGGGCACCTGGATAGTCCGCGAAGGCGACCACTGCTACAACCGCCTGCACTGGGTCTACCCCAACGGCGACTTCGGCTACTACGACAAAGCGCACACCTTCCGCGTCAGCGGCGAGGCCGATGTGATAGCCCGAGGCACCAAGCGTGTGGTGTTCGAATACAAAGGCTGGCGCATCAAACCCGCCGTCTGCTACGACCTGCGATTCCCGAAATGGCTGCGAAACGATAATATGGATTATGATTTGCTGCTCGTCTGCGCCAACTGGCCTGCCAGCCGCCGCGAAGCCTGGATGACCCTGCTCAAGGCCCGCGCCATCGAGAACCTCTGCTATGTCGTCGGCTGCAACCGCACAGGCATCGACGGCAACGGCGGAGAATATAGCGGCGACAGCCTCGCCGTCAACTACAAAGGCCTGGTCTTTGCCGACGGCATCCGCGAAACCGAGAATAAAGATGCCGAGATGACCATCGACCTTGTACTCAACAAAGAACGCCTTGACGCCTTCCGGCAAAAATGGCCCTTATACCTCGACTTTGACTAAATGAACAATATAGAACAGAAACTGGGGTTCGACCGCATCCGTCAGATGGTGGAGGAACAGACCACCAACGACCTCGCCGCCCGCATGGCTGGCGAGATGCGCTTCTCTTCCGACTTCGAGAAGGTGCAGTACGAGCTGCAACTCACCGAGGAGATGCGTCAGATAGTACTTATGGAGAGCGAGTTCCCCCAGCAGGATTTTATCGACCTCACCCCTACCCTCACCCATCTCCATGTAGGGAACACGCTCATCCCTTTGGAGAACCTCTTTGATTTAAAACTCTCGCTGCGCACCATACGCGAATGCTACTATTTCCTCACCGCTGAAGAGCATCAACAATATACCGCTTTAAGAAACCTCGCCATCGAGGTGGAGCTGGGTTATGGTGGCAAGAGCTCACAACTCAACGTCATCAACTCACTCTTAGGCAAACTCATCGACGACCACGGCGAGCTCTACGACAACGCCTCCCCCGCCCTTGCCGAGATACGGCGCACCAAAGCCCGCAAGGCTGCGGAGGTCGACGCCCAAGTCAGCAGCACCCTTGCTCGCGCCAAGCGCGAAGGATGGGCACCAGAAGGCGCCGAAGTGACTATCCGCGACGGCCGCCCCGTCATCCCACTGCTCACCACCCACCGTCGCAAAATCAAAGGTCTTATCCAAGACGAGTCAGCCACCCGCCTCACCGCCTTCGTGGAACCCGCCGAGGTGGTGGAACTAGGCAACGATCTCCGCGAGCTCGACTTCGACGAGCGTCACGAGATACAGCGCATCCTCCTCACCTTCAGCGACCGCCTGCGTCCCCTGCTGCCGCAACTTGAGGAAGCCTACCGCTTCCTCGCCCGCATCGACTTCCTGCGGGCCAAAGCCCGTGTGGCGGTGGAGTTGGGCGCCAGCGTCCCCATCCTCCATCGCGAACCCCGCATCGAATGGATGGACGCCCGCCACCCCCTGCTCTTCCTCCAGAAAAAAGACGCCGTAATACCTTTTAACCTCACCCTTTCACCTCTCACCTCTCATCCTTCACCTCAAAGAATCCTCATCATCTCCGGCCCCAACGCCGGCGGCAAGTCCGTGCTGCTCAAGGCCGTGGGATTGATACAATACATGCTACAATGCGGCATGCCCGTACCCCTGCGCCCCTCCTCTGAGTGCGGCCTATTCGGTTCCATCTTCATCGACATCGGCGACCAGCAGAGCATCGACAACGACCTCTCCACCTACACCTCGCACCTGCAGAACATGAAAGCCTTGCTGGGTTCCGCCAAAGAGAACACCCTCTTCCTCCTCGACGAGTTGGGAGGCGGCACCGAGCCCCGTTCGGGTTGTGCCATCGCAGAAGCGGTGTTGGAAGCGCTCTACGACAAAGGGGCCTTCGGCGTGGTGACCACCCATTTTGCCGACCTCAAGTTGTTGGCCGACCGCATGCCGGGCATCGTCAACGGCGCCATGCTCTTCGACACCGACGCCATGCGGCCGCTCTACCGCCTCGCCGTCGGACATCCCGGCTCCAGTTTCGCCTTCGAGATAGCCGAGAGCATCGGCTTCCCTAAGGAAATCCTCGACCGAGCAGGCGAGATGGTGGGACGCGAGCAACTCAACTTCGAACACCAGCTGCAGCAACTCGAGCTCGACAAGCAGGAGATCGCCCGTCAGCGCGAAGAATTGAAGGTCGCCGACGACTTCCTCAACGAGGTGACGCAGAAATACCAGCGCCTCAACGACAACCTGCAGGCCCGCCGCCACGAGATTATCAGTTCCGCCCGCCACGAGGCGCAGCAGATACTCACCGATGCCAACCGCACCGTCGAGCGCACCATCAGCGACATCAAGTCGGCCAAAGCCGAGAAAGAAGCCACCCAGCAGGCCCGCGCCCGTCTGGCCGAAGCCACACGAGAGAATGAAGAATTAAGAATCAAGAATGAAGAATTAAGGAAAGCGTCCGTCTCTCACCTTTCACCTCTCACCTCTCACCTCGAACAGGTTCTGCCTGTTCAAGTGGGCAGCATCGTCCGCATCGACGGTGAAGACACCTTCGGTCAGGTGGTGGAAATCAAGGGAAAGAAAGCCGTCGTGGAGAGCAACAGCATCCGCATGACCATTGCCCTCAGCCGCCTCACAGGCACCGCCAAGCAGAAGATTCCAGCAGCCAAGCAATCAAGCAATCAAACATTTACTTCCATCTTCGACGAGATGAACGAGAAGCGTGCCCACTTCAACCCCACCCTCGACCTCCGAGGTCATCGTGCCGAAGAGGCGTTGGATATGTTGCATCGCTTCCTCGACGAAGCCATCCTCCTCAGCGAGAAAGAGGTGCGTATCCTCCACGGGAAAGGCTACGGCATCCTTATGCAGGTCATCCACCAAGAGTTGAAATCCATGCGCGAAGTCCGCACCTTCCACCCCGAAAAAGTCGAGTTGGGAGGAGTCGGAGTCACCATCGTGCATCTTCGATAATTTTTTAATCTATTATTAGGTTTTTTTTCGTAACTTTGCAGCGGAAAAATAATGCTGTGTAGACTATGTTTGAGAACCTTAGTAGCAAGATAGAGAAAGCGTTACACACCCTTAAAGGTAAAGGGTCGATTACTGATATCAATGTGGCGGAGACCGTCAAAGAGGTGCGCAAAGCCCTCTTGGACGCCGACGTGAGCTATCCCATCGCCAAGGAGTTCACCGACAAGGTGAAGGCCGAAGCGCTGGGTCGCAACGTCATCCAGAGCATCGAACCTGGCCAGTTGATGGTGAAGATTGTCCACGAGAAGCTGACCGAGCTGATGGGCTCGGAGGCCGTGGAAATCAACATCAAAGGGCAGCCCGCCATTATCCTTATCGCTGGCTTGCAAGGTTCCGGTAAGACCACCTTCAGCGCCAAGCTGGCCAACTATCTGAAGACCAAGAAGGGCAAGAGCGTGATGCTGGTGGCCGGTGACGTTTACCGTCCCGCCGCTATCAGCCAGTTGCAGACCCTTGGCGAACAGGTGCAGGTGCCTGTCTACACAGAGGAAGGCAACAAGAACCCCGTCGAGATTGCCAAGCATGCCATAGGTGAGGCCAAAGGGCGCGGATATAACGTGGTCATCGTCGATACCGCCGGTCGTCTGGCAGTCGACGAGGAGATGATGAACGAGATTGCCGCCCTGAAGCGCGAGCTGCAGCCGCAGGAGACCCTCTTCGTGGTTGACTCGATGACCGGTCAGGATGCCGTGAATACCGCCAAGGCCTTCAACGAGCGCATCGACTTCGACGGCGTGGTGCTTACCAAACTCGACGGCGACACCCGAGGCGGCGCCGCCCTTACCATCCGCTACACGGTGGACAAGCCCATCAAGTTCGTCGGTATCGGCGAGAAGATGGATGCCCTCGATGTGTTCCACCCCGACCGTATGGCCAACCGCATCCTCGGCATGGGCGATGTGGTCAGCCTTGTGGAAAGGGCCCAGGAGCAGTACGACGAGATGGAAGCCCGCAAGATTCAGAAGAAGCTCCTGCACAATGAGTACAACTTCGACGACTTCCTCTCGCAGATTGCCCAAATCAAGAAGATGGGCTCGATGAAAGACCTCATCGGCATGATTCCCGGCATGAGCAAGCTCACCAAGGATGTGGAAATCAGCGACGATGCCTTCAAGCCCATCGAGGCGATGATAGGCTCGATGACCCCCTATGAGCGCCAGAACCCCAGCTGCCTCAACGGTAGCCGCAAGCAGCGTATCGCCAACGGCAGCGGCCGCAGCATCCAGGAACTCAACCGCTTCCTCAAGCAGTTTGAGGACACCCGCAAGATGATGAAGATGGTCAGCAAGAACGGCGGCAAACTTCCGATGCGTAAGAGAAGATAAAAAAACGATATATGACAGAATTATTGGACGGCAAGGCGATGGCCTTGCAAATCAAGGACGAGATAGCCAATGAGGTTCGTGCGCTGACCCAGCAGGGGCGCCGTGCCCCCCATTTGGCCGCTGTAATCGTAGGCGAGGACGGAGCCAGCATGACTTACGTCGCCAACAAAGAGAAATCCTCCCACGAGGTGGGCTACACCTCGAGCGTCTACCGCATGAACGAGAAGACCACCGAGAAACAGCTGTTAGAAACCATCGAATTCCTCAACAACGACCCCGACATTGACGGCTTCATCGTGCAGCTGCCGCTGCCCAAACATATCAACGAGCAGAAGGTCATCAACGCCATTTCGCCCGACAAGGATGTCGACGGCTTCACCCCCGTAAACATCGGCCGCATGGTCCTCGGTGAGGAGTGCTTCACTCCCGCCACCCCCATGGGCATCTGCACCCTGCTGAAACGCTACGGTATCGAGACCGCCGGTAAGCACTGCGTGGTGCTGGGACGCTCGAACATCGTGGGCACTCCTGTCGCCAACCTGCTGAGCCGCAAAGGCTTCGACTGCACCGTCACCATCTGCCACAGTAAGACGCAAAACCTCAAGGAACTCTGCCTGCAGGCTGACATCCTAGTGGTGGCCATCGGCAAGCCCGAGTTCGTCACCGAGGATATGGTGAAGGAGGGCGCCGTGGTGGTCGACGTGGGCATCCATCGTGTGGCCGACGCTACGAAGAAGAACGGCTATCGCGTCATCGGCGACGTGAAGCACGACGAGGTGGACAAGAAATGCAGTTGGGTGACTCCCGTACCCGGCGGCGTAGGACCGCTGACCATCGTCTCATTGCTTCAAAATACGATGGCCGCGTATAAAAGGCATTGTAACGGTTAAAATATAGAGAG
>JAEEGH010001640.1_pt1 | contig 63434 bp, 45 predicted proteins | sample 9134181 | NCBI WGS metagenome assembly JAEEGH01 (sample SAMN16246544, study PRJNA631951) | gut metagenome | biome: gut microbiome; feature: rumen; material: DP-attached | host: Bos | place: Iran: Karaj | collected 2018-10
GCGGTAGCAAAGATTACACTTTTCTTTGCTGATGTCGATGCCGACATGGATTTTTTTCATAACTTGCACTGCTTTTTAGCGGACAGTGGGCCGTCGATCCGTCACCTACAAACCTTATTGCTACTAAGGATATTCTTATTCAGGTCCTGGATCAACGGGCCGGGCGGGGCAAAAAAGATACACGGGTCTTACCCATTTGTACAAATTGAGAACCGCCCGGCTCCATTGTCCTTTGTTAAACTTTCTTTATCGGCATAAATTTACTATTTTTGCCATACAAACCTGATTGCAGAAAACTACGCTGCAAATCTAAGGTTTGTGCGATAAAATGAGCGACGAGAAGATCATACAGGAGTTCACCCAGGGGGAGTACAAGGAGGGGTTTGTGACGGATGTGGAGCAGGAATTTGTTCCCAAGGGGCTGAATGAGGATATCATACGGATGATATCGGCAAGGAAGGAGGAGCCGCAGTGGCTGCTGGACTTCCGGCTGGATGCGTTCCGGAAGTGGCAGAAGATGCCCATGCCGGATTGGGCGCATCTGGATATGCCGAAGATCGACTTTCAGGACATCATTTACTTCGCCGCACCAAAGAAGCCCACAAACAAGGAAATCGACCCAAAGCTCGCGGAAACCTTCGAAAAGCTGGGGATTCCGCTTCAGGAGCGCGAGGTTCTTGCCGGAGTCGTGGCGGTGGACGCCGTGTTCGATTCGGTTTCCGTAACCACCACATTCAGAAAGACTTTGGCGGAGAAGGGCATTATCTTCTGCTCATTCTCGGAGGCGGTGAAGGAGCACCCGGACCTGGTGCGGAAATACCTGGCCAGCGTGGTGCCCTCTGGCGACAACTATTTCGCAGCGCTCAACAGCGCGGTGTTCTCCGACGGCTCGTTCTGCTACATCCCCAAGGGCGTCCGCTGCCCCATGGACCTCTCCAGCTATTTCCGCATCAACGCGCGCGGCACCGGCCAGTTCGAGCGCACGCTTATCGTGGCCGATGAAGGCTCGTACGTGAGCTATATGGAAGGCTGCACCGCCCCGATGAGGGACGAGCAGCAGCTCCACGCCGCCGTGGTGGAGATTATCGTGGAGAAGGATGCCGATGTGAAATACTCCACCGTGCAGAACTGGTATCCCGGCGACGCGGATGGCCGCGGCGGCATCCTCAACCTCGTCACCAAGCGCGGCATCTGCAAGGGCACCGGCTCTCACCTGAGCTGGACTCAGGTGGAGACGGGATCGGCCATTACCTGGAAATACCCCTCCACCATCCTGAAGGGCGACTACAGCTCGTCGGAGTTCTATTCGGTGGCCGTGACCAACAATCATCAGCAGGCCGATACCGGCACCAAGATGATCCATCTGGGCCGGGAGACGAAGAGCCGCATCGTGTCCAAGGGCATATCGGCAGGAAAGAGCCAGAACAGCTACCGGGGGCTTGTACGTATGGGCCAGGGGGCCGATGGAGCCCGCAATTACTCGCAGTGCGACAGCCTCCTCATCGGCTCGTCCTGCGGCGCTCACACCTTCCCGGACATCAAGAGCGCTAACACATCGGCCATCGTGGAGCACGAGGCAACGACTTCGAAGATTAGCGAGGACCAACTGTTCTACTGCGGCCAGAGGGGCATTCCCGAGGAAGATGCGGTGGGGCTTATCGTTAACGGATACGCACGCGAAGTGCTTTCCCGCCTGCCCATGGAATTTGCCGTGGAGGCGCAGAAGCTTCTGCAAGTATCACTTGAAGGGTCTGTGGGATGATTAACTGGCTGGACATAGTATCGTCGGTACTTGGGCTCACCTGCGTTTTCCTCGCGGGCCGAAATTCCAAGTACAATTTTTGGGTGGGGTATCTGTACACGGCGGCGCTGTTCCTGCTTTTCTGGAACAAGAACCTGTACGCCAACCTGCTGCTGCAGCCGGTGTCGCTGGCGGTAAACATCCTGGGGCACTACCGCTGGACTCACCCCCGGGAAGGCGAGCAGTCCAGCAGCGACGCCAAGGCCCTCAAGGTGAGCGGCCTGGGATGGCCCGGGCGTGTGTACTGCATTCTGGCAGTGCTGGTGCTCTCCGGCCTCTGGGGATGGACCCTGAACAGTCTTTTCCCGGCGGACCCCCACCCCTATCTGGACTCGGTTGTTACGGCGCTCATTCTGCTGGCCCAGCTGCTGAGCTCCATGAAAAAGTGGGAATGCTGGATAGTGTGGCTTTTGGTTAACATAACGCAGATTATCCTGCACATAAGCGTAGGGAATATCTTTATGCCAATCGTGTGCGGGCTTTATTTGATAAACGGAATCTGGTCGCTGTGGACCTGGATTAAACTGTATAAGAAGGATGCTTAAGATTCAGAATATTCACGCCGGAATCGGCGACAAGGAAATACTCAAGGGAATCGACCTGGTTATCAAGCCTGGCGAAGTGCACGCCGTGATGGGCCCCAACGGTGCGGGCAAGAGTACGCTCAGCGCTGTACTCACCGGCAAACCGGACTATACGGTTACCGAGGGCACCGTGCTGTATGACGGCCGCAATCTTTTGAATTTGAAACCTGAAGAGCGCAGCTGGGCGGGCCTGTTCCTAAGCTTCCAGTATCCCGTGGAAATCCCCGGAGTAACCATCACGGCCTTTATGAAAGCCGCCGTGAATGCGCGCCGCAAGGCCGCCGGGCTTCCCGAACTGAAAGCCGGAGACTTCCTCAAGCTTATGAAGGAGAAGATGGCCCTGGTGGGCATGAAGGCCGATTTTGCCAAGCGCGAAGTGAACGTCGGTTTCTCCGGCGGCGAGAAAAAGCGCAACGAAATCTTCCAGATGGCAATGCTGGAGCCGCGCCTGAGCATCCTGGACGAGACGGATTCCGGCCTGGACGTGGACGCCCTCAAGATCGTGGCCGATGGCGTGAACGCACTCCGCAGCCCGGAGCGTTCCGCAATCATAATCACCCACTATCACAAACTCCTGGAGTATGTGAAGCCGGATGTGGTGCACGTGCTCAAAGATGGCCGCATCGTGGCCACGGGCGGCGCGGAGCTCATCGCGGCAATCGAATCCAAGGGCTTTGAGCAGTTCTAGCGGCATGGGACACGGCAAGTATATAGATCCGTTTGAGATCTCTCCACGCGGCCCGATGGGCCTTGGTCGAGATGACAATTCTGTCATTTCGAGCGTAGTCGAGAAATCTATCTCCGGGGGCGAAGTCCTGAACCTGGACTTCGTGGTGATGCCCGGCGAAAGCCGAGACATCGACCTGCGGATCGACCTCATCGGCCCGGGGGCTGAAGTGAATCTGCGCGGCCTGTACCTTTGTAGCGGCGATGAGCGCGTGAATTTCCGCATTCTGGTGCATCATCGCGCCCCCGGCTGCCACTCCACCCAGCTTTTCAACGGCCTTGCCGGTGGGGCGGCCCAGGTGAGTTTCCATGGCACCATCGTCGTAGCCCCCGACGCCCAGCAAACTGAAGCCTATCAGGAAAACCACAATATCCTCCTGAGCGATGCCGCCCGGGTGGAAACACTCCCCCAGCTGGAAATCTATGCCGATGACGTAAAGTGCTCCCACGGCGCCACAGTCGGCCGCCTGGACGAAGCCGCACTCTTCTACATGCGCTCCCGCGGCATCCCGGAGCAGGAAGCCCGCGCCCTCCAGGCCCTCTCCTTCCTCTCCGGCGTTATCCCCGCCAGGCGCGAAAACGAAGTTGAAGCAGCCGTTAAAAGCCTGTTCAAATAATGAAGAAGATAGTCACATTCGGAGAAATCCTTCTCCGCTGGTCCAAAAACGGAGCCCGCAGATTCAGCCAGGGCTATGACTGGGAAGGGCATTTCGGCGGCTCCGAAGCCAATGTCGCGGTGTCCTTGGCTAACCTTGGCAACAACGTGGAATATGTCTCGCGCATCCCGCAGAATGACGTCGGGCGCGCCTGCCTGGAAGAGCTGCGCCGATGGGGCATAAGCGTGAACCACGTTGTGCGCGGCGGCGAAAGGCTGGGCGTATACTACTTCGAATCGGCCACCGACGTGCGCAAATCCAAGGTGGTTTACGACCGGCAGGAGTCGTCGTTTTATTCATCGGCCCCCGGCATGTACCCCTGGAAAGACATCTTTGCCGATGCCGACGTCTTCCACTGTTCCGGCATCACCTGCGCATTGTCGCCATCGGCCACCGCCGCCACCTTCGAAGCCGTGGAAGCCGCCCGTGACAAGGGACTCCGCATCACCTGCGACATCAATTATCGCAAAACGCTATGGCATTATCCCGGGGCCGATGCCCACGCCACCACCCACGCCCTGATGCAGTACAGCGACTACATCTTCGGCGACCAGGACGAATGGGAAATGGCTACCGGAGTGCCCCAGGTGCCCATCGACCACATGATGGCAGGCTCCGTCCTGGACATGGACGCCTACAGCGCCTACTTCGACGAAATGCACCGCCAGTTCCCCAACTGCCGCAGCATGATGCTGGGCCTTCGCAACCAGATTACAACGGCCCATCACACGCTCACGGCTCTCCTCTGGCACGAGGGCGTGATATACAAGACGCGCATTTACGATATCGAAGACATCGTAGACTCCGTGGGCGTTGGCGACGCCTTCGTTGCCGCCTACATCCACGCCTCCCTCAAATGGCCCGCAGATCCCCGACGCCACCTCGACTTCGCCCTTGGCGCCGCCATGCTCAAGAACTCGGTGATCGGCGATTTCAACCTGGTCACCGAAGACGAAATCCTGTCGGTAATTTAGGTGTTTATCCGGAAAAACCCCACCCCATCCTGGAAGCAAGATGGAGCAGCATCTTTTTGTCTTTTGATGGGATAGTGAGCACAACCGTCTCCTTCAGCCCATAATCCTCTTGAAATTCCGGCTCCCGCAAAGCCGCGAGTGTGGTTATTATTAAAAAAACACCCGGCCGGGAGTCCGAAATCGAGTCCGCAGTCCGCTCCCTCTTCCGATATGTGGCGTGCAAATGCTTGAGGATTAGCGCGTTACGTGTTTTGGGGTGCAAATTTATTTGCACCCCAAAACAAGGAACTCGCTGACACACAGACACTTAGCCGCCACGCAAAAAATCGGGGCACCCCGCAAGGAGCGCCCCGAAAACACATGCACATTATTGCTTAGTTGACGTGAATGTATTTCGTCGCATACTCAGTGCCATTAGAATTTTTCATAACAATCTTGGCATCACCAGATACTGATCCAGTGGACACTTTGAACTGAACCGTTGCACCGCCATCAAGCACAGTTAGCACTGATACCGACAATTCACTGGCAAAATTAACTCCCGAGAGACCAGATGCGGTCTTGTCCTCATCGTTTAAAGCAGAGAATTCAAAAGCGAACGGAACCAGTTTTGTCATAACATCGTCTGCGGAAATGGCCGGGCTGATGTTGGAGATAGTTATCCAATGACCTTCATTATAATTGGGATTAAACGCCTGATATGGCGAGGCTAATGCTGTCCAGGTAAAACTAAATGAATACTCACACGTAGGTGCAGAAGATCCGGCCTTAGCCTGAGTAATCGTTACAACAATATCCGGACGGCCGGAAGATACCAGAGTAACCTGATATGTATTGGCGTTCTCTGTATCAGTATTCTCGGAGAAGCTAACTACGATATTAGCGTTCGAGCTGCCAGAAGCCACGTCAATTGTAGCAGCACCGGAAGTAACGGATGCCGTCCATGCAACATTTGCCGTAAGGGCGATTGTCGCAGAAGTGGCAGAGGCTTCAACGTTGATATTAGTCGACGCTACGGTAAACTGAACATTGGCAGCGCGGATCACGTGCATCATATATGTCTTGACCGCATCGTTGGGAGCTGTCATCGTTAGAGGAATATCATACTGTACCGGAGCCATTGTGTTATTCTCTGCCACCCAGAAAGGGCAACCTGCACCAGAGGTCCATCCCGTTCCGTTGGTAAGAGAAGCATCCACTCCCACACCAGAAGGAAGGTTTGCACTGTTAATGGACAATGTAACATTCGTGAGAGAGAAATACATATGGAAAGGATAATAACCCGTTGCCGGCACGTTAACCGTAAACTCGTCGTCGGTATCATTGGTTATTGTACAACCAGAAGTAACGCCGCCGTGATTGAATGTGGACGTTCCCGGCCAGCTGATAACGCCGGCGGCAGCCTGAGTAATGGTTACATCATAGTAGTTTGGTGTCACCTCAGTGTCGTCAGTGCTGATTCTGAGCACAATGACTTTAGCTGTTCCTTCTGTGTTTGCCGGGAAGTTTACCGTTACCGACGAGGCATTGATCGTCCTTGTAGCAGAGCCAGTGCCGTCGCTTGTAATTGCCGCCGTCCATACTATGTTCCTCGAGGAAACCGGAATCTCCACGTAAGTGGCATCATAACTTACGTTGTAACTGGTTGTAGCGACCTCGAATGCCTTGGTAAGGCTGCTGGGACGAATAACGTGAACTACATAGTTCCTGCGGGCATAGTTATTTGCGACAAGCTGGTATTCTATATCGAAATCGCCCTTGTTCTCGTAAAAGTCGAAATTCATCTTGTTTGCCTGAATATTGGCAATAGCATTATCCGGCTTACTTACTATGTCATAGGACTCAATATTCGACATTGTGTATCCAAATGCACCAGCTACATGGTCTTCGTCGGCCAGGGTTACAGTCGTGCTTAGTTTATTCGAAGCTGTTTCAATTGTATATCGCGCCGCATCAACACCATTAAGGGCAGTAAGCTCAAATGTGGCTTCGGTAGGCCATACAAGGTCAGCCAGAACAAGTCTTGTTGCCTTTTCCAAATTGAGGCCCATGTTGAGGACCTTATTCTCGGAAACAACAAGAGATTTTGTGGTTGTAAAGGTATAAATCGCGACATCCGTGGTTACCACGACAGTGTAGCCATTAATTGTTCCGGCTTGCGCGGCAATAGGCAGATACAGTCCTTTTGAGTTTTCTTTCGAAGAAGCCGAAGCAAGGGAGAATGGAGTAGTCAGAGAAACCGTGCCATTCTTCTGACGGTTACCGGCATAGAATAAGTCTTCACCCCAAGGATCGAAGGCTCCGGTAAAATAGTTATAGCGAACAGTACCAAAAGCCCAGGAATCACACTTGAATTCAATACTCTGAACGCTTTCGGAAGAATGAGTGGTGGTGTAAGGGAGAAATCTGATGATTGTTCCTGCAATCTCCATTGATCTGGAGACAGCACCTGCCGCGACTTCTTCAGATGTTACGCTGGCCATTGTTTTCCCAGAATGCATATGAAGATATGCTTTTGGTAATACACCGGCTGTGGGCTGGATAACGGAATTGGAGAAGACAAATTCGTCCACGCCATTGAAATTAAACCTGAATCCATACTGTTTTCCGGCTTCAAGGGCATAGGAAATTGACGCAACGTGGTCGTTATCAGAAAGACCGCTTACAACCGGTGCGGCCAATTCTGACTCATTGTCATTGCCGGCATTAGGTGTAATGATCTGAACAGGGTCTCCGGTCTCCCACTGGATTCCGTTTTCATCCGTCATTTGAGCTTTGGTATCAACGCCTAAGGTAATGAGGCAGGAATTGTCGTCAACTACGACCGGTTCTTTGGTCTGCTTTTCACAAGAAATGAACGCAAATAGAAAAGCAATAAGTAATAATGTAATCTTTTTCATAATGTGTCCTCCCTATTCAAATTCATCTTCTTCCTCTACAGTATAAGTAAAATTACCAGAGCCACCCTTGCTATACCAAGGGGAGGCGGTGAAGTTGTGCTCCAGGAGCACGTGTTCCACGTCAGTGCGTGGTGATAAGTAAGTTTTTTTCATTTTGTTGTGTTATGTTTATGTAGGATTATTTGCTGATTTTGAGCCAGTTGAGGGCGATGGGGGTGCCGCTCTGGCAGGTTAGGCGGAGGACGGACTTGCCGGCGGGAAGGTCCACGGAGAAGAAGTTCGTCGTCCACGCTTTGGAGGTGTTGGGGATGGCTTTGGATGCCACCTGGCTTCCGTTCAGACTGACGCCAAGGGAGGCGTCGTTAAAGGTCTGATAGCGGAGTGAGAGTTTATATGATCCGGCCTCGGCGATATCCAGCTGATACTCGACATAGGCATCTTTTCCGAGTTTGGAGACATCAAGGATGCCGCCGTCGGTGGATGGCGACAGAAGGATGGTGCCGGAGGCGTTTACATACTGCTCGGCGGGAATGACATCGCCGACCTTGTAGAAAAGGTTCTTGTCGAATGTGGAGAAGTTCACGAAGACTTTTCCGAGCGTCGTGAGCTCGATGGGAGGCTGGCTGGTGAGCAGGTTGTTGTGCCACTTGGAGTTGAACCCGCCTCTCATCATGAACCAGGCGTAGCCGGCGACATCGGCCCTGCCTTCAAGCATATTCAGGGTTTCGCACATATACGCAAGCTGCGTGTCTTCGGAGATGTTGTTCGAGTTTCCGTTGCAGAACTCGGTGAGCCACAGGCCTTTACCGTATTTCTTGAAGCGGTCCAGGAACTGGCTTACACTTCCGGCGGAGGGCATGTAGCAGTGAAGGGCGATACCGTCGATATCGTCCAGGGAAACCCCGCTCTGGGCGAGGAATTCGTCCATCCACACGATGGGGTCGTGATAACCCTCAAGCGTACCGTAATTGAGCGCCGGGGAGATAATCTTGAGCCCCAGTTCATTGGCGATGGAAACGACCGCGGGCCACAATTCTGCCGCCTTTGCGGGAGTCATGTTGGCCTGGTCGGTAAGATTGGGCTCATTGAAAGCCAGGATATACTTGGCCTCCGGATGGGCGCGCTTGATTGCCCTGATGTTATCGGCACTCCAGTTGCCATTCCAGGTCATGGGAATGAACTGGACGCCATACTGGGTAAAAGCCGCGTCGATGTCGGAGGACAGAGGATTGTTGCTCCAGTTATAAGCCCAGGATAATGCGGGGCCGATGAGAGGCAGGTCCTGGTCCGGAAGCACCGGATTGTTATAGCCCACACCCCTCTTGGGGCTCTTGGCCTGAGTGAGGCTGTAGGTTACCTTCCCCCCTTCCTCCGGATCGGCCTTAAGGTCGCAGGAGACTAGGATGGGAACCATTAACAATGCTATCAGGAATCTTTTCATTTCTGATACACTTTAACAAAATCTATATACATACTGGCGGGGCCATCGGCAAGGGCCGTAATACCGGAAGTATTGTGGATGCCGGTGAAATTGCCCCCCACAGCAAGGTCGTACACGATAAAGAAGTCGTGGTGGAAATACTTTCCGACGGCCCAGTCGCCGTCCATGTCCACGATGTCCATCTTATAATAAGGTTCCACCGAGGGGTTTTTATCCAAGTCCAGGTACATGGCGACGGACTGCTCGTCCCAGATGAGCGTAAACAGGTGGAATTGTCCATCCTGAAGGCTGTAGGGAGCGTTTGAGGACTTGGCATAGTTGGGATATCCCCCGTTTTTGTAGAAGCCCCAGTGGCAGGCTCCATTGAAGAAGGTTTCCTGAGTTGCTTTCCGGATACCTTCGGAATTGCCCATTTCAAGTATGTCGATTTCGCCGCAGCGGGGCCAGCCCACTTCGGAGAAATCATTGCCCAGCATCCAGAACGCGGGCCACAGCCCGTTAGCCGTCTTGGGCAGACGGATGCTGGATTCTATCTTTCCGTGTATGAAGAAGTGCTTTTTGGAGGTGTTCAGCCTTCCGGATGTGAAATCCTTGCCCAGATATGTTTCTTTCCTGGCCGTGAGCACCAGGCATCCGTTTTCCACGGTTACGTTTTCCGCACGGTAATACTGCAATTCATTGTTGCCGCCGCCATCGCCGTTCACCTCAACGTTCCAATCATCGGCATTGAGAGCTGTGCCGTCGAAATAATCGGCCCAGACAAGGCGATAGCCATCTACCTCGCCGCTTCCTTCCTGACCGGAAGGAGTTTCCACGGAGGGTTTGTCATCTGCGGGATTGTCAATTATCAGGTCCGACGGCTGCGGCGGTACCGTGCACTGGCACGCCACCGCGAGAAAAACCGTCAAAAAGGATGCGGAAAACGCTTTTTTCATAGGAAAAAGGGAAAGGCCGGCCCGGCGTCGGAGGGCAGAGCCGGCCTTGAAAAAAACTTACTTTTTGTAAACAAATACTGCGTCCAGGTTGATCTGCTTGCCGGTTTCACCGCCGGAGAGGCACCAGAACACATTAGCGTCAGTGCAGTCTTTGCTGAAGTCGATACCCATGTCGGAGAGCTTAACTTCATACTCGTTCCATTCTTTGGCGTCGAACTTGCCGCCGTTGTTGATGGGGTTGATAGCTGTGTAGGTCACACCAGCATCATCAAGAGTGCCTTCACCAACTGCGAACTTGTACTCAGTGCCGCCATAACCGAAGCCAAGGATTTGAGCCTTTCCGGCTGCGCCCTTGTAACCAACGTGCAGATAGTACTTGCCTGTGTCTGTAGCAAGATCTTTCATCTTGAGCCAATCGGGAGCCTTGCCCTCTTTATTGTTCACCTGCCAGCCTGCGCCGGACCAGCCAACGGTAGTAACCTCAAGGCATACCCAGCCTTCGGTGAGGCCGTAGAAGCTGAGACCGCTGGGGGTGCCGCCTGCATAGGTGCCGTCCCATACCCAAAGGTTCTTGCCATTGTCGTCAGGACGATAGTCTGCAACCACCTTGGAGGCAATCTTCTCGGAAGTTGTGCCATCCATGACAATCAGATAGTAGTTGGAACCCTTCAGGGATGCATGAAGGTTTTCGGTGTTGTCGCCACCGTTGTCATCGATAAGACCGCCGTTGTCAGGGTCCACCTTACCGCAAGAAGCGAATACGAACATTGCTGCTGCAACAAATAAGAGAACTTTTTTCATAATGTGTTGGATTAGTTGTTAATTATTTATGGTTTAGTACTAGCTGTAATTGGGGTTCTGCTCCAGCTGGCCCAGTTTCACTTCTTCCTGGGGGATGGGCATGAGCTCGTGTTTACCTTCGGTGAAATCCGCCATTTCGGCTTTCACCGCTGCCGATTCGCCTGCCTTGTATGCATTCATAACATCTTTCGCAATGCCCCAACGGCAAATATCAAACCAGCGGTGGCCTTCCATGCCAAGTTCCACGCGGCGCTCGTGACGGATGGCGTCACGAAGGCCGGCTGCCGTATCCGGATAGCCGTAACCCGGGAAAGCGGGAAGCAAAGCAATCGGTACCATTGCGCGGGCGCGGGCACGCACCAATTCAAGGTATGTCTTGGCCATGGGAAGGTCATTGCACTCCACGGCAACCTCGGCGATCATCAGATAGACGTCGGCAAGACGAATCTGCTGGCAGTTGATGGGACCGCGGGAGGCGTGATCGAGATGGATGTATGTGTTCGTGGCGGGATCAAGCATCGCCCTCTTGCGGGAGAGGAACTTGTTGCCAAGATAGACCTCTTCCGCCTCGTTGGAGATGGTTGTAGGAGCGTAAATAGTGAGGTCGCGACGGGGGTCGCCGGCCTCATATTCGTCGTAAAGGCTCTGCGTGGGATGGTTGAAGCCCCAGCCGCTCTCACCGAACTCACTGCCGCGGGAACGGGTGAGGATTACGGAGAATGTGCCGCGGCTAAAGCCGTTCCCTTCGCCGTAGTCCGACATGCCGTCCAGCATGTACTGGATTTCGAACACGGATTCGCAGCCGTTTTCACCTTCTAGGGTGAAGTTGTCGGCATAATCGGCATGGAGGCTGTACTCGGCCGCCTGGTCCGTGAGGAAAGTCTGGCCCCAGGTCTTTGCCTTGGCGTAGTACGTTGCTGCATCGCCACCGTGATTCCGGTTCCAATCGGCATAATAGAGATTGGTCTTCAGAAGCATGGCCTGTGCGGCGCCCTTGGTTGCACGGCCAAGGTCTGCGGCGGGATACTCGCTCTTGAGAGGGAGGGTCCTTTCGGCCGCTTCCAGATCGGCAAAAATCAGTTCGTATATCTCCTGAACGGTTGCGCGGGGCTTGATCCAGTCTGCGCTGCTGTAAACCGGAGCCGTTACCTTCGGGACGCCACCGAACATGCGGACAAGGCGGAAATAGTAGTATGCCCGAAGGAAATGAGCCTCGCCTTCGAGGCGGTCGCGAACGGCCTGGGTGAAGGTTTCGTCAAGTTGCATCTCCGGAATCTGCTCGATGGCGAGATTCGCCCTTGCTATGCCCTGGAACTGCGCCCTGTAGAACTGCAGGACGATACCGTTGTTGGCAACCACTTTATTGTTGTCGATGTCGTAGAGGTCCGGACCGTCGGCCACGTTCTGGCCGCCCTTGAGTGCGTCGTCGGAGGCGATGTCGCCCCAGTACCACTCGGGGAAATAACCATTCTGGTATTCCCACATGAGAGGGGCATAAGCTGCCGTAACCACCTGGGTGGCCGTTTGCTCCGTGGTGAAGAAATCGCCCACGCGGTTCACCATGGGGCCGTCTTCAGTGAGCCACTTGTTGCAGGAAACAAGAGCAAGAAGGGAAAGTGCGATAACTGTCTTTTTCATAGCGGCTCCTCCTTAGAAATTAAGATTCAGGCCAAGCATGACGGTGCGTGACTGGGGATAGTTGCCGTAGTCCACTCCTCCGCCGACTTCAGGATCGTAACCCGTGTAGGGAGTGAGGGTGAGGAGGTTGGACCCCGACAGATAAACTCTGGCGCGGCTGATTCCGGCTTTCTGTGTGAGCGTCTCCGGAAGAGTATAACCCAGCTGGAGGTTCTTCAGGCGCAGGTATGCGCCGCTCTCCACGTAGCGGGAGTTGTTGTCGCGGTTGTGCGAGCCGCCGAAGGGGTTGGGGATGGTGCCGCCGGGGTTATCGGCAGTCCAGACATTGCGCATCGTGGTGGAAAGGACCGATTCGTTACCGGTGCCCTCTGTGCGGAGACGCAGTGCGTTGTAAATCTCGTTGCCGTATACGCCCTGGAAGAAAATCTGGAGGTCGAAGTTTCTCCAGTTCGCGCTTGCGTTCAGACCGTAAGTGAGCCAGGGGAAGGGATTTCCAAGGTCCGTGAGGTCGTCATTGTCGATCTGGCCGTCACCGTTGATATCCGTATAACGGGCGTCGCCGGGGGCATAGTTCTCCGCGGCGCCGGGGGCGTACAGATGCTCTGCCACCTCTTCCGCCGACTGATAAATGCCTTCATATTTATAGCCCCAGAAAGTGTACAGGGGCAGGCCTTCCGTGCTGATGGTGCGGTCTCCGTAAACCGGGGCGCCGCCGTTGAGCGCGGTGAGTTCGTTCTTGATGAACGATACGTTTCCGCCCACGCTGTAGTCCCAGTCGCCAACGTGATTGCGGTGGTCCAGCGTGATTTCAATGCCCTGGTTGCGCACGGTACCGACATTGGCGGTGGGCGCGTAACGGTTGCCCACATGTGCGGGAGCCGTAACGCCAAGGAGCATTTCCTTGGTATCCCTCTGGAACAGGTCTACAGTACCGGTGAGTTTGTTGCGCCACAGGCCGAAATCCACGCCGGCATTCAGCTGCTCGGTGGTTTCCCACTTGATTCCGCTGTTCACCAGGGTGAGGATGGTGGCGCCGCCGGCAAGCTGCTGATCCGCACCAAGTACATAGTCCACGAAGGTGGGACCACTGTTGAAGATGGTCTGCACCGAGGCGTTATCGCCGATTTTATCGTTGCCGATACGGCCCCATCCGGCCCTGAACTTCAGGCTTTCAACCCAGGCGGGCTTGTTGAACCAGGGCTCGTTGTCTATTCTCCAGGCGGCTGCGGCCGAGGGGAAGTAACCCCACACGTGCTCCTTGAACTTGGAGGTGCCGTCGGCACGGAAGTTAAGGGTGAGCAAATATCGGCTTGCCCAGGAGAAATGCGCGCGGCCAAGGAAACTGAGGCGACGGTTGCGGGATGCTCCGTCTCCTGCGGGATTGCGGTCTTCAGTGGTCTGGGCCAGGTACCAGTTGGTCTCCCTGGGCACCAGGATGGCGCTGCCGCTGCCGCTCAGGCTTTCGTACTGGTACTGTTCCAGGGTTTGGCCGCCCATGAGGTTCACATTAAGCTTTCCGAACTCCTTCATCCAGGTGAGGGTGTTCTCCACGATAATGGTGGAATACCGGCTCATGGACTTTTCGATGAAGTTCTTGTCCATTTTGTCGTACTGGGAAAGCTGATAGGCTTCCTTGAACAGGCGGTGGCGGTTGTTGCTGAGGTCCATGGAGACGTCGCTGCGCCATGTCATATCCTTAATGGGCTTTATTTCCACGAAGATGTCGCCCACCCAGCGTTCGCTGTAATCCATGGGGTGAGAATAATTCACCATGGCGTAGGGGTGGGTAACATTTTTGAAATTCGAGGCGGCGGAAAGCCGGCCGGAAAGATCCTCTCCGGTGAAGCTCTTCGCGCCTTCCGGATAATACACCGGATCCCAGGGAGCCATTGCAAGTGCCGCCGACAGCACAGAGGCCTGGGCCGATGCGGCATTGTTCATGGCGGTGCGACCGTGGGATGTCATGAAACTGATGTTTTCTCCAACCTTAAGCCACTCGTTTACATTATATGAAGAGGTAGCGCGCAGGTTCAGGCGCGTGTAATCCGAGCCGATGATGGTGCCGTCCTGGTTGAACCAGCTGGCGCTGAGCGACCACTGGCCCTGCTTATTGCCACCGGTAACTGCGAGATGGTAGTTCTGGATAACGGCATTGCGGTTGAACACCTCTTCCTGCCAGTCCGTATCCACCTTGGAATAGTCCAGATTCTTGGGATAATAGGCCGATGACGTGCCGATGAGCCTTTCCTGCAGCCAGGCGTTCATTCCTCTCTCGGAAAGGGTTGCCTTGCCGCCCAGGCTCATTGCCGCCAGGGTTCGGGCAAACTCCTGTGCTCCCATTACGTCCAGCTTGCGCCAGGGGTTCTGAATGCCGGCATAAGCGTCGAAGGAAATGGAAACCGTTCCGTCCGTGGAGCCTTTCTTAGTCGTTACCAGAATAACGCCATTCGCGCCACGGGAACCGTAGATGGCGGTTGCCGAAGCATCCTTGAGGATTTCGGTGGAAGCTATGTCGCTGGGGCTCAGGAAAGAGATGTTGTCCACGATAACCCCGTCCACGACAAAGATAGGAGCGGAATTGTTCACCGTGCCGATACCGCGGATGCGCACCTCGGCTGCCGCGCCGGGCTGGCCCGTGGAGGCGTTGACGGTTACACCCGCAGCAACTCCCTGAAGCGCCTGGTCGATGCCGGCGGCAGGGGTGCGCTGGAGCTGATCGCCCTTGACGGATGTGACGGAACCGGTGACGTCGCTCTTTTTCATTACGCCATAGCCGATGGCTACGACTTCATCGAGCATCTGGGTATCCGGTTCCAACTTAATGTCGATCCGGGAGCCGTCTACTGTTACTTCGACGGTCTGGTATCCCATGCAGGAAAAGACCAATGTCGCGCCCTGCGAGGCGGCGATGCTGTATTCGCCTTCCAGCCCGGTGCTCACGCCTGTACGCGTACCTTTAATAATAACGGCAACACCCGGAAGGGGATAGTCATCTGAGGCATCTGTTACCACGCCGGTTACCTTCTGAGCGAAGGCGGTTACGGCGATTGTGGACAGAAGAAAGACAGTCAGTAGTTTTCTCATATTAATCTGTGTCTGCGGCAAAGATAAAAAGGATTCAAATCAAAACACAGCAAAACACCTCACAAAAACTCAACAGGAGCAATAAATTATTTTCACAATACCTCAACAATGGTTATGGAAAGTATTGATTATCTGAATATTTTAATTACCTTTGTGCACAACACTAAAACAGGATGAAAAAATATCACCTCAACATACTTGTATTTCTGCTTCTTTGTTTTTCGCAGTATGGCCATGCCTTCCGTCCGGAGATACGCAACTTCTCCAAAAAGGCATACAAAGCCGGCGCGCAGAACTGGGAAGTGGTTCAGGGCGGAAGCGGAAGCATGTATTTCGCAAACAGCGAAGGAGTTCTGGAGTACGACGGAGCCCACTGGTGGCTGTACCGGGTGCCTAACCTTACGGATGTGCGCTCCCTGTATTACGACGCTCCGTCCAACAGGCTGCTTGCCGGAGCATCGGACGAAGCGGGAAGCTATTCCGTCACGGGTGGCGGTTTCAACTATACCTCCCTGCTGGACAGCCTTCCCCTCCCCGCTCTGGGTGAAATATGGCGTATACGCACGCTTGGGAGCGTTGTTACCCTCCAGGAAAACCAGCACATACGTCTTCTTTCCGGGGCAGACAGCCGCAGTTTCTCTTTCTCCGGCAAGATAGACTGCATGGAAAGATTTGGCGACCGACTGTATTTCAGCGTGCGGGGAGACGGAGTATATGCCCTTTCCGCAGAATCCAAACCGGAAATGCTTTGCTCCCTGCCGAAAGGGGCCAACGTAAGGGCCATGTTGGCCTATGGCGGCAAAACGCTTCTTGTCACCGAATCTCAAGGCGTGCTGCTGCTGGACGGGGCGTCCATCGGGCCGTCAGATATTCCGGTCCTGTCGGACAATGTCTTCTGCGCCGCCATCAGCGGGGACCTTCTTGCTCTCGGAACCGTTGCAGAAGGGCTATACCTATATAATATTAAGGACGGGGCCACCATGCACCTGGATGCAGACGACGGCCTGCAGAGGAACACAATCCTCAGCATGGCCTTCGACCACGGCGGCAATCTGTGGCTTGGCCTCAACAACGGCATCGACCAGATTCTCCTTAGCGAATCGGTCTGGGATATGTTCGGCGGAGAGGACCGCTACGGCGCAGGGTACGCATCGGCCCGGTTTGGAGACAAACTGTACCTGGGAACGAACCAGGGGCTGTTTTTCATGGACTACAGCGGGGACGAGGCACAGCTGGACAATCCCCTTCAGGCGGTTCGGGACATCCGCTGGCAGGTGTGGTCGCTGGACGTCATCGGCAATGCTCTCATCTGCAGCCACGACAAGGGCCTCCGCATCTTTTATGACAACGGGAAGCAGGACGACATTCCCCTGAACGGCTCATGGAGGGTGGAATCCCTGGCGGCACATCCGGGGTACCTGCTTGGAAGCACATACGACAGGATGTATGTTTTGCGATATGAAAAAGGCCGGTTCCACTTCGCCGGATATCCGGAAGGCTTCGAGGACGCATCGAAATCGTATGCGGAGGCTCCTGACGGGCGCATCTGGTTCGGCCACTGGGTAAAGGGTCTGTTCCGGCTGAGTTTTTCTCCGGACATGGGCCGGGTGGAGAAGGTGGAATCCTTCTCGGAGGCCGATGGCTTTCCCACCGCCCGCAACATCTATCCCAATCATTACCGGGGCGGAATCGTTTTCTCTACGGAAGGGGGCTTCTACAAATACGATAACGAGGCGGGGAAAGCCGTGCCGATGGATGAGTTGAACGGCCTGTTCGCCGGAACGCCGCTGGTTGTGATGCTCACGGAAGGGCCGTTGGGGCAGCGCTTCTTCTCATCCGGGAGCGTTCAGGGACTGGAGCGGGCGGGAGTGCTGGACACGCTTTCGCTCCGTCGTCTTGGCCGCCGCAGGATCCTTGGGTTCTACAGCAACACTTTCCTTGCCGATAATCTGCTGATGGTGAACACGGAAGACGGTTTTTCGCTCATCCGCACCAATAGTGTAGAGCAGACTTCGGGGGAAGGATTCCCCGTGTATATTCGGGAAGCCGTACTTATTGAGGGTGGAAAGGAAAGCACGCTTTTGGAAGCCCGCACACCATCCCACGGGGCCGAAATCAGGCTGGGCCCGGGCAGCCATTCCGTGCGATTCGTCTTCGTTTGTCCGGAGTTTTCGTCCGACGAAGCCGTGGAGTACCGCTGCCGCCTTGATGGCCTTGACCGGGAGTGGACGGGATTCCGCGCCGATAACAGCCGTGAGTACACCAAACTTCCTCCCGGCAATTACACGTTCATGGTGGAAGCCAGGAACGCGGGCACCGGGGAGATATCGGCCGACAGTGTAGTGCTCCGCATTGCCGCGCCGTGGTATCAGAGCATCTGGATGTATGGCATTTACGCTCTTCTGCTGGTGGGGGCGCTATGGGGGCTTTCCCGTTTCATCCGTTTTCAGTCGGACCGCAGGGCCCGCAAACTCACCCGCCAGAGGGAGGCTGAAATGGAAAAGGCTCGAATGGTGAACGACATGCAGAAACAGGCCGACGACCTGGCGGCATCGACCATGAACGTCATCCGGAAGAATCAGATGCTGCAGTCCATCGACATGGAACTTTACAAACTGGACGGAGCGGATTCGGAGCAGCGAAGGATTCTTCTGAGGCGCCTGCACCGCGAAATCGGCGAGAATATCGAGCATGACGACGACTGGCAGAAGTTCTCGCAGCACTTCGATTTTGTGTACGACAATTATCTTAAGCGGCTTGGGCGCCAATATCCCGCCCTCACCACCGGGGATAAGAAGCTCTGCGCATATCTGAAGATGGATCTTTCCTCAAAGGAGATCGCCCCGCTTATGAATATGACTATCCGAAGCGTGGAGATGACGCGGCATCGCCTACGCAAGAAGCTCGGCCTCTCGCGCGAAGATAATCTGAGTGATTTCCTGCAGAGATTCTAGCGGAGAATGTCGTTCAGGATGCTGGAAGCGGCCTGGAGTGCGCCTTCGCCGGGGCCCTCGATTACGATGGGCAGGGGGTGGAAGGAGCTGCGGATCATGATGGCGTTCTCCGTTCCCTTGAGGTGATAGGCCGGGTGGTTTTCCGGAATCTGTTTAACGCAGATGCAGCTGAGGTAGCCTTTATCGGCCTTCTCAAGCGATGCGACGAAAAGAAGGCGGCAGCCTTCGCGGGCTGCGCCGAGATACGCCTCGCGGAACTGCGGTTCCATTGCTTCCAATTTAGCGTAGAACTCTTCCAGAGGGACGTCCACGAGTTCCAGAGGGATTATCGGCTCCACTTTCACATCCGCTTCTTCCAGCTGGACGCCGGCTTCGCGGGAGAGGATGAGGAGTTTGCGGAGGGCATCGCGGCCGATGAGGTCGGCACGCGGATCCGCTTCGGTGAGGCCTTCGTCCTGGGCGGCCCTCACCAGCGAAGCGAAACTGCGGCCGTCGCTGCCGTACTGGCCCAAAATCTGGTTCAGGGTGCAGCTCACAACGGCTTCCAGCGACAGCACTTCCTCGCAGCTGTTTGTGCCTCGCGCAATAGAATCCAGCACTGGCAGGGCCGAACCCACCGTGGTTTCATAGCGCAGGAAAGCGCCGCTTTCGCGGGCGGCCGCGTGCATGGACGCGTATTCCACATAAGGAATGGCGAACGAGCGCCTGTTGGATGAAACGATATTGATGCCGCGCCGGAGCAGCTGCTCGTAGCGCTGATGGATTGTCTCGCTGGGGGTGCAGTCCACGAATACGGAACCGCGCGGGGCCACGGAGCAGATTTCGTCGATATAATCGCCCTGGAGAGGGGTTTCCAGGGAGGTGATTCCCTTCAGGTCGATATTGTATCCGCTGCTGCGGCCGATGCCGATGACTTTCAGGCTCTTGCCAGTCCTTTGTGCAACGGTTTCCGCGCTTCTGCCGATGAGCTCGAGAAGCGCTTTGCCCACGGCTCCGGCACCGGCGATGAACAGGCTGATTTCAGTCTGGGGAAGCGTTTCGAAGAATGTGCGGTGCAGGGCCCTCAAGGCGGGATTCTCCACCTCCGGGCGGACCACTATCCGCAGATTACCCGCGCTTTCTTCTATGGATTTCGGGGCCACGCCGGCCGCTTTCAGAGACTTGGCGGCTTCCGCCCTGTCCGTGCTGCCGACGAGGGTGATTGCCACCTGGCCGTTTTCAGTTTTTGCCGATGCCAGGCCCAGCGTGTCCGGCGCCTTGTCCGATATGACGGTTTTGCCGCCGCCGGGAGCAAATGTGTTGCGCACTTCGATGGCGATACCCGCCTCCATGGCGGGAGCCACCGTGGGTGCGTAGAGCACCTTGGCGCCGTTTTCGGCCATGGCGAGGGCGCTCTTGTAGGACATTTCCGGGATGGTGCGCGCGGCGGGCACCTGCCTGGGGTTGGCGGTCATGATGCCGGGCACATCGGTCCAGATCTGCAGCGACTCCGCCTTCAGCGCCGCGGCGTAAATGGCCGCGCTGTAGTCCGAACCGCCGCGCCCGAGCGTGCTCACGCCGCCCTCCGGTGTGCCGCAAATGAATCCCGGCGCCACGAACACCTCCACATCTCGCCGGGCTACATTATCAAATGCGTTTAGAATATTGTTTCGTGACGCGTTCCGGTCGCCCTTGATGATAAGCTTGCGGGAGTCCATCCACTGGGTGCGGATGCCATCGACCTTCAGTTTGCGTTCGATGATGCGGGTGGAGAAGATCTCGCCGAAGGTGACGCGCTCTCCTTCCGGAGCCTGGCGCATCTGGGCGAAGAGGGCGCGGATTTCATCGGCCGCATCGGCCCGCTCGCTTCCTGTGAAAAGGCGCTGCACTATCTTCAGATGCCGTTTTTCCAGGGCCTCCAGCGCATCCGCATCGCCCCCAAGGAGGGCATCCGTGGCGCCGCTGATTGCCGATGCCACCAGCACAATCTGCCCCAAGGGCATCTGAGCCTCGACTATGTCCAGAACCTGCGATATGTGCGTGGCGTCCGCAACAGAAGAGCCGCCAAATTTCAGTACACGATACATCATTTTGCAAATATAGCAAAAAAAAGGCAATGGTAGCCCTGGCGGCTAAATGCCTGTGGGTTAGACGCCAGGGCCGCCTATTTCAGGGCGCGCATGGCGTTCAGGACGGCAAGCACGGTGACGCCAACATCGGCAAAGACCGCCATCCACATGGTGGCAAGGCCGATTGCGGCGAGCGCAAGAACCGCCACCTTTACGCCCACGGCGAACCAGATGTTTTCCGTGGCGATGCGCACAGTGCGCCTGGCGATGCGGATTGCCGTGGCGAGGGCCGACGGCTTGTCGTCCATCAGCACCACGTCGGCCGCTTCGATTGCCGCATCCGAGCCCAGGGCGCCCATGGCGATGCCAACATCGGCCCTGGCCAGCACCGGCGCGTCGTTGATTCCGTCGCCCACGAATGCCACGGCGCCGTTATTCCGAGCCGCCGCCCCATTGTCATTTCGAGCGCAGTCGAGAAATCTCTCCCCCATCAACGCCTCAAGCGCCTCAACCTTATCCGCCGGAAGCAGTTCGGCGCGGTATTCATCTATGCCGATGGCGGATGCCACGCTTGCCGCAACGGCCTTCTGGTCGCCCGTGAGCATCACGGTACGGCGCACTCCGGCCTCTTTCAGCGCGCTGATGGCGGAGGCGGCATCGGCCTTGACCTTGTCGGATATGACGATGTGGCCGGCATACTCGCCGTCGATGGATACGTGCACGATTGTGCCCTCGTGATGGCACGGACGCCAGGCGGCGCCTTCCGCTTCCATCAGTTTACTGTTGCCCACTGCCACCCGCTTGCCGTTCACATTCGCAGCCACTCCGTGTCCGGCGATTTCCTCGACATTGGCGATCTCGCACTCATCGGCCTCGTTCGGATAGGCATTGCGAAGAGCCATCGCGATGGGGTGGGTGGAATGGCGTTCCACATGCGCGGCAAGATGGAGAAGTTCCTTCTGGTCGATGACGTCGGGATGCACAGCGGCTACTTCGAAGACGCCTTCGGTGAGGGTGCCGGTCTTGTCGAAGACCACGGTGCGAACGGAGCGGAGCGTATCCATGAGGTTGGCGCCCTTGATGAGGATGCCTTTGCGCGATGCTCCGCCTATGCCGCCGAAGAAGCTCAGGGGCACGGAGATAACCAGCGCGCAGGGGCAGGACACAACCAGGAACATGAGGCCGCGGTATACCCATGTGGCCCATTCGCCGGTAATCAGTGACGGGATTATTGCGACTAAGGCAGCAAGTGCTACCACGATGGGGGTGTAGATTCTGGCGAATTTCGTTATGAAACTCTCGCTGCGGGACTTGCGCTCAGTGGCGCTTTCCACCAGCTCAAGAATCTTGCTGGCGGTGGACTCGCCGAAAGCCTTCGTGGTTCTAACTCTGAGCACGCCGCTCAAGTTAACGCAGCCGGAAAGGATTTCGTCCCCCGCGCTTATGTTTCGAGGCACGCTCTCCCCGGTTAGCGCCACAGTGTCCAGGCTCGAAGTACCCTCCAGGACGATGCCGTCCAGCGGCACCTTCTCCCCGGGCCTGATCACGATAATCGACCCCACGTGTATTTCGGAGGGGTGTTTGTCCCCTTCACTCTCAAGATGCGCCACGTCCGGCCTTATATCCATAAGGTGCGCGATACTCTTGCGGCTGCGGCCCTCCGCGATACCCTCGAACATCTCTCCCAACTGGAAGAACAGCATCACGAACACCGCCTCGGGGAACTGCGTCTGAGCCCCGGGCATAAAGCCGATGCCCAGCGCCCCCAGCGTTGCCACGCTCATGAGAAAGTCCTCGCTGAGCGCCTCCCCGTGCAGCAGCCCCTCGGCAGCCTCCTTCAGCGTTTCCCACCCCACAACCAGGTACGGCACCAGATAAACCAGCAGCAGCGCCCACTTGGGCAGTTCCGTATTCTTCTCCAGAATCACCGCCCCCACCAGCAGCGCAGCCGCCACCCCGATCTTTATCGCCGCCTCCTTCACCCCATGCTCCTCATGGTGGTGGTGATGCTCATGGCCGTGGTGGTAGTGCTCGTGTCCGTGGTCGTGGTCATGGCACTCGCAGTGCCCATGTTTATGCTCGTGTTCCATACTGTACATCTTTGTTTCTGCCGCAAAGTTACTGCACCCCCTCTGCAACCGGGTTGCAAAAATCGGCCGTAAAATGCAAATCGCTGCATATCAGCGCATTAAGCAAAAGGCCTGGGGCAAAAATGCCCCAGGCTTTTTACGTATGTGTCTGTGAATCTGCGCGTTGTATTTTACGGGGCTTCGGGGGCTTGTCGCGCGGGACGGAGCGGCGGGGCGGGGTTAGTCGCGGAAGAGGCCGAAGAGGGCGGAGCCGCTGCCGGACATGGCGGCGTAGAAGGCGCCGCGCCCGTAGAGGCTCGCTTTCAGGCGGGCGAGCTCCGAATGCAGGGCGAAGACGCTGGGCTCGAAGTCGTTGAGGAGCCTCTCGCGCCAGGAGCCCGGCTTGCGGAGCACCTCGCGCAGGGGCACGGCGGGGATGCCGGGGGTGATGCCGCGGTACGCCTCGGCTGTGGAGACGGAAATGCCCTGCGGTATCACGAGCTCAACGCGGAACGGGAGCGCGGGAGATACGCCAGATACAAGGGCTTCGGCATGGCTGGGGGCCGATAAAGAATCGGCACAACCACCCCCCTCGAAGCAGCCGCCAAGGTCGAACTCCTCAAGGATTTCACCGCGGCCGGAAGCGAACATCGGCCTATTATATATAAAGAAGGCGCAGTCGCTGCCAAGGCGCGCCGCATAGCCCGCCAGAGCAGAATCCGAGAGCTCCAGACCGCAGATTTCGGAGATTGCGCGAAGGGTGAAGGCGGCATCGGCAGAACCCCCTCCAAGACCGGCACCCACAGGAGAGCCTTTTTCCAGAAGAATCTTCAGCGGAGGGAGTTTAAAGTCCTCTGCCAGAAGGAAATACGCGCGAGCACAAAGGTCCCGGAGAGGCTCCCAGTCCACCCCTTCCTTCCGCGCGAGGGTGATCATCAATTTGCCATCGGCCGATATGGCCTGGACTCGCTGCGACGGAGAATAAGCCTCCCGGATATGGTCCGCCGTTACGGCATAGTCGTCCCCGTGAACCACTTCCAGAGTGTCGTGGACCGCCGAGGATACGGGAACGAAGAGCGTCTCAAGGTCGTGATAACCGTCGGGACGCTTTCTGAGGATGTTCAGACCCAGATTTATCTTTACCCCCGGGTGGAGAATCATAATCTTGTAACCAGATCGTCAATGGATTTGCGTTCGTCGTGTCTGGGGCCGGGGCCGATATCCGGATGGCCGATGGGGAATAGCACGACGGGAATGCTGCCGGCCATTTCCGGGAACAGTTCCACGAGTTTGGATGGGTTGAACGAGCCCACCCAGGTGGTGCCAAGGCCACGGGATGCGGCTTCGAGCATGATGTGCGTGCCCACGATGGCGGCGTCTATTTCCGCTCCGTTTTTACCGTCATACTTGCGCACCCAGGCTTCATCCGGCTTGGCGCCCACGACGATGACGAGCTTGGCGCCGAAGGTATAATCGGTTACCTGTTTCAACTTTTCAATGGCTTCCACGCCGCGGAGGACCCAGATGTGAACGGGTTGTTTATTCACTGCCGATGGAGCCAGCCTCGCGGCTTCCAGCAGCGCATCAAGGTCCGCCTCCGATACTATCGAATCCGTGAACTTGCGGCAGGAGTAACGCTCACGGGCTAGTTTGAGAAAGTTGCCCATAGGTTTTCGGGTTTTTCGCAAGATAGCATTTTTCTTCGGTCTTTGCAAGCCTCAACCGGACACAGCCGCGAGCGTTGCGATGGAAATGTGAACCTCTATGCCGATGGCTCCCCGCACCGCCTCGTAGCACGCCGCCAGCGTGGCTCCGGTGGTGAACGTATCGTCAACCAGGACGATGTGGCGAGCATTTTCCGGGAGTTTTTGGACGGCGAAAACGCCCCGGACGTTCTTGAGCCTCTGCTCAGCGGAGAGGCTGGTTTGACTGCCGGTGCGCTTTACGCGTTTCAGCGCGTTCGGGTACAGTTTTGCGTTTAGGGCTTTGGCCAGCTCCCGGGCGATGATTTCGGCCTGATTGTATCCGCGTGAATGTTTCCTTCGCCAGTGCAGCGGCACCGGAATCACGGCATCCACGTCCTGCCAGTGCGGCTGCAGGGCCATCTGCGCACCCAGCATGCGGGTGAAATACCGCCCTGCCGCGATGTTTCCGCCGTATTTCAGCGCCTGCGGAATCCGGCTATACGGGCTGTCTCCCCTGTACAGCAGCAGCGCAGCCGCGTTCGCGTACGGCTCGGGAGCTGCGGGGCTGTCATCCCGACCTGGCCCCGGCCTGTCATCTCGACCAAGGCCCAGGCCCTCTTTGTCATCTCGACCAAGGCCCATCGGGCCGCGCGGAGAGATCTCCTCCGGCCCCTCTCTCATCTTCTCCACCAGGGCGTTGAACTGGTCGGCCATGGTGTTGTGCCGCGCGAGCCAATTGCGCGTTATCGGCAGGTCCGCCATGCAGCTAAGGCACAGGTGCTTCTCCTTAAGCCCAAGCTCCCGGCCGCAGACAATGCACCGGCGGGGCAAAAGAAAGTCCAGCGCCGCGCGGAAGAAGTCTATTGCCGCACGGAAAGACTCCATCGGCCCGCGAAAAAAGACACTCATATCCTCAAGAATTTCTCCAACTGCTTGTCCGTGGCATCCGTCCGGCCCTTCAAATACTCCATGAGCGAGCGGCGACGGCTTTCATTCAGGGAAAACATATCATGGATATCTGCTAGCCCGGTCTTCCGGAGAACCAGTTTGACAAGGGTGGGATAGCACTCGTCCGTCCATCCCGTGAAGTGTTCCTTTATGTCATATTCACTCCCGGTTGTGACCTGCATCGCCTCCAGCATGTTTTCGTACGAGCCGAAATAACGTATCGCCGCCTCGTAATCTATTACATTATAGGTGCTTATAATGAAATCCACAAGCTGCTCTTTCTCTGCGTGGGATAGCGGCGCGAACAGCCTCTGCAGCGTTTGATAAGTGAGGTGCTGCCCCCTCCCGTGGAACGCCTTCACCTCGCTCACGGCATTTTTCATCGGCCATGATGCCCTCCGGATAACCAGCGGTTCGGAGAAAGGATGGTCGCTTTTGGCATATGCGAGGAAATTCCACCGATACTCCTCCGCCTTTTTTGTAATCTTGCGCTCCACCGAATTGTTGCCCACGTAAACGATGTTGGTCCGGATAGCCTTTTCGGTCTTCTTCGGCGCACTGCCGAAATGATACTGAAACAACTGCCCCTTTCGATGGCAGAGGTTATTGTTTTGTCTGGAGTAAATACTTGTAGTCTGATTCATCAAAGATGATAACTCCGCCGGCGATTTAGCTTTTGCAGATGTGTGAAAATGATCATACATCAAACATAGAGCAAGAATACAGACCTTTCTCCTGGCGGCCTGTATACAAAACATCGTAAAGAAAGACAAAAAGTCGCTAACTGAATAAAAGAGAACGACTTTGTCGGCAGCCCTTTGATAACAGTGATTCAACGTGTCACTGTACACAATACGTTTTTTGCCCATCGCGGCATCTGTTGTGGAGCGCCCTGGCTTCATTTGCATAGAAACAGGCTTATCCCTAACCTGTCCTCGCAGCATTCGACCTTAGTTTGCTCCGGGTTTGATGAGCTGCACGTCGGTTGCAAAGGTGAGAAAAGAAAACCGTAAATACAAGTTTTTTGCCCGTAAAGTGCAACTCTCTACTACAGAGCGACATACAACTTTTGCCTGGAGCAAAAACGCCCCAGGCCTTTTTTGTATAGCGCTAATACACAACGAGTTGCATTTTACGCATACCGATTCGCGCAAAAATGTGTATCTTTGTACGCTATGATTATGGGAGTATTTTCATTCCTCCACTTTACAGTGGCAGATGTGCTGGACATCCTGATGGTGGGCCTGCTCATCTTCCTGCTCATACGCAGTATCAGGGGCAACTCCACGGTGGTGAACATCGTGATCGTGCTGGTGGTGCTGCTTATTGCGCAGCAGGTGGCGGGGGCGCTGCAGATGAGGATGATGAGCGTGCTGCTGAATACGCTGCTGGACGTGGGTGTGCTGGCCATAATCATACTGTTCCAGCCGGAGATAAGGCACCTGATGAACAGGGTGGCAAACCAGGCCGGGATATCGCGGAAGGCGGCGGAGCTGTTCAACCGGCTGCTGGGCATCAAGGAGAACAAGATGAGCAGCAAATCTGTGGAGGAACTCGCGGCCGCGGTGCGCACGATGTCGGACGATAAAACCGGGGCGCTAATCGTGATACGCCACGGCTCGGACCTGGACGAATACATCCGCACCGGGGATAGCTTTGACGCGGAAATCAACCGCCGTCTGGTGATGAACATCTTCTTCAAGAACTCTCCCCTGCACGACGGCGCGATGATAATCAACGGAAACCGCATCTGCGCAGCCAGATGTCAATTGCCGATGACGTCCCGCACGGACCTTCCGGCCCGGTATGGCATGCGCCACAGGGCCGCCGTTGGACTGAGCGAGGAGACGGATGCCGATGTGATCGTGTGCTCGGAAGAAACGGGCAAGGTGGCGTTCGTTCGCGGCGGCAAGGTTACGCCCGTGCCGGACATGACAACCCTCATCACCCTTCTGGAAGACGCCATGGGCGGCGCCCCCAAAAACGCGAGGGCCCAGAGAGAGCCCAGAGCGCCAAAGGACGCAAAGGCCCCAAAGGATGCTCCCCAAAATAAGGAGGGCCGAGAATGAGGGGAGATTTCTCGACTTCGCTCGAAATGACAAAGGGGTCGCTCGAAGAATTGTCATCTCGACCAGGCAAAGCGCGCGGAGAGATCTCGAGCGCCCGTCTGGAGGGAAAACTGGGATTCGACCGCATAAGGTCGATGATTGAAGCCCGATGCTCCACGGACTATGCCGCCTCCCGCTCACAAACCGAATCCTTCTCCGCCGGCAAGGACGAAATCCGCCGCCGCCTGAACCTCACGGACGAGATGCGCCTTATCCTGATGTTCGAGGAAGGCTTCCCCACCAGCGGCTACGTAGACAGCATCCCCTTCCTTGAGGCCATTCAGAAGAACGCCTCCATCGACCTTCTGTCCATGGGAAAACTCCGTACCACGCTGGACACACTGGACAAGGCCCAGACCTTCTTCAAAAGCGTCAAGGACGGCGTTTACCCCAACCTCAAGCGCAAGGCCGCCAGAACCGCCACTTTCCCGGAAGTGCGAGCGCAGATCGACACGATCCTGGATAAATACGGCGAAATAAAAGACACAGCATCGGACGAGCTTTACAACATCCGCAAGCAGCTCAAAGAAAAGGAGCTGGGCCTTTCCAAGCGCATGAACGCCATCCTCCGCAAAGCCCGTGAAGACGGCCTGGCGGATGCCGATGCCAGCGTGAACATCCGCGACGGAAGGATGCTCATCCCGGTGTCATCGGCAAAAAAGAAACTCCTTCCGGGCATCATCCACGACGAAAGCGCAAGCGGGAAAACCACCTTCATCGAACCGGCGGAAATCGTGGCTCTCACGGGCGAGCTTTCCGAACTCCGCTTCGCCGAAACGCGCGAAATCAGCCGCATCCTCCGCGAATTCTCGGACTTTCTGCGGCCATTCACCCCGGAGCTCATCAGCGCTGCGGAGTTCATCGGCGAACTGGACTTCATAATGGCAAAGGCCTATGTTGCCCTGGACCTCGTGGCCGGAATGCCCGTCATCTCGGAAGAAGGCCGCCTGAGCCTCCGGAAAGCCCGCCATCCCATTCTGGAGCGCAATCTCCGCAAGGAGCACAAGCAAATCGTCCCCCTCACCATAAACCTCACTCCTCAAAAGCACATCCTCATGATTTCCGGCCCCAACGCGGGCGGCAAATCGGTGTGCCTCAAAACCGTTGGGCTTCTGCAGTACATGTTCCAGTGGGGCATGCTCATCCCAACCTCCGAAACATCGGAACTCCCGGTCTTCAGCCGCATAATGGTTTCCATCGGGGACGACCAGTCCATCGACAACGACCTCTCCACCTACAGCTCCTTCCTGGCCGATATGAAATCGGCCCTGGACAAGGCCGATGAGGACACCCTCGTCCTGATCGACGAATTCGGCTCGGGCACGGAACCCGCCGCCGGGGGCGCCATCGCCGAATCCATACTCGCGGAACTGGACCGCAGGGGCACGTACGGCGTGATAACCACGCACTACACCAACCTCAAGCTATACGCCTCAAGCGGCAACAACGGCGTTGCCAACGGCGCAATGCTCTTCGACGCACAGAACATGGCTCCCCTCTTCCGTCTGGAAGAAGGCCTTCCCGGCAACTCCTTCGCCTTTGAACTGGCCCGCAAGATGGGGCTCCCGGAGGAAATCGTAAAAGACGCGGAAGAAAAGGCAGGCCAGGAATTCGTGGGCATAGAGAGGAATCTCCGCAAGATCGTCCGCAGCCGCAAGGCCCTGGACGAAAAACTCACCCGCATCCGCGCCACGGACAAAACCCTGGAAAGCATCACCGACAAATACGAGAAAGAGCTCCAGGACATCAAGGAAACCCGACGCCGCATAATCGACGAGGCCAAGGAAGAAGCCCAGCGCATCGTGAAAGACGCCAACGCCCAGGTGGAAAACACCATCCGCACCATCAAGGAGAGCGGGGCCGATAAGGAAGCCACCAAAGACGCCCGCGGGCAGCTCCAGGGCTTTCTGGGCGCACTGGAGGAAAGCCGCCGGGAGAGGGACAAATACCTGGACGACAAACTCAAGACCGTGCGCCAGCGAAAAGACAAGGCCACGGAGCGCAAACTCAGACGCGCAGATCCGGAAGAGCTCAAACGCATGCAGGAAGCCCAGGCGGAGCAGGCCCGCATCGAGGCCTTCCGCAAAGCCCCCCTGAAGGTTGGCGAAAAGGTGCGCGTAAAGAGCAACGGCATGATGGGCGAGGTGGCGAAAGTATCGGCCAAGGCAATCACCGTAATCATTGGCAACGTGAGCACGAAAATGGCCCCGGACCGCGTGGAAAGGGTAACTTCCAACGAATACCGGGAAGCGCAGCGCAAGGCCCCCAAACCCCGCCAGGTGGTGGACGCCTCCATCGCCAAACGCCGCGCGGAGTTCCGCACGGAACTGGACGTGAGAGGCCAGCGGGTTACCGAAGCGCTGGACAATGTGGTGAGATACGTGGACGACGCCCTTATGCTGGACGTTGAATCGGTGCGCATCCTGCACGGCAAGGGCACGGGCGCGCTCCGCGAAGAAATACAGAAATTTGTAAGAACCATACCCGGAGTGGTCTCCGTCCAGGACGAACACATCCAGCTGGGCGGCTCCGGGGTCAGCGTAGTTAAATTCAGATGAAGATCAGAGGACGCAAGGCAATGGGCCAGAAAAGCGAAGAGCTGGCCTGCGACTTCCTCCTTTCAAGGGGGCAGAGAATAGTGGAAAAGAACTGGCGCAGCGGCCATCTGGAGGTGGACATCATCTCCGAGGCGAAGGACGGCCTCCATTTCGTGGAGGTGAAATCGCTCCTCTCGCCCATGGACATCCTCCCCCAGGACAAGGTGGGCGCAATCAAGCGTCACCGCATCACGGACGCCGCGAACGACTACATCAACTCCCATCCCACTCCGGACGGCAAGGAGATATTCTTCGACGTGATTTCAGTGGTGTTCGACAAAGAAAAAATTTCGCTGAAATACTTCCCCCAGGCCTGGATTCCAATGCACACTTAGAACCATGAACCATAACCACTACTGCGTAATCATGGCCGGCGGCTCCGGACGCCGCTTCTGGCCCATCTCCAGAGAGGAACGCCCCACCCAGTTCCTCCATGTGGCCGATATGGGCCGCACCCTTCTGGACCTGACATTCGAGCGCTTCGCCAAAATCGTCCCGGAAGACAATATCATCGTGGTCACCCTTGAAAAGTATGCCGGTGCCACCCGCGAAATCCTCCCCCGCCTAAAGCCCGAAAACCTCATCCTTGAGCCCTACAGCCGCGGAACGGCGCCCTGCATGACCTATGCCGCATACAAGCTTCTGAAGCGCAATCCCGATGCCGTTATCGTAGCCACCCCGTCGGACCAGGTGATCCGCGACGACTTCCTCTTCACCCGCACCATCAACGAATCCTTCGCCTACGTGGAGCAGAACGACGTCCTGATGACGCTGGGCATCGTCCCCAAGAGTGCCGATGTGAACTTCGGCTACATCCAGGTGAAGGAAGGGAAGAATGCATATCTGAGCAACAAGCCCCTGAAGGTGAAAACCTTCACGGAAAAACCCGACGAGGAACTGGCGAAAGTCTTCTTCCGCACCGGCGAGTTCTTCTGGAACTCCGGCGTGTTCCTGTGGAGCGCAAAGGCCATCGTCCGTGAACTGGACCGCCTCCTGCCGGAGGTTACCTCGCAGTTCGCCGGCTGGGAACAGGCAATCGGCACTCCGGAAGAGACGGATTTCATCCAGCGCTCATATGGGGACTGCCCCAAGGTTTCCCTGGACTACGGCGTGATGGAGCGCACGGACAATGCCTGGCTGTATCCCGCCAAATTCGGCTGGACGGACGTGGGCAGCTGGGAGGCACTGTACCGCCTCATCCCGGAGAAAGACAGCTCCCGCAATGCCGTGAACACATACGCCCATATCCTGGACGACTGCACGGACAGCATCGTGATCTCCAAGCACAAGGACAAGCTTCTTGCGGTTAAGGGCCTCAAGGACTATATCGTAGTGGACACTCCGGACGCCCTTCTGATATGCCCAAAGGACGAGAAGGTTTTCCACGACTTCATGGCCGGCATGGCGATGCCGGACTACGAAAAGTACCGCTAGTTGCGACAAAACAAAAAATAACGTATCTTTACATTCATGAAGCGCTTCCTTTCGGTCCTTGCAGCCCTTGTGGCGGTGTGTTTCACATCGGCCTCGCAAAACAATCCTTATGGTATAGACGATACCTGCTACCCGCTGTACACAAGGACTGAAGTGCTTGTGGGAAAGCCCGGCTTCCAGGCCGTGAACGACTCCCTGCTCACCCAGGCCATCCTGGTCGGAGACACCAAGGCGCAGACTCTCTATTACGTGATGCGCCTGAAGAACCTGTCCAACCTTGGCCGGCAGGAAGGCAGCGGAATCACCGAAGAAGACGTGAAGAAGGGCTACGAAGAGCTCAAGACGATGGCGGAAAAGTTCGGCCATGTGCAGTACTTCTACTATGCGTACAATTTGTACATGACCTACTGCTACAACTGCCACCAGATCGAGAAAGCGACAACCCTTGCCAGGGAAATGCAAAGTATCGCTCTTGAAAGAGGGGATGATTACGGCCGATGGATGAGCCTCAAGTTCCTGGTGTCGCTGTACATGGACATGTACGATTATCAAGCCGTGCGCCGCTTCTGCCGGGAGGTAATCAAGATTTACAACAACACGGAGGATCCACTGATAAAGCGCCAGTCGGTGTGCCGGTCCTGGTTCGACCTGGCGGATTCCTATCCGGTGAACAGCGACTCGATGCGCCTGTGCGTTGCCAACGGCGCGAAAGCGGCCCTCGTGCAGATGGATACCCTTCGGACAAATTACTATCTGGCCGTCCTTGCCGCCCTGGACAGGGATACCCGCTCATACAAAAAGTACCGGGATTACTGCATGAGCGACCCGAAGATTCTTTTCATCGGCAAAAGTGTCCCCACCACTTTTGATGCCATGGATGCGGTTATCGCCGGAGAGTCCATCGACACGCTCATGGCCATCACGTCCCGCATCGAGACCTTCCGCGGCATGAAATTCATCGCCAACGTAACGGAGGCATACGGCTATGAACAATCGGCCTTTGAGCTGGAGAAAAAAATCGTCCAGTGGCTGGAAAGCAAACTAACCGACGTGAACCACCAGAGGCTTGTGGAACTGAACGCAAACATGGGCGTGGCCCGGCTCAACAAAGACCTGGAAGAAACCGTCCGGCATGAACACACTGCCAGAAATATCATAACAATCCTCTCGGTGGTTATCATGGCGGTTATCCTGGGCTTCGCCTTCTTTGAAATGGCCACGATGCGCAAGCGCCGAGACAAAGACAAAAAGATGATTGCCGACCTCACGGAAGCCAACGAGAAAGTCAAGCTGGCCGATGCCGCCAAAACGCGCTTCGTCCAGAACATGAGCCACGAGGTTCGCACCCCGCTGAACGCCATCGTGGGCTTCTCCCAGCTGCTCTCCCTGCCGGACGGCAGCTTCCCGGAGGAAGAAAAGGAGGAATTCGCCAATCACATTGTGAACAACACCAAGATGCTCACAATGCTGCTGGATGACATCCTGAATGCATCGGCCATGGATTCCGGCAAATACAATATAACCCTGGAGGACGGGGAGATGCATTTCATTGCCCGGTCGGCAATCTCCAGCGCGGAGCACAGGCTTCAGCCGGGAGTTACCATGACTTATGAATCGGATCGGGAAGAGCCGTTCAATTTCATAACGGACCCCCGCCGCTCGCAGCAGATCCTAATAAACCTGCTCACAAACTCCTGCAAGCACACCTCGAAGGGCAGTATCGTCCTGCGCGGGACAGTGGACGAGGAGCGCGGCCGCGTGGTTTACACGGTCACGGACACCGGTCCCGGCGTTCCCCCCGACAAGGCGGAAGCCATCTTCGACCGCTTTACCAAACTGAACGATTATGTCCAGGGCACGGGCCTTGGCCTCAGCATCTGCAGGGACATTGCAGAGCACATGGGCGCATCGGTATACCTGGACACCACATACACGGATGGCGGCGCGCGCTTTGTCTTCGAAATTCCAATCGTCCCTCCGGAAAACATCGACAAATAAAACCTTTAACCATATGACACCTTTATACGCACAGTCCCACGACTATTCCCGCTTCAACGTGCTGGCGGTAGACGACATTCCCCTGAACCTTCTTCTGGTGCAGAAAATGCTGTCGCGTTTCAACTTCACCATCCGCACCGCTTCCGGCGGGCAGCAGGCCTTGGACGCCGTAGCCGAGAAGAAGCCGGACCTTATCCTTCTGGACCTCATGATGCCGGGGATTGACGGCTTCGAGGTTATCCGCAGGCTTCGCGAGGATCCCGCCACCGCAGACATCCAGATTGTAATCCTGAGCGCCCTCAATTCCAATGAAGACGTGGTCAAAGGTTTCAACGTAGGAGCCAACGACTTCATCATGAAACCCATCATCATGGAGAAACTGCTCAGCTGCGTGATAACCCAGCTGCAGCTGGTGGAAGCCAAGACGAAGTGATGCGCCGCCGGCTTGTTATCGCCCTGCTGTTTGCGCTGCTTTCCCTGGATGGCAGCGCCCAGATCGTGAACCATCTTAAGGCCGACAGAAGCACCTATCTCACCTACGCGGATTGCCGCATGCGCCCTTTCCGCGCAGAGAATCTCCAGATTGCAGACTCGCTGTATGCGCTTGGCACCGCCGCCGGAGATTACCGGATAACAGCCTACGCCCTCCATATCAGAATGGCCCTGGACTATGTGAATGGGGACATGGAAGGCATGAACGAGTGCTTCGAGGAGATTCGCTCCCTGGTTGGAGAGCGCAAGGAAGCGCGCTTTTTCTGGCTGGGGGTGGAGCAGGAATGGTGCATAGACCTTATCCGCACCGGCCACGCCGCGGAAGCCATGCTGGAAGCCCGCGCGATGGAGCGGCAGGCGGTGATAGACAAGAGCGCCCTTGGTAAGCTTTATGCTTATAAAATCATCGGCCTGATCCAGAGCGAGAGGACAAACCACACGCTTGCGGCGGAGAATTTCCTCAGTGCCGCAAACTTCTGCCGGGATGCCCGGGCAGAGCACGAACTCCCCTTCCTGTACATCCTTCTGGCGCAGGAATTCATCGAACTGAAGCAGTTCGGAAACGCGGAACAATATTGCCGACTCGCAGAGCAATATTTATCGATTTACAATAAAACCTTGCCGATAAAGACTATGCGCGTGCGCACTCTTCTGTGCAACGCCCGCGGCAGGAACACCGAATTCTGGCAGAGTTACGAAGAGCTCTCGCAGGATCCCATGTACGCCATCCAGCTTGACGCGGAAGACCGCCATGCACTGGAAGTACTGTATCTACGCTCCAAAGGGCAGCTGCGTGAAGCGCTCGCCGTGGCGGATTCCCTTGGCAACGACCGCATGAGGTACGACCTCAAGCAGGGCCTGTACGCCTCCCTGGGGGATTATCCATCGGCCTATGGAGAACTGGAACGGCTCATGGTGAACAAGGACTCCACATACATCCGCGTTCAGAACGAAGACCTTGCCATTCTGGACAAGGAAATGGACAATGCCCGCCTTCGCGAAGAGGCCCAGAAGCTCAAGGCGCAGAACCAGGCAACCATATTCATCGGCTTCCTTGTCATGTTTGCCATCGCATTCATGGCCATTCTGCTAAGCCAGTGGCAACTGCGCGAGAATCTGGAGGAGATGAGGCGCAAGAACTCGGAGATGCTCCGCTCACGCCGCAACTTCCAGAAAGCCATGGAAGCCAAGGAGGCGGAAGTGAACTCCAAACTTCAATTATTGCAAAACCGCACAACCAACGTACTTACAGGCTATGAAGAATACCTCGATTATTAAGCGCCACGGCAGCGAACTAATGGCCCTGGTGCTGTTCCTCGCCGGTTCAACCCTTGCCATGCTGGGTCTTATCCAGAAGGTTCACCTTGTGGTGGGCATATTGGGCGTGGTGATCCTGGCCTCGGGCCTGTTTTTCTTCTGCATCCGCTACACCTCGGAGAAAGTGTACAAGGAGTACTATAAGGACAGCTACGAAATCGAGCACGAAACCATCGAGGACGAGATTCGCAAATCCATGGTGTACCACCGCTATCAGGAAGCCGTCCTGGGCCGATGGGAATCCGCCTGCCGCGACCTTGGCCTCGTGGACGAGCAGAAAGACTGGCTCCTGGACCTTCTGATGGCCGAGAAGAAAAAAGTGGACGATGCCATCGCCGCCGAGGGCGGAGGACATATTTAAAACTATAACACCCGCCATCGAGGCGGGTGTTACTGTAATTAGTTCTCCGTGATTGTGAGGTTCTTGATTTCCCAGGTACCGGCGCGGCCGTCATCAAGGGTAACCCTCACGGGATAAGGTGTAACCTCATGCGTGTAGGTTGTGGTCTGGCGCTCTTCGCTGCCCACAGTGATTACTTTGTAGTACACGGGGTATGCGGTTGCCGTAGTGGTTGTGGCGGTGTACGTATTGTCGGTATAGTACAGCCGGCTGAAGTGATCCGGGTGGCTCTCGCACTCGAACGCCACGCGGAAGTTGGACACCAGATAGTCCGACGGGATCTGGGCCTGGGCCTTGATGTAGATCCAGTTGCTTCCCGGAGGATAGTTGATGTTCACCGGGGCGCTCCAGGTATTGCCGCCATCCTTGCTGAACAGCATGTGGGCGTCGGACCGCATGTTCTCCCTGCTGTAGAAATAGTTGCCTGCGTGGTAAAAGGTAATCGTCGCCCCAGCGGAGCAGGACAGGTCGATGTCCTTTGACGATATCATCGCGTAACCCGCAAAGCGCTGGTTGTGGTAGTCCGTCTCCCACCAGCCTTCACTCTCGTTCCAGCGGCTGGTAGGCTCCTCTATGGCACCCCAGGCCGACTGAGCCACGCCGTAGGACAGGCCTGTGCCGGGATTGTAGTAGGGATACCACATGTGCCTGTAGCAGCGGCCGTCGTTGAACCAGGTGAGACGTACGAAATCGGCCGTCCTGTTGGTTCCGGTCTGCCAGGTTTCACCGTCGGTGATTACTTCACGGACTATCTCATAGTCTCCCATGGTGGGGCCAAGGAAGGTTTCCTCGTGGTGGATGGTGCCGGATGCGGCCTTGTTCGTTACAACCTGGATCTCGTAATGCACCGACTGGGAGGTTGCCGCATAGCCGTTAGCGGCAGGAATTTCCACGGTATAGGTGATGAGGACATATCCGGCGGATACTCCGTGCACGGTGCCGTTGGAAGATACGGTGGCTATGCCGGTATCGGCCGACGAGTATGTGACCACGGGGGTTCCGGTGTATCCGGAGTCCACGGTGTACGTGCCAGGGGTCTGTACGTCCGAGCCCACCTTTACCACAAAGACGGGTTCCCTCTGCCATTTCACCGCAAGGCCGCTCAGGTTGTCGTTCGTAACGGAAACAGTGTAGCTGACGGGGTCTGCCGCAGTGTAGTTCTTATATGCGTCGGCGGTGGCGGTGATTGTGGCGGAGCCCACGCCCACGCCGGTAACCCGGCCCTCACGGTCCACGGTTGCCACCGAGGTGTCGGAGGACGTGTATGTAATGGGTGCGCTGGCGTTGGAGGTGGCCTTGTTCACGGCGCTGCCGCCCACCCGCAGCTGCATCCCGTAGTAGTCGAAGTAGAGATTGCCTTCTTCCTGGATGTTGGCGAAGGTGTCCCTGTTGGTGGAGTTGTGCGTGGCATCCACGGGATAGTAGAAGTCGTTGTCGGGAGACGCTACCACCCACACGGTAGTGGCGCTTTCTGGAACCATCGTCAGGAAATAGCTCCTGAAGGTCTTGATACCGTTCACATCCGTAGGGGTGGCCACATACTCATCCCAGCTGATGGACCGGCGGTAGTAGTAGTTGTTGTCGGTATGGCCGGGGATAAGGCTGGGGCCGTTTTCAACCGTGAGCGTTTCATTCGCTTCGGAAGCAAGAGGCTTGGGATACATTGTATTCTCCTCCTGTTCAATGTAGAAGTACAGCGGGAAACGCGCTACGGTAAGGCCGGCGGGAACGTTGAAGTCCACCGTCACCTCGGTTCCCTTGACGGGAACCACGTAATCCTGCGCATCCACAGACAGGGAGAAAGGCCTTCGCAGCGTGATGATGACCGTTCGCGTGAGGCCGTTGCCGTTCTTGAACACAATGGGCTGCTTCCACACTTCGCCGGGCTGCAGGCTCTCGGGATCCGCACAGGAGATGGTCACTTCCCGCCAGTCGCTGTATATTCCGCTTCCTACATCAGAAGAGGCGATGGAAATCTTGCTGGCGGAGGATACGATATTGTTTCCGCTGGTGGCGTCGCGAATCTCGGCCGTTATGCTGTTGTTGTCATTTACGTTGAAACTTGCCCCCGTAGCGCTCTTGACATACATCTTGAACGAAGTTCCGAATGTCACCAGGATATCGGTCTGGCTCACGTACAGACGGCTGTCGTCGTTGGCGATGTTTGTAAGCTCCTGGGCCATGGTGGAACCCTCGAAGTTATTGAGGGCGATGCTGTTCACGGCATCGTACACGGAATTGCTTCCCTTTCCGTCCACGCCCGTGATGTTCAGCGTATAGCAGAAATTGCGGAGGATGTTGTAGTAGATATTGTCGCCGGTTCCAGTGACGGCATGGGTAACGGGATCTTCAAACAGGTCCTTATACACGAAATCGGCCTTGTAGTAGTATGTCTTCCATGTGCTGCCGTCGTTAAACTCCGCCTTTAGGATTATGAACGGGTTCTTATCCGGACGGTAGGAGCACTCGTACATGTAATCGGCCTCCTGGGGGTCCAGCCACAGATTGTTGGCGTCCATGGTGTCGGTTCCGTCAGACGAGTAATATGTGTTCCAGGAATTATACTGGATTACCGGTGGCATAAAGCCGTAGTACATGTCCGTATTGGTGAGCCAGGAGTACGGCGTCTCCTGTTCAGATGCCAGCTCGTATCTGGCAAAACGGTCGAAATTGATCTGTGTTTCGCCGCCCACGTTTATGTAGTCTTCGGTATTAGTATTGAAGGGGGCAATAGTACCATATACCGGAGTGTTGAACACCTTGAATCCAAGGATGCGGAAATTGGTCACATTGTCGGCCACGCTCACCTTGACCTTGGAGAAGTTGCGGATCATCTTGATCCCCTTCATGTCCGTGGTTTCGGTGATTGAACCGAAATGGCGCCTGCCCCAATATGCCAAACCGCTGTTTGTCGTGACCAGGGTGCGCACGAAGGTGCCTTCATCCATCAGGTTCATCTCCGTGTTTTCGAACTCGGGGATGGCCCTTGTGGTGGCGATGAAATGGATGTAACGGTCGCCGGAAGGAACTTTTGTAAGCCCCTCCACGTGGAATTTGGTAAGGTAGTTCTCCTGCGCCGTACCGCAGTTGAAACCGGCCTCTTCCGCTGTGGGGTGGGACTGGGTTCCGGGCTTGGCCTTGACTATCTCGTAAAGGATATCACCTGCGCTGAAAACCGCAAGGTAAAGGAACTTGACGGTAGGGACTTCCTCGCCCATCGTTGCCGCCTTGGTGCCAATCCAGTCGCCCTGGTCCTGCGCAAGGGGAAGGACAATGGTTCCGTCCAGGGAAATCTTGCCGTCATCGGCCTTCCCGGCCTGCCTGCCGCTGAAGATATCGTCTTCGCGCATGCATGAGGGGGCAAGCAGCACTGTGAGTGCAGCCACTATGGCAAGAATATGTGTCGTTATCTTTTTCATGGGCTCTTATCTTATCAGTGTTGCATTGCCGGTAGCATCGTAGTCGTAGAGATGGCCGTTGGGATGATATACATTGGTGGTAGAGGCATCGTCACCCCAATACCAGAGGTCGTAGACGAAACGCACAGACTGTTTGTCTCCGTTTCCGTCTTTCATGGTGATTTTTGTTCCGGAATTTGAAATACTCATAAGTCTTCCGCTGCCGGACCAATAGTCGGAACCTGATACATAGAGGTCCGGGATAGTGCCATCCTGCTGCCGGGCCACAATGAAAGCCATCTCTGCCTCGGTCGGGATTCTCCATCTTCCTGCAGGATATCCTGTTTCCTGATAAACCGCGGCTCGGGAGACTGCCTGGTCGAATGTAGGCAGATTAGAGGTGAGCATAGCGTTCAAAGAGGATGATACCAGGAACTTTGGAGCCACTATATTCTGGTCTTCCGCATTCTGTGATGTGGTGAGAATCTTAAGAGGCTCCTGCCAGGCATCATTTGCGCCTTGGGTCGTGTTATTGTAATACAGGTAAGGATGCAGCGACCAGGAAGAGCCGTAGACTTCTTCTGTGGTCTTGCGGGGATCTCCGATACGGTACACTTCCGTATGCTCACTGCCTCCGTATGTATATGTGTACTTGTTATTGCCCGTATTGAATGAAGAGATGCGGACTTCGGTAGTATAGTAAGTGGACAGACTACCGGAGGTTGCTCCAGCATAAATGGTTGCGCCATAATCCCTTGAAGGGTTGGGCATAGTAACCGCATTGGAGTTGTTGTAGGTAGACCTGGGATCCCTGTAATAATAATTGCCTCCCTGACTAAATCTGGTACCGAAAGGAGAATTGGCAACACGGGCAAAATAACCGTTCACGAAGACGTCCCCGGATTTGGCCTTACGATAAAGACTGATGGAAGGATTCTGCTCAACTTCCACATCCTGTGAGCAGCCATCTTCGTTTGTGATGGTTGCATATATTGTGAGGGCGCTGTACATATTGTTCAGCGAATGCTGGAATGTCACATATCCGGGATTGGATTTATCTACGGTAATGGTTCCGGCATTTGTGCTGATATCCTGGCTATCCGCCGTAACAGTCCTGTTTACATTCTGTGTAGTCTCAGGATTGGCGTTTGCGTTTACGTAATACTTGATAGTATTAATTCTGACGGAAGCGATAGGGGAACTGCTGACGTATGAAAAATAAACTTTAGGCTCATTGTTGATGGTCTGCTCCGGGTGGTCTATTACAAGGTACTTGTACCTAACCAGTTCTCCCGGGACCAGGCCCTGCCCGGCCGATGCTCCTTCGTTCATCCAGGGAATGATCTCGTAATCGCAGTCAGGAATAATGATTAAGCTCTCCTTGTCGGCACCACCCAGCGAGCGCACATTCACGAATGTGCGGTAGTATTGGTTTCGCTTAAGATCCAGTGTGGAGATATTGGGGCTGAGCTGATACTTCTTCCACTGGTAGTCCTGTTCGCCCTGGATTCTCCATGCTATACGGAACACAACCGTGGCGGCGTAATCACTCAGATCGCTCCAGGCACAAGGGTAAGAGTAGAACGGTACGTGGGTGTATTTGTATTCCTCATGTCCGGTAACGACCTCTCCTGCGCCCAGAGCAGTCAACGCCCTTGATCCATAGGATATATAATCGGCCGCCTGCACAGTGTAATCTCCATCAACTTTTCCCTTCTTCACGGCGTTGGACATGCTTATGCCTATACCGGCATCCAGTACCGGTTCCCACATCTGGTTTGATTCATCCACAAACTCGTCCGGAATAAGAAGAAAGAACTGTATCTTTGCCGCGGCGCGGGAAACCTTGATGCGCCCGCGGGCTGTCCTGTTGTCGTTTGCGTCGGTAGTAAGGGTAACGGTGGACGTTTCATCGGCAGACATCACAAAACTGCCCTGAACTGTCTGGGCCGTGAAATCGTTTTCCACCACCAGTTCCTTCAGTTCACTTACGGAGGAATGATTAAGGTCATAGCTCAGAGGCGCGTTGCAGATAACGTACAGCTCACAAGTACCGGAATTTCTGTCCCCGAACATCCTCATGGCGTCGGCGTCAGTGAAAAAGACCTTTACTTTATAGACGGTGCTGTCTCCTTCGGCAACAGGATCTGCGCCTCGGCCAAGGGCGGAGAATACGGCGTTGGAACCGGTTGCACCGTTAGGGTAGAAGAAGCAGTCGACACTTTTGACGAGATTCTCATTGTATGCATCGTCACCACGGCTGCTGGCCTTGGTGGAAAGCACAGGATTCAGGCCGCTGAGGGTTATCTCTATGCAATGGTCCGGAATTCCCGCTTCAGGTATGGATTCCCTTCCGCATCCAGTCCAGAAAAGGAGCGGGAGCAGCAGGGCTGTCATTACTTTGAATATGCTTTTCATCGTTCCTTTCATTTTAGTTCGCATTCTGCCAGATGGTCCATTCGGTAACGCCGGCCATATTTACCAGGTTCAGGGCAACCACGGCATCGCCTGTGGCGTCAATGTAGTAGATTCTCAGCTTCGCGTGGCTGGTGACGGTTGCCTCCGTGTTGATGGGCTTGATGTAAATGTAATTCATCACATCGGGGTCGATGGCGTTACGGATGGATGCAACACGGTTGCCGTGCTCGTCCACAAGGAAGTTGCCGTTCTCGTCGGTGAAGCCGAATGCCGCATCGCCAACCAGTGAAGCCTGCCATGAGGCATACTTTCCTGCGCCAAGCTTAAAGTAGAACTTGCCCATGCGGTTGTTGATGTAAACGTTGCCATGGGCATCGGCATAATCAATAAACGAAGAGTCGTACGTGAGCGCCTGGATTACATCATTGATGTTGGCGTTGTAGTCGAAGTCGAATTCCTTGAGGTCCCACGGCCGGGGAACCACGTCAAGTTCTATCTTGTCGCCCGCGACAATCAGGTTGATATCATAGACGCGGCCGCCTTGCAGGGAGGTAATGATTTCTCCGCTCAGATGCGGGGCGTTGTCATCATTATAGTTTACCGTCGCTCCGGTAAGAGATTCGCTGGTGATGTTCCAGTCCGTGGCGGAATCGTCGGTCCACTCTCCCCAGGATGGATTGCTCCAGGCGCTCCAGTCGCCCCATGCACCCCAATCCGCAGAGAAGGTATAGTCGGACTCATGGCTGGCATTATTATTAAATGCATTCGTCCAGTAGTAATTATAATTGTAGTCCACAGTTACCGTAATCTCTTCGGAATTGCGGGATCTGGTACGTGTGCGGGTGATGGTTCGGGTCTGTTTCTGAACAACCTGCCTGGTCTGGTTTGCGGTGAGCGCGCCGGAAACGTTCAACTTGTGATAATCGATAGTAACGGCTATACGGTCACCTGAGGAAGATTCCCTTGGAATTGCATAAAGGAAGTACCCGGACATCATTTCGGCAGGGTTTTCGGTAATGCCGGTATAGGTGGAAAAGTTATTCTGAATCGTAGCCGCCGATACATACTGAAGCGGCTGAGAAAGTACATTGCTACTGTTCAGGACATATTCCGGAGTTGAGCCGTTAAATTTTGTAACATTGGTCCACAAAGGCAAATACGACGTGGAGTTGTCCAGAACAAGCGTTCCGGTTTTGTTGAAACCTTTCAGCGTTACCTCTTCCACCATATATCGCTGGCCGCTCACAGAATATCTCACGCCAGTTGCCGTCTCCGTTCTTGTACGGTAGCGTGTCTGGATTATGGTTTCCGTTTCTGTCTGAGTCTGGGTTGCGTGATAGTACCTTGTTCTGTTATTGTTACCTTGCCTGTAATATGTTGAATTATTCGCAACGGCGAACACCGGATCACCGACAGAGGATGTGGTAGCCCCGTTTTCAGCATCTCCAGTCGCGCCTGTGGAAGAACTGGTGCTTCCCGCCGAAGTCATATTCCTCACCTCTCCGGGCAGTGAACCCTTCACGTTCAGGCGCACCTTGGCCACAGCGTGGCGGAAGTGGAAGTCCACGGTGCCCTCAGTGGCGTAGTCGTCCTTGTGCATGTCCTTGTGTGGGTTGCCGGAGGTGTTGGTTCCCCAGAGGATGTCCCTCTGTTTGGACAGTTCGCTCACGGAGAGGTTCTGGGCCACGTAGGCGTCGTACTGGATGGTGGGAACCTTGCCGTCGTATGCCACAACACTGTTCCAGGTGTCCCACGGGGCGTATGCGAAGAGGGAAAGGTTGTCGTCGTCGGCCGTGGGCCAGAACTCCGCCTTGCCGGAGTTGCCCCAGGCACCGCCGGAATAGGAGAACCAGCGGTTGTTGAGAACCAGGCCGAACTTGTTGTATGCCGACGAGTCCTTGGCCGCGGAGTATCCTTCGCTGCCGGTATAGAAAGCGTAAACACCGAATCCTCTGGACTGCAGCTCCGCGTTATTTATGTCGGTAATGTCCCCCACGGCCTTGGTCATGGGAAGCCAGTCCTCCGGAAGAACCGCAGAGGCCCTTACTTCAACATCGCTCCTGTAGTAGCCCTTGAGCCCAAGGTACGGCAGTTCCTCCCTCCTGCAGGAGAGGGCGGCCGCCGCCAGCAGCAGCAATGTCATTATTCTGAGAGTCTTCATAAGTGTTCCGCTTTAATTGTCCATAATAACGTCTTCGCCCGCATCCAGCCAGTCCACCACGTCGGCCGTGACTTTGATCTGCCTGAGGTTCAGATTAATATTATAGGTATATATTTTCCCCGCCTCCCATTCGTACACGTTTGTGGTGGTAAGGGGCGCGGAAAGGGTGTTGCCCAGATACGAGTAGTATTCGCCGCTTGTCCCGTCTTTCTTGCGGGTGACGTCGAAGTTCACCTCGATGGTGGCTCCGGTGAAGAACTGGTGGGGGATCATCAGGAGGAACTCCTCCACTTTCCACTGGTGAGTATCCTCATCGTAGCACACCTCGGCGGTTACGCCGGAGGTGAGGTTGGGGCGCCTGGGCACCAGCGAACCGGCGGGCCATGTGGGCCTGACGGTGGTGCGTCCGGTGGCGGTGGTGGTGCTGAAATCAGGCACGGGTATGCACTGGCCGTACACCGCCACGTTCCTGAAGACGATATAGTTGATCTTCACGTCCACATCGTCGTTGCCGCCCTTGTCAAAGAATACGCTCTTCACGCGGATCTGGCTGAGGGCGTGGTGGAAGAAGAATTTCACCTTTCCGTTGGTGTTGCCGGTGAGGCCCTGTGCGTGGTTGTCCGTCCAGACGGCCTTGCTCTGCTCCAGGCAGAGGTCGGACACCATGAAGTCCACCTGGTCGCCGGAGTCCTCCGGAACCACATAGTAGAATCCCACCATGCCCTGACGCTCCGAGCGGCTGTCCAGGAAGGGTTCCACGATGGTGTTCTCCGTTGCGCCTCCGGTGGTGTTCAGCTGGTTCCAGGGGTAATAGGCTATGAAGGAAATCTTGTCCAGCTTGTTCCTTGGCCAGAAACGGGAGTTGGTGTAATCGTATGAATAGGTGCCGGAGTTCTCGGTGATGCTTACCGGCTCGTTATAGAACAGGTTCGGGGCGTTGTATGCGCCGGCTCCGGTCTGCCAGGTGCCTGCCGCGCCGTGGTCCTGCGGGTGGAAGTATCCGAACACGCCCATGCTGGTGCCGGTGTTCAGATGCCTTTCCACTCCCGTGGTGGTAGGATCCCCCACGAAATAGGTGGGATCCGCCTTCGTTACGGCGTTGCCGCGGTTGGTATACCAGGAAAAGTCAATGGCCTCTTTCTTGCCCTCGTCGATAATCTCGTTCTTGACGCAAGCGGCCACGACTACCGCAGCGGCCGCGATCAGCAGCCCCTTCAAGGGAAAGATATGTATGATTCCTCTCTTTTTCATTACTCGGGTACTGATATGTTGGCGTTGCCCACGGTCCAGTCCTCACCGGCTTCAACGATCTCTTCGAACTCGATGCGGTCCAGGCCGGCGGTGATCTTGTAGATGTAGTGCTTTCCGGCTTCCCACTCCGTTACGCCGTAACGCTTGGACGTGTCGGGGTTGGTGTTGTCGAAGAGCTTCACCGAGAAGGAGTCGCCGGTGTAGACGATGGGATCCGGATGCGTGGGATCCGACGAGGCGAAGGTGATGTCGTAGTTGAGGGTGAACGTAGCATCCGCGCTAATGGTCTGGGGGACCGCAAGGAGGCGGAGAAGGGTGGTCTCGTTGACGCTCAGGTTCTCAATGTGCGTGGTATATTCGGTGCTGACATTACTCCACACGAAGGGAACCGTACCGGGATCTTCTATGGTGCCGGTTTTCTTTATATTGGTGAGGTCCAGGGTGTTCAGCGTGGCGCCGGTACCTTCCGTAAGCTGGAATTCCACCAGTGCCAGGGCGTGCTTGAACACAAGAGTTACTTCGCCATTGGTGATAGCCCCGTGATTCTGTGCATCGTTCCTGTAAAGGTCTTGCAGGGGCGTTGTGAACATGAGGTCCACCTGGTTCGCCGGGTCGGTTGCCTGTGTAAAGCTTATCTTGGGAAGACCGTTGGTGTTGTTGTCGTAGGCCGTGGTGGTACCGCTCTTGTAAAGGTTCAGGCCGGAGGCATTACGGGGATAATAGCCCCAGAAGCTGAGTTTATCCACGTCCACGCTGTTGGCTCCGGTACCGTATTCGTTGGGCCAATACTTGATGGGGCTGTATGTCCAGGAACCGTTACTCTGCTTGGTGAGGGCGGTGTGGTACATGAAGTCGGCGATGTTGGTGCCCGCGGCGTTCTCCGTGGCCCAGTCAGAGGCGTCGTGGTAGAAGCCGTACACGCCAACGACGGAACCGACGGCGAAATCTGCACCGGGAGCCACGTAACTGGTATCCGCCTTTGTCAGGGCGCGCTGGCCGTAGGTGGAGAACAGAACGGGAACCTTATCTGAAGGCACGCTCACTTCCACCTTGGCGCACGCTGCCGCCAGCAGCAGTGCTGCCGCCGCAAGTATCCTGTATGTCGCTTTGCCGAACATGATCGTGTCGTTATTGTTTTTTGGTACCCCGGTGGGCGGTCAGGCCCGCCGGGATAAAAGCATTATTGAAAATTAAAGATTATTCGGGAGACCAATCTGCTGATCGGAACCGGTAAGCTCACCGGGATCCACAACGCCGTTGTTGTTGGCATCAACCCAAGTTGAACCGGTGTCCCAATCCTGGACGGAAGCCTCAAACTTGACATCGTTCAGGCCAAGGATGATGAGAAGGTTGTACTTCTTGTTCTCCTCGATGGTGGGGAATTTCACGCGGCCCCAAACGGTCTGGGGAACATCGGTGTAAGTTCCGGGAAGCTTCGCGTCGTATGTGCGCACCATATAGGTAATGGTAACGTCGACAACGGGAGCGGTGCCGGGAACGAGGATGATGGGGCTGCTTTCGTCCTTGTACACGTTGACTGCGGTTGCGGTCACGCCCTTGGGAAGAGCTGCGAAGGAAGCGAAGGAAGCGGGCTCGGCGATACGGTCTGCAAGCTGGCTGTCGGCAGTGCCGGCGGTAATCTCTGCAGGATCGTTGGTGATGGTCTGCTTGAACTGGACGGGGTTGGCGGCTGCATCAAGGGTGAATTTGCCGGTGTAGAGGTCCAGCTTACCAGTCTGGATGCCGGTAGCGTAAACAACGGGGTTGCCGTTTGCGTCAAGCACGGGGGTTCCGGCGGGATCCTCCTGGGGTGCACTCTCGATGATGAGCTTGGAAACGGTGATCTTGGTGCCGTCATCTGCGCCGAAGCCGTTGGTGGGAGCGATGGTCTCTGCATTTGCCTTGATGATGAGACCGTTTGCCACATAACCTGCAGCTTCAGGATCGGTAACTGCGCCTTCCTGGGAACCGCCGAGCTTGGAAAGGAGGTGCCTGAAAGTGAAGGCAACCTTGTCGGTGGTGCGGGTGAGGTTCAGGTTGATGAAATCAGGATCGTTGGTGCCAAGAGTCCAGGTGGCAATGGCTGCGCCGGTCTTGTAACCCCACATAAGATCCACGTTAGGGGTGTTCTTATCGTTGGAGAAACCGTAGTGAACCAGGTTGTGCTTGGTTGTACCGTCGATGGAGAAACCGGTGATACCCACAGTCTCGGTGGCGCCGGGATTTGCATAAGGGGCATAGGCGAAGAAGCTCACTTTCTGAGCGTCTGCATCCTTGCCGTTGGTGGGATTAGGCCAGTACTTGACGGGGCTGTAGGACCATGCGGAACCGTCCCAGGTGATCTTTTCATTGGTCATGAAGTTGTCATTGGCCTCGGAGAAGTCGGTGGTGGCGGAGTAGGTGGCGAACACGCCGAAACCGGCGTCGGCCTTCTTGAGAGCATCGAGGTTCATGTCGTCGGTGGAACCGGCTTTGGTCTGAACCCTGCCGCTGTAGGCGCCGAAGGAAATTGCATCCTGTTCGGGCGCAATCACATAAGTTTCATTCTTGGCGCAAGAGGCAAGAACGAGGGCTGCGATGGCAGCGAGTGTGAAGATCTTTTTCATAAAGCTTTGTGAAAATAATAAATTTGTTTCTATTTTAAAAATCGGCACCCGGACGGGCGGTCAGACCCGCCCGAGCAGGATATTGATTAGTCAACGTTCTGGGGAAGGTCGACATCGGTTGCAGGAGTAATCACATCCCAAGCCTCAACAGTTGCGGTGAGGTCGATGGAGGTAATGCCAAGGAGGAGGTTCAGGCCATACTGCTTGCCCTTTTCGATTGAAAGAGCGGTGGCGAAGTCCTTGGAAATCTTGTTCTCAACCACGGATACGCCGCCGTCGAGCTGGAGGTCCTCAGTGCAGACATAGTAGACAATCTCCACACCGGTAATCTGGCTGGATGCACCGGGGATGAGCATGAGGTCCACAGTCTTGTCAAGACCGTCCTCATCCACACCTGCGATTGAAGGATATGCGGTGGGTGCAGCGTCAACGGAGATAGCGGCGGGAAGGGGTGCTACGGTGAATTCGGTAGCAGTGGTAAGATTGCCCCAGGCACCAGTGTAAAGGTTCAGGTCGCCCTGGGAACCGATTGCAGTACCCTTAAGCTTAACGCTCTTGACAACAACCTTGGTACCGTCGGAAACGGGGCTGACGGTGGTGGTAGGATCTTCTGCATCAACAACTTCCTTGATGTCGATGGCGATCTTGGCGAGGGCGTGCTTGAACAGGATATTGATCTTGCCGTCGGTCTTCTGCTTGGTGAGGTTCTCCATAGGATTGCCAACGGTGCCGATGGTGTTGCCTTCAACGTCGACATAAGTTGCACCCAGAACACCGTAGAGAAGGTCGATCTGCTCTTCGGAAGAGGCGGGAACCTTGAAGGTGAGGGTTGCGTCGCCGGCAACGTTGTTGGCGGTCATGGCGATGATACCTTCGTCGGCTGCTGCGGAACCGGTCTTGTCGGTAATGGAAACACCCTTATCGGTTGCAATGGCGTTATTGGCTACGAAAGGAGCATAGGCAAGGAAGGTGAGCTTGTCGGTGTCGGTGCTCACTGCGGATGCGCCGTGCTCGTTGGGCCAGTATTTCACAGGGTTGTAGGACCATTTGCCGCCGCTGTATTTAACCTGCTGGTTGTACATGAAGTTAGCCTTGGTGCTGCTTGCATAGTCGGCAGCATCGGTGTAGTAACCGAATACACCGAAGCCGTTGGCGGAAGCCTGAAGGGTTGCGGTGGTTACGGTGCTGAAGTCTGTACCGGAAACAGCCTTGGTGGCGGCTTTGCCGGTGTACACGCTGAAGCCGATGGCCTCGGGGGTGTTGTTGGTGATGGTCTCAACCTTTGCGCATGCGGCAAGGGCGAGGGCAGCAGCTGCTGCGAGGATCATTGACTTTTTCATAATGCTTTTGTTTTGTTTGTTGTTAATATTTTTCATTTTCATTTTTAATCACTTGGTACCCGGGCCGGCGGTCAGGCCCGCCCGGATAATAATACATATTAGTTGAGAGGGAGATTGACATTGGCGCTGGTGCCGTCGGCCCAATCCTCAACTTCAGCTTCGAACTTAACCTCGGAGATACCAAGGATCATCTTGATGGTGTTCTTGGTGCCGGCTGCGAAACCGCTGGAGAAGACAACGTCCTTGCTGATAACGTTCTCTACACGGCTGTAACCCTTAAGAAGGTCGGAGTCGGGAGTGGAAACGTAATAGGTAACCTTAACATTCACTGTGGTGGAAGTGGCCTTGGGGATGACGGTGTAGTACTTGCCGTCAACAATCACGTTCTGCTCAGATGCGGTAACACCTGCAGGCTGGCTTGCGGGAGCAACGTCACCACCGTCAAGAAGGGCGGAGTTGATGTTGGAACCGCTCACGGTAAGAGCAAGGTCTGAAGAACCGGAAGCGCTCTCCCAGAGGGGAGTGTCGGCAGTGGTGTTGTTGAGGTTGAGGACTGCGGTCTGGGTCATGCCGGGAACGCTGAGTTCAACCTGCTTGATGGTGATCTTGACACCATCCTGGGCGGTACCGCCGGCTGCGGCCTGGTTGTAAGCTGCGACAGCCTTGAGGGTAATCTGTGCAAGGGCGTGCTTGAAGTAGAAGTGGATAGCGGTGCCGATAGCGGGCTTCTGGAGATTCAGATAGGGCTTGCCGCTGGTAGGAGTGTTGGTGGTACCGGCAACGTTGGTCCAGGCTGCACCCTTGGAAACTGCCCAGAGGAGGTCTACCTGCTTGTCAAGGTCTGCGGAAACCTTATAGGTAACCTTAGGGTCGCCTGCAGTTGCGTTGGTGGTGAGGGCGGTAATGCCTTCGTCAGTGCCGCCTGTAACTGCACCGGTGGAAGCGGTGGCTGCTACATGGGGAGCATAAGCAAAGAAGGAAACCTTGTCTGCCTGGAAAGCGGTAGCGGGCTGGCTGTCGGTATTGCCGGACTGGATCTGGTTGGGCCAGTACTTGATGGGGCTGTAGGTCCAGGAAGAGGTGCTCACCTTCGTGTTGTACATGAAGTTGGGAGTAGCACTTGCAGAGTAGTCACCGGTGGTCTGGTATGCGAACACACCAAAACCATTGGTCTGGAGAGAGGTTGTGGTCTCCTCACCGTAGGCACCGGCCTTGGTGAGAGCGTTTCCTGCGTAACCGGCAAATGCGATGGGCTCATCGACATTCCGATCGATGGTTTCGATCTTGGCGCAAGAGGCAAGAACGAGGGCTGCAACGGCAGCGAGGGTGAAAATCTTTTTCATAATGCTTTTAGTTAATTTGTTTGTTTATTTTTGTTTCAATTTCAAATTCGTTACATTGGTATTTCTACTGTTTCGCCTTCTTCCCAGTCGCTCACCGTGGCGTCCATGCCACTCTCCTTGCCCTGGGCGGGGCCGACCGGCGGCAACTCAATGATAGGATTATCCTTGTCTCCGAAGATAAGCCGGTAGAGTGCCCTATAGCCCTTGTTGGGCTGCAACACCTGAATCTTGTCTCCCACATCGAAGGTATAGTCCATCACCGTGGTATTATCAATAAGAAGGGTACTTACATTAAGCGTGGAGTCTCGCAGCACAGTGGGAACCTCGCCGTTCGGCAGACCGAATGTGGTGATGAGGCCGTCGATATGGCCGATGCGGTTATCGACATCGTCCATTGAAAGCTTCCATTCGTCGATAATCTGAATCGCGGTTTCATTGTTGGTGGTGAACTGCGTCAGTTCGAAAGTCTTGGCCATGCCGCTGGTGGATGCCCTCACGGACTTGAGAACATCTGCGTTCTTCGCATATATTGATACCCAGAACTGGGAAACCACATTCTGAGGATATATAGGAATTCTTATAGTATAGTATTCAACCAACTCCTCGTAGTAAGAGATTTCATCCTCCTCTGCCTTTGTCCTTGCGCCAGCGGCGGATGCCCTCAGATTCTTCAGCTTCCTGTAATTGGTCTGATACTCCTCGGTCATTTCCTCGGTTATCTCGAAGAAGTTGGAAACGCCGGCATACAGGATCTCAGGATTCTCCACAACCGAAGGTGAAGGGGTTGTTGTGCCGCGGGACACCCAGTTGGGCGTTGTTGAAGTGCGCAGGGTGGTGGCGGCGTTATCGAAGTCGGTCATGTTCTCGAATTCCATCTTCCAGAACTCTTCCGGGCTCTGGCTGATCATATACATCTGATACTGACCCTGAGGAAGCTGCACTTCGCAGGAATCCACGTTTGCGGTTGTCATCGATGTGTAGAATTCGCCGTCCCTGAAGAAGTAGAGCGTAATACCGGAGGGCTTAACGCCGTCGGGATATACGGAAATGTTCCAGATGCACTTGACGATCACCCTTACGGAGGAGCGATAGACAAGTTCAAGTGGACGCCTCTGGCATCCGCCCATCAGCAGGGTGGCCAGAATTGCAACAAGCAGGAATATGGTCAGTCTGCGCTTTCTCATCTCTCTCCCCTCCTGTTTGTTGTGAAAATATACTTGATGGATACGCCCAGCTTGGTGGGACCCATCCAGTTGAGTTTACCGGAGTACTTATAGATCAGGTGCTGGTCTGTGGGATCCGCCTCATAATATCTATAGTGCGTACCAAGCCAGCCGGCGCCGATCACGGCGTCCAGCCTCCAGTTGTCGCCAAGTTTCCAGGCATAGCCGTATTCCAGGCTTGCCATCTGGAACTCACCCTGATAACCCTTGTGCAGAGGCTCGAAGTCATAGTAGCCGGCACTGAGGTCCACTCCCACAAAATGACCGCTGAGGATATCCATCGGATCATTCTTGTCGAAGTTGTTGCCAAGGCGATAGCGTGCGCCGATATCCCACTTGAGCATTTCATAGCACCACTCGTTGCTTGCAGGCAGCCACCAGGGGAAGGTGTATTCCCCGTAAACGCTCCACTTCTGGCCGATGGGAACTTCGATTGCGAAGTTGGGTGCGGCCACGGCGTCGTAAAGCAAATTGGTGGAAACGGCAAAGAGGGGATAACGCTGGGGCTCCGGTGTTGTATTGTGCTCCAGGGTATCTGTCTGAACGGCGGTGGTGTCCACCGGAGTGACCACCTGGCTGCCGATGGCACCGGTGGTGTCGACCGGGGTGACGGTGGTGTCCACCGGAGTGACCACCTGGCTGCCGATGGCGCCCGTGGTGTCGATCTGGGTGCTGACAGTGTCAAGCTGGTGGGTGGCGGGGTCGTCAGGGACATTGTCGCCCTGAGGCTCTGCTACAGTTTGTCCAGTACGCCCCGCAATGTCGGTCACGAAGGATGCGCAACGGATGTTCGGGAGGTACTTGTGCATGATCCTGCGATAGGACGTTGTCCCGCGGAGGCGCGCCTCCTTGGTTTCAGGATTGGCGTCGCTGTTGATGATATTCAGGATCTCTGCCTTCTCGCTATCAGTGAGGGCGGTGCCGTTTTCAACCTGCTCGCGGAGACCGCTCCAGTTTTCACCGCCATTTACAATGGTGATCTTGTTTTCCAGTTCGGGGAACAGATTCACCAGATATCTCTTCAAAGCCTTAGCGCGGCGGAGGCTCAGGCTCACGTTTGTTCTTACGGGACCTTCAGGTGAGGAGAAACCGGCAATTGTGAAGTCGGTGATCTCACCAGCCTGGATCATGCGGACGATTTCCTGAAGATTTTCGGCGTTGTGCTTGAAATCCGGGCGGATAAAGTCTTCGTTGTAGCGGAAATATACGACAGGGACGCCGGCGACGCTTGCAACCGTGGGTTCTCCCGCGTTATTAGAAGAAGAAACGGCGGAAGCGCTACTTGAAGTAGAACTTGAAGTAGAAGAAGTGGAGCCGGAATGTGAAGCTGAGCCAGAAGATGCAACCGAGGTTGAATCGGAAGCAGTGGCAGCGGAACCGGAAACGGCAGTAGTATCGTTGCTGGCGTGTTCTGCAGTTTCGGTATTGTACACGGATTCCTCGAGTTTTTCGGAGACGTCGCTAATAACAGTTGAGGTAGAATCTGTGGCGACTATCGCGTCGGCACATTCCACTCCGTCGGTTCCGCTGGCTGCCACCTTTGGTGTTTCTCCCACGACAGAGATCTGGGCATAACGGAGGCTGCGGAAGAAATGTCTGTAGAATTTCTTGTAGCCTTCCATGTCCCGGAGTTCCCTTTCCTTGGCGTCCGGTGCTTTGTCGCTGTCGACAATCCGAAGAATTTCAGCACGGGAGCTTTCAGAAAGACGCCTGTCGCGAGAAACGAGGTTATGTAGTTCTTCCCAGGCTTCGGCATTGGGATTAATCGTAATATTGCCGACAAGCTCGGGATATTTTCTTTCGAGATAACGCTTCAGGGATTTTGCCCTTCTGCGAGAGAGCTGGAGGTTATAATTCCAATCACCTTCAGGTGAGGAATAAGAAATGATTTCAAAGCAAGGGACAACTTCGCTGTTGCTTGCTATAATTTCGGCGATTTCTGCAAAAGCATTGGCGTTGTCCATGTAGTCACGCATCAAAGTTGCGTCGTCGTACGGGTAATAAACACGTACGGTGCGGTCCTGCGCGTAAGAAAAAATTGACGCCGCGAGTGATAACACGAAAGCCAGGACTACTCGCAGAGTAATCCCATAAAGCATTGATTTTAAGCTTTTCGTGTACATTAATTCACTGTTATTAGCGTCCTTGATTGCAAAGCTCCACGCCAGCATTCGAGTTACTTTGACAACCAATTGGGTGCAAAGATATGGCAAGATTTTTAGAATACAAAATTTTTTTTCACATTTTTACAAATTTTTTTATTCTTGACGTCGTTCCTAAAAAAAATTAAAAACCGGGGCAAAAATGGCACCCAGACCGCTGTGGTGGATTCTTCACGACTTGAGGTTTTGATTCCTTGGCGGATATTAACAACATTATCAACAACAGGAGGTGCAAAATGCGTTCCATTATTGCCCCCCCCCCCGCATTTATGAATTCACAAAAGTTTTTGATTTTTGGAATTTTTTGTCGATTCTTGATGTTTTAAACCGTTTCGGCATGTTTCGTTTTGGTGGGTAATTCGGCGTTTCGCCCCTAGTGTTTGCGTATTTCTGCAGAAAAACAAGTATGCGCAACGGATTTATCATCCGATTGCGCATTTCCTGGCCGATTGTTTTTGCAGTTATGTTTCGCTAAATCGCCCTTTAACTATGCGAAATAAACTCAGACGGGGAGATATTATAATAATCCTTGAATGCCGTTGCGAAATAAGAGGGCGTTGAGAAGCCGCACATGGTAGATATTTCAGCAATACTCTTAGTGCCTTCCTTAAGAAGTTGGGCCGCAAGCGCCATTCTGGCATCTTTAAGAAGCACAGAAGGAGATGCGTCTGCCTCTGATTTCAGCCTGCGATTGAGATGAATGCGGCTCATGCCCATCGCAGTGGCCAATTCTTCAACGCCAAAGCCTGAATCTGCGATATTTTCCTGGATTTTGGCCTTTACCTGCCCCAGGAACGACAGATCTTCAGCTGAATCAGCCGCCTCTGAAGGGAAAATAACCGGCTCCTCTGGGGACTCGGGAATCTCTAAATCTTCTACGGGCGCAACAGGTGGCTGAATAGGCTCTTCGGGCCGATTATCTATATTATTATTAATAAGGTCGCGTGTGCGCTTGCGCTCGCGCGCGTAGAGGGCACCGAAAACAACAGCTGCTGAAGCAAATAACGCCATTACTGCATAGGCCCACCCTGGAACCTTACCAGACGAATTGGCGGATGTGGTTGAAAGCGGATTAACAACGGAGTTATTTGCCTGATTATTAGAACCTTCCGATGTGGAGACAACAGGGGTCACGCCACCAGAAAGATCATTATTATCATATATAATAGAAATCTCTGAACGGCGAAGCATGGGATAAATATTATCGGCAAGATAACGCCATACAATACCATCTTTAAAATGACGTAGCGCTTCTTCCGGATCGCTCCCGCCTTTACGAAGTAAAGAAACGGCCTCCTGGGCCCATGGTTGGCCACTTTCGAGGATTAATTTAATAGCGCCATCAATATCTTCGGATAAGGAATTGACGACAAAAATTGAATCCGGGAGTGAGGGGCATATCCTTTTAATAAGGTTTACAGTAGAATGCGACCTCTCAACTGACAGCTTCTTATTCAAAGAATAAGGACCATCAGGAGATGCGGCTGAAAAAACTTCTATTTTAGAAGGGGTATTATGATCAAATAACTCCTGGATAGCTTTAATCTGTTTAAGATTATCCATCCAGTTCTCATCAAGATGAGAATCTGAAATGCGAAAATGAAGAAAATGACTGAAATTCTGGGCTGAAACAAAATTGTTACTTGCCGATAATAACATAAAAATTATAGGCAAAATAGAGAACAATATGTAAAGCCGATTTTTCATTGCAGCACTAAGTTAAAAAAAAGCATCTACTTGTGCAACAATATCAAAAGAGCGAATTTACAAATTTACAATTTTGATACTTTAACAAAATTTTATCAATTAGAAATAGCAGAATTTGGGTATGATGGGCGCCGAAAAGGGAAAACTAATACAAATTAAGTGGAAAAGATTCTGCAGGAAGCACTCTAATGGTTAACGGTAATAAAGGCTCAAAAGGAACCAAGACCCATTAGTCGGATACCGGATTACTGACGGGGAACATTAATATAATATTCTGGAAAAGAAGGTGAATTTTGATCGGTATAATTAACCCAAAAACAAAGCGTCTGGCAGACATCCGAAGGTGCATAATTAGGCTTTTAATTTTGATACATAAACAAATCGGCGTGCGTAGAATGGCTATTTCGTTAAAATTAAAAGAGGATACAAGAATGTGAGATCAACCGTTTCCGGAAGTGTTTAAAACGTCATTAATAAAAGATGTCCATGGCGGAAAGTTACGAGAAAGGCGATAAGATCAAGTATACCGCCATATCCAATAATGTGCGATCTATCGGGATTATGGTTTATTAAAAAAGGAGGAGATAACGTTTAGATGGCTCCCTGAACAAAGAGTATAACAAAAAGACGGCGCGTTTGTCTATTTCTGGACGCCTTTGCAATATAGGGTCATAAGGGGTTCTTTATCTTATCGGGGATGCAGAATACTACGTGTACGGCATTCTAACGGGAACATGTATCAATTTCAAAATTGATACATGTCGACAATTGGCGACCGTACGCGAGGCATTTAACTATTCCAAAGCATAACCTGCCCCTGATGGTTAAATAGAGAATAGAACCTGTTTTTGATGACCCTTCTGGATTTAACAGTTCGTTGATTACTCTCTGGACAAAGCCTATCCTACGACTTTTGAGTATAGCATGAACGCCCCTTGATGCATGACGCCCATATACCTATATATATTGCGCGTGCGCGCGTACTACGCGCTTGAAAATTTTTCTATTTCAAAAACATTTTTTGAATTTATAATTACTTTTGGAACTCACTTTAACTTTATTTATCTTTGTCTGTAGCATTTATATTTGGCGCAAGGATTGATTGCAATGTTGGCTTTCCTCATATTGATTTTGCCGTCTTTTGCATGTCTGTTCTGTTCAGTGCAGAGTTTTTTATTCTCACGCAGGACAAGCACATTCGTCATATTTCAGATTCTTCTTCTGGCAACCGGTGTTTTCTGTCTGGCAGATTCTCTCTATGCCGCCCCGGCGATTAACCCTCACGCGCTTGGTGTTGCAAATATTGTAAAAATCGTCGCCGCCTCCTGCCTTATTCCGCTGGCGTGGATGTACCTGCGTAAGCTAAAGAGCGATTCCCGCTTTGCCTCATGGCAATACCTGTGGCTTGCCATACCGGTGTACCTTCTGGCTACCGGTGCCATTCTGCATGGCTTGTCTGGATCAAAAGCTATAGCCTCTTTCCTGGACGAGCTGAATAATAATGGTACAGGGGTTGTCTCAAAGTATAAAGGCGAAGCGGAATATTTATACTACGTCTTCACATCCGTCGTTTTCAGGGTTATTGTGACAATTGAGGCGTTCGGGGCTGTCGGATATCTGGTTTGGTATCTGATTAAAGAAAAATTGTCCCCAGGCGACCTTCTCCGGTTTGCAAGCAAAGGCGCAAAATGTTCCCCGCTGGAGCTTCAACTTTTCAATTTCATCCTTCCCATTATAATCGTCTTCGTAAAAGTCATACTGCAAAACGGTGCTCCGAGAGATCATCTTTGGCTGAACATAACCCTGGCGATTATAATCACTTTATGCATTCTCAACATCTCCTTTACTTCTCTGTTTGGCGCAATCGACAAAATCTCATTAAACAACATGCGCTTTATTGTGTTCTACAACCACAATAAACAGAACAAGTCTGCCATCCTTGAGTATTCAATGAACGAGATTCTGGACCATGCAGACGAGAATAGCCTTGAACGTTTACATAGGAAACTCGATGAGCGGAACCCCAAGAAAGCAACGGACAGTGCAGCGGATACGGGCGAATCGGCAACTGCCGGGCGGTTGTTTGCAACAATGGCTGGCACCTGGGATGATGAAAATCTTCTTGCCCGCTTTCAGAAACTTGTGGTTAAAGACAAATTATTCCTCAAGCCAAGCCTGTCTATAACCGAAGTGGCGGAGCAACTGCATACCAACAAGACTTATGTGTCAAAGCTGGTGAACAACACCTATAACATCGGGTTCCCGGAACTCTTGAACGCTCTTAGGATAGATTACGCAGAACAATACATTCTTAGTCATAGAGGTGCAAAACAGGCTGAAATTGCCGAAGCTTGCGGATTTCTGAGCGCTTCATCATTCAATAACATATTCAAAAAGGTTAAAGGAATACCTCCGCGGATGTGGATTGAAAGCCTAACCGACAAGAATCATAAAACCGACTGAAGCCCGTCATTTACGGTTTTTATGCTTTTTTGCAAATTTTTGGCAAAATTGTCAAGAATTTGCAATTATTTCTTGTTTGTAAAATAATTTTTACATATCTTTGCACTTGAAAACAAAACTATACTATGTATAAGCACCTGAACCCCGCCCTCCTGGCCGCTTCGGCCGCGATCATCTGCCTGTCCTCCTGTCTGAAGGTGGACGAGATCGGGCTGAACAATTCCGGCGGTCCGGCGCTCCCCGGCTCCAACGAGAAGAAAGAAAAGGTGGAGTTCGAAATCACCGTCACCAGGGACGGCGAGGTTATTCCCCGCAGCAAAATCGCCACTAAGGGTGGAGTAGACGTGGGAGACAATTATGCCACCATGGATACGGATAGGCCTATCGGCGTCGTGGGCATGGATTTCTATACCCATGAAGTGCTCATCGACAATGAGCGCGCGCAAAGCACCGGGGATACTTATACTGGTTGGTTCAATCCGGATATGTGGAAAGGAAGGGACAAAATCGCAATGAGCGCTTATTATCCCTATGTGGAAGGCGTGAAGTACGAGGACGACAATTCCGCATATTCAATTCCATTTGCAATCAACGATGTGGACGCAGGTCCGCTTGTATCAAAAACTGTAGAGCAGGCAATCGACCGGATCAATCTCATTCCCTTCGAATTCCAGCACATTACCAACGACATCGGCTTTACGCTGCAGGATGTGACGTCGGATCCTCAGCTGCAAGGCCTTATCCATATTCGCAAGGTTACCGCTACCAATGTAGCGTCTGCTGGCGTATTCCTTAACAATATGGGTGCTAATCTTGGCCTCTGGAGGCGTCAGGGGTATTTCAGGGACGTGGTGGTATTCGAAGGGGATGCGAAGCTGGAGATGGAAGAGAATTTCGTCGGAAGGGACCGCCTGGTACCCAGGATGTCGGAGAGCAGCCGCTACTATTCGGTTCCGGACGAAATCCGGCCGGGAAAACAGTGCGTTCTCGTGGAGTACGATGTGGAGGCATTCACCATCGGCGGTTTCACATACAGCGCCCTTACCGGTCAGGTTGCCCGCTTCATGCTGTACAACGTAATACCCGGAAACGTGTTCGAGTATGGAAAGCAGTACACTTTCCATCTTGGGCTGGACACCGGAGATATCTATCAGTCAATCTCCTTCTCCGCCAGCGTATCGGATTGGGAAACCCATATTTATGAAGACAACAATGTATTTTAGGCCGCTATGATACGACTACTGTTTCTACTATTGCCGGCTGCGGCCTGCTTCGGGTGGATATTGTTGAATTATTTCGTATCCCGAAGAACGTGCACATATGGTATATTTGCACTCTTTCTGATAATGCTTGGGCTATTCCTTGTAACAGACTCAAGCTATGCAAATCCGGATGTGAATCCGGAATTACTTGTTTATATGACCTTGCTGGAACTATTCGCCGGTCCATGCCTCATTCCTCTGATGTGGATGTACCTGTACCAGCTCAAACATAAGACAAAATTCACATCGGCGCAATGGTCCTGGGCTATAATTCCGGTTGTATTTATCACGGCCAGCGCACTGATAACACACCTTAAAGGAGTGGAACCTATTGCCAATTATCTGCACGACATCTACAACGAAGGCCTTCCGGTTCGCCGTCCAAGAGAGGATAAAGTGCTTTTTGCCTATTACCTGTGGACTTTTGTACTTTTCAGAGTCGTCATTGGAACGGAACTGTTGCTGGGATTCATCATGCTTGTGTACCATGCCCGGAAGAATAGGTTCAAAATCAAAGATTTCCGCGACTTCTGGAGAAAAGGCGAGCCAATCTCTGTGATGCAGATTCAGTTCTCGAACCTGTTCCTGCCTATTGTTTTGGTATTGGCAAAAATCCTTATCGGCAACCGGATACTTCAACAACATCCATGGCTGCTGATTATTATTTCGCTCGCGATGGCGGCAGCTGTCTTCAACGTAGCCTTTACGGCGCTATTCGGCGCAAGGGAAAAGGTTACACTAGAGAATATGAGGCACGTGATGGTGTACAACTACAACGACAAAATCAAGTCGATTATAGTTGAATTTACGCTGGACGACCTTCTGGACGAGGCGGAGGAAGAAGGCCTTCGACGCCTGAGGGAGAAAATCGGCGAACATATCCATGAGGATCCGGATGCCATGCAGCAAGGCGGAGCGAAATCCACTCTTGTCAAGGAGAATCTTTTCGCCTCCATGGCAAGAACCTGGGACGACGACAGCCTCCTCTCCCGCTTCCAGACGCTTATGGTGAAAGAGCAGCTCTTCCTGCAGCCAAGCCTCACCCTGGGCGATGTGGCAGACCGCCTGAAAACCAACAAGACCTATGTATCCAAGCTGGTGAACAACACCTATAACCTTGGCTTCCCGGAACTGCTCAACACTTTGCGCATAGACTATGCAGAGCAGTATATCATCAATCACCGCAGCGCCAAGCAGGACGAAATAGCCGCGGCATGCGGCTTCCTCAGCGCATCGGCATTCAACAGCATCTTCAAGAAAGTTACCGGCGTAACGCCCAAGGTGTGGATCGCAGGCATTCGCGAAGGCAAACCCGACCTGCAGTAATGGAAGACCTCAAACTGGACCTCAGCAAATACAGCATCCTTGTGGTGGATGATGTCCCCCTGAATGTGATGTTGGTGGAGAAAATGCTTTCACGCTTCGGATTTCGCATTCTCAAGGCGGAAAATGGACTTGAAGCAATGCGGGAAATCCTCGCAGACAAGCCTGATTTGGTGTTTTTGGACATTATGATGCCCATCATGGACGGCTTCCAAACTCTGGAGCAAATACGCAAGAATCCCGAATTGTCGGATCTTCGCGTCGTTGTGCTCTCGGCCCTCAACTCCAACGAAGACATCGTGAAGGCCTACAACCTCGGCGCCAACGACTTCATCACCAAACCCATCATGCTGGACAAGCTGATCAACAGCGCCGCCAAGCAACTGGGAATAAAAATCTAAATGGAAGGGGACACAAAATCGGAGGCCTTGGCCGACACAGGGGGTTCGGGGGGTTAGCCCCCCGGTATCTTCGAAGAAGAAGGGACTACAAATATGGCTTGCACAAATTGTGCAAGCCATATTTGTGGTCCCTGGGGGACTTGAACCCACGACCCACGGATTATGAGTCCGCTGCTCTAACCGACTGAGCTAAGGGACCGGGTGCTATCTAATACAAAGATAGCAAAAAATCGCGTGCTCTATCACACTTTGATTTCCACCTCGACACCCGAAGGGAGTTCCAGCTTCATCAGGGAATCGACGGTCTTTGCGTTGCTGTCGTCGATGTCCAGAAGACGGACATAGGAGTCGAGTTCGAACTGCTCGCGGCTCTTCTTGTTAACGAAGGTGGAGCGGTTCACAGTGAAGATCTTCTTGCCTGTAGGAAGAGGAATGGGACCCACAACCTTTGCACCCGTTGCCTTCACTGTATCCACGATCTTGGCTGCGGACTTGTCCACCAGCATGTGATCGAATGATTTCAGTTTGATTCTGATTTTCTGGCTCATATTGCTAAACTTTTAAATTTTTGCTAAAGTGTGTCGTCAGGGAACATGTTCCTGGTTGAGTAGCCGCTCTTTTCCACAATGCCCTTTGCGAGCGTTGCGGGGACTTCGGCATAGTGGTCAAATGTCATGGTGCTGGTAGCACGTCCGCTGGACAGCGTACGCAGCACCGTGACATAACCGAACTGTTCTGCAAGAGGAACAAACGCCTTGACGATGCGTGCTCCGCTCCCGCTGGAGTCCATTGCGACAATCTGGCCGCGGCGGCGGTTGAGGTCTCCCACAATGTCGCCCATGTACTCTTCCGGAGTTACTACCTCGAGCGACATGATGGGCTCGAGAAGTACCGGATGGCACTTGGGGCAGGCATTGCGGAAAGCCATCCTGGCGGCCAGCTCAAAGGAGAGCTGGTCTGAGTCCACCGGATGGAAGCTGCCGTCCAGAAGGGTAACTTTCAGGGACGGGACCTCGTTTCCGGCAAGGACGCCGTTTGCCATTGCGGCCTGGAATCCTTTCTCCACGGAGGGGATGAATTCCTTGGGGATGTTGCCACCCTTGACCTGATTGTCGAACTGGAGCCCCTGGACGCCTTCGTCCGCGGGACCGATTTCGACCACGATGTCTGCGAACTTTCCACGGCCGCCCGTCTGCTTGCGGAAAACCTCACGCAGCTGAGTGCTGGTGGTGATAGCTTCCTTGTAGTTGACGTGCGGAGCACCCTGGTTGATGTCTACGCCGAATTCGCGGCGCAGACGGTCCACGATGATGTCCAGATGGAGCTCTCCCATGCCGGAGATGATGGTTTGCCCGGTTTCGTTGTCCGACTTCACCGTGAAGGTGGGGTCTTCCTCCGCCAGTTTACCAAGCGCCACGGCCAGCTTGTCAAGATCCTGCTGGGTCTTGGGCTCTACCGCGATGCCGATAACCGGATCCGGGAAATCCATGGATTCCAGAGTGATGGGATGGCTCTCATCGCACACCGTGTCGCCCGTGTGGAGTTCCTTGAAGCCCACGGCTGCGCAGATATCACCCGCCTCCACGAACTCGATGGGGTTCTGGTGGTTGGAGTGCATCTGATACAGGCGTGCAACCCTTTCCTTCTTGCCCGTACGCGTATTATATACGTAGGAACCGGCATCCAGACGTCCGGAATACGCCCTCATGAAAGCGAGGCGGCCCACGAAGGGATCCGTCGCAATCTTGAATACGAGAGCGCAGAAGGGTTCGTCTGCGGAAGGTTTGCGTTCAAGTTCGTCTCCGGTACGGGGGTGCGTTCCTGTTACCGACCCCTTGTCCAGCGGAGAAGGCAGATACCTCATAACGGCATCCAGGAGGAACTGTACGCCCTTGTTCTTGAAGGAGGAACCGCAGCAGGCCGGCACGATCTGCATCGAGATGCAGCCTTTGCGCAGCGCGGCGATAATCTCCTCGCGGGTAAGGGAATCCGGATCCTCGAAGAACTTCTCCATAAGCGACTCATCGCATTCCGCGGCCGCTTCCAGAAGGATATCCCTCCAGCGCGCGGCCTCTCCCTTGAGTTCCTCCGGAATGGGGCCTTCGTGATAATTCACGAGCTCCTCGGAAGAATTGTAGAAGATAGCCTTCATGTCGATGAGGTCGATGATGCCTTCGAACTTGTCTTCGGCACCGATGGGGAGACAGACGGGAACCGCGGTGGCTCCGAGTTTGACCTTGATATCCTCCACACATGCGAGGAAATCGGCCCCTACCCGGTCCATCTTGTTCACATACGCGATCTTCGGCACATTGTATTTATCGGCCTGACGCCAGACGGTTTCGCTCTGGGGCTGAACCCGGCCGACGGCGCAGAATGTGGCAACCGCTCCGTCCAGAACCCTCAGCGAGCGCTCCACCTCCACGGTGAAGTCCACGTGCCCGGGAGTGTCGATAAGGTTGATCTGGAAGGTTTCGCCCTCATAGTGCCAGAATGCCGTAGTTGCTGCGGAGGTGATGGTAATTCCCCTCTCCTGCTCCTGCACCATCCAGTCCATGGTGGCCGCGCCTTCGTGTACCTCTCCTATCTTGTGGGTTTTCCCGGTGTAATAAAGGATACGTTCGGACGTAGTGGTTTTACCGGCATCGATGTGCGCCATGATGCCGATGTTACGTGTGTACCTGAGATCTCTCTTGGCCATTCAGTTTACAGATCTTAGAAACGGAAGTGTGCAAATGCCTTGTTGGCCTCTGCCATTCTGTGCATATCTTCCTTGCGCTTGAATG